>Ga0209117_1000967_pt1 | contig 10582 bp, 10 predicted proteins | sample BlaSpr_A8_OM2_M2_FD_187978 | JGI IMG/M metagenome (GOLD analysis project Ga0209117, IMG submission 187978) | Forest soil microbial communities from Thunder Bay, Ontario, Canada - Black Spruce, Ontario site 2_A8_OM2_M2 (SPAdes) (version 2) | ecosystem: Environmental > Terrestrial > Soil > Boreal...
ATCGAGCAGATATCGTCCTTCTCGCCTTCGACCGTCATCAGGCCCATCCGCTTAATCGAGGCAGGGTTCACGGGGCGGCCGCGATAGGTCAGTTTGCCCTGCGGCAACAGATGTTCCTGAAACACGTCGCGAATGGTTTCGATATAAAATTCCGCCGACAGGTCCATCACCGCGAAATATTCGTCGTAGAAGGTCTTGATGGTTTCGGCCTTGTCCTTCTCGCCCTTCGCCAGATGATCGGCGAGATCGACGTGCTGTTTGATGTGGCGTTCGAGGTTCATCGACACGAAGGCGGTGAGTTGAATAAATCCGGGATAGACCTGCCGGAACGCGCCCTTGCATTGAAACGGCACATAATTGATCAGGTTCTCCTCGAACCATTTGAGCGGCTTGCTCTTGGCGAAATCGTTGACCTTGGTCGGCTGGATTCGGGTGTCGATCGGCCCGGCCATCAAGGTTAGCGTCGCGGGGCGTGCGGGATGATTGTCTTCCGACATGATCGCGGCCGCCGCGAGCGCGGATACCGAGGGCTGGCAGATCGCCACCATGTGTGCGCGCGGCCCCAGTTGATCGAGAAACGTGATGAGGTGCTCGGTATATTCGTTGAGGCCGAATTTGCCGGCGTCGAGCGGAATGTCGCGGGGGTTATGCCAGTCGGTGATGTAGACGTCGTGATCCTGCAGCAGCGTCTTCACGGTGCCGCGCAGCAGTGTCGCGAAGTGGCCGGACATCGGCGCCACCAGCAGCATGCGCGGCTGCTCCGGCGAATTCTCCTTCTTGAAGTGCAAGAGCGAGCCGAACGGCGTCGCGTAGACGACCTCCTCGGTCACCTCCAGTTCCTGATTGCCCACCAGCACCTTGTCGATGCCATAGGGAGGGCGCGTATAGGTGAGCGAGGTGCGTGAGATCAGCTCCAGCGCGGAGGCGAGCCGCCCGAACAGCTTGTCGGAGACGCCTTGCGGGACGAGGTTGAGATACTTTAATGCCGATGCGGCCCCGCTCCGCCATGGCGCCATCAGGTCCATGTGGTTCTGATAGGCTTGATACATCATCGACATCATCCGGATCCGCCCTTGCCCTTGTTGCTATGCAATATCGAAGCCAAAGCAGAGTCAAATAGCCCTTCAAACTGGCACGTCGCTTGCTGCATAAATCGCGCGAAGCATAAGCAATGGGCACGTTTTTTGCGGTACGCTTTGGTGAGAAGCGGTGCCCGCATGGCCCTGTCGGGCGTTCAGGCGTGAGGGAAAAGCCATATGGCGAAAGCGACACTGACCATCAGCAGCAAGAATTACTCGTCGTGGTCGCTGCGCGGCTGGCTGCTGACCAAGTTCTCGGGGCTGGAATTCGACGAAATCGTTACCGCGCCCGACGACGCTTCGGCGCGGGCCGAAATCCTGCTGCTGTCGTCGTCGATCCTGGTGCCTTGTCTACGCCACGAGGGCGCTACCGTATGGGATACGCTGGCGATTGCGGAATATCTCAACGAGATCATGCCGGGCGCCGGTCTGTTGCCGGCGGACCGCATATTACGGGCGCATTGCCGTTCGATTTGCGGTGAAATCCATTCCGGATTTACCACCCTGCGCGCGTCGCTGCCGGTCAATCTGAAAGGTCATTTCCCCGGCTTCAAGATCTGGTCGCGCGCGCAAGCCGATATCGACCGGGTCTGCACGATCTGGCGCGAATGCCTGGCCAAATCGGGCGGGCCGTTCCTGTTCGGCGAACGCAGCATGGCCGACGCCATGTATGCGCCGGTCGTGACCCGCTTCATGACCTATGACGTGAAGCTGGAGCCGAGGCTTAAGACCTATGCCAGCATGATCATGGCGATGCCCGAGATGCAGGAATGGATCGAGGCCGCGAAAGCCGAGCCCGCTGATATCGAAGAGCTTGAGGTCGAATATTAGGCACTGCGCGCGCCCGGATGCCTGTTTGCAGGGCTCAAGCATCGGGCACGCTTTGCTTAACTTGATGCCAACCAGGGCGCTCGCACGACCGGTATCGCCGAGCCGGCGAGCCCGCGCAGGAAACCGCCCGACCTGAATTTCGGCCTGCCGCCAGCAGCTTCGGCGCCTTCGCGGCAGCGATCGCCGAAATCGCCGCGGTGCAGCGCAGCTGGCGTGATTTTCGCATAGCACAATGAAGCTGCGGGCACGGCGATCCCTGCTGCCAAAAAATTGGACGCTTCAGGGTTGTCGCGCTTGCATGAACTGGAACGGTGGAGGCTTAGGATGAATCAGCACGCGATCGTCAACAAATTCTCCCACGTCAAACCTGATGATACCGAATTCACCGGAGGGGGCCTACGCGACTTCTTCCTGTATCGCGATCTCGGCATCGCCGCCGCGACCGGCGGCCAGGTGATCTGCCATCTGGTCAAGGCCAATCCCAACATGCCGCCGGAAGACGGCACCGGCTGGCATAAACACGAGTGCGATTTCCAGATCGTCATCATGACCAAGGGCTGGGCGCGCTTCATGTACGAGGACAAGCCGACCCTGGTGCAGGCCGGCGACGTCGTGCATCAGCGGCCGGGGATCGTGCACTATCTCTACGATTACTCGCCGGACATGGAGTATCTCGAAATCGTCAGCCCGGCTGATTTCAAGACTGTCGACATGCCGCCGGCCACCGACAAGGTGCCGCCGGTGACGCCCTGGAAGTAACGACCGGCTCGAATTAACCTTTGGCGCCGGCCGTTTGCGGCGGTCGGTTTCAGGGATGCTGGATGTGGTGCGCCGCATCGGATTGAGGCCGATATCTAGCCGTGAACATGGGAGTACAGGCCTCGGCCGCTGATTCGGGCGCGGTTCGTTCCGTGCGCGTTCCGATCCTTAAAATGCGATCGATTTCCGTCGCGTTCTGGCACAGCGCGCGACGTCCGAAGGTTTTAAAGAAGATCTGGCTTTGAAGAAGGCATGGTTTGAGGAAGATATGGTTTTGAATCAGGGACGGTGCAGGCGCCAGCCGACCACGGTCGCCTCGACGGTGCCGCCGGACTCATTATTGCGCCATTCGCCATCGACGAAGCGGCAGGCGAACGGCAGCTGATAGGTGCCGCTGTGGTCCTCGCATAACACCTGGACCGGCTGATCCGGCGGCGGTTCTCCTGCGCCATTGAACTCAGCCAGACGCCGTTCGCGCGTTGCCATCCAATAATTCTCCTTGAGAAGGACGCGCAAGCGCTCGGCTTGCGTTCCGTACCCTTATAAGCCCCGGCCCTTGTGTTAGCTGGGGTGTTCCGGGCAAAACCTCAACGCGCGAATGAGGTTTCAGTGTGGTATCTTCGGCGCCTCGCATCCCGCTCGCAACAAATTGACCGTAACCAGCGCACCTTAATGAGGATTTCGATGATCGGGCGGATTGCTCTCGCCGCGTCGGTGGCCCTGGCGCCCTGCATGCTGGCATCAGGTCGTGCGACTGCGCAGGACGTTCCCGGCATCGAAATCTGCACCGTCGAAAAGACCATGGAGCGCCGGACCAGTTGCCTGCAGAGCAATGTCGACTTCCTGCAGAAGACAATCACGAAACTCGGCGCCGACCATCAGCAGAAACTCGATGCCGCCAACTGGCAGATCGAAGGGTTGAAAAGCTCCATTGCCGGTCTGCAAAAGATCGTGGACGACCTGCAGGCGGCGCAGAAGAAAGCGGCCGAGAAGAAAGCCGACGCGCCGCCGGCCAAGGATATTTCGCCGCCGCAGGCGAAAGATGCGAAGTAAGATGGCGATAGGAAGCCGTCATTCCGGGGCGATGCGAAGCATCGAACCCGGAATCTCGGGATTCCCCGATGTGCAATTGCACATCTGAGGTCTGGTGCTAACGCACCATCCCTGATGACGGAGTTCTGGATTGCTTCGTCGCTTTGCTCCTCGCAATGACGAGAAGCTCAGCTGTTCTTTTCGCCCGACATGATCGGCCCGAACAGTTCCCAACTCTCGCCCTTGAAGCGCATCATCTGCAGCTGCTCGAGCGGAGCAAAATCGGTCGGGCTGGTCTTGATTCTGGTGCCCGGCAGGTACACGCCGATCTCGAAGTTCAGGTTGGCCGCCTGCTTCATGACGTTTTCGCGGGTGAGGTCGTCACCGCACTGCCGCAGTACCTGTTCCAGCCCCTTCGCCGCGCCGTAACCGAACGTGGTCGCGGCGTCTTCCTGATCGCCTTCCGGATACCACTTCGTCATGAAGGCGCGCCATTCGTTCATGGCGGGATCGTTTTTCCACTGCGGGTCCTTGGGATCTTTCAGATAGGCCGCACTGAGAATGTCCTGACTGTTTTCGTAGCCGGCCGGCTTCATCACGCCGCCGACCGAAGCCGACACGTTGGTCAGAAACTGCACCGGATGCCAGGCCAGTTCGCCGATTTTCTTGATCGCCTGTGCGGCAAATTTCGGCGTCGAGACATTGAGGAAAATGTCCGGGTTGGCGGACTTGATCTGAACGACTTGCGAATCCACCGTCGGCGAAGTGGTCTCGTAGGACGCCTCCACGACGATCAGCTTGGCGGCCTGATCGCCGAGGCCTTCGCGCAGACCGATCACATAGTCCTTCCCGAAATCGTCGTTCTGATAGAGAACGCCGATCGTCTTGCCGGGAAGATTTTTCAGGATGTAGGCGGCATAGATGCGGGCTTCGGTCTGATAGTTGGGCTGCCAGCCCATGGTCCATGGAAAATTCTTCGGATCATTCCATTTGGCGGCACCCGTTGAGACGAAAAGCTGCGGGACCTTCTTGGCGTTCATGTATTTCTGGATCGCGGTGTTGCTGGGCGTGCCGAGCGAGTTGAAGATCAGCAGCACCTCGTCGGCTTCGACCAGCTTGCGTGCCTGCTCCACCGCCTTCGGCGGGCTGTAACCGTCGTCATAGGAGATGAAATTGATCTTGCGGCCGTTGATACCGCCTTCGGCATTGATCTTGTTGAAATAGGCTGCCTCGGTCTTGCCGATCGTCGCGTAGGCCGACGCCGGCCCCGAATAGGGCATGATATTGCCGATCTTGATCTCGGTATCGGTCGCGCCGGGATCGTATTTCTTCTGCGCGTTGGCTGCGCTCGCGACCGCAATCGCAAGAAGTCCCGCAAGGCTTAAGGATATGGCATGGCTCAAGACACGGTAGTGCATCATCGTCCTCCCTGACGTGCTGGCCGAGGCTCAGGCAGTCTCTTTTGGGCAGCTTGTTGAGCCGTCGGATTGAATGCGGACGCAGTATGCACGATTGGGGTGATGTTGCCAGCGATGCCTTGGCTGCTATTTTCCGCAGAGCGGAAGAAGGCTCGCGCCCGGTTCCAGTTCGCGAAGGCGCGAACGAGAGCAAGGACTGTCAAATGAAGCGCGTGCGAAGCGATCATGATGCGCGCGCTTCGAATGAAGGCCATGGTCCATGAATCCTGCCCAGAAGGCGCTCTGGTTTATCGAAAGCCATCTTGCCGACCAGTTGACGCTCGACGACATCGCGGCGATCGGTCGGGTTTCGCGCTTTCACATGGTCCGGGCGTTCGCCGCCGCGACGGGGCTGTCGGTCATGCGCTACGTGCGTGCCCGGCGCCTCAGCGAAGCGGCGCGCGCGCTCGCGAACGGCGCACCCGATATCCTTAACGTAGCGCTGGACGCGGACTACGGCTCTCACGAAGCGTTCACCCGCGCGTTCCGCGACCATTTCGGGGTCACGCCCGAAGCGGTCCGCGCTGCAACGCGTCTCGACAACCTCAGACTTCAGGAGCCGATCGTCATGGACTCGACCGTCATCGACAATCTACAAGCGCCGCGTTTTGCAACCGGCAAACCGCTTCTCGTCGCCGGTCTCGGTGAGCGTTACACTTGCGAGAACGGCGCCGGCATTCCCGGCCAGTGGCAGCGGTTCCATCAATCCGTTGGGAACATTCCCGGGCGGCTCGGGAAGGTCGCTTACGGCGTCTGCTGCAACGGCGATGATGCCGGGAACTTCGACTACATCGCCGGCGTCGAAGTCTCCGACTTCTCGGATCTGCCGCGCGAATTCAGCCGCGTTCGGATTCCCGAACAGAGATACGCGGTCTTTACCCACCGCGACCACATCTCGACCATTCGCCGCACCGTCAACACAATCTGGAATCATTGGCTGCCGGCGTCGGGACTGAAGGCGGCCGACGCGCCCAACTTCGAGCGCTACGACGAGAATTTCGATCCGCTCACCGGCGATGGCGGCCTCGAGATCTGGGTCCCGGTGAGGGACTAAAGCGTTTTCGAGCGAAGTCCGCGTGAAGAAAACGCGTCAAATAGAGATTTGGAGCCTGCTCGGTTCTGATTTAATCAGAACCGAATGGCTCTAGCCCGGCACGCGGGGCTGCCTTGCGCAGTCTTTAGCCGCCGATTGCTTGGCAAGCGATAGCGACTTTGCCATAACATCGCGCAACGAAATCGTTGCGCGTGCGGGATTGAGCTTGGAATCTGCTTGGCGCCTAAGAAAAGCCGGGGATTCCGATGCCCAATGTCCGCGTTCTCGCCACCGATCTCGAATTTCCGGAAGGGCCGGTGGTGATGCCGGACGGATCGGTGGTGCTGGTCGAAATCCGCGGCCGGCGGCTGACGCGGGTTTGGCCCGACGGACGCAAGCAGGTGGTCGCGGAAATTCCCGGCGGCCCCAATGGTGCTGCGATCGGACCCGACGGCAAATGCTATATTTGCAACAACGGCGGATTTAGCTGGATCCCGTCGCGGGGCACCCTGATGCCCGGCGCGCCCGAGCCGCATGAATATATCGGCGGCTCGATCCAGCGTGTCGATCTTGCGACCGGCAAGGTCGAGACCCTGTTCGACAAATGCGGCGAGCATCCGCTGAAGGGGCCGAACGATCTGGTGTTCGATCGGCACGGCGGCCTGTGGTTCACCGATCTCGGCAAGCGCCGCGCCCGCGACATGGATGTCGGCGCGTTCTATTATATGAAGCCCGGGGCCACGGAAGTCGTCGAAGGCGTGTTCGGCATGCTGCCGGCGAACGGCATCGGGCTGTCGCCTGACGAGAACACGGTCTACGTCGCGGAGACGCCGACGGCGCGGCTGTGGGCGTTCGATCTCTCCGCGCCCGGCGAGGTCAAGCCGCGCGACGTCATCTATCGCGGCGAACGCGGCAAGCCGATCGCGGGCCTCGGCGGCTACCAGATGTTCGACTCGCTCGCGGTGGAAGCTTGCGGCAATATCTGCGTGGCGACGCTCATCTCGGGCTGCATTTCGGTGATCGCGCCTGACGGCACCATCGTCGAGCAGGTGCCGACCGGCGATCGCGTCACCACCAATATCGCCTTCGGCGGCCCCGACCTGAAGACCGCCTACATCACGCTGTCCGGCAAGGGCGAACTCATCGCGATGGACTGGGCCCGGCCCGGCCTGCCGCTGAATTTCCTCAACAAGTGACCTGCGATAACAAATGGCAACTTTCGTCATTGCGAGCGAAGCGAAGCAATCCAATGCCGCGAAGCAAGTAAGGGTGGATTGCTTCGTCGCTGCGCTCCTCGCAATGACGGAATAAGGAACGGAGTATTGGATGCCCTGGCTTGAACCGGTGACGCTCATCGGTCCCTACGCGCGGCTTGAGCCCTTGTCGCATGAACATCGCGAGGGGCTGACCGAAGCCGTGAAGGACGGCGAGTTGTGGAAGCTGTGGTACACTTTCATTCCGCGCGCCGAAGACATGCGCAAGGAGATCGACCGCCGGCTTGCGCTGCAGGCCGCGGGGTCCATGCTGCCGTTTACCGTTATCGATGCCGACGGCAAAATCGCGGGCATGACCACCTATATGAACGTCGATGCGGCGAACCGGCGCGTCGAAATCGGCTCGACCTGGTATGCCAGGCGCGTGCAGCGCAGCGCGCTCAACACCCAGTGCAAATTGCTGTTGCTCACTTACGCGTTCGAAAAACTCGACTGCATCGGGGTCGAATTCCGAACGCATATTTTCAACCACCAGAGCCGGCGCGGCATCGAGCGGCTTGGTGCCAAACAGGATGGCATTCTGCGCAACCATCAGATCGCGGCGAACGGCACGCTGCGCGACACCGTGGTCTATAGTATCATCGCCGGCGAATGGCCGACGGTGAAGGTGCATCTCGACTATCAACTGAATGAAAAGGCGCGGTAGCGTACCGCCGGAACAGATGATGGATACGTTCGATTACGTGATCGTGGGAGCGGGCTCCGCCGGATGCGTGCTCGCCAACCGGCTCAGCGAAGATGCCGGCACCAGCATCTGCGTGCTCGAGGCCGGACCGCGCGACTGGCATCCCTACATCCATCTGCCGGCGGGCTTCATCAAGACCTTTCACATGCGGAGCATCAACTGGGCCTACCAGCAGGAGCCGGGTCCCTGGACCGGGGGCCGCAGCATCTACGCGCCGCGCGGCAAGACGCTTGGCGGCTCCTCCTCGATCAACGGTCACATCTACAACCGCGGCCAGCGCCAGGATTTCGACACCTGGGCGCAGCTCGGCAATCGCGGCTGGGGCTATCCGGATGTGCTGCCGTATTTCAAGCGGCTGGAGCGGCGGGTCGGCGAGGGCGAGGACACCTATCGCGGGCGCGACGGCAATCTGACCGTCACCACCATGGACTGGCGGGATCCGCTCTGCGAGGCGTTCATGGCTGGCGCGATGTCACTCGGCATTCCCCGCAACCCCGATTACAACGGCGCGATCCAGGAGGGCGTATCCTACGCCCAGCGCACGATCAAGAACGGCATGCGCGTCAGCGCGGCGACCGCCTTTCTGCACCCCGCGATGAAACGGCCGAATGTCCATGTACGGACGCACGCGCATGCGACGGAAATCGTGTTCGACGGCAAGCGCGCGATCGGCGTGCGCTACATCAAGGGAGGGAAGGGCGGCCCTCCGGCCGAAGTGCGCGCCAACAAGGAGGTGATCCTCGCCGGCGGCACCTACAATTCGCCGCAACTTTTGCAATTGTCGGGGGTCGGATCGCCGGATCTGCTGCGCTCGCTCGGCATCGAGGTGCGCCACGCGCTATCAGGCGTCGGCGAGGGCTTGCAGGACCATTACGCGCCACGTTCGGTCGCCCGCGTCAAGAACATCAAGACCATCAACGAACGCAGGCGCGGCCTCAGCCTGGCGCTGGAGGCGATCAAATGGGCCACGACGCGGCGCGGTCTGCTCTCGCTGTCGCCGACCATGGTCTATTGCTTCTGGCACTCCGGCGAAACCACCGAAAGCTCCGATCTGCAGCTGACGTTTACGCCCGCGAGTTACAAGGAGGGCGTGCAGGGACAGCTCGAAAACGAGCCCGGCATGACGGTCGCATCCTGGCAGCAACGGCCCGAAAGCCGCGGCTACGTTCGCGCCCGCTCGGCCGATCCGTTCGAGCCGCCGATCATTCAAACCAACTATCTGGTCGCGGAGCTCGACCGCCGCGTCGTCGTCGCCGGCATGAAGCTGGCGCGGCGGCTGCTCGCGTCAGCGCCGCTGGCTCCCTATTACGCGCATGAGGATTTTCCCGGACCCGATGTGCAGACCGACGACGAATTTTTGGCGGCGGCGACACAGCGCGGGACCACGACGTTCCACCCGGGATGCACCTGCCGCATGGGCCCGGCCCACAGTTCATGGGCCGTGGTCGACGACCAGCTGCGCGTGCACGGGCTGCAGAACCTCCGCGTGATCGATGCCTCGATCATGCCGCGAATGATTTCGGCCAATCTCAACGCGTCGACCATGATGATCGCCGACAAGGCGTCAGACCTGATACGGGGCCGCAGCGCTCTCTAGGCCGCGGAACGTTCCGAATGGGCTCGGACCACCATTATCCCCGAAGAAGCGCCGGTTCACGGCGTCCGGGTGAATGCGTTATGGATGGACCGAACGCCGATAACCGCGACATCGAGCGTCGCTATTTCCGCGCCGATCCGGCCTCTCCGAACTCCCGGTCCGCGAGTTTCCGGAGACAAGACATCAAAAGGTTAGTGTTAGGTCTCTTTCGCGCGATCTCGGAAAGAGTCAGTATGATCGTCGATCTCCTGCCTCCAAGCTTCATCGAGAGCATCAAAAGGAGTCGATCATGATCAAGGTGTCGAAAAAAATCGGATTAATCTGCGCGACTGCCACAATGCTTTCCGTAATGCCTTACTCGATCGAGCCGTTGAAGACTACCGGTATCCCCATAGCTGCTGACCAAGCGCACGCTCGCATTGGGCGACCGTTGACGCCAGGGAGCGTCGCGGGCGTGGCCAGGCGCACCACTCGGCGGACGGTCGCTCGTCATTCCTATTATGGACACCACGGCTGCGTTTGGGTGAACGGCGTCCGCGTCTGCAGATAGGCTCTGGGCCGCTGCGCACACAGGTACTCGATGGCTCGTGGGCGCCGCCCCCGGTGAAGCGGTCAATTGATCGCCGTCGGGCTGGCCGGGCCGTGAGGCACAAGCGATGCCGCTCGTCGTTGCGCTCTATGAACGCTTGCGTGGAAAGCCCAGGTCCCAGAAGGTCGCCGCGAACGAGTCTAAACCTCTCTTCGGCTGAGAAACGCCAGGCGCTCGAACAAATGCACGTCCTGCTCGTTCTTCAAGAGCGCGCCGTGCAGCGGCGGAATCAGCTTGCGCGGATCG
>Ga0209117_1000968_pt1 | contig 10572 bp, 3 predicted proteins | sample BlaSpr_A8_OM2_M2_FD_187978 | JGI IMG/M metagenome (GOLD analysis project Ga0209117, IMG submission 187978) | Forest soil microbial communities from Thunder Bay, Ontario, Canada - Black Spruce, Ontario site 2_A8_OM2_M2 (SPAdes) (version 2) | ecosystem: Environmental > Terrestrial > Soil > Boreal...
GGGTCCTGTCGCTGGTGGGCCCTGATGGCAGCCCCGAGAGTGCCGACCCGGCGACCCGGGCCGCCCTGACGCGCCTGTCGGAGCAGGTGCACGACTATGCCAAGGGATTGCCGCTGCGGCGCGGCACGACGCCGCTCAAGCTGATTCCCGAATACGAGGACTGGCTGATCAGCGCCATGACGCACGGGGATTACGACGACTACTGGCGCGATTCGGGGGTCAGCGTCGTCGATCACCAGCAGGACTACAAGGACGTTCCCGTCTGCCACGTGACCGGCTGGTACGACTCCTGGTCGGGGCCGGTGGCCAACCTCAGCTACCCGGCGCTCCGCAGGACGAAGCAGAGCCCGCAGCGGCTGATCATCGGTCCGTGGACGCACGGCGGGCAGGAGAACAGCTTTGCCGGCGAGGCCGAGTTCGGGCCGGCGGCGGCGGTCAGCTGGCTGGATCTCAATCTGCGCTGGCTCGACCGCTGGCTGAAAGGGGTGAGCAACGGCGTCGACGCCGAGCCGCCGGTGCGGATCTTCGTCATGGGCGGGGGTGATGCGCACAAGACGCCGGAGGGCCGCCTCTTCGTCGGCGGCTCCTGGCGCGACGAGAAGGAGTGGCCGCTGTCACGCGCCGTCGCCACTGCCTACTACCTGCACGCGGACGGCACCCTGTCGGCCGACAAGCCGCCGCCGAGCGCTCCCTCGCACTACCCCGCCGATCCGCAGCACCCGGTCCCGACCCTGGGCGGCAACATCTCCTCCGGGGATGCCCTGGCGGCGAATGGCGTGATGGACCAGCGCTGCCGGCCCACGGTCTGGACCTGCGAGGACGCGCGCCCGCTCTCCGCCCGCCGGGACGTGCTGGTCTTCCAGACCGCGCCTCTCCCCGAAGACCTCGAGGTCACCGGGCGGCTGATCGTCCACCTCTATGCATCCTCGAGCGCCCCCGACACCGATTTCACGGCGAAGCTGGTGGACGTCTACCCGGCGAACCCGGACTTCCCCGCCGGTTTCGACCTCAACGTCAACGACGGCATCGTCCGCGCGCGCTACCACGCTTCCGCGAGCCATCCGACGCCCTTGCAGCCGGGGAAGGTCTATCCCATCACGGTCGAGATGTATCCGACCTCTCAGATGTTCAAGCGCGGGCATCGCATCCGCCTCGACGTCTCGAGCAGCAACTTCCCCCGCTTCGACGTCAACCCGAACACCGGCGAACCGCTCGGCATGAACCGCCTGCAGGCGATCGCCGACAACGCCATCTACCACGACCCCGATCACCCGTCGCACATCGTGCTGCCGGTGGTGCCGCCGACGCCTGGCCGCTGAGTGGCCTCCGGGTAGCTCATCTCCGCGCCCTCGCGCCTGTGGGCGGTGCTCTCGCGGCCGGTTTCGAGGCACGACGAGCTGTCTTGCAGCTCCTTCTGTGCTAACCTTACCGCAACCGAGAATACTCATCTTGGGCTGGCATGGGGATGATGCTCATGCGTTGGACGACGACCTGCTCATCACCTGGGAACACGGGGATCTCCGCACACCCGGTGCGAGGACCGCGAACCACCGCCTGTGGTTTTCACGCCGCCGCCGTGCTGGCGGCCGCGCTGGCCGCGGCAGCTCCCGCCGTCGCGCAGAGCACCTGTGAGACCGGCCTGCGGGAGGCCGGCAAGAGCTACGAGCTCGGCAGCTTCGCGGCGGTGCCCGAGCAACTCGCGCCCTGCTTCGCGGAGCGGACCCCCCGCACGATGCTGGCCCAGGCCTACTCGCTGCTGGCGCGGGCCTACTTGGCGGCGGACGAGATGGGCAAGGCACGGCAGACCGTCTCCGATCTGCTGCGCACCGATCCCACCTATGAACCCGTGCCGCCGCCGCGCTTCGCGCAGCTGGTCGCCGAGGTCCGCCGGGCGGAGGCGACCGTCGAGGTCACCTCCGTCTCCAAGTCCAGGGAGAGCCTGCGCGAGGCTCCTGCCACCGTATTGGTCGTCACCGCCGACGAGATCGAGCGCCGCGGCTATCTCTACCTCGAGCAGGTCCTCCACGATCTGCCAGGCTTCGACATCTCGAACACGAGGGAGGTCCAGTTCTCCTTCGTTTACATGCGCGGCTTCCATTCCGGAAGCACCAACCGCAACCTGTTCCTGGTCGACGGCGTGGAGCAGATCGACCTCAGCACCGACTTCCTCTACCTGTCGCGGCAGTACGCCCTGAGCGACGTCGACCGGGTGGAGGTCATCTACGGACCGGCGTCCACCATGTACGGGGCAAATGCCTTCACCGGCGTCATCAACGTCATCACCAAGGAACCCGAGGCCCTCGTTGCCGATGACAAGCGGCTGGGCATCACGGTGCAGGCCGCCGCCGGCAGCCTGAACACGCGCTTCGGCGATCTGACGCTGGCGGGCAAGGACACCAGCGGCAACGTGTCGTGGTCGCTCACCAGCCACTTCTATCACGACGACGTCTCGGATTGGTCCCGCTTCCCCGAGTACAGGTACGATTACAAGTCGGTCGATTACCGGGACACGCTGCGGATCACCGGCGATCTCGCGCAACTCTTCCGGGCCATGCACCCCTGCGGCACGTCGCCCTACTACGCTTGCCGCTTCGACGGGTCAGGCCGCCTCCTTTCGATCGAGCTCACCGCTGCCGGCGAGAGCTTGGCGCGCCAGCTCGACCAGCAGTACGTGCAGCAGAATCATCTCGCCTTCTCCGACCCCGCCGACGACTGGTCGGTGCACGGCAAGCTGAAGATCGCGAACCTGGAGCTGGGTGCCCTGCTGTGGCGAAACTATGAAGGCCTCGCCGCCACCGGCAGCCTGCGCCAGGCAGGCGACGACCGCTGGGCGCCTCGGCAGACCCAGCTCTACGCGAAGCTCAGGCAGTCGCTGTCCCGGGACCTGACCTTCAATCTCTTCCTGCGCTATCAGCAGTCCGGCCTCGACCGGTCCGGCACCCTCGTCACCGTGCCAGCCACCTACGCCAACGGCGCGCTCGGGATCTGGAACCTGCTCCCACCCTGCAGGAGCCCGCTGCCGCTCCTCCCGCAGCCGCTGGGGTGCCCGAGCCTGCCCTGGACCGAGCGCCAGGTCTTCGGCGACGTCTCGAGCCGGGTTCGTGGCGAGGTCACCCTCGCCTACGAGCCCACCTCGCGCTTCAGCCTGGTCGGTGGTGCCGAGGTGTGGAAGAGCTCGATCCAGGCGGGCCTGAATGAGCAGCTGACCGGACCCGACGGGACGCCCCTTCCCACGATCTCGGTCGAGCAGGTCGAGCACACCGACCTGGCGGCGTACACCCAGGCCGCGTACAAGCTCCTCCCCGACCTCAAGCTGGTGCTGGCCGGACGCCTCAACTACAACGCCATCTCGAACCGGCCTGGCGCCTCCGGGTTCGGCCTGCTGTTCACCCCGCGCGCCGCGGTCGTGTACTCCCCCGCCGCCGGCCGGCTGGTGCTCAAGGCGATCTACTCGGAAGCCTTCAAGGACCCCGACGATGCCGAGAAGTTCGGCACGGTTCACTTCTTCTATGACGTTCCGAGCGGCGGACTAATGCCCGAGAAGGTGAAGAACTTCGAGCTCTCCGCCGACTGGCAAGCGAGCGAGGACCTGTCGCTCGACGCCTCGGCCTACCAGGCCAACTACAGCGACCTCATCGGCCTGCGGTTCGTGCCGGACTGCCCCCTCATGCCGTCGTCGGTCTTGTGCTTCCAATGGCACAACCGCGACAGCTACCGCATCCGCGGCCTGCAGCTCGACGGCCGCTATCGCCTGGGCGGGACCGAGATCACCGGCAATCTCACCTGGACGGCGCCGTTCCAGATCGATCCCAGGGACGTCTTCGGCATGCCGGTGCTCGACGGCAGCGGCCGCCCCGTCCATGAGCTGCGCGTCGCCGACATCGCGTCGTGGCACGCGAACCTCGGCGCCAACCGCGACCTGCCGGCGCACCTGAACGCGGACCTGCGGCTGCGGTACGTGGGCCCCCGGCCGACCGGTCTGCTGACGACAGAACCCGCCAACCCTCTCGATCAGATCGGCGCCTACCTGGACGCGCAGGCGACGCTGAGCTACCGCGGACCGCTTCCTGGCACCACGCTGCAGCTCATCGTCGACAACCTGTTCGGCAGCACCTACTTCGATCCGGGAACCCAAGTCGGTTTGCCGCTGTCGGAGGTCCGCAGGCCCGGCAGGAGCGTCTTCGTCCGCCTCATCACCGGCCTGGGGCGGCCCGCCCGGGGAGGCGCCTCCCGCTGAGCCGGCTGCATCGCGGGCCGCCTCCGGCCCGAGAGCACCGTCTCTTCCCTCGACTCTCGTCTCCCACGCTCTCCCGGGCGAGAGCTTGCGGTTGATTCCAAGTTTGACTTATAGTGCTTACTACCTCAAGAGTATAAGGCGTACATTGATGCATACGCATGCTGCAATATATGATCGGCTGTTGGCATCGGTTTCGGTCCACCGCGTGCGCATCACCGCAGCGCCGCCGACGCCGGCAGGGCGAATCGCCAAGGAGGGTCAAGAGCCATGGCCAACGGCCAGGAAGAGCAGGCGGCGGCGCGGCGCGCCGCAGAGCTGATCGCCATCGTCGGCATCGGCTGCAAGCTGCCCGGTGACATCTCGTCCGTAGACGACCTGCTTGCAGCCCTGCGCGATGGCCGCGATTGCATCACGGAGGTGCCGCCGGACCGTTGGGACGTGGACTCGTACTACGATCCCGACCCGCTCACCCCGGGCAAGATGTACGTTCGCCACGGCGGCTTCGTTACCGACATCGACCGTTTCGACGCCGCGTTCTTCGGTATCTCCGACGCCGAGGCTTGCCGCATGGATCCACAGCAGCGCATGGCGCTGCAGACCGTGTGGCACGCGCTGGAAGACGCGGGGCAATCCGTCGAGGAGCTCCTGCAGAGCAACACCGGCGTCTTCCTGGCGACGATGAACACCAACGGCTACAGCCAGCTCAAGCTCAGCGGCGAAGGTGTGGAGGGAATCACCGCGTACGACGCCATGGGCGACGCGATGAGCATCACCGCCGGCCGCATCTCGCACTTCCTCGGCCTCGAAGGGCCGTGCCTGGCTGTCGATACCGCCTGCTCTGGATCGATGGTCGCGCTCCACCTGGCTCGGCAGAGCATCCTCGCCGGCGACTGCGACGCCGCCATCGTCGTGGGGGTGAGCGCCATCGTGTACCCGAGCGTTCATCTCGCGTTCTCCAAGATCGGACTGATGTCCCGCGCGGGAAGGTGCCGGGCCTTCGACGCGGCTGCCGACGGCTACGTCCGCGGCGAAGGGTGCGTCGCCGTCCTCGTGCGGCGGCAATCCCTCGCCCTCGCCCGGGGCGATCGCATCCGGGCCACCATCTGCGGCACCGCGGTGAACCAGGACGGACGAACACCCGCTTTGACCGCACCCAACGGGCTCACCCAGGAGAAAGTCATCCGCACGGCGCTGGCCCGCATGGGCGCCAGCCCGAACCAGATCGGCTACGTGGAGGCACACGGCACGGGCACCACCGTCGGCGACCCCATCGAGATGAGCGCCCTTGCCAACGTGTACGGCCCCGGGAGGCAAGAGCCGCTGTTCGTCGGCTCGGTGAAGAGCAACTTCGGCCACATCGAGTCGGGCGCCGGCTTGCTGGGGACCGTCAAGGCGGCCTTGTCGCTCGACCAGGAGATGATCTTCCCCAGCCTCCACTTCACGCGGTTGAATCCCAACATCGATCTGGGCCGCGCCCCAGTGCAGGTGCCGACCACGACCATACCCTGGCCGCGCGGCCAGGCTGCGCGAATGGCGGGCGTCAACTCGTTCGGCTATAGCGGAACCAACGCACATACGATCCTGCAGGAGGCACCGCCGGCCGACGGTGCGGCGCCGCCCCAGGCGCCGCGGCCCTGCGAGCTGGTGGTGCTGTCGGCAAAGTCGGCCGGCAGCCTGCAGGAGCTGGCCGACCGCTGGATCGACTTCCTCGAGCGCCCGACCGCCGCTCACCTGCCCGACGTCGCGTTCACCGCCGGCACGGGCCGCGCCCACCTGCGACATCGCCTGGCGGTCGTCGGGCGGGACAGAGACGAGGTGAAGCAACGCCTGCGGACATGGCGCGAGGGTCGCACGGCCAAGGGACTGGCCGCCGGGCAGGCGGCGATCCGGCGCAGACCGAAGATCGCCTTCATGTTCAGCGGGCAGGGGGCGCAGCACTCCGGGATGGGGCGACAGCTGTACCAAGCGGAGCCACGGTTCGCGGCCGCCGTCGACCGCTGTGCGGCGGTCATGGACCCGCTCCTGGGAGCCCCGCTGGCCGAGGTGCTGTTCGGGCCGGCCTCGGCGGAGCTCCTCGGCAACACGCGTTTCGTCCAGCCCGCCCTGTTCGCCATCGAGTATGCCCTGGCGGAGCTCCTGCGGCATTGGGGTGTCGAGCCCGACGTCGTCGTCGGCCACAGCGTCGGCGAGATCGTGGCAGCGTGCGTGGCGGGGGTCCTCGACCTCGAGAGTGCGGCCCGCTTCGTCGTGGCCCGCGGCCGCGTGCTGGGACAGCTGCCCGCCGGCGGCGCGATGCTCGCCGTGGATGCGACGCTCGAGCAGGTGCAGGAGTGGACGCGCGGTAGGGAGGGGGAGGTCAGCGTCGCCGCGGTGAACGGGCCACACAGCGTGGTCGTTTCCGGCGCCGCCGCGGCCGTGGACGCCGTCGCGGCGCTTGCCGCGGCGGCACGGCGACGGATGAAGCGGCTCGACGTGTCGCACGCGTTCCACTCGCCTTTGATGGATCCCGCCCTGGCGGAGCTGGAGCGCGAGGCCGGATCGCTCCGCGTCTCCCCGGCGAGGCTGCCCGTGGTCTCGAACGTCACAGGCGGCATCCTGAGCGACGGGATCACCGCCGATTACTGGAGCTCGCACGTCCGGCAACCGGTGCTCTTTCATCAGGGCCTCTGCACCGTGGTCGACGCGGGTTGCTCGATCCTGATCGAGGTCGGGCCGCATCCCGCACTGATCCAGGCCGCGGCGGGCGCCTTCGACGCGTCGCGGGTGCGATGCCTGCCGACGCTAAGCCGCGACCACGAAGACGTCTTCCACCTGCTCCACTGTCTTGGCTCGCTCTATGTCGACGGCGTGCCGGTCAACCTGAACCGCTTGTTCTGGAGCCCTGCCTATCGCCGAGTGTCGCTCCCGCTCTATCCATTCCGCCGCGACCGCCACTGGATCCAGGGGATCCAAGCCGCCGACCCGGCGCCGCAGCGCCAGCCACAGGTCGCGGTCCAGCTCCATCCACTGCTTGGCCGGGCGGTGAGCCTGGGGTCCCGCCGGGCGGTCTTCGAGTCGAGCCTGGCGGCGACGCGGCCCTGGGTGGACCACCGCGTCCTCGGGGCCACGGTCTTCCCGGGAACCGGTTACCTCGAGATGGCGGCACGCGCCTTCGCCGCGTCCACCGGGCACGATTGGCGCTCCGTCGTCCTGCGCAACCTCGGCTTCGAGCGTCCGCTGGTGCTCACCTATGGCAAGCCCCGGCAGGTGAGCCTTGTCCTCGACAACCTTCCCGTCAACGGCAGCGGCGAAGCCAGCTTCGCCATCGCCGCCGCCGGCAATGGCACCCAGGAGCGCTACTGCCACGGCCGGATCGCCGTCGCCGCCGCTGACGAGGCCGAGCGGATCTCGCTCGAGAGTGAGCTCGGGCGCATGGCCTCCAAGCTCCCGACCGGGCCGTTCTACGGCGATTTGCGCAAGAGCGGCCTCGAGTACGGCGCCAGCTTCTCGACCGTTCGCGAGGTCTGGGTGGGGCCGGCGGATTCAGGGGAGGCGATCGGGCGGATCACCGCCTCCTCGCAGCCCGGCCAGGCGGCCGATCACCCGTTCACCCTTACCGCCATGCTCGACGGCTGCTTGCAGGTCTTCGGCGCCGCCCTGACGACGGTGAGCGGGCTCGACGAGCTCGGCGCTTTCGTGCCCGCGTCCATCCAATCCGTCGTCTTGCGCCGGCAACCCTCCGCGCAGGTGTGGAGCCGGGCCAGGGTCCAGCTGAGCTCCGACGGCCGGGCCGCGCTTGTCGAGATCCGCGTGCTGACCGACGAAGGAGAGACCATCGCGGAGATCAACGGCCTCGAGCTGCGGAGAAAAGCGAGCCTCGCGCCGGCGCGGGAGTCAGACGGCGCCGGGCAGCCGACCGCCGACGATGCCGCCGAGCCCGGGGACAGGTTCCTGGCCCGCATCCGCGCCCTGCCGCACGCCGAGCGCCTCGCGGCGGCCATCCAATGGCTCTCCTCCGAGGTCAAAGCCACGATGGGGCACAGCTCGGAGAGCGTCGACCTCGATGCCATCGACCCGTCGACGGCATTCCTGGAAATTGGCCTCGACTCCTTGCTGGTGACCGAGCTCCAACGCCGGATCCAGGAAAAGCTCGCGTTCCGTTTTCGGCCGATGCAAGGCCTGGACTACCAGAGCATCGAATCGCTGGCGGAGTATGTCATCAACGACGTGCTGCACATCGCACCGGCCGCCGACGCGCGGACCGCCACCATGGTGAGGACCGCGCTCTAGACGGGCGGTCGGAACCCGAGATCTTTCAACCCTGGGTGTTGCCAAAGGAGGTTGCGATGCTTGCCCGCCCGACGCTTTCCATCGACACCGACTCCGCCCGCCAGTACATCGAGGAGCACCTCGACAAGAGGCAGGTCAACAAGATCCAGCATGCTTTCCCGTCGCCGAGGTTCTGGACGGAGACCGACGTCCCGGTGCAGGAGGTGCTCGAGGATCGGCGGCGGCTGCGGACGATGGGGGGGCCCTCGGTCGTCAACCTCTACGTCGGCGTGCCCTTCTGCATCAGGACGGACCCCGGCAAATGCGGCTACTGCCTCTTCCCGGTGGAGGACTACGCCGGCAATGAGGCGCTCGAAGACTATTTCGGCTATCTGAAGCGAGAAGCGTCGATGTACCAGGAGGCGCTGCGGGACGACGTCCTCGGCGCCGTCTACTTTGGTGGCGGCACGTCGAACCTCTACCGGCCTCCGATGTATGACGAGCTGATGGCACTGGTGCGCGAGCTGTTCCCCAAGGTGGCCCCGGGTGCCGACATCACGCTCGAAGGCATCCCCCAGCTGTTCACCCGCGAGAAGCTGACCAGGATCAAGGAGAGCGGGATGAACCGGATCAGCATGGGTGTCCAGCAGGTCAACGAGCGCCTCAACAGCCTGAGCGGCCGGAAACAGACCACCAAGCAGGTCACGCAGACCCTGGAATGGGCCCGGGAGCTCGGGCTGGCGTGCAACGTGGACCTCATCTTCGGCTGGCCGCAGCAGACCGTCGCGACCATGGTCGAGGACCTGGAGGCGGTGATCTCCTGGGGGGTCCACGACATCACCCATTACGAGCTCAACGTCGGCGGACCCACGGACTTCGCCCTCAATCGCTATCACGAGCTGCCGAGCACGCTCGCCAACCGCGAGATGTACCGGGTGGCCCGCGAGCTGCTCGCGAGCCATGGCTTCGAGCAGGTGACCGCGTACAACTGGCGGAAGCCGGGAAATCCCGTGGGCCTGCCGTACGAGGAGGGCGTGACTCGCCGGTTCGACAGCATGGACACGGTCGGCCTGGGCTATGCGGCGATCACCTTCTTCGGCGACGTGCGCCTGGACGAGGGACACGCCTGGTCGTACATCAATTGGCGCAACCTGAAAGAGTACAAGGCCGCGATCGACAACGGGCGCTTCCCGGTGGAGTGCGCGTTTCGTCACGAGTGGGAGGATTTCCAGATCTCCATGGTGTTCCGCAACCTGTTCGGCCTGGCGCTCGACCGCAACCAATACCGCGCGGCCTTTGGAGTGGACGTCTACGACCAGTTCGCCGGCGTCTGGGATGCGCTGGCGGAATGCGACTTCGTCAAGGTGACGCCGGACGAGATCTGCCTGACCGGAGACGGCCCCTTCTACACGCCGATGATCCAGGCGCTGATCGCCGAGCAACGCTACCGCGAGCTGCGGGAACGGATCGTGCAGTCCAAGGCCGTCGCTCTGCCGGTGGTCTAAGGGCGCGACCGGAGCGGCATCGCGATGGACCTGACAGGCACCGGCTCCGACCTGGCTCACATCCGGGCGGAGTTGCGGCAGATCCTTTCCGAAGTGGTCGAAGCGGATCTCTCCGCGGTCGCGGATGACACCCCGCTGCTCGACTACGTCCCCTCCTCGCTCGCGCTGGTCGAGGGCATCCGGCGGGCTTATGACCGGTTTGGCGTGGTGATCTCGATCCGGCGAGTGCTCGAGGACGGGGCGAACCTGGCGGCGCTGGCGGCCTACGTCGACCAGGCCCGGCACGCCCTGCGGAGGAGCACGCGCGCGGAGACCGGCCGCGCGGCGCGGTCGGCGGGTGACGGCGGGCGCCGGACCGTGCCTTTGGCGCCGTCGCAGCGACGCACCGGCTTCCTGGCTCATTATTCGAGCGACGCCTCCGTGGCCCATCACGAGGCGCTCCTGATGCGGCTCGAGGGTACCCTTCACCTCCCTGCCCTGCAGGCGGCCGTCCGCGCCGCGAGCGATCGCCATCTGGCCCTGCGGACGGCGTTGAGCGAGGACCCCAACCGGCTCGAGCTCGACGCCGCCGCTGCCTTGGAG
>Ga0209117_1000969_pt1 | contig 10559 bp, 7 predicted proteins | sample BlaSpr_A8_OM2_M2_FD_187978 | JGI IMG/M metagenome (GOLD analysis project Ga0209117, IMG submission 187978) | Forest soil microbial communities from Thunder Bay, Ontario, Canada - Black Spruce, Ontario site 2_A8_OM2_M2 (SPAdes) (version 2) | ecosystem: Environmental > Terrestrial > Soil > Boreal...
CATGCGATTCGAATTGTCCCGCGCCTTCGGTTGGGCCGCTCCATCTTCCGCCAACAGAGTTTCGTGGCTAAAGAGGCGGTGATTGCGCTTCCGTCAGTGTGCTCACGGCTTCCGCAGACCTTCAGAGGGCCGACTACGATTCCCGCTGATCTCCATCGACAAATAGAGCGTGCAGGTTAAGTATGGGCAAGCGATCCATTCCCGATGTATTTCTCTTCCTTCAGGTATTGCTCTTTGCCGCCGCTGTTCCGTTTCTCCTTCGGCTAAAATTATCGCGAATAGAAGCTTTGCTGGAGCCGAGAGTTCCCTCGCCGGCGGGCCGAGATCGAGGATCCGGCGCGTGCCTGGCGAGACGAAGGGTGGCCGTCGCGCCACCAGGACGCAGATGCCCGCCTCCGCGGCGTCCCGGCGCGGAACTGTGAGCGGCCATGCAGGCAAGCGGCCGGCGCCGTCCTCCACCACCCGGAAGCCGTCGACCACCTCCAGGATGAAGCGTTCGGAGTGGCTGAGGCGGAAGGTCGCCCTGACCTCGCGGCAGCGGTCGTGGGCGGTCCGGCGAAGGGCGACCAGAAAGCGCTGCTCTCGCGGCATCCGGTCGCGGATCAGCACCCTCTTCAGGACCCGCGCCTCGCAGAAGGCCAGCGGCAGGGCGATCCAGACGATCAGCGCCGCAGTCTGCCATCGCTTGGGAGCGCGACCGGCCAGGTAGAGGACCCCCGGGGCGGCGAGCATCGCGCAGGCTGGATAGATCGGATCGAGGTACCAATGGTGCTGCGTGCGCGCCAGCGAGAAGAGCGCCAGCGGGATGGCGATCCACAGGCCCAGCAGCAGCAAAACGCCCTGGCGGCTCAGGCGGCGGAGCCAGGAGACGCGGCGCCGCTCCCGCCAGGCCAGCAGCGCCGCCACCGCCACCAGCAACGGCCACGGGGCGAAGCGGTCGGTCAGGGCGGTCAGATAGGAGAGCGGCGAGGAGGTCCCCTTGTCGATCACCGAGGTCGAGCGGGCGAACAGGTCTTCGACAACCATCCGCCGGACGAAATAGAAGGAGCCATCGGCCTGGGAGCGCGCGCCTGCCCAGGCCACCACCATCAGCAGCAGGGTGCCGAGCGACAGCAGGCAGGGACCGAGCTTCTGCTTGCGCCAGCTGCCGGTCGCCAGGCCATGGATGGCACCGACCGCGATCATCGGCAGGATCGCGAAGCTCTTGAGCAGGAAACCGCAGCCCAGAATCGGACCGAGGGTCAGGACGCGCAGCGGCGAATCGGCGAGGCGAGGCAGCTGGATGGCCACCAGCAACAGGGTGAAGGTCAGGCAGGCGTCCAGGTCGCCACTGCGCGCCCCGTGGTGGCTCAGCAAGCCGAAGGAGGTGGCCAGGATCAGGCCGGACAGGATCGCCTGACGCCGATTGCACCACCGTTTGCAAAAGATCATGGTGGCGGCCACGACCGCCAGGGCGAAGACCGCCGACGGCAGGCGCATGGCCAGGGCCGAAGGGCCGAAGATGCGGAAGGACGCGGCGATCAGCCAGTAGCCCAGCGGCGGCTTGAGGTTCCAGTACTCCGGCCGCTCCGCGTAGGTGGTGACCAGGAAGGACCTGGCGTGCAGCATCTCGAAGGCCGAGACGCCATAGCGCGCTTCGTCGGAATCGTCGACCCGGCTGGTCGCCAGGCGCAGGAACACGTTGCACGCCATGAGCGCCAGGACGAGCGCCGCGCAGAGCAGGTAGTGGCGGATGACGAAACGTCCAAGCGCCCGTTGCACCGCGGGAGTCCCTCCAGGCCGGCGCACCTCTCCCTCGCGCGAGCGACATCGGACCACCCGGCCATCTCGAGTGTGCGATAAGTATCGCACACGCCGGGTGGACTAGTCGTCCAGGTAGATGACCTCCATGCGGCGGATGCGGAGGGTGGAGATGGTGAGCAGGACCGCGGTCAGGGCGAGGAGGCCGCAGATCGAGCCCCACCGCGAGGGGGCGTCGGAGAGGAGGGCGAAAGGGCCCTCCGAGAACGGCACCGGGCAGAGGGCCTGCAGGTAGTGGATCACCGAGAGCTGCTTGAGGACCGGCGGCAGCAGGAAGTGGATGGCCTCCCAGCCGAAGAGCGCCAGGGCCGGGATGGCCGGGCTGCGGAAGAAGAAGCCCAGGGTCAGGAAGACGGCGCCGTAACCGGCGCAGGCGAGGGCGGTCACCAGCAGGTAGGCGCCGAGGTGGCCGAGGCCCGGACCGTGCAGCAGGAACGCCGAGCGCAGGCGGCCGTCATGGGGCAGGTAGGCGAGCACGAAGCTGATGAGAGTCGAGGCGCCGAAGAGCGCCAGCGAGACCACCAGGCCGGTCAGGTATTTGGCGAGGACCAGCAGCTCCCGGCGCATCGGCGTCAGGAAGTAGAAGTGCAGGCTGCGGTCGAGAACCTCGCGGCGGATGAGGTTGCCGAAGATCGCCACGCAGCCGAGGAAGATGACCACTCGCAGGATGAAGCCCTGGTAGAGCCCTGCCATGAGCTGGGTGGCCTCGCCCAGGTTGCCGGGATCGGACACCGCTCTCGGCAGCAAGGCGCGCAGCACCAGGACCGCCGGCGGCGCCAGGGCCAGCAGGTAGAGACCGAGGGCACGCCGGCCGAGAAAGCTCTTGCGCAGCTCGAGCCGCACCACCGCGGCGAGCTGGCGGCGCCAGAGGGCCCAGGGCAGGCCTGGCAGCGGCGCCGGCGGCGCTTCCGGCGGCAGGGGCAGGGCGGTGGCGACGGCGCCGGCGGGTTCCGGCCCGCTCATGATGCTCCGCCATTTCCGGACGGGGCGTCGATCAGGTACTGGTAGACGGCCTCGACGTTGGCGTCGGCGGGGGCCACGGACTCGACGATCAGGCCCTGGTCGATCACCACCTGGTTGAGCATCCGGTAGAAGCTGCCGGCGTCGCGGGTGCGCAGCAGCAGGCCGCTGTGGTCCGCCAGCATGCGGGCTTCGACCACGTGGTCCTGCTCGAAGGCCCGGGCCGCGAGCAGCTCCGGGCGGTCGCAACGGATCAGCACCTGCGCGGGATGTTGCTCATCCATCTCGTCGCGCACCTCGACGATGTCGCCCTCGGCCACCACGTAGCCGCCGTTGAGCATCACCACCTGGTCGGAGATGAGATCGACCTCGTGCAGGATGTGGCTGGAGACGACGACGTAGAGGCCGGCGGCGGCAAGCTCGCGCAGCAGCGCGATGAGCTCGGCGCGCGCCATCGGGTCGAGGCCGTTGAGCGGCTCGTCGAGCACCAGTACCGACGGGTGGTGGGCGATCGCCTGCGCCAGCTTGACCCGCTGGCGCATCCCCTTGCTGTAGGCGGCCACCTTGCGTCCGGCGGCTTCGACCATGCCGACCCGCTCGAGCGCCTGCCAGGTCCACGCGGCGGCCTGCCGCGGATCGTGTCCGTGCACCCGCAGCAGCGATTCGATCAGCTGATAGCCGGTCAGGCCGGGCGGAAAGGCGTCGTACTGGGTGGCGTAGCCGACGCGGCGGAAGAGCGCTTCCGGCCGGTCGGTCGGCATGCCGAGCACCCGCACCGTGCCGCGGCTCGGGCGCAGCAAGCCGACCATCAGGTTCATCAGGGTGGTCTTGCCGGAGCCATTCGGCCCCACCAGGCCGGTGATGCCGGGCGGCAGCGACAGCCGGACCCGGTTCACCCCCAGCACCTCGCCGTAGAACTTGGAGACGTCGTCGAAGACGATCCGATCGCCCCGACCGTTCTCGCCGGCCACCGCGGCACCTCGGTTCACCGCACCACCTCGTAGGCCCGCACCCGCCGGAAGAGCAGTCCCAGGCAGAGCAGCGTGCCGGCCAGCAAGGCAACCCAGGCGGCTCCTGCCGGCATGCCGGTCGGCGGCGCGACACCGAACAGGCTCGCCCACACCGTCTCGATCACCATCCGCATGCTCAGCAGCTCGCTCCACCAGGTGCCGAGCGCCATCTCCATGACCCGGCCGAAAGCGTTCATGACGAAGAAGAGGATGAGCAGGACGATCCTCGCCACCGGCTTCCATTTCACCCAGGCCGACACCGTCAGCGCCAGCAGCGACAAGGAGACGATCAGCACCCAACTGCCGGCGAACAGGGCGCCGAGCACGCGCCACTGCTCGCCGAACCAGCCGCCGCCTTCGAGGTAACCCTGCAACAGGAACAGCAGGATGCCAGGGACCCAGGTGATCGTCGAGATCAGCAGCGCCAGCACCGAGAGCTTGCCCAGCACGTACTCGGAGCGCGAGAACGGGCGCGACAGGTAGAGCGCCAGGCCGTTGTTGCGCAGGTCGGGCGAGATCAGTGCCGGGGCCACGACCACGGCGAGCAGGAAGGCGAAGAACCCCTGCAACGCCAGGCTCCTCGAGAAGAAGTCCGCGTCGATCGGCAGCACCTCGCGCAGGCGGTCGAGCCGCATCCCGAGCAGCTTCAACGCCGAGAGGTTGTGGCGCAAGTAGATCATGATCAACCCGGCGAAGGGCGGCAGGAAGCAGAGCAGGTAGAACATGACGAAGGCGCGGCTGCGCATCACCGCCGCCAGCGCATAGCGGGGCACCACCAGGAACCGCCGGCGCCGGGTGGTCAGCGGACCGTCGTAGCGGTGATAGGTGCGCTCAAACACGGCCATCGGCATCCCCTTCCATGGCCTTGAGGAAGATGTCCTCGAGCGAATCGCGCTTGTAGTCGAGGCGGCGGATCTGCAGCCCGGCGCCGGCGGCCAGCCGGAACATGTCGCGTGCCTCGACGCCGTCGGGGAGCACCAGCTTCAGGCGCTGGCGGGCGCCGGGGGCGCACTCGCAGCCGAGCGCCGCCGCCAGCTCGGCGAACGCCGGCGCCGCCGGAGCGCCATCCGCGGCGCGCACCTCGAGCTCGAGCAGCCGGCGGTTGGCGCGGCGCTCCGCTTCGAGGTTGGCGTAGACCGCCACCCGGCCGGCCTTCAGCACCAGCACCTCCTCGCAGCACTCCTCGACGTCGCGCAGCAGGTGCGAGGAGAGGATCACGCGCGCCTCGCCGCCGTCGCGGATGCCGCGGATCAGCTCGAGCATGCGGCGGCGGGCGGGCGGATCGAGGCCGTTGGTCGGCTCGTCCAAGAAGAGCAGGCGCGGGCCGTGGGCGAGCGCCTGGGCCAGTTTGACCAGCTGCTTCATGCCCAGCGAGTAGCTGTCCACCGGCCGGTAGCGCGCCTCCCCCAGGCCGACGTAGAACAGCGCCTCGTGGGCGCGCTCGAGGGCCGCCGCCGGCGGCAGCCCGGACAGCTCGGCCATCAAGCGCACGAAGCGGACGCCGCTCATGCCGGCGATGAAGGAATCGCTTTCGGGCATGTACCCCATCTGGGCGCGGATCGCCGCGGTCTCGGTCCGGATGTCCTTGCCGAACACCCGGGCGGTGCCCGCGGACGGGCGGAAGAAGCCGAGCAGGGTGTGAAGCAGCGTCGTCTTGCCGGCGCCGTTCGGCCCCAGCAGGCCGATGCAGCGGCCGGCGAGCGAAGCCCGCAGGTCGCGCAGCACGGCGCGGCCGCCCAGGCTGACGGCGAGCCCGTCGAGCTCGATGATGGCCGCGGCCGGCTGCACTTGAGGTCCCGCCGCAGCAGTTCCCTGGGACACCTAACCCCCGCTCTTCCCGTGCATGGCCGCGCCGTGCGCGCGCTCCATGCCGCCCAGGATACCGCCGAAGCCGGCGAGCGTCCCCAGGTTGAGCCCCATCGGTCCGGCGTCGTTGCTCCCCGCGAAGACGATGCGGTCCGCCTCGGCATAGGCGTAGAGCAGCGCCGGCCCGCGCGCGGCGCCGAGCAGCAAGCCGCCGAGGCCGGGCCCGCGGTGGCTGCCAGCACCGCCAGCACCACCCGCGCCGGCGGCGACGGCAGCGCCGAGCGATCCGGCCATGTCCGCAAGCGGACCCAGGTTCTGGTAGAAGAGCGCCGAGACGTTCACCTGGCCGTCGCGGCCGAGCAGGCCGCGCAGCCTCGGGGAGGCGGCCAGGGTGGTGCCCGCGGCCCGCTGGGCCAGGGCGCGGTCGAGCTGCGCCCGGGTGGGAGCCGCCACCAGGTAGCCATCGGCGAACAGGTAGTGCAGCTCGAGCGGCGGCTGGCTCGAGATGATGGCGTAGCAGGTGCGGTCGCCGTCCTGTTCGTGCTGCAGAGCCACTCCCGGCCTGCCCGCGGCCAGCTGCGCCGCGTTGGCCTGTTGCACGATGCGAGCGAACGTCTGCTGCAGGCGCACGGGATCGTAGACCTCCGCCACCAGCTGCCAGGAGGGGTTCGGGAGCACGGGACCATCGAGGCCCAGGGCGATCTCGCCGCCCAGCGGCGCCGCCAGGTCGTCGCGCAGGCTGAAGCCATGTTCGGCTTCGGCCTTGGCCAGCTGGGCCGCGAGCTCCGGCGACAGGCTCAGCAGCTCGTCGAGCAGCTCCACGGGACTCTTCACGACGAATGCGGCGACCAGGTTTGCGTCGCCCGAGAAGAAACCGAGGCTTCCCATCGGCGCCGGCGCCGCCAGCCAGGCCGCGATGCCGCGGCGCTGCTGGCTGAAGGTCAAGGCGGCGCGCGTCTCGGTGGTGGCACCGGCGGCACTCCCCGCGCCGGAGGCGGCGGCCGCCGTACCGTCATGGCGTTCGACGACCAAGTGCTCGAGGTCGAACAGCCCCATCGCATCGGTCAGCCGGGACGATGCCGGCACCGCGGCGCGATGGCTGGCCACCAGCTGCTCGAGGTCGGCGCCGAAGAGCCACCCGGCGCCGTCGGCGTAGGCTTGCGCCAGCCGGGCATGGAAGCTCGAGCTGGCGAAGGGGTTGGCCGCGCCGGGCCGCAGGTTGGCGGCGACGGCGGCGATCTGCGCCGCGCTGGGCGACGCCACCAGCAGGCCCTGTCCCACCCAGACCAGCACCGGACCGGAGGCCCAGGCCGTGGCAGAGCCGGCGGTCTGGCCGGCGTCGGGCAGCTGATCGAGCAGCACCAGCGCCGTCTTGCCCGCACGCTGGTTGACCGCGGTCACCTCCTGGCGCAGCGTGGCGCGCAGCGACGCCTCCTGGGTCGTCTCGGCGAGCAGGACGGGCGGGCCGGAGCCGGCGGCGCCGCCGGAGCTGCCGGAGCTGCCGGAACTGCCGGAAGTCGGCGCGCCCGACCCGGCGGCGACGACCACTTCGTCGCCGAGATCGTGGCCGACGTCGCCGATCTCCCGGACGAGGTCGTGGAACAGTTGCTCGTCTGCCGGGGAGCCCAGCGTCGCGCTCCACCACTGCTGCAGCACCGGATTCTCGGCCAGGCGCTGTTCGAGCAGCTGCTGCGTCTGCACCAGGTTGGCGGCGAGATTGGGCAGCGCGAGGTAGACCAGCGAGCCGGCCGGCACCAGCTCGAGCAGCCGGCTGCTGGTGCGTGACGACGGCCTGGCCACCTGGCTGTCGATGGCGCGTCCCGCCGCGCCCAGCTCGGCGAGCAGAGCGTCGTAGCGCGACGCGTCGCGGCTCCAAGCCACCTCTTGGCGCACCGGCACCGCGGCGACGTTGGACCGGGTGGTGACCTGTTCGCCGGGATGCAGGACGATGGTTCCCGGCGTTTCCGTGGTGGCGCCGCTCTGCAGGCTGGCTTGGGTCCCCACTGTGACCAGGGACGCCGGCGCCACCGACCTCCGGGGGTCCTGGCCGGTCAGCTGCACGTGCACCTCGCCCTCGACCACCGAGACCCGCGAGCCCTTGGTGCCGTGGTTGACGGCGAAGATGGTGCCGGTCACCGAGACCAGGCAGTCGCCCGTGGCCACGTAGAGATGCCGGGGGCGCTGGCGAGCGGCCTGGATGATGATCACGCCGCGCTCCAGCTCGATGGTGTTGCCGCCGCGGCCGCCGGCCAGCGACAGGCCGGCGCGCTCGGCCATCTCGATCTGCGAGCCGTCGCTCATGCGCAGCACGGCGTGGGAGGCCTTGGCGGTGCGGACCTGCTCGCCCTCGCGGACGGCGTCGCCGGCCGAGACCCGAACGCTGCTCGCTCCGGCGATGCGATAGAGCCTGCCGTCGACCAGCTCGACACGGGCCATTCGCGGGCGGCCGCCCGCAGCGCCAAGGCCGAGGGTCCGGAACAGGGCCAGCCCCACGCCGAGGGCCACCAGCAGCAACGCCGCCGCGGCCAACCAGGGCGAGCCGCCCGGGAGTCGCCGCGCCCAGGCGGACGTCCGCAAGGGTTGCTGGCGCCGGCCAGGGTGCGCGGCGAGATCGCCGCCGGCGCGCCTCTTCCCTTCCTCGACGACCTCGTGCAGCGGCACGGCGGCGCGGCCGGCGCGGTCCTGCCGCGCCGCGTGCAACGCCCGCCGGCAGGGCAGGCAGTCGCGGGTGTGGTCCTCGAGCAGCAGGGCGCGCGCCGGCGCCAGCCTGCCGTCGAGGTAGGCCGGAATCAGGTGGCCGAAGTCCGCGCAACCTGGGGTTCCCTGGACCGGAAGCGCCGGCGGCGTGCCGGCCATGCCGTCCCGGCCGGCCCCCGCGGCGCCAGCGCCGGCGAGCGCGTCGCCAGCGGCCTCGGCATGAGCGGCGCCGGCGCTGGCCAGCCTCCGCCAGACCCGCGCCGCGGCCTCCTCGACCTGCCGGTCGTCCAGCGGTTCGGAAAGCACCTCCGCGATCGCCCGATCGAGGTCGTCGCGATGGTCCCGGTTGTCGTAGTCGCTGCGGCTCATGACCTGTCTCCTTGCGGCAGCTGGAGCTCGAGCTTCAGGCGATGCCGCGCGCGATGCAGAATGACGGCGATCGCGGTCTGCGAGCTGCCGAGCAGCCGCGCGATCTCCAAGTTGCCCAATCCCTCGAGGTAGCGCAGGGCGAAAATCTCGGCCTGGCGCGGCGACAGCCGTGACAGCGCCGCGCGCAAGCGACGGCCGAGGTCACGGCCGCTGCTGAGACGCTCCGGGCCGGGGCTGTCCTCGTCGATCAGCTCCTGCTCGACGTCGCCGATCGCCACCAGGCGCGAGCGGCGGCGCGAGCGCAGCAGATCGAGAGCGGCATTCACCGCCGCTCGGTGCAGGTAGCTGCCGACGGACTGCGAGAGATCCAGGCGAGGCGCGCCGTCCCGACCGGCGCCGTCAAGCCCGCCGGGCCGTCGCAGCAGCCGCGTGAAGACGGTCTGCAGCACGTCTTCGGCATCCATCGCGTTGCCGGTGACGCGGTACGCGGCCCGGTAGACGGCGCCGTGATGCTGCTCGAAAATCGCCCCGAGATCAGCCGGCGGTCCCGCGGCTGGGATCCGGGGTGCGGCGCTGTCGTAGGCTGCTGCGGCTTGCACGTCGTCGACCCTCCCTTCGGTCTCGTCGCCCTCGATCATGGAACGTTCCCCGGGAGGAATTGTTACGCCGTCGTCGGACATCGGCTGGCATTGGCGGACATCCGCGGACATCCGCGGGCATCCGCGGACATCGGCGGACATCGGCGCGCGGGTGACGCCGGGAGTCGCGACCGCCGGCGAGAAGAGCGACGAGGGGGCTCGGAGCCCGCGTCCTCGCGCCGCTACTGGGACTCGATGACCCTGAGCCCCAGAGTATCGCGCCGCTACGCCCGCATTGGAAGGGGGAGAGGGGGGGCAAGATCTGCCGGCACGTCGAGGCGAGGGGCTTGCCGCGTGTCTGAACGTTCGCGGCTGCCGGCGGTTCCCGGCGAGAAACGGGAGAGCAGGAAGGGCTCGATCGGGTACGAGGGCTCCTCGCCCATGATGACCTCGGCGAGCATGAGGCCCGTCAGGGGAGCCGTGAGAATGCCCGTCCGAAAGTGGCCGCAGGCGTTCAGGTAGCCGTCGAGGCCGGCGACCGGCCCCAGGATGGGGAGCTCGTCCGGGGAACCGGGACGAAGGCCCGACCAGACGCGCTTGACGCCGACGTCCGCCAGCGCCGGCACGGCGCGGACGGCGCCCTCGCAGAGGCCCTGGATGGCGGCCGCCGTCACGCCGGGATCGAAGCCAACCTCCTCCGTGGTGCTGCCGATGATGACCTCGCCGTGATGCTTCTGCGCCAGGTAGCAGTCCGACGTCGACAGGCACGCCGTGAACAGGGGCGGGAGCATGTCGGTGCAGACGATCTGTCCGCGCACCGGCCGCACCGGGACCTCGATCCCGGCCAGGCGCGCGACCTGACCTGCCCACGCGCCGGCGGCGTTGACGACGATGCCCGCGGGCAGACGCTCGGAGGGTGTCTGCACCGCGACGACGCGGCCGCGCTCGAGCTCGATGCCCGTGACGTCCGTGTGGGACAGCAACCTGGCACCGCGGCGGCACGCGGCGATGCGCAGGGCGTCCGCCGTCTTGTACGGATTCACCTGGTCGTCGCCATGGAAGCGGAGGGCCCCGCGCACCTCGCGCGTGAGCGCGGGCTCCGCCCTGGCGACGTCTTCGGGGGTGAGCCAGTCGATCAGCTCCTTGGCGCAGGGGGAGCTCTGCGACAAGGACCGCGCGAAGGCTTCGTCGCCCTGGTCGTACATCAGGAAGAGCAGCGAGGTGCGAGCGAGCTCGATGTCGATGCTCGCCACTTCGCGAAGTTCCGCCGCGAGGCGCGTGAACATCTCGTTCGATTGGAGCGCAAACTGGAGAAAGCTCCGCGGCAACTGCTCGGGAC
>Ga0209117_1000970_pt1 | contig 10555 bp, 9 predicted proteins | sample BlaSpr_A8_OM2_M2_FD_187978 | JGI IMG/M metagenome (GOLD analysis project Ga0209117, IMG submission 187978) | Forest soil microbial communities from Thunder Bay, Ontario, Canada - Black Spruce, Ontario site 2_A8_OM2_M2 (SPAdes) (version 2) | ecosystem: Environmental > Terrestrial > Soil > Boreal...
TGCCTCCGCTGCCGCTTCGATTGCTACCGGGTGGAGCGAACCAGTTCCCGGGCGGGAGTTGCACCCGCTGAAGTCCAGCGCCTTTCACGGCGCACTTTTGCGCCAACAACCGCAATAGTTTCCCGGTTTGTCGACGATCCGTCCAGAACCTCATATTTCATCCCACAACCCCGTTTCTGGACCGCATGTGCGGGAAGCCGACTCACCTCCAAATGGACGCGTGCCGGGACACGACGAGCGCAATTCCTGGTCAATGGCGAAACGGCTGAGCTATCGACAACCGCGAGCACAGCCTCCACGTATCGTGTCCATCGGATCGCTAGTGGCAAGCGCCACGCGCAGGTGAATGGCTCTCGCAGGCCGGAATCCCCTTGACCGGCGCTTGGTTTGCAACTACTATCCTTGCCGGTTCGCGAATCATGGAATCCGTAATCGGGCAAACCGTCTCTCACTATGTCATAGCTCGCAGGCTTGGCAGCGGCGGCATGGGTGTAGTGTATGAAGCTGAGGACACGCGCCTCGGACGTCATGTTGCCCTGAAGTTCTTATCACAAGAATTAGCACAGGACGCACATTCACTGGAACGCTTTCAGCGGGAAGCTCGCGCGGCCTCTGCTCTCAATCATCCCAATATCTGCACCGTCTTCGCCATCGAGCAGCATGAGCGGCAGCACTTTATTGTTATGGAGCTGCTGGAGGGGCGGTCGCTCGCGCTAATGATCGGTCAACACCCATTCGAAGTCGACCAACTGCTTAGCCTCGCCATCCAGATCGCTGACGCCTTGGAATCGGCACACGCGAAGGGCATCGTGCACCGCGACATCAAGCCCGCGAACATATTCGTCACACCGCGAGGGCAAGCGAAGATTCTCGACTTCGGCCTGGCCAAGATCGAGACCTTGCGCCCCAAGGTCGGGTCCGGCGGCACCGTTTCGCAACTGGAAACCGTGGGTCAACCCGAGGATCTCACCATGCCCGGGACAGCCCTCGGAACTGTGTCCTACATGTCGCCCGAGCAGGCGCGGGGCCAACTGACCGATTCCCGAACGGACTTGTTCTCACTGGGAACGGTTCTCTATCAGATGGCGACCGGGCTTCTTCCTTTTCAGGGCGACACCTCTGCCGTCGTGTACGAAGCGATTCTCAACCGGGACCCGGCTCCTGCGGTCCAGGTGAATTCGGCTTTGCCGCCCGAATTTGGTCGAATAGTGGAAAAGGCGCTGGAAAAAGACAGGAACCTCCGATATCAGACCGCCACCGACTTTAAAACTGACCTCGTGCGCCTCAAGCGTGACATCGATTCCGGACAGAAGCGTGCTGCCAACCTGGGCGAATCGCGTGGTGGAACCGGCAAACCAAGCGCGAAATCGGTTGCGGTCCTCTACTTCGAGAACCTCAGTGGGGCCAAGGAGGATGAGTACTTCCGCGACGGCATCACGGAAGACATCATCACCGAGCTTTCCAAGATCAAGGGCCTGAACATCTTTTCGCGTCCCACCGTGCTGGCCTACCGCGACAAGCAGGTCACCCCCGCACACATTGGGCAGCAGCTGAGAGCGGCTTATGTCTTAGCGGGCAGTCTGCGCCGCTCCGGCAACCGTTTGCGCATCAATACGCAACTGGTGGACACAAGCACTGATTTTCCCCTTTGGTCAGAGCGCTACGACCGAGAAATGAAGGACATATTCGAGGTGCAGGACGAGATCGCCAGCAAGATCGCCCAAGCACTGCGGGTCACCCTGTCTCCGCAGGAGCAGGAGGCGATCGCAGCCAAACCAACCGACAATCTACAGGCTTACGACCTCTACTTGCGGGGCAAGAGCTATGCTCGCCGCCTTCAGAGGCAGGATCTGGAATTCGCCCTGCAGATGTTCGAAAACGCAGTCATTTTGGACCCGAATTTCGCCCTCGCCTATGCCGCCATCGCCAACGTTTGCGCCCAGAACCACTACAACTACGGACGCGATCCGGTTTGGATGGAACGCGCCATGAAAGCATCGGAAACCGCCGTTGTCCTGCGTCCTGATTTGCCCGAGGTCCAGGTCGCCCAGGCTTGGATCCTCTACGCTAATAGCAAATACGATGAAGCGGTAGCGGTTGTTCAAAAAGCTATCGACCGCAAGCGCGATTGCGAGGGAGCCTATTACATCCTAGGTCGTACGCTGTTTTCTTCTGGCCGGTATCAGGAGGTCGCCAACATAGCGGAGGCGGCCATTGAAGCCAGTGGCGATGACTACAACATCTACGTGCCGATCATGAATTCTCTCGGAGCATTGGGCAAGGATGAGGCCCTTCGCAATTTCCGACAGCGCAACCTCACCGCTCTCGAACGGCATCTGAAGCAAGTGCCCGAAGATGCCCGGGCGCGCGTCCTTCTCGCGGGCGATTACGCAGCCATAGGTCGACTGGAGGAGGCTGTTCGCGAAACAAATCTCGCCGTGACCTTGCGCCCCAACGAGGCCACAGTGTTGTACAACGCAGCTTGCGTCTTCTGTTCGATGAATAAGAAATCGGAAGCCTTGGACGCCATTCGCAAGGCTTGGGAGGCCGGCTTTAAGGATCCCGAGTGGGCGCGTCGCGACCCCGACCTCGAGCTCCTGCACGGCGATCCTGAATTCGAGCGACTCTATCCTGAAAAAGCCGCGTAGCCGCCGCTCACAACTTCAACAGCACCGTAACGCCCTGTCGACACCCGCATACATTGGCTGAATCAGACGTACAGTTTCCCTGCAACAGTCCACTTGCCTTAGTAACGTTGGCGCTGGCCGTCGATTGCGGGCGGATGACGGCGCGCTGATCTCAGGCTTACGCGGCCCTAAAGGGCCGCTCTTTCACGACGGTCCACGCATTCGCGCGCTCGCTTCGACAGCCGAGACATGGTTATCCTCGACCGGCGCCTACTGCAGATCCCTCGCTTCGCTCGGGATGACAAATTTAATTGATTGGAGAGAGCAAGGCGGGGCTTCGCCCCGCTAGACAGACGAGGGCGGCTGTCCCCTACGCAAACCACCTACGGCGTCCCGTAAAGTTGGCGGTACATATTCGCATTGCGCAGGATGGCTTGCACGTATTCGCGGGTTTCGGTGAAGGGGATGGACTCGACGAACTCCTGCGGATCGCGGTAGTGGCCTTGTCCCAGCCAGTCTCCTACGCGGTCGCTGCCGGCATTGTAGGCGGCCAGCGCATATTCGAACTGTCCGTTGTACTTGTCGACCATATCTTTGAAGTAGCGGGTGCCGAGTTCGAGGTTCACGGCCGGCGTGTAGAGTTGCGGCGCGCTGTATCCCTTGAGCTTGACTTGTTTGGCGACAGTCTTGCCCGTCTTCGGCAGAAGCTGCATCAGGCCCACGGCGTTAGCGCGGGAGAGAGCCAGCGCATTGAACTCGGATTCCTGCCGGATGAGCGATGCGACCAGATAGGGATCGAGGCCGTTGAGCACCGAATATTTCCGCAGATCGGTCCAATAGGCTTTGGGAAAGAGCGCTTCCCAGTAGGGGCGCGGCAGGTCGGGAATATCGACGGCGAAATAGTTGGGCGTCGTGCGCTTCATGATCTCGATGCCGCGATCGTAGCGGCCACCGTCCTGATAGACGCGCGCCATCTCGGGCGGCGCCCAGCTTCCACCCTCCTGGCTCGCGGCGGCCTGCAACTCGCGCACCGCCATGTCGGCTAGCGCGCCGTTCGAGAGCAGACGCGCTCGTTCGACGCGCAGGTTGTCGTCGGGAGGGTCGGTAGCGGTAATTTTCCCAGCGGTTGAAAGCGGAGGAACACGGTCGAGCAGCGCGTAATGCGGCTGCTCTTCCTTTGGCGGGCCCTCCTTCGACGGGCCTTCCTTCGACGATCCGTCACCCGCGCCCGGCAAGCCTTTCAAACGCTGCCGGCCGAACTCCGCGTAGTAGTAGTTGCGAAAGCGGTCGGAGAGTTTCTGATAAAACGCACGCGCCATCGCCGGGTTGCCCTCTTCTTCGGCGAGACGCGCACGCCAGTACAGCGCGGCGGGAATTTCCGCGGAATCGGGATAGAGCGCGATTTGTCGTTCGAATTCTTGCCGGGCCTCATCGATTCGGCCCTGCCGGAAACTTAGCCAGGAAGCCTTCCAGTGCGCATAAGATGCGTGCCCGCCATTGGGAAAGCGTTGCTGCAACTCGCGGAAGCAGTCGATGGCGCGATCATAGTCGCGCTTCAGCAGGTACATGTTGCCGGCCGAAAACAGCGCCTGTTCAAGCCACGGGCTCGCCGGACCAAAATGCCGCAACTCGTTCAGGGTGCGTTGCACGGCCTCTTCATCGCTGGTCGAGCGCTGGGTCTCACTCAGCAGGTAGAGGCGCTCGGCTTCGGCGTCGCCGTTCTGCGCTCCCATCGAAGTCAGAAGCTGGCGGGCGTCGTGACTGCTGCCGCTTTTTTCGAGCGCTCCCGCCAATGCTAACTGCACCTCCGGACGGTCCGCCGGACTGACGTTCTCGACGAGATCGTGGTAATCGTGGGCCGCGTCGCTGTAGTGCTTGGCCTTGAACAGAAGATCGGCGCGCGTGCGGCGCTCGGCGACAGAGCCAGAGATCCCGAGCTTGTGCAATTCCGTTCCCGCCACCTCCGCCTCGAAACTATTGGGAAGGTTGAAGTAAACGTTGCGGAAAGCGCTCGCTGCCTTCTGATTCTCACCAGCTTTTTCGTAGGCGCGCCCAATGGCGAGTTCCACATCGCCGCGCACCGGAGCACGGTCTGTTTCCAGCAGAGCCGCTGCCTCCTGCGCACGGCCTTCCTCGAGCAGCGCGTTCGCGTAGACCAGGTGGGCATCGCGGATCAGAAGTGAATCGGGAAAGTTTTTGCTGAAATCCGCGAGCGTGGAGAGCGCCTCGGCATAGTGCGCCGTTTTCAGGTAAGCGTCGCCAAGGTGGTAGGCAACGTAGTCTCCGAGTTCGCTGGCGCCGGCCTTGGCGCGGTTGAACGGGTCGATCGCTTTGCCATAGTCGTGATCGAGCGTGCGGGCGTAGCCAACGACGAGCCAGGCAAGTGCGCCGGCATCAGCATCTTCCTTGGCGTGACGGCGCGCATAGGCTTCGACTCCGGCGTAGGCGGAGGGAGTACGGTCCTGCAGCAACTGCTGCGCCATGGGACGAAGACTGGCGGAGGCGACAAAGGCCCGCCGTACCCGGCGCACGCGCGGAGAAATGGTCTTACGCTTTTTCTTGGAGCTGGTGGAAGCCGCTGTCTTACCTTTAGCGCGCGCACGCTTAGCTGGCGTGCTGTTAGCGGGCGTGGATGACTTGGACTGGGCAGCTGCGGGCGGCAAAAAGCCGAGCCATGGCAGGAAGAACGTTCCAGCGAAGACCAATACTGCAAAACGACGCACTCAAACCCTACCTACTGCCGAAAGTTGGCACCCATGATGGAAAGATCGTCTTCTGCGAGACTTCGTATTATTTCATGTTGAAAGTAATTGCCGGAAGCTGCAACGGTGTTCCCGTAACGCTTCTGGTACGTCCTACGGCTTTTCTCGATCGCTTCTTTCAGACGGTCGTAGAGATCTTTGTTTTTCCGGCCTTCCGCGACCTTTGCCTGATTATAGAGTTTGATCTCGTCGACCAGCAGGCGAGCAAAACGCTGGGCCTTGCCGTGAACGTCGTGATCCTCGAGCGAGATCGAGGAAACCGGCGGCGTCTCAGGCGTTGTCTCGGTCTCCGCATGACCGATCGGCAGCGGCTCGGCCAGCCCGGGGTCCATTTCAGCAACCGCTGACTGCACTTCGGTGGTCGCGCTCTGGGCTTCGGCGGTCACACCTTCGGCAATCATGCTCTCAGCAATCATGGTCGGGGTTTCACCGCCGGCCATTGCCGGGGCCTCAACTGCGGCGCTGGCGACTGACGCCGAGGCTTCGCCCGCTGACGCCGCTGCTGCCATGGCGTGGCCAGGAGCGTGCGAAAAGGGATCGTTGAAGGCCGAAACCGGGTGCGCCGGCGCCGGGAATGCCGGCGCCTCGGCCGCTGGGACGCTATGACTGTCCACATGCGCCGCGGACGGTTGCTTCTGCGCTTGCTTGCGGAGCGAGTTGACCTCGAGCCATGCGCTGCTGGAAAGAACGAGCAGTTCGAGCGAACCGGCGTCGAGCAAACCCGCCGCACCGGTTCCGCTATCGGCATAGACCAGAGCGGCAACTTTGTCTTTCAAAATCAAGGGGAAAATCCGGCCTTCTCCGCTCGCTGGCGTTCCAAATTCATTCAGGAAACGCGAATCCAGGTCGGCAACCGGCGCGCTCGCCACCACGCGATCGCCGATCGCGCGGCCGATGCCACGGCTGATCGCACGAACGACGGCGGGAGCGTTTTCGTCGAGAGCGAAATCTTTCACCGCATCGCTGTTGGCGAAACCGCGTCCCTGCCATCCCGTGGCATGGCTGCCCTTTACGACAAAGAGTGCGACTCGGGCCGCATAGCGAGCGCTGGTATCGAGCAACGCGCGCAGAATCTCCCGTTGGGAGGTGCCCAACTGGATTTCGGCAACGGCGCGCGCCAGATCTGCGATACCGGACCCGGAAGCCGCATCGTGGGTGGTTGCTTCGGCTGGCCCGGATTCGGCTGCGATCTCTTCCATCACCCGGCGGACAATCTCGGTGCGTAGTTGGGCCACATGGCTGTCCAAAACCTGGCCAACCACCCGTTCCACAATTGGTTCAATCCAACCGCGCTCCTTCATGCGTACTCCGGGGTAGAGCTCTTTGGGGGGCGAAGGGAGTGACCCTTCTAACCTCTGATTATATGGCCGCTTGTAGGCGTTCTCGGGACACCTTGGTACGTGCCCTACTGGGTGTACGTGAGAACTTCGGTCCCTTCGACTTCGCTCAGGGCAGGCTCTCCGGGACTTTGAATCATTTTTTGACGCTTACCCAGCGCTGAAGCGCTGGGCTAAGCGCGAGCGTCCCACCGGGACTTGTGTTCTGGCGTGCCTGGTTCCACTCGGCTGTATGGAGACGAGTTCTCACGCCCACGCTACCGGGTTACCGGCAGCAAACCATCGCCCAAACCGGGGAACCTTGCTGGCAAGCAAGCAATCCGTCAAAACAACGCACCGAAAACCACGGCCAGCAAGTACAATAGCAGTGCAGATTCAGTCGCGCTCTCGGAAAAATCTGCATCAAGTTACGAATGAGTACCATCCAACCCAACATAGAGCAACCGGTCAGCGAAGAAATGCAGCTGGTCCGGCGGGCCAAGCGCGGCGACGATCAAGCGTTTGAAGAATTGGTACGGCGCTATGATCGCAACGTTTTCCGCATTGCACAGCACATAACGCAGAATCGCGAGGACGCGGAAGATGTGGTTCAGGAAGCGTTCCTCAAGGCGTACGGGAACCTGGCGAAATTCCAGGAGCAGTCCAAGTTTTATACCTGGCTGGTGCGGATTGCGGTCAACGAAGCGCTGATGAAGTTGCGCCGGAGAAAGCCGGAACGCACGGTGTCTCTGGACGAAGAAGTAAAAACTGAGGATGACTCGCTTCCCCGCGAGGTTGCGGACTGGAGCGCCAATCCCGAGCAGATGTACAACCAGGCGGAGTTGCAGGACATTCTGACTCGCACGATTCAGGGGTTGCCGTCGGGATTTCGGACGGTGTTCGTGCTCCGCGATGTGGAAGGTCTCTCGACCGAGGAGACGGCCGAGGCGCTGGAGCTGAGCATCCCGGCGGTAAAGTCGCGGTTGCTGCGCGCGCGCTTGCAATTGCGCGAGCGGCTAAACCGTTTCTTTCAGAAACGGGTGAGTGGAGATAGCGATCAGTGAAGTGTTCTGAGTTTCTAAACGAACTAACCAACTACCTCGATGGCGTGCTGGACGCCCGGACCAAGTCCGACCTCGACGATCACTTGGCGTGGTGCCACAACTGCTACGTCGTCTGCGATACGACTCGCAAAACCATCGAAATCTATCGCAACTCGGAGCTCTACGAGTTACCTGAGGATCTGCGCGTGCGGCTCCGGTCGGCCATCATGGCCAAGTGTTCGGGGCAGAGGAAGTCCGACCCGCCGACGAGCTGAGCGCTGCGCTCGCTCTTCGCGCTCCTCTTGCTCCTCCTACTCTTCCTGTCGTGCTGTCGAGGCCTGCTGCCGTTCCTCTGAATGCCCGCAAGTGCTTCATTCCGGGGCGCGTATGGAGTGTACCTGCTCTGTCATCGGTGGCCAGAACCTTTTCGGCACTACTCGAATCTAAGTAGTTAGAGCTCGTCTTAGTAGTCAGGCGAAGGGGATGAGCCAGTTTTGTCGCTTTTATTCTGTGGAGGTTACCCGATGTTTTCGAAGTTAATGGACGCCTTGTTTGGTTGCCGGCACGCTCGCTACAGTTTTCCGATCACGGTGCGCGCCGGTTCGCGTCGCGCCCCGGCGGCGCAGCGCACGGGCACCTACGTCGTGTGCCTGGATTGCGGCAAAGAATTCCGCTACGACTGGCACGAAATGAGGATCGTGGGATCGCAGGCCAGAGAGGCCGCGCACTCCTTGGTTACAAAAGAAGCCGCGTAAGAGCCGCTGTTCCCTGACCAGCGGATCGAAGCGTTTCGCGGCCAAAAGTGAACATTCCTCGCCAGCCCCTCCCAGTTCTTGCTCCGCGTTTTCCCGTTTTGGGTCAGCCCCAGCCTCGAAAATTTCACTAACTCCCCGGCCTCTGACGAGCGCATAATTGAATCGGCGCCGATCCGCGGAGCGATGCTTTGGCAGTCCTTCAGAAGCGTTCCTGCTTGCGGTTCGGACGGGAGGTGTCTGTGCCTCTTTCCATGCTTCGGGAGTTCCTGGATCGTAACCGCATTCAATACCTGGTGATCTCGCACTCGGTGGCCTACACGGCCCAGGGGATTGCCGCGCTCACCCACATACCCGGAAAAGAACTCGCGAAAACCGTGATGGTCATGGTGGATGGACGTCTCGCCATGGCGGTTGTGCCGGCTTCGTTCCGCGTGGATCTGTACCGGCTGAAAAAATATCTGGGGGCAGACTCGGTGGAACTGGCCAGCGAGTACGAATTTCGCGATCGTTTTGCCGACTGCGAAACCGGGTCCATGCCACCCTTCGGCAATCTCTACGGCATGGATGTTTTCGCGGACCAATCCCTGGCCGAGGATAAGGAAATCGCCTTCAACGCGGGTTCGCACCGTGAACTGGTGCGCATGAGATTTGCCGATTTCCGGGATTTGGTGAAACCGGCACTTATCCCGCTGGCGGCGGGCAAAACTGGTGCGCACGCGGCTTGAGTGCGGCGGGAGCTGCCCTCTTTCCCTGCGCGAAGCGGCTGCCGTCGTCATGGCCCTCCAGTACCGGCGCCCGTAGCCGCCAAGCGAGCGGTTGCGGGACGAAGTGGGTTATTCCTGTTTTTTTCATACACTCTTCACAAATCGCTGTGTTAGATTTGCCCTTCTCAGATCAATGTGAAATTTTCTGGAGGAAACTGAATTGGGCAAGGACATGGTCCCCAAGAAAATCTTCTTCACCAAGGGTGTGGGGAAACATCGGGAGCGCCTCACCTCTTTCGAACTCGCCTTGCGCGACGCGGGCATCGCGGCGCAAAACCTGGTGCGTGTCTCTTCCATCTTTCCGCCCAACTGCAAGCTGGTCCCACGCTCGCAGGGACTCACGTATCTGCACCCCGGAGAAGTCGTATTTTCGGTGGTGGCCGAAAATTCCACGCACGAGCCGCACCGCCTGTTAGCCTCTTCGATTGGCGTCGCCATCCCTGCCGATCGCAACACCTACGGATATCTGAGCGAGCACCACTCCTTCGGCGAGACCGAAGACGCGGCCGGAGATTACGCGGAAGAACTCGCGGCCGAAATGCTGGCCACGACTCTCAACGTGGAGTTCGATTCCGACCGATCGTGGGACGAGAAAAAAGAGATCTATCGAATCTCCAACAAGATCGTCCGCACCGCCAACGTGACGCAGTCGGCGGTAGGGGATAAGCGCGGGCTGTGGACTACGGTGATTGCGTCGGCGGTGCTGATCTTCGATTGACCACGAACGCGGGACCATCGCCATGACGCCGGCATCAAGGCCGGCTCTGCCGCGAAACCCAGTCCTCAACCAGTTCGCTCTTGTCTTGAATAATTACAATTTTATAATTACACTCATTAAGTGGAAGGCATTCGGTTCGAGTGGGATGAGGCCAAGAGCCTCTCCAACCGGCGCAAGCACGGCGTGAGCTTTGAGGAAGCGAGCCAGGTATTCCGCGATCCACTTTATGTGTCAGTGCAGGACCGCGTCGAGGGCGGGGAACTGCGTTGGCAGACCTTGGGTTTTGTCGAGGGCTTGCTTCTTCTCATTGTGGCCCACACCGTCAGAGAAGAACGCGATGAGGACACAACGGTCGAGGTCATTCGCATCATCTCCGCTCGACACGCGACCCGGAAAGAGAGGCGACGCTATGAAGACGAAAATGGTTAGCTACACATTGGAAAAACTGCCGGCGTTGACGAAAGCGCGGCGGGCGGCTCTGAAGGCGCTGGCAACTCGTCCAGACAGCGAGATTGATACCAGCGATATCCCCGAAATGACCGAAGAACAGTGGAAGAACGCCCGTCGGGG
>Ga0209117_1000971_pt1 | contig 10549 bp, 7 predicted proteins | sample BlaSpr_A8_OM2_M2_FD_187978 | JGI IMG/M metagenome (GOLD analysis project Ga0209117, IMG submission 187978) | Forest soil microbial communities from Thunder Bay, Ontario, Canada - Black Spruce, Ontario site 2_A8_OM2_M2 (SPAdes) (version 2) | ecosystem: Environmental > Terrestrial > Soil > Boreal...
TGGGCTGAATGCCGAGACCAAAAAAGGTGTCGGCATCGAGCCAACGGGGGAGATTTTTCTCTTGACATTCACTCTTATAGGACGATTCTGCGATGCGCACCCTGGTCGTCCTTTTCATCCATTTCATCGCCACCCTGGCCCGGTTGCTCGGACCTGGCGGCGTCCGTTCCCTAGTTGCGGAGTCGCTTCTCCTCAAGCACCAGCTCCTGATCGTGAATCGCTCCCGGCAGCGATCGCCGAATCTACGCGCGTCGGACCGAATCCTCGCCGGCTTGATGGCGCTTTTGATGCGTCCAACTCGTCTACTCCGTTCCGCAATCGTACTGAAGCCCTCGACACTGCTATACGTGCAAAAAGCCTTGAGCAAACAAAAGTATCGCATGCTGTTCTCCCCGAAAGGGCGTGGGAAGCCCGGCCCGAAAGGCCCGAGCGCAGAACTCATCCATGCGGTCATGGAAATGAAGCAACGTAATCCCCACTGGGGCTGTCCGCGAATCGCGCAACAGATCGCGTTAGCATTCAACATTCAAATCGACAAAGACATGGTTCGAAGGATTCTTGCCAATCACCATCGCCCGGGACAGGACTCCGGTGGTCCCTCCTGGCTGACTTTCCTGGGCCACATGAAGGACAGCCTCTGGAGTGTGGATCTGTTCAGGTGCGAGTCGGCAACCTTGCGGACCCACTGGGTCCTGGTGGTCATGGATCAATACACGCGCCGCATCATTGGCTTCGGCGTACAAGCGGGAACCGTCGATGGGATAGCACTTTGTCGGATGTTCAACCGCGCCATTCGATGGCAATGCTGGATGCCGAAGTACCTCAGCTCCGACCACGATCCGCTCTATAGGTTCCACCAATGGCAAGCCAATCTGCGTGTACTTGAAGTGACGGAAATCAAGACCGTCCCCTACGTTCCCCTGTCTCATCCGTTCGTGGAAAGGCTAATCGGCACCATTCGGCGCGAGTATTTGGATCGCACCTTGTTCTGGACGACGGCAGACCTCGAAAACAAGCTGCTCGATTTCAGGACCTACTTCAACAACCATCGCACGCACACTTCACGGGAAGGGCGAACGCCCGACACGCCCGTGTCACAACCAGTCGCAAACCTCCGCTCCTTTCGATGGCAACCTCACTGTCGAGGCCTATATCAGCACCGGCCACCCCTTCGGGGTGGTTGTCTGAGCCTGAAATGACTGTCCCGCAATCGACGGCGCAAACGACGCGATGCACGCGCACCGCACCATCTTTTCCCACGGACGCTTCGACGACTTGCGCTACATAGCTATCGAAAGAGAAGTGCGTAGCGATGCCGCGCCCGACGCCCGGAGGCAGCTTCGATCCCCAATTCGCTTTCTGCGCCACAAGCTCGAGAACCGCTCGCATCCGGGGCTGATTCGCCAGCAGCGTGCGCCTAAGCTCGTAGGGATCCTTTCCGCCTGCGTGCGCCACTTCATCGAAATTCAATTGCTACAATACAAACCAGAATACACTTGGCCCGGCTTGATTATCGTGCTTCTTGGAGTCCCGTGTACGCCGTGTGGCGGCGCTTCGCTCATATGAAGACCGCAACCTAGCGCCCGAGCTCGGTCATTTTATTGCGGAGGATTTTGCAAATGGATTTTCTCGTTCACATGGAAATATCCGGCGATCTTGGGACCGAGGAACAGGAGAGCGCTCTACGGAATCAAGAAGCCGAGTGCGCGCGCCAACTCGGCGCGCGTGGCGTTCTTCGCCGCCTATGGCGCATACCGGGACGCCGCGCTAACTGGGGCATCTGGACCGCGGCCACGTCTGACGAACTCCACAAAGCGCTGGCGACTTTACCGCTGTTTCCTTATCTCACCATCACCATTCATCCGCTGGCTTCGCATCCCAACGATCCCAAACGAGAATTAGACCTCTAGCAGGCTGCCTGGACAACGTGAAGTGCAATTACTGTGCCATGCCTAGCAGGCCGCTGGTTTTGTCAAAAAAGTAAGTCGTCATCCTTCAGCTATCCGATGAGGATAGCTGAAGGATCTCCACGCCAGAAATTATCGAAGCTGGCCTTTTAACCCTGGGGCTAGAGCCCGGGCTTGCCCGGATGCCACATCCGCGAGGCGGTGGTTCGTTCGTAACCTTTGCCGTGCGGATAACTCACCAACTCAAACTGCATGCCCCAAGGAGAAAGAAAGTAAATCCAGTTTTGTCCGGCGTTTGGCCCCGTCGTTCTTAGTGTTGGAGTACCCATGATTCGCACGCCTTGCGCGCGAAGATAAGAAATCGCAGCATCGAGATCATCTACATAAAAAGCTAAATGGTGGCCCCCAACGTCGCTGTTTTTGGGAGGCGTTATGTTTTGATCCGGGGCTTCATACTCGAAAATCTCGAAGTTCGGTCCGTTCTGGCAGCGGAAAAAACGCAATTTACGCGCCACGGCTCGGGGGTGAACATTCAGGTGCGTTTGCATCCAATCGTCGCCCGCGGCAAAGGGACCCAGTTCAAAAAAATATTCGCAGCCGATAACATCCACGAAGAAAGAGGTGGCTTCTTCGATATCCGGCACGGTAAACCCGACATGCTCGGTTCCGCGCAAGCCTGGCAATCCTTTGGCCAAAGACCTATTTTCAATGGGAGACATGTGCAGCTCCGATCCGATGGGAATAAATCCGAGCTAATGCGGATGTTAGCTAACCAGCATCCACCGTCTGACTTAGCGAGATTCGCGGCACCGGATTCTCATTCATCACAAAATGATTCTGCTATATTACATGAGGCTGGAAGGCTAATTCTGGGCGCTATCTATCTTCCGGGCAAAATGCGGGATCTGGAACAAATGAAAATATCGCGCATACAAATCGCTGAATGCCCGCTGCCGCTGCCGCATACCCTGCGCCTCGGCCCCATAGAAATACAAACGCGCGATTACATTGCGGTGCGCATCTGGACGGACGCCGGAGTATTCGGAGAGGCCATCGGTTATCCGCGTGGGACTCCGCTCTTTGAAACCATGCAGTCCATGGCTCGCAAGATCATCGGCGGGAACGCCACTCTTCGGCGTCAGCTGACTTTCAATCTGGAGCAAGCGAACGTTCCGGGGCGCGCCGCACTGACGCGCGGATTGAGCCTGGTGGACATCGCGCTGTGGGACATCACTGCCAAAAACGCCGGCCAGCCGCTGTACCAACTTTTGGGTGGTTTGCGAAAAAACGTGGAAGCAACAGTGGTGGCTGGCTACTACATGGATCGCCGCTCCATCTCGGATGTCTGCGACGAGGTTGGTCTTCTGGCGGCCAATGGTTTTCGCCGGATGAAGATTATGCTCCGCGGCGACGATCCGGTTTTTGATCGAAAGTACATATCCGCGGTTACCGCAAAACTTCCCGGCCAAGTTGCCGCGGACGCCCATTGGAGTTGGCGGACTTTGACGGAGGCCAAGCGTTTGTGCCGGGAACTTGACGGCCTCGGATTGAATTTTTTAGAAGATCCATTTTCGGCGTGGGACTCCAAACTGACTCGCGAGTTACAACGGCAATTGAAAACTCCCATTGCAGCCGGCGAAGACGTGTTTGGCGCGGGCGCCATGTCGGATATGGTCCATGCCGTAGACATTCTGCGCGTGGATGCTACGACCTGTGGCGGGATAACCGGGGCGATCGAGGCCATCAACCTTGCTGCCGGGGCGGGAAAAACGGTGCTACCGCACGTTTTCGCGCCGCTCCATGTGCACCTTGCGTGTACGTTTCCAAATGTGGAAGGCGTCGAACTTATTCCGGAAGGCTCCGGTGCGGATCCTGTCGGAAAATTGCTACTGCGCTTTCCAGAAGTGCGGGACGGTCACGTGATTGTTAGTGAGGAACCGGGCGTGGGAATTGCACTGAACTGGCCGGCCATTGAGGCCTCTGCCAGCCGCACCGCCGACGTTCCGGCTAAATAACTAAAGAAAAAATGCCCCTCATTCACAAGTGCGAGGAATATTGGCAATGACAACTACTGATACAGGCGCACGGCCGCGCAGCGAAACTTCCGAGGCGGACAAAACTTATCTTTTGGATTGCTTGAAGAAGATCCTGCAAATCAGAAACATCGAGCAGTACTCGCTCGATCTGAGCCAAGCGACACCAGCGGTCATGGTTGGCTCCATCCACCTTTGCGCGGGGCAAGAAGCCGTGCCGGTCGGTACAGTAGCTGGGTTGAGGGACACCGATCAGTTAGTGGCTACCTATCGCGGCCACGGATGGGCGCTGGCATCGGGCATTTCTGCCACCGAAGTATTTGGCGAAATTTGCCAGCGCAGCATCGGCGTCAATGGCGGACGCGGCGGCTCCGCGTACATGATGGCACCATGGTCGCGTTTCATCGGAGAGAACTCCATCGTAGGGGCGGGAATTCCCATCGCGTGCGGCGTGGCGCTGGCGAACAAAAAAACCGGCAAAGGCCAAGTGGTGGTTGTATCCGTGGGCGAGGGCGCATTTAACCAAGGAGCGACGCACGAAGGGTTGGCGTTTGCCGCGGCGCTGAATCTTCCGGTGATCGTGATTTGCGAAAACAACGGCTGGTCAGAACTAACGCAGTCGACGGTAACGTTCAAAGTGGCGCGCGTGGCGCAGCGCGCCAGCGGCTACGGCATTCCGGGGGTAACGATTGATGGCACGGAACCCATCGCGGTGCGTGACACCATAAAGCATTTAGCAGAGCGCGTGAGAAACGGTGGAGGGCCGGCCGTAGTGGAGTGTCGCGTGCCGCGGCTGTGGGGACACTATAATCGCGACATCGAGCACTACCGTCCGAAGGAGGATCGTCAGGCCGCGGCAGAGCGCGACCCTATCGCGCTTCTGTCCAACCGCTTGGTGGAAGCCGGCGTCCTGGACCGCGAAGGTGTCGAACGCATCGCGCGCGAAGTAAAAGCCGAAGTGGACAAAGTCGTTTCCACCGTACTGGCCGCGCCCGCTCCGGACAGTTCCACGGCGCACGCGCACATGTATGCGCAAGCGTGTCCATCCACACCGGCAAAACCAACGAATGAAAATATAGAACCGCAAAATATGAGTTACGTGCAAGCGGTCAATGAAGCATTGTCGCGCGAGCTGCAAACGCGCCCGGAAGTATTGGTGTATGGCGAAGATGTAGGCCATGCCGGTGGAATTTTCGGCGCTTCGCGAGGCCTGCAAAAAACTTATGGAGCGGAACGTGTCTTCGACACGCCCATCGCGGAAAGCGCGATTCTCGGATCGGCCGTTGGCGCGGCGCTGATCGGCATGAAGCCCATCGTGGAAATCATGTGGGCCGACTTCATGCTGGTGGCGCTGGATCAAATCATCAATCAAGCGGCCAATGTTCGCTACATTACCGGCGGACGGTGCGGCGTTCCGCTCGTGGTGCGCACGCAGCAGGGCGCTACGCCAGGCTCCTGCGCGCAGCATTCGCAAAGCCTGGAAGCTTTGCTGGCACACATCCCGGGATTGCGCATCGCCATACCGGCCACGCCGCAAGATGCATACAGCATCCTGCGCGCGGCGGTCGCGGACCCCGACCCTTGCATAATTTTTGAAGCGCGTTCGCTGTATCAGACCAGTGGTCCGGTGGTGACGTCCGATACGATTCAACCCATCGGGGGAGCGGAGTTGCGCAAACCCGGCACCGATGCGGTGATCATTACCTGGGGGACGATGGTGCGTGTTGCCCTGGAAGCTGCCCAACTACTGGAGAGCGAAGGTTTGCAAGTGGGGGTGCTTGACCTGCGTTGGCTCGCGCCACTCGATGAAGAAGCCATTCGCAGCGCCGCGACACGCGCAAACGGCAAAGTCGTGGTCGCTCACGAAGCAAATGTGACCGGAGGATTTGGCGCGGAAATTGTGGCGCGCTTGCACGAGCTATGCGAAAACGGCTCGCCGCTAAAAATTAAACGTGTGGGCACGCCGAACGTGCGCATCCCCGCCACGCCCAGCTTGTCGCAAGAGCTTCTGCCCAACGCTAAGCGCATCGCCGACGCGGTGCGGGCCGTGGTGAAATAACGCGCCAGGTATCGCGCCAGAAAATGTTGTCTTTTCTTCCAGCCTCTAGCTCTTGCGCACAGGCTTTAACTACGAAAGGTATAGCCCAGCTTTTGGAGATAGACTTTGCTAATCTCCGCCGATTGCGTGGGCGATATCGGCTGGTTGGCCGACGGATCCTGTTCAATCATGACATCCAATTTGTTGCCGCCGGCTTCCAGCATGTCCAAAATCGCGGGAATATCCACTTTCCCCATACCCAGCGGGCAGTAGCCGCCCCAGGGTTTCCCCCCGACAAAATCCTTCAAGTGCATGTGCTCAACCAGCGGCAAGTAATCCTTGATGACTTTCGCGGCGTCCGCGCCGCCTTTTTGTAACTGGCCCACGTCCGGCGCGAATTTCACATGTTTTGTGTCCGCGGCATCCATCACGGCGTACACTTCATCGCGCGTCTCGATGCACGTTCCGGTGTGCTGGTGGAGTCCGGCCCCGAGGCCAAGATCGTTGAGCGCTTTGGCATGATCGTTCAGACCGCTGACGATGCCATCGCGATACAGCTTGAAATCATAAGAGTCACGGTGCACACCATTGGGGGCAAGAACGCCGAAGGTTCCGCCATATTTTTTGATGGCCTTGCCCATCTCGATCACTTTGGCAATGCTATCGGCGCGCTTGGTGGAATCGGTGAGATTTGTCCCGCAGTAGCCCGATTTTAGCGGCACGCCGTAGCGATCAATGAGAGCTTGGAGGGCTTGGCGCGAATCCCAATCAATAAGGGTTTCCCCGAAGGTCTCAAATCCCCAGAAACCCAGATTGGCGATGTCCTTCAGCGCTGCTTCCAGCGTGACGTCCGGAGTAGGGCGCGGAAAAGTACCCCAAGTGATGCAGGTGAAGCCTATTTTAAGGCGTCGCGTGGGCGCGGCAGCGTGTGCCTTCAACGATCGTGCGACCGAGCCGGCAACCAATGACCCCACCGCGCCCGCAGCTATAGTCTTTAAAAAATCGCGTCGATGTTGAATGTTGTTCATGGTGGTGGTTACCTTACCTTTATTTGGCCACCATTTTTTTGGCGGCGAGCTTAGCGCTTGGAGTAGTATCCGCCGGCAAATCACCCAGCACGAACTGTATCGCCGACAAGAGAAACGCTCCCAGTTCCGGTGTTTGGAAAAATGTGGGAGTGTGACCCATGGAGCAATGAAAAACCCGTCCCTTACCATAGCTCTTGATCCAACTGGTGGCGTAGTCGTTGTCGGGACGCACGTGCCAGGTGCGCATATCCGATTTATCCGTATCTATACTGGTCAGCACATGCAGTTTCTCCCGGGAGTACGGGCCGGTGGGAAGGAAATGGTAAAACTCATCGGTGTAGGTGAAGCCAGTTCCACCGAACGCTTTGGTGAACTCGCTGCCGATGAAAGGCTTGGTCAGCGGACTAGCTGGATCATCAATCTTCAAGGTCACGGTCTCCACTTTGTGCGGGCCGTCTTGCGCGCCGATCAGCTCGCCAAATTCCGGTATGTCCTGCGAAGCGTAGCTGGTGGCATGAAGACCCGCAAGGCCGCCGCCTTCACGAACATATCGCAGCAAGCTGTTCATTATCACAGGATCCATGGCGTACTCGCCGTCGGCGCTGTTCAGGAATACCGCATCATACTGCTTGATTTTCGGATACTTCAAATTGTCCAGATTATTATCGAAAATCGCTTCATAAGCGCCAGTCTGTTTCCCCATCAGCCCCAAAGCCAAATTGCCGTGCGCGATGGTGGTGTGGTAATAACCCCCGGCTGGGCAAAGGTCCATGATCAAAAGTTTCCTGGCCTTTATCGGTTTTACCGCGGCTTCTTTGGGCAAAGCCGCTTCAATTTTCACGCGGTCTTCCGCGGGCACATCATCGATTGAAGTGATGGGCAGTACGCGAGAAACGGCGTCGATAAATTCTCCAAAAGCGGGCCGCACAGCCTTCTCGAATCCCACTAGCGAACGCTCCAAATCCGCGGAGGGATCCGCAGCGCCGGTGGCTTGCACCACAATGGCAATCGGCTTCACAACCAGAGGCCGCGAGCAGTTGCCGCAGTGCGACGTCGGAATCAGCGAGTCGGGACGCTCCCGCTTGCTCATTTCCATCAAGAATGCTGGTGCTCCCGCGACTCCGGTACCAAATGAAACCGGCTTCCCCGCAAGCTTCAAAGCGCTTCGATCTTGCAAACTCACCACCATCAGGCGCGAGCTGACTACGGACAAACCATCAATCGGCTTAATTCCCAGCTGCATCCACTGACCAATGTTCGCGCTGACGCCAATACGCTTCCCGAGTGGCGTGATGGTCTTCATGAGCTCTTTCGGATCCCAATAAGCCGGAGTGGTGCGACGGCTGCCATTTTCAATGGCAACATTTACATTTGCGTTGCTGGCCAGCGTGTCCACAGATGTCAAGGATGCCGGGTCGGGATTGCAGACGATGGTCTCGATGCCGAGAGCTTTCGCAAAATCGAACAGCTTGCTCCAGGTGCTTTCGTCTTTTCCAACATCGCCGGCGTGATACACCGGCATATGAAGATGCAACGCCGTCAAATGCGCTTTGATGGCCGTGAGTTCGTCGGGAGAAACGTTGGCGTCCAGATTCTTTGCGATGTCCGCACTGACTTTTTGGCTAGAGAAACCCTCTATCGACATTACGCCAAGAGCTTTGGCTTTTTCCGCCGTTTCCAGGAACGTTAATTGGGAGAAGGCGTTGGCGGGAATACCGACCTTCCAGCCAAGCGCTCCGGTAATTTCCCTGCGGATTTCCGCGCGGCGCATGGGCGGAGCTTGCGGCGGCGCTGCCGGCGGTTCTGCCGGCTTTACCGCAGCAGGCGCGGTTGGCGGTGTTTGCGCGCTAGCCGGGACCAAACCGCAAAAGGCCCAAACCGCCAGGGAAGCAATCATCAAGCCAGTAACTTTTCTCATTTTATTCGTGCCTCTTTTCGGCGGCGAAAGCCGCAGCAATGCTCAATTAATTTTGACGATTGAGTTTTTTTTGCGGCAGGGCAAAAACATAATAGCCTTGCGAACCAGGTTTTGCCGCTTTAAAAACAAAGTCCCTTCCAGATCCCGGTGTTGGTGCTGGTCCTTGTGCTTGTCCTTGAGCCGACGCTGCAAAAAAGGCCACATACTCACGCCCGTCGGCTTCATATGCCGCTGGGATTCCGTCGGGATTCGCATCAATTTCCGTTTCCCAAAGCAGCTTGCCGGTATCCTTGTCATAAGCGTGGATCATACGATCCGCTTGCGAAGCGATAAAAATCAATCCGCCAGCAGTCACCACTGGTCCGTTGCGCAAAAGCGAAGAACTACCGGTGTTTTTTATGCCTTTGGCCGCGAGGCCCGGTGTGGTCCCCAGCGGAAAGCGCCACTTGATGGTTCCTTCATTGAGGTCATAGGCCACTACTTCGCACCATGGAGGCCCCATGGCAATAAGGCCGTTGTTTGCGAACAAAACGCTTCCGAACGGACCAAAGTAACGGGCCGGGCCGGATGGCGCCGGATTCGCCGCGTCTTTTGCGTTATCGGTGGAAGATTCGCCGGCTGCTGGATTCCGAAGATACGCTATTAGATATTTCACCACCTTGGGTGGCAAGCGGCGCTCGGTAAACGGCGGCATCTCTTTTCCGCCGTTGCGCAGCACGCTCAGGAAGCGTTCTTCGCTGATGCTTGCTGGAAACGTGATCCGAGCGCGGTCTGCTCCATGGCACGCCAAACAGTTGCGAACGTATGCGGCGTGGCCGCGCTGCTCGGGCGGGCCGACCTCCATTGCCTGAATCGGCCCGGGGTCCAGCGAAAGCTTATGCATGGTGGGCGCGTCATAAGAACGTACATAAAGCATTCCGGTAGTAGGATCGGCGGCAGTACTCCCCCAGTTCGCGCCGCCATTTTCTCCGGGGACTTCGATCTGGTCCCGGTCTTTGGTCTGGGGCGTGAAGATACCTTCGTTCCTTGCGTTTAGCAGAATATTGCGTAAACGCTCCTTTTCTTCTGGTTCAACATACGGGTTGATATCGTCCACCGTAAACTTCTGGCGGGCGTAGGGTGGCGGATTGGTGGGAAACGGTTGCGTGGGCCAGGAGTGTTCGCCGGGCATATCACTCTGAGGAACGGCGCGCTCTTCTACAGGCCACAGAGGCTGACCGGTGACGCGGTCAAACACATAAAGAAACCCGAATTTCGTGGGTTGGGCGACGACATCGACCATTTTCCCGTTGTGACGGATGGTGAGCAGTTTTGGGCCGGTGGTGAGATCGTAGTCCCACAGATCGTGATGCACCACTTGAAAGTGCCACAAGCGCTTGCCGGTCCTGACGTCCAGCGCCAGCAAGCAATTCCCGAAAAGGCCGGCGCCGGTGCGATCCGCTCCATACAAGTCATAGGTCGGCGAACCCAACGGAAGATAAACAATGCCGCGCTTCACATCTAGCGACATCTCTCCCCAATCGTTCGTTCCGCCGATATATTTCCACGCATCTTTCGGCCAAGTCTCGTAGCCGTATTCCCCGGGATGCGGAACGGTGTGGAATACCCACACTTGCTTTCCGCTG
>Ga0209117_1000972_pt1 | contig 10548 bp, 8 predicted proteins | sample BlaSpr_A8_OM2_M2_FD_187978 | JGI IMG/M metagenome (GOLD analysis project Ga0209117, IMG submission 187978) | Forest soil microbial communities from Thunder Bay, Ontario, Canada - Black Spruce, Ontario site 2_A8_OM2_M2 (SPAdes) (version 2) | ecosystem: Environmental > Terrestrial > Soil > Boreal...
CGCCGTAACTCAGGGCATACTCGGGTTGCTCAACGATGAAGAACTCGAAGGCGTGCTGGCCCATGAACTCGGCCACGTGCGCAATCGCGACATCCTCATCAGTTCGATCGCCGCCACTCTAGCCGGCGCCATCACCTTTCTCGCCCACATCGCCCGCTGGGGCATGATTTTTGGCGGCATGCGCGGCGAACGCGACGACCGCGGCGGAGGCAGCGGGATCGCCGCCATTGCCATGATGATTCTGGCCCCATTCGCCGCCATGCTCATCCAACTCGCCGTCTCGCGCTCCCGCGAATACGGCGCCGACGACACCGGAGCCCATTGGACCGGCAACCCCTACGCCCTGGCCAGCGCCCTCGCCAAAATCGAAGCCTATTCGCGCCGCATGCCTCTGGTGGCGAGTCCATCGACTGCGCATCTTTTCATTATTCAGCCGTTTTTAGGTGGGATGAGTTTCGGCAACCTGTTCTCGACGCATCCGCCGACCGCTAAGAGGATCGAGCGGTTGACCGGGAGGCCGGCCGAGTTCTTCCAGTAACACGTAGGGACGGCCGCCCTCGGCCGTCCAGTCGAGCAAAGCTCGACAAAGGTGCCGCAGAGTGTCGCCCCACTTTAGCTCAGAGCTGACGGCTGACAACTGGTCGATGACCGCCGTAACCGCCGCCACCGCTGCCCGCATAGTAGAATCGGCTCCAATGGCCCCCGAAACGCTGATCGCAACCGCCCGACGCGCCGGTGAACTTGAAGCGAGTCTGCGCCGCGTCATCCGCGGCAAAGACGACGTCCTCCGCCTCGCCCTGGTTTCCATCTTCGCCAAAGGCCACCTGCTCATCGAAGGCGTCCCCGGAGTCGGCAAGACCACGCTCGGCCAGGCCCTCGCCCGCGCCATCGACTGCACCTTCCAGCGCATTCAGTTCACCAGCGACATGTTGCCCTCCGACGTGCTGGGCATCTCGATCTACTCCGCCATCGAGCAGAAATTCGAATTCAAGCGCGGACCGGTCTTCGCCAATGTCCTGTTAGCCGACGAAATCAACCGGACCACTCCCAAGACGCAGTCCGCCCTGCTCGAAGCTATGAACGAAGGCCAAGTCACCATCGACGCGCATTCCTATCCGCTGCCGCAACCGTTCTTGGTCATTGCCACTCAGAATCCCATCGAGCACCACGGCACCTATCCCTTGCCCGAGTCGCAACTCGATCGTTTCCTGATGCGAGTTCGCATGGGATATCCCGAAGGCAACGCCGAGCGCGAGATCCTGCGCGCCGAAGCCGGCGCCGCCCAACTCGAAAACCTGCGCCCGGTACTCAATGCCGCCGACGTAGTCGAAATCCAGCAAGCCGTAGCCCAGGTCCACGTGGACGAATCGCTCATCACTTACTTGCTGAACATCGTCGGCAAAACACGCGAGTCCGAGTATCTCTCCCTGGGAGTATCTCCCCGAGGCTCGCAGATGCTCTACCGCGCGGCCCAAGCCATGGCCTTCCTAGAGGGCCGCGATTACTGCACTCCCGAAGACTTCAAGCCCCTGGTCGTCTCCGTTTTCGCCCACCGCGTAGTAGTGAGTTCGCTCTACACTTCCACCCTGAAAAAGTCCGAGCAAGCCGAACAAGTCCTCCGCGAGATCGTGGAGAGCGTGCCGGTGCCGGTATAGGTGTCAGGTCCTAGGTCTCAGCTCTTAGGTCTCAACCCAACCATCTATTCCATAGGCAATAAAGAGGGCGGGATCAAAATCCCGCCCTGCGTAGCCATTCTGCTACGGTCTTCGCGCTACTACTGGCAGTTGGAGTGGAGAACTTGAAGGACCCAACGTGCGAGATCCAATCGAACGTGCCATTTACTTTCTGGGACTGGTTTGTGTACCAGGATCGGTGGGCACGCGGCCAGTAAAGCGAATCGCGGAGTGAATCGTGCTGCTGGAGGCGCTGTAACCGATGGCAATATCTTTCGATTTATCCAGGGCCGCGCTCGCCATCCAGCGGCAGGTTGCATCTGGGGCGAAGGTGCCTTGCTGATGCAGGGTTACGGCGCCGCTCATCGACGACAGCACCTCGGGGCTAGGGGTTCTATAATTTCGCTCATGTCATTTCTCCGGTTCCTGATGCTGTTGTCGCTCGCGGTCTGGCTGGGCGGATTGATTTTTTTTGCATTCGTACTCGCGCCCACTGCTTTTTCGCCCGGTCTTCTCCCCACCCGCCAAATGGCAGGATCGGTCGTAGGCCGCTCGCTCGACGGACTGCACTATATGGCCATGGTTTCCGGAATTGTTTTTCTGATCACATCCATGCTCTACAGCCGGATGGCCGCGGGAAATGCGCGGCCGCTGGCGGCGCGGCACCTTCTGATCGTGCTGATGCTGCTGCTGACGGTGATCTCGCAGTTCGCCATTTCCCCGAAGATGCACGCCATTCGCGCTGAGGTTGGCGTTATCGATAACGTGCCTCTGGACAATCCGCTCCGTATGGAGTTCGACCGTCTGCATGTGTGGTCGGAAAAGTTCGAGGAGGCGGCGCTTTTGCTGGGGTTGGTTGCGTTGTACACGACCGCGCAAGCGCTCCGGTGACTTGGCAATCGCTTAATAGGAGATTTTGTCATCCCGAGAGAAACGAGGGATCTGCATTTTGCGGCGGACTGCAGATCCCTCGCTCCGCTCGGGAGGACAATTTAAGTGGGGTTGTTAGTGCGCCGCTTTCTCCGGCTTTGACGCGGGCGGTTTCAGCGCGTCATCGAGATACGCCAGATACTCGGCGATCAGCCGATAACTGTCGTAGTAATCGTTCATCTTGATCGCTGCCAGCTTGTCGAACTGCGAATGCAGGATCGACCAAGTCTGTGGTGTCACCGAATGCAGGGTGATGCGCGGGATCTGATAGCGAGCGAACGATTCGGAGTCGGCGGTGCCGAGGTTGTCCACGTTTACCGCGGTCACAGGGAGTTTACTGGCCCTCGCAACCGAGGCTAGCGCGTCAAGGAGCGCCTTGTCCGCGTGCGAGGCCCATACCTTGGTCGGACTCAGTCCCAAGCTGTCGAAGTTCACCATGCCCTCGATGTGTGCGCGCTGCGCGCTCGTAAGGTGGTCCAAGAAATACGCCGATCCGATCAACCCCTTTTCCTCGCCCGAGAATCCGATGAAGATCAGCGTGTGATGACGCGGCTGCGCGCTCAGGCTGTACAGCAGGGCGGGCAGCAACACCGCTCCTGTCCAGTTGTCGACCACGCCGTCGCCAAAGCTCTCGACCTTATCGGTATGCGCGCCGACCACGATGACTTCCTGCGTTTCGCCAGGCAACACGCAAATGACGTTCGGCGGAAGCTTGGGGTCGAGCGCTTGCTCGGAGAGATTCGCGTCCTTGCACCCGGACTCGGCAAACCACTTCCGGATCAGCGCTTCACGTTCGCCGTTCTTGGTTGAAAACGACTTTAGATGGCCTTCGATAGCTTCCCGCGTCCGCAAGCGGAAGCGAATCTGCGCCATAGTCTGCGCCGAAGTGCAGAGGGCGCAAGCCATGCAGGCGATCAGCGCACGGGCAAGGTGGCGAAGAAATTTTCTGGGGAGAGTTTTACCGTCGCGCTGCATTCCGCCGAGAGTAGCACGACCGATCTGCGCGATGCACATCAAGCCCATTAACCACCAAGGACACGAAGGACCACGAAGGAAACCTTCAATGATCTCCCACCTTCGTGTACCGGAGCTTGCCCTGAGCGCAGTCGAAGGGTGCCCTTTGTGGTTAATGAATCTAGGACACGGTCGCGCGTACGCGTATCAAGTGCAATGATTTATTCTTCTTGTTGAACTGAAACCTGAGACCTGACACCTAAGAACTGAGACCTAACAATGAAATCTGGCATCATCGGTCTGCCGCAGGTCGGCAAGACATCTCTATTTCGCATTCTGACGAAGGCGAATCTTTCCGAGCATGCGTTTTCGAACCCGCGCGAGGCGCACATCGGAGTCGCCAAGGTGCCCGACGAGCGCCTCGACAAGCTGGCCGCGCTCTACAAACCAAAGAAGCTGACGCATGCTTCGGTCGAGTATGTGGACGTCGGCGCCATCGGCCAGGACGCGCTGAAAGAGACCGCCTACATCGGCCATCTGCGCCAGGTAGACGCGCTCATTCACGTTCTTCGGGCGTTTGAGAACGATGCCATTCCGCATGTCGGCCCCATCGATCCGCTGCGCGACATCAAGAACGTCGAGTTCGATCTTATGGTGAGCGATCTTGGCCAGATCGAAAAACGACTGGAGCGTTTGGAAAAAGATTTGAAGAAGATGAAGACGCCGGAACTCGAAAAAGAAAACGAACTGCTGATCAAGGCCAAAGCCCATCTCGAAACCGAAAAGCCGCTGCGCGAAATGGTGATGTCGCCCGAGGACAAGAAGCGCATCCGCGGCTTCATGTTTCTGAGCGAGAAGCCGATGCTCTACGTGCTCAATATCGGAGAGAGCGCGCAACTGGGTAAAGACCTGGAAGCGGCGGTGGGAAAATATAAGCTGACCGAAGTCGCCGCGCGTCCGAACGCCGGAGCCAGCGCGATCTGCGGCAAAGTGGAAGCGGAACTGGCGGAGATGAGCGACGAAGACGCGGCGGAATTTCTCGGCAGCTATGGGCTGACAGAAAGCGGACTCTCGCGTCTGATCCGCAAGAGCTATCACCTGCTGGGACTAATCTCGTTTTTCACGGCCGGCGAAGATGAATGCCGCGCCTGGACGATCCCGCTGAACACGCGAGCACAGAACGGAGCGGGGGCCATTCACTCGGATCTGGAAAAACACTTCATCCGCGCCGAAACGATTCGCTGGGATCAACTGCTAGAAGCGGGCTCCGAGGCAAACGCCCGTGCCAAAGGCACGTTGCGCCTCGAAGGCAAGGATTACATTGTGCAGGACGGCGATGTGATGCATATCAGGCATAGCGGATAGAAAGTACCCAGTACTCAGTACCCAGTACCCAGAGAACTGACACGCAGCGGTCGGACGATATGGCTCAGCATTTCAAAGATCTTGTCGTGTGGCAGAAGGCCATGTGCCGAGCAATATCGCGGAGGGCCAGGCGCATTACAGCCATCGCGAATTCCGTCACTTCCTGCGGCACTCCGCGGGATCGCTTGCCGAGCTTGAAACCCAATTACTTCTCACTGAGCGTCTCGGATATGCCGATCATCCCCCACAGAGGGCTTGCTGCAGAGAGTTCATGAAGTCGGAAGAATCTTGAACGGATTGATTGCATCGCTGCCAAAGTAGGCTTTTCTGGGTACTGGTTACTGAGTACTCTTAGTGCACGTGAAAAAACCGGTCCAGCAAAAACATGCACGCCGCCCCGACGAAGACCAGTAAAGCCATCTTTGCGCCGGGTTCTTTATTCACCTCCGGGATCAGATCCGATGCCGCGACGTAAATCGTAACGCCCGCCGATAGCGGTAAACCAAAGGCTACCTCGTAGCGGAATACTGCCATCGTCATCACTCCGGCCACGGTGGCTACGCCCAGCAGCATAGACGCTCCCCAGGCGAACGCGCGGCTTCGGCCGCTGGCGAGCATCACCGATGAGATGGTGAATCCTTCCGGAATTTTATGCAGAAAAACCGCCACGAAGATGATCCAGCCAAGCGCCGGGGAGACGAGAAATCCCGAGGCGATCGCGATGCCATCGAAAAACGTATGAATCAGCAACCCGATCAGAACCGAATAGCTTTTATGAGAGTGGACGAACTGGTCGGCATGGGTCTCTTCTCCAAAGTGGAAATGCGGGGTGACGGTGTGCTCGAAAAAATGGACGAGCAGGTATCCGGCGAGGATGAGAAATCCGGCATACCCGCCACGAAGCTTAATGCTCTCCGGTACCATTTCGACCAGCGCCGTCGCCAGCATGAAACCTGCGCCGAGCGCGACGAAGTAACGCAGGTAGGAACGGTCCCAATGCTTTTGAACGATGATGGCGCCGCCGAACACGTTGGCGCCCGCTGCGGTCAGCCCCAGCAGCAGACTGGTCAGGATGGGGGACATGAGGGAAAAGAATAGCAGGAAACTCGCTGCGAGCTACGGGCTACGAGCCGCGAGCTAGCTGCTAAGATTTCGACATGCGCTCGTGGGTGAACACGGTCGGATGGCTGGCCTGCGTTGTGTATTCAACCATCCCCGCCTTCTGGTTGATGATTCACCCTCTTGCCGAGCGATGGCGCGCGCGGCACCGCTCGCCATATTTGGTGTTGCTGCCCGTGTGGATGGCGATGTGGATCGCGGTTGCGCTGGTTACGCGGCCCTGGCGGGGCATCTTGCTCTACCGATCAGACTGGGGTTGGATCGCGGCGGCCCTCCTGTTCGTTTGCGGGCTGTATGTGTATTCGCGATCCGGGAAGAATTTCAGCGCGAAGCAACTCGGCGGACTGCCGGAAGTTCATGGCGGGAACCGCGAGCAGCGGCTGGTAACGGATGGAATCCGGGCACGGGTGCGGCATCCGGTGTACCTGGCGCATCTCTGCGAGATGCTGGCTTGGAGCGTGGGGACCAGCCTGGCGGTGTGCTGGGGGCTGACGGCGTTCGCCGTGGTCACGGGAGCGGTGATGATCCGGATGGAGGATGCTGAGTTGGAGCAGAGGTTTGGCGACTCGTATCGAGCGTATCGCAGCTCCGTGCCAGGAGTTCTGCCGCGAGTGTTCATGCAGCGCCAGCTATAATCCGCAGTGGCTGAAAACTGACAACTGATAACTGACAACGGTCCTATGCGCTTTGAACTCTTCATCGCCACCCGCTATCTTCGCGCCAAACGCCGCCAGGCGTTCATCGGCGTCATCACGGGTATCTCCATCCTGGGAGTGGCGGCGGGAGTGGCTTCGCTGATCGTCGCGCTTGCCGTCAATAACGGCTTTCGGCAGGACTTGCAGGCGCGGCTGCTGAGTTCGACCGCGCACATCAGTCTGCTGCGGGTGGAAAGCGACGGCATGCGCGATTGGCGTCCGCTGCTCGAGAAGCTATCGAAGCAGCCGCACGTGGTGGCGGCCGCTCCGGCGATTTACGAGCAGGTGCTGATTTCGCGAGGGCCGCGGGCGCGCGGTGCTGTGCTGAAGGGGATGCTGCCGCAGTATGAGCGGAAAGTCAGCGATCTGCTGAAAACGGTGACGCTGGGATCGGCGGCGGCGCTGGAGGAAACCAATGCCGCGGAGTTGAGTGCTCGTGTGGACGGGTCCGAGACCCGTCCCCACACAAACACTCCACAAGCAGAGTCGCCCGACGATTTGCGTGGGGTGCAGCAGCGCGTTGCGTCGATGCCTCCGATTATTCTTGGCAAGGACCTGGCGGAGGAGATTGGCGCGACCGTGGGATCGGTGGTGCTGGTGACTTCTCCGCAGGGCGAACTGACTCCGTTTGGCATGGTGCCGAAGTACATTCGGTTTCATGTCGCGGGAATCTTTAACTCCGGTTTTTTCGACTACGACTCTTCCTGGGCATTCATCCGGCTTGCGGACGCGCAGCAGTTGTTTGGGTTGGGCGACGTGATCTCGGTCATCCAATTCAAGCTCGACGATATCTACCGAGCCGGCGACGTGGCGCGCGCACTCGAACAGGCCGCCGATCTTATTTCAGGAAGCCACGGCTTCATGGCCACCAGTTGGATGGAACAGAACAAGCCTCTGTTCCGCGCGTTGCGGCTGGAGCGCGTAGTGACCTTTATCACCATCGGCCTGATCGTGTTCGTGGCCGCGCTGAACATTTTGATCTCGCTGACCATGATGGTCATGGAGAAAACAAAAGACATTGCCGTCCTCATGTCGCTCGGTACGAAGAAAAAACAAATCCGCCGCGTCTTCATCGCCCAGGGCGTGCTGATTGGCGTGATTGGGACAGCGATCGGCCTCGTGCTCGGCTACGCGATCTCGTGGGCCGGCGGGCACTACCATTTCATTTCGCTTTCGCCCGAGGTCTATTCGATTGACTACGTGCCATTCGCGCCGCGGCTGATGGATGGAGTGATCGTGGCGCTGGTTTCCATCGGGATTTCGTTTGTGGCAACGATCTATCCGTCGTGGTCAGCGGCGCGGATTTTGCCAGCGGAGGCGCTGAGGTACGAGTAGGCTCTGCCGGCGTCCCCCGTTGCTCCCCGCTGTGACCACGGTCACATTGCATTTGTTTTCCAGAGGTATACAGTCTTTCGCATAGCTCGTTTCCGCCAGCGCAATCGCGGGAACGGGTTGTTCCTCCTCATGCTCTGATGGATCATGCTCTGGTGGATCATGCTCTGACGGATCATGGTTTAATGGATCAAGGGCCGTTTCCTCCGCGTTGCAGTGGGAGGCGGCTAGGTGGTTTGATACTTCGGAGGGGGCGTTTGCATCCAATAGCTCAAGATCCTCTGCTGAGGGTCGAAGGGTTAAGTAAGGTGTTTCGCTCAGGCGAAGCCGAACTCGTGCTCTTTGAGAATCTGTCTTTCCAGGTCGCGAAAGGAACGATGCTGGCCATCGTCGGGCAATCGGGTGCGGGAAAGAGTACTTTGTTGCACATCCTGGCTGCACTCGATTGTCCTTCTGCGGGTGCAGTATACTGCGCGAACTCCCACGTGAATTCGCTTTCCGAGGATGATGCCGCCGAGTTTCGTAACCGCGAAATCGGCTACGTCTGGCAGTTCCACTACCTGCTGCCGGAATTCACCGCTTTGGAGAACGTCGCCATGCCCCTGCTGACGCGCGGGCAAGCGCTATCTACAGCAGAACAGGAAGCTTCGCGGTGGTTGCGCGAGGTGGGACTGGAGCAGCGCGGGCATCACCGTTCGGGAGAGCTTTCCGGCGGCGAGCAGCAACGGCTGGCCTTGGCACGGGCGCTTATCACCCAGCCGCAAGTGCTGCTGGCCGATGAGCCTACCGGCGATCTCGACGGGCGCACCGGGGAATTGGTTTTTGAACTGGTCGCGCGATTGCACCGGGAACACCGGTTGACTTCTTTGATCGCCACGCACAACCTGGCGTTTGCACGACGGTGCCATCGCGTTTTACGGTTGGATCGGGGCAAAATGGAAGAAGTGGCGCCCGAGTCGCTTCGGGCGTAACGAAAGGCAGAACAGAACCACAATTAGTAAAAAAGAGGTGAAGTTGAAAATCGAAGTATCCGAAGGTAAGACTGTAAGGGGTTACTGCAAGGTAAATATCGCTTGGGAGATGGGCGATATAAATGCATAATTAAGGGTTGGAGGTCAGGGGTTTGGCGGAGGGCGGGGCGTTCCGCAGGAACTCGGGGGGAATATGTTCGAACGCTACACGGAGAAAGCCAGGCGCGTTATTTTCTTTGCGCGGTACGAGGCCAGCCAGTTCGGATCTCCTTATATTGAGACCGAACACCTGCTGCTCGGACTGCTGCGCGAAGATAAGGCGCTGACGAATCGTTTTCTGCGCTCTCACGCCTCGGTGGAATCGATCCGGAAACAGATCGAGGGTCACACCACTATCCGGGAAAAGGTTTCCACTTCAGTCGATCTTCCCCTGAGCAACGAATGCAAGCGAGTGCTGGCCTACGCTGCGGAAGAGGCGGAGCGGCTTTCGCATAAACATATTGGAACCGAGCACCTGCTGCTGGGATTGTTGCGCGAAGAAAAATGTTTTGCGGCGGAGATTTTGCACGAGCGCGGATTGCGGCTTTCGACGATCCGCGAAGAACTGGCGCGCACCAGCCAGGAAAAAGCGCAACCGCAACGCGGACAGCGCGAGTCTTCTTTATTGAGTGAGTTTTCCCGCGACCTGACGCAGTCCGCCATGGATAGCCAACTCGATCCGCTGGTGGGCCGCGACAGCGAAGTGGAGCGGGTAGTGCAGATTCTGTGCCGCCGCACCAAGAATAATCCGGTACTGATCGGCGAGCCGGGCGTTGGCAAGACCGCCATCGTAGAAGGCCTGGCGCAGCGTATCGCAGACGGCGAAGTGCCTTCCTTCCTGGCGGACAAACGCATTCTGGCGCTTGATCTTTCTCTGATCGTCGCCGGCACCAAGTATCGCGGACAGTTTGAAGAGCGCCTGAAGACCATCATGAAAGAGCTGATGGAGTCGCAGAATTCGATCATCTTTATTGACGAACTGCACACCCTGGTGGGCGCGGGATCGGCGGAAGGCTCGCTGGACGCCGCCAACATCCTGAAGCCCGCCCTGTCGCGCGGCGAGATTCAGTGTATCGGCGCGACCACGCCCGCGGAATACCGCAAGTCGATCGAAAAAGACCGGTCGCTGGAGCGGCGCTTCCAGGCTGTGAAAGTTCCGCCACCGAGCGAAGCCGACGCGGTCAAGATTCTTTTCGGGATCAAGGAACGCTACGAGAAATTCCACGCCGTCACCTACACCGACGATGCCATCAATTTTTCGGTGTCGCATTCGAATCGCTATATTCCCGACCGTTTTCTGCCCGATAAGGCAATTGACCTGATCGACGAGGCGGGGGCGCGCGTGAAACTGCGCCAGACCACGCTGCCGGAAGAGTTGACGGAAGTCCAGAAGCGGATCAAGTTCATCGTCCATCGCATGGAGAACGCCATCGCGAACCACGAGTTCGAGAAGGCGCGCTTCTACTCGGA
>Ga0209117_1000973_pt1 | contig 10542 bp, 11 predicted proteins | sample BlaSpr_A8_OM2_M2_FD_187978 | JGI IMG/M metagenome (GOLD analysis project Ga0209117, IMG submission 187978) | Forest soil microbial communities from Thunder Bay, Ontario, Canada - Black Spruce, Ontario site 2_A8_OM2_M2 (SPAdes) (version 2) | ecosystem: Environmental > Terrestrial > Soil > Boreal...
TAATTATGCCCTTCGAGCGCGGCTCTTGTTTCAGCTCGTCAGGCACCATCCCCGGCGCTTTTGCGGCTTCCGGCCCGGTTGCCATTGAGCTGAATTATATCCCGGGAAGTCATTTTGACCCCAGGTTGAAGTTGACGGTTGTTGTCTTCCCGGTCTCGACCGTGGCCTCCTGTGTTGTTGTGCCCAGGGTTTCCTGCCACACCTTTATTTGGTATTTGCCAGGCGGCACATCGGTGAGTGTATAAGCGCCACCAGCGCCGCTCAGGGCAGCGTAGGCGTTCTTGGCAACAAAAACGTATGCCTGCATCCACTTGTGGATGTCGCACCGAATCGTCGCTTGGTCGGGACGCATCAGGGTAAGTTCGACCGGGGTTGTGTGGGCTGGACTGCTCTGATTCACCTCGCGGTTTGCAGATGAAAAAACATGAATGTTGTGCGAGCAGAGGTCGGTATTCAGCAGTTTCATCGCTCCTGGCTGGATCAAGAGGACATGCGGCACAAACTCGCAATGTTTCTGATCCATTCGAGGCTCCGGGAAATTGAATGCCTTGCCGCTGGTGATGTCATCGAGCCACACCACAGCCTCCGCCACTCCCCCCTCTTGGACTTTCACGGGATATATCTCTCTGGTCTTTCCACAGTTGGTCACATCTTGTGTTACCGGGAACACCTTCGGTCGGACCGGCTTTCCGCTGTATAGAATCTTGCCAGCAATCGTCCCGCCGCCAGACACTTGTGTAACGCTATAGCCAACAGGGGGAGCGGCCGAGACGGCGCGAACGCCGTCAGGAATCAATCCTGGCAAGAGAATGAGTCCAACCCCTGCCAGCAGAAAAAGCAAGAAGATTTTGGTATTGCGTTGGTGTGTCATGTTCGGTCCTCCTTGAGATGATGGATTCATATTTCAGACCGGAATTTCCATTTTAGCTCGCAGCAACTCCACACTACACCATTCAAGGCCTTCGATTCCTAAGATTTGAATTTAGCTCTATGGCCTGACCGTGCGCGGACCCGCCATGGGTGGGAAGGGAGGCAGGCAAACCAAAGAAAACGCGCGTTTAGCGCGCGTCGAATCTTGCAAAAGGATGTGAGGAAAGGCTGGCACTTCAATAGGCCATCGGGCCGACTTCCTTCTCGACTTCCGCGGTATCCACCATAACGATGGCATCCCACGGGCAGCCATCGAGGAAACACCCCTCTGGACCCTTACTGAGGCACTTCTTACATCCGATGCATTGAAGGGGGTCTACCTCGATGCGGCCGTACGGTGGATGATCGTCATCCGGGATCCAAAACATGCAATCTTCGACCGGGCAATACTCGACGCAGGCCGGCGATCCCGCGCAGCCCGTACAGCACTCGGTGATGACGGCGAGTTCTTTCGGCTTTTTCTTGCGGGGGGTAAGTATGCCCTTCGAGCGCGGCTCTTGTTTCAACTCGTCAGGCACCATCCCCGGCGCTTTTGCGGCTTCCGACCCGGTTGCCATTGAGCTGAATTATATCCCGGGCTGGGGCTTTTGCAACCTGCCTTCTGGCCTCTCGCGGGCCCGGGTGGCACTCCATCGAGCGGCTGGCGAGGTCAGCGCCAGAGGCGGGTGGCACACGAGACAAAACGCCGTTACCGCCACGATCGAGTTAGATAGTCGGCCAGCGATAGCGACAGCAGAATCGCGAGGAAGAATAAGCCGGAGACTACGACAGCGCCGGTCAGTTTTTCGCTCGCGCCTTTGACGTGCATGAAGAAGAGCACGACGACCGTGGCTTTGATGGTGGCAATGAGGAGCGCGATGATGGGGTTGAACGGACCGAGGTTCACGAAGGCGGCGCCAACCGTTGTTGCCGTCCCGACGAGCAGGCCGATGCCAATGGCTAAATAAAATCCTTGCGAGTGACTAGTGTTTTCTTCGTGTTCCGACATAACAGAAGTTCTCAGTTATCAGCTTTCAGTTCTCAGTAAAATCCACCGTCAAGAGTGCCGGCTGATCAGGTACAACAACGGGAACAGATAAATCCAGATGATATCGACCAGGTGCCAGTACAAGCCGGCATTTTCTATGGGCGTGAAGTAGCCGGGCGTATAGTGTCCTTTCCATGCGAAGACAGCCAGAACGCTAAAAAGGCCGCAGCCAATGATCATGTGCAGGGCATGCATGCCGGTCATGGCGAAATAGAGGGAGAAAAAGAGCTCGGCTTCCTTCGGGTTGACCGGGATTTGCTTGCCGTTGTCGTCGAAGGTGTTCGTGAACTTGAACGTGGAGCCGGGTACGTGGTGCTTCTCGAATTTCTCGCGATACTCGAAACCCTTGATCACCAGGAAGGTCATGCCGAGCAGTACGGTAACGACGAGGTAGCCGACCAGCACTTTGCGTTTACCCGCCTCCGCCGCTTTCACCGCCAACACAACCGTAACCGAACTGATGATCAGGACGGCGGTGTTGAGGGCTCCCATCCAGATGCTGAGCTGCTGGCTTCCGGCAGCGAAGGCATTGAAGTGGGCGAGGCGGTAGACCAGGTAGGCGCAGAACATGCCGCCGAAGAACATGATTTCAGTCACCAGGAACAGCCACATGCCCAGCGAGGCAGCGTTTTTCTGTTGCTGAGCGTCGGCGAAGTGGTGGAGCAGCGCCGGATTGTGAGCTTCGTGTTCCATGGTGGTGGCTGGGCTATCGTGCAACGGGAACCCTCCGCTCCTTGTGTGGAATCTCGTCGTAGTTATAGGCTTCCCAGGTGACGACGGGTGTCTCGTCAAAATTAAAGGTGGGCGGCGGCGACGTGGTCTTCCACTCCAGGCCAGCCGCGGCCCAGGGATTCGCGTCGGCGATCGCCCCGTAGCGCAGCGACCAGACGAAATAGATCATCGGCAGAAGATAGCCGGCGGCGAGTATGCTGGCGCCGGCCGTTGAGAGCACGTTCAGCGCCTGGAACTCCGGCGGATACTGCCAGTAGCGGCGGGGCATGCCGACGTAGCCGAGAATGAACTGCGGGAAGAACGTCAGGTTGAAACCGACGTACACCAGCAGCGCCGACAGCTTGGCCCAGGCTTCCGGATACATGCGGCCGGTTATCTTCGGCCACCAGAAATGCAGGCCTCCAAGATATCCCATAAGCACGCCGCCCACCATGATGTAGTGGAAGTGGGCAACGACGAAGTAAGTGTCGGTGACGTGAACATCGATGCCGAGGGTGGCCAGCATGAGGCCGGTTAATCCGCCCATAGTGAACAGCCCAATAAAACCAAAGGCGTAGAGCATCGGAGTGGCGTACGAGATGGAACCCTTGTAGAGGGTGGATGTCCAGTTGAAGACTTTGACGGCGGACGGCACGCCCACGGAGAAGCTCAGGAAAGAAAAGATCATCGCGGCATAGAGCGAGATGCCGGCGACGAACATGTGATGCGCCCACACCAGGAATCCGAAGACGGCGAGGGCGACACTCGACATGGCGACAAACTTGTAGCCGAATATGCGCTTGCGCGCAAAGCAGGCAATGAGCTCGCTGACCACGCCCATCGAGGGCAGGACCATGATGTACACCGCCGGATGGGAATAAAACCAGAACAGGTGCTGAAACAGAAGCGGGTCTCCGCCGAGCCTGGGGTCGAAGATGCCGAGATGGAAAAGGCGCTCGACGGCCACCAGCACGATGGTGATGGCGACGACCGGCGTGCCGAGAATCATGATGAGGCTGGTGGCGTAGTTCGCCCAGATGAACAGCGGCAGGCGGTCCCAGGTGAGGCCGGGCGCGCGCATGCGGTGAATGGTGACGATGAAATTGAGTCCGGTGAAGATGGATGAGAAGCCTGCGATGAAGACCGCGATTCCGGCTTCGACAATCTTGGTGTTGGTGTACTCCGTGCTGAATGGGCTGTAGAAAGTCCAGCCCGTGTCGACGCCGCCGGTCAACATGACGTGTGAAATCAAGAGGCCGCCGATGATATAGAGATACCAGCTCAGCAGGTTGATGCGCGGGAAGGCAAGATCTTTCGCCCCAATCATAATGGGGACCAGAAAATTCCCCAGCACCGCCGGCACCACCGGGATCAGGAAGAAAAACACCATGATCATGCCGTGCATGGTGAACACCTTGTTATAGGTGTCGGCCTGCATGAGGTCGCCCTGTGGTGTCAGCAACTCGAGCCGGATGAGCATGGCGAAGAAGCCGCCGAGAAAGAAGAACACCGTCACCGAAATCAGATAGAGGATCGCGATCCGCTTGTGGTCGGTGGTCAACAGCCAGGACTTGAGGCTGTGCCCGTTGTTGAGATAGTTCAGCTTCGGACTTGGAGCCGGAGCCTGATTCGCCGGAATTACTGTCCTCGCCATGACTATTGCACCTGCATCTTCTGGGGTTGTGCCGGGGAAGTGGCGGGCTGGTTCTGCAGCCCGGCGGTTCCCGGGGGTGGCTGGCTTGACGATTTCACGTAGGCCACCAGCGCGTTCAACTGCTCGTCGCTGACGATGCCCTGGAAGGTGGGCATCACCGGTTTGAATCCGCTCACGATTTTTGCGGTGGGATTGAGGATGGACTCACGCACGTAGTTCTCGTCGGCGATCACGGTGCGTCCGTCTTCAAGCAGAACCGGTTTGTTGTAGATACCCGTAAGATTGGGGCCGCGCCCTTGGACGTCGAAACGATGGCAGGTGGCGCATCCGAGCTGGGTGAACAACTGCTTGCCGGTTTCCTGCAACGGCGCGGACGGCCCGCCCGCCATCCACTGCGCATAATCCTGCGGCTCCATGACGACGATGTCGCCGCCCATTCCGGAGTGATTGGTTCCGCAGTACTCGGCGCAGAACAAATGATAGCGGCCGGGTTTAGTGGCTTTAAACCAAAGGGTGGTGTAGCGGCCGGGGAGCACGTCCTGCTTGATGCGGAATGCGGGGATGAAGAAGCTGTGAATCACGTCCTGTGAGGTCATGATGAGCTTGACGTTCTGGCCGATGGGGACGTGCAGCTCGTTGATCTCCCGCTGGCCCTCCACATGTTCGATCTTCCACATCCACTGCTTGGCGACGACGTAGACTTCGGTCGCGTCGGCGGGAGGTGTGCGCTCCTGAAAATAGATGACCGCGCCCCAGACGAAGAAGGTCATCATCACAAAGAGCGGGATGATCGACCAGGTGATTTCGAGGACAGTGGAGCCCTCGATCTGTCGGGCTCTGTGGCCGGGTGCGCGACGATACTTGATCGCCAGCACCAGCACCGAGAGAAAAATGAGCGCGGTCATGACGCCCGAGACCAGGAGCAGATAGATGTAGAGCGCATCCACCTGGCTTGCCATGGTCGAGGCCTGATCGGGCCACAAAGGTAGATATTTCGACATAATTACGTAACCCGCCCCAATTTGTCGTGGCCCGCGCCTTGATCGGAAAGACGAACGGAATGACGATCGGCACGGAACATGACGAACATAAATGTTCCCAGGATGAGCATGGTCCCGAGCGCCGCCAGCTTCAAAATGTTGCTAACGACGGCGCCGTATTTTCCGGTCCTGGGATCATAGTGATAGCAGTAGAGAAGCACCTGGTCACCGATGTTCCCAATTCTGTTTTGCGAGGCCTGCACCAGTCCGAGGCGCAGATCCTTGGGAGAGAACTCGACTCCATAAAAGTATCCCGAGATGTGGTGGTCGGGCGTGAGCATAACGATGGCGGCGGCGTGGGCGTACTGCTCGGTTTTCGGATCGAATTGATATTGGAAGCCGACCGATTTGGTGAGCGCATTGATCTGGTCAGGCTTGCCGGTGAGGAAGTGCCAGCCTTGATCGGCATTCGCGCGGCCGTAGCGCTTGATGATGTCCCGCTTTTTTGCGGCGGCCATTTCCGTGGTTTCGCGCGGGTCGAAGCTCACGGTGACGACGTCGAAATCTTTGCCGAGATCGAAGGTCAATGCCTTCATCGAACCAACCAGCCCTTGCAGAAGTTCGCTGCAAAGCATGGGGCACTGATAGTAGCCCAGGTTCAGGATGACGGGGCGTCCGAGGCCGAAGTAGTTGGCGAGTTTGACTGGGTTGCCGAGTTCGTCGCGGAATTCCAGATCGGCGGGAACTTCGGCGTTGAGACGTTGCTCGATGCCAACGAATTCGAGCCCAGGGGGACGCTGGTTGACCGGCGGACTCATGATGCCGCCGCCCATCATAGGACCGCGCGCGCCCTGCGCAAATAGCGGAGCGACCGAGAGCATGAGCAGGGAAATTGCTACGGTGATCGAATTGGCGAAACTGCTTTTACTGAGCACTGCTTTTTCCTTTTCCAGCTATCCGGCCGGAGCCGTTGCTTCGTATGAGGGTATCGCTTTATCGATACCGTAATTCCTTCGAAATCGGACGCCCTTTAGGGGCTGGATATCTACTGCTTCGCTGCTGCCGATTTTTGAGCGGGCGCTTTGCTCGCCGCCGTCCCTTTCTTCTCCGCGCAGCCCTGCGGACACACAGGCAATCCGCGCTGGACGGTCAACTCCATGGCGCGCTCGATCGGAATGTGCGCCACGCCGGCTTTTTCGTCGATCCAGCCGTAGCTGTTGAGTTGGTTCTCCTGATTCATCAGGAAGTCGCGAAACTGGCCGCGCTCGTTGGTTTCGAGCATGGGAGCACCGTTTTCCTTGAACTTTTTGTCCACGTAGTCCTGCGTGACCACACGCGACATTGCCCCCTTGGAAGTAACCAACGGACTGGCGGTGGTCATCTGGGACCGCTCGTATTTATCGAGGAACGAGTACATGCCGACGACGATGAAATAAATGACTACGCCAACGATGGCGAGGCCGATCATAAAGGCGAAGACGCCGCGCGAGCTCAAGTCTTCGCGTTCGAAACCGGTTTCGTTGCCGGAGTGGCCCGGATTCGAGTAACCACGCTTCATCTCTTCACTCATGCGACGGCTCCAGAAGTCTCCGGGTCTGCGGCGCGTTGACGGGCAGCAGCGGACGCGATCTCAGGTTGTGGAAGAAGTAGGCCATCCAAAGACCGCCGATACCGGCGATGATCGTGAAATGCAGCCAGCTGACGTGAAACGTGAGATGCGAGGCCGGCTCGACATGCCAAAAGATATCGACGATGCGCATGGCTATGAGCCAGGAAGCGAGCCAGACCAGCGTGCGCGCTTTGCGCTTCAACTGGCGTGAGAGCAAGAGCGCGAAAGGCACGGCGAAGTGGAACACCACCAGGAACAGGCCGACCGCTTCCCATCCGCCATTCAGGCGGCGCACGTACCACGGAATTTCTTCGGGCAGGTTGCCCGACCAGATGATGAGCCATTGCGAGAAATTGAAGTATGCCCAGACCATGACGAAGGTGAGCATGAACTTGCCGTGGTCGTGGACTTCGGTGTCGGTGAGGTACTGGGATATCGGCTTGCGTTTGCCGAGGATGCTCTCGATCACCACGGCGAAGCAGAAGGCGGAGAGCGCTTCTCCCGCGATGAAGAGCAGGCCGTAGATGGTCGAGATCCAGCGCGCTTGCAGTGACATCACCCAGTCGATCACAGCGAAGGAAATCGTGAGCGAGTAGATGACGAGTCCAATGGAGCTTATGGCGCGGAAACGCAGCGTGCTTTGGCCCTGGATCGAGTCCTGCTCGGTGGACCAGCGATTCAGGAAGTAGGCCATCCCGAACCAGATGGCGAAGTAAAGGATGTAGCGCAGCAGGATGCCGTTGAAGTTGAGGTAGCTGTCGTGGATCTCCACCATCTTCCGGTCGGTCAGCCCCGGCCGGGCCCAGAAATACAGTTTGGGCAGGTTCAGCAAAATCGGGATGAAGAGGACAAACATGAGGGGCAGCGTCATCATGCCCGACTCCAGGATGCGCCGAATCACCGTGCCCCAGGCGCCGCCGACCAGGTGGTAGAGCATCAAGATGGCCATGCATCCGAGCGAGAGGCCGAGCCAGAACATGAAGCCGGTGAGGTAGGCGGAATAAAAGTCAGTCTGAGCTGCACTGTCGCGTGCGAGAAAAGCGCCGGCGACCGAAACGATGGCGCCGATCGCACCAATGACGAGCGACCGCTGTTGGATGATCTCGGCCACGGGCGGGGCCATCAGGCCCGACTTATTCATCTTCACTGTGGCCGTGGTCATTTGGGCTCCCCTTCGGTTGCGGTGGCGGGCGGCGTGGGCGCTATTTCTGGCAGCGTGGCTCCGTTGCCGATGTCGCGGAACGGAGGCGGGGGTGACGGAACTTTTTGTCCTGCGGGAATGTCGTCCGAACTCGCATTCTGGCTCAACTGCAACGCGCGAATGTAAGCCGCAATACACCAGCGATCGCGCGGCGCAACCTGCGTGCCATATTCGGGCATGACGCCGAAGCCGTTGGTCATGACGTCGAAGAAGTAGCCGATCGGTACTTTACGCAGACGGTCGATGTGATACGACGGCGGATGGCGGAAACCGCGCGAGGGGATGAAGCCATTGCCATCGCCGACGCGTCCGTGACAGGGCGTGCAGTTGATGTTGAAACGCTCGCGTCCGCGGGCGAGAACTTCCGCGGTCGCCGGGAACGGCAGAAAGTCGCCGGGAGCGTTGCCGATTTTTCCGGTGTAGAAGTAGGTGTCTTCGCGGAGATCGCCGCGTGCGACCGTGCCCTCGACCGGCAAGCGGGCAGAGCGATCGTCCGGGAAGAAATCGCTCTTCGCCATGGGCCGGTAATAGGGCTGCATGTGCATGTCGAGGCGGCATCCGGCGGTTATGGCAATCAGCGCCAGAAGCGCGGGCAAAACTTTTCGCGGGTTCAGCGTGGCTAGGTTGCCCATGGCTAGCTTGGCACCTCCGCGATCATTTGTGGAGCAAGGTCCATGAGAAACGCGCGCGTGCGGGCGGCATCATACTTTGGGTCGCTCGAAAACACGACCAGGAAGAATTTATTGTCAGAGGCCTTGGCGAACTCGGGCACGTTGAACACCGGGTGATATGGCATGGGGAGGCCGTTCAGGGCAAGCATGCCGATGGCGGCGGAAAGTCCGGCGAAAAGAATCGTCAGTTCGAAGGTCACTATGATGAACGAGGGCCAGGAGTGGTACGGGCGTCCGCCGACGTTGACCGGATAGGTGATCACCGCCACCCAATACTGGAGCGCGTACGCCGATATCCCGCCGATGAGTCCGCCGATGAGGACAACGAGGGGCACGCCGTTCTTGTGAAAGCCGATGGCTTCGGCAAGGCCCTCGATGGGGAACGGGCTGTAGGCGTCGATCTTCTGGTAGCCCGCTTCGTGAGTCTTGTGAGCGGCGGCGACCAGTTCTTGTGCCGAATCGAACTCGGCCATCAATCCATAGATCGGACCATACGTCGGGCCATACGTCGGACCATAGTTCGGACCATGGACGGGAGAATCGCTCATTGCTTCACCTCCGCCACCTCGTGCACCTGCGACTCCGGCAGCAAGGTGCGCAATTCGAAGATGGAGATCATGGGCAGAATGCGTACGAACAGCCACATGGCGGTCAGGAACAAGCCGATGGTGCCGGCGAAAGTCATCCAGTCCCACTTGGTTGGGTAGTACATGCCCCACGAAGAAGTCATGAAGTCGCGGCTCAAACTGACTATGACGATAATGAAGCGCTCCAGCCACATGCCGACAAGCACAATGAACGAGATCAGCCAGAGCCAACCGGTGGAGACGCGGAACTTCTTCAGCCAGAGAACCTGCGGGATGAAAATGTTGCTACTGAGCAACGCCATGTATACCCACCGATACGGGCCGTGGAGCCGGTTCCAGAGGAGGAACGAATCGACCTGGCTGCCACTGTACCAGCCCATGAACGCCTCCATGCCATAGCCGTAGGCGACGATGAGGCCGGTGGCCAGCATCACCTTGGCCGCGTTCTCCAGATGCCGCAAGGTGATGAAATCCTGCAGTCCGTAGATCGCGCGGATCGGAATCGCAAGACAAAGCACCATGGCGAAACCGGAATAGATGGCGCCCGCGACAAAGTACGGGGGGAAGATCGTGGTGTGCCAGCCGGGAACGATGCCGACGGCGAAATCGAAGCTGACGACCGTGTGAACGGAGAGCACCAGCGGTGTCGCGATCCCCGCGAGAAGTAAGTAGGCCGTTTCGTAGCGATGCCAGTGGCGAGCGGAACCGCGCCATCCCATGGCGAGCAGCCCGTAAATGCGCTGGACCAAGGGACTCTCGGCGCGGTCGCGCAAGGTGGCGAGATCGGGAATCAATCCCACAAACCAGAACACCAGCGAAATCGTGAAGTAAGTCGAAACCGCGAACACGTCCCACACCAGAGGACTACGGAAGTTCGGCCAGTAGTTCATGGTGTTCGGATACGGAAAGAGCCAGTACCCGAGCCACGGGCGTCCCAAGTGAGCGATCGGGAAGATGCCGGCGCAGGCAACGGCGAACAGAGTCATGGCTTCGGCGAAACGATTGATGGAGTTGCGCCAGGTCTGCCGGAGCAGGCACAGAATCGCTGAAATCAGCGTGCCCGCGTGGCCGATACCGATCCACCACACGAAGTTAACGATGGCGAATCCCCAACCGATGGGGATGTTGATGCCCCAGATCCCCGTGCCTTTAATGAACAGATACCCGAGGGC
>Ga0209117_1000974_pt1 | contig 10542 bp, 13 predicted proteins | sample BlaSpr_A8_OM2_M2_FD_187978 | JGI IMG/M metagenome (GOLD analysis project Ga0209117, IMG submission 187978) | Forest soil microbial communities from Thunder Bay, Ontario, Canada - Black Spruce, Ontario site 2_A8_OM2_M2 (SPAdes) (version 2) | ecosystem: Environmental > Terrestrial > Soil > Boreal...
ACGTTCTGGGCCGTCCCGGCGAGCCCGGGTATCAAGTCAGCTGGCAAACCGTCGTGGACAGTGATCCTGATCTGATCCTCGCCATGCCCTGTGGCTATCGTGCATGCGAAGTCCAAAAAGAGCTCAAGGAAATACCATTTCCAGCAGAGTGGTATTCGCTGCGGGCGGTGCGGAACCGCAATGTATTTGCGATGGATGCGAGCAGTCATTTTTCACGTCCTGGTCCGAGGATCGCAGAAGGAATTCTGGCTATGGCGGATCTCTTCCGCCAGACTAAGCTCGCGAGAAAGTCCGCTTCGCCCGTCCGCCAACCACCCGTGCGGCTTCGCGTGGGTAATCGGCCATGAAGCGCATTCTTCTCTCCTGGAGCAGCGGCAAAGACAGCGCATGGAGTCTTCATGTTCTCCGCCAGCGCGCAGAGTATGAAGTCGCAGGACTGCTGACTACTTTTAACGAAGCTGCGGGCCGCGTTGCCATGCATGCGGTTCGACGCGAGCTGGTCGAGCAGCAAGCTGCGGCTGCCGGACTTCCGCTCTGGGCCGTTCCGTTGCCCTGGCCATGTCCCAATGAACAGTACGAGTCGCTGATGGCTCAAACCTGTGCCAAGGCAGTCTCGGAAGGAATCGAAGGAATCGCGTTTGGCGATCTCTTCCTCGAGGATGTACGTGCCTACCGGGAAAGGCAAATGAAAGGCACCGGACTAGAACCGATATTCCCCGTGTGGGGTCTGCCGACGCGGGATCTGGCACAGGAGATGATCGCGTCCGGAGTACGAGCGAAGTTGACTTGTATCGACACCAGGAAACTCGAGCAATCCTTCGCAGGTCGCGAGTTCGATCAGACGTTTCTGTCGGCGCTACCCGATGGAGCGGACCCCTGCGGTGAACGCGGGGAATTCCACTCCTTTGTATACGCAGGGCCCATGCTGAATGCTGCCCTCTCGGTTTCAGTGGGCGTAACTGTGGTGCGCGATTACTTTGCCTTTGCCGATCTGATTTCTGGCTAAGTGTATTGTTCTAAAGACTTCCTCGCTGCTGTCACCTCTTCAGCGCCACCGCTGCTTTCCTCTTCCATCATCATCTTCTGTGCTCCCGCCTTCCTTCTCTGCCGCTGTGGTGGTTGTTGTGCTGCTGCTGTTGCTGCCGTTCCGTGCGAGTGCTTACCCCTTCGTCCCAATCGCACGAACGAAGCTGTACTGCAATTGTTTCCCGAAGACTCTTGGCTCACAACAACAAACTAACTTCCACGGTTTTGTTCGTTGGACGCGATTTGGTTTAGGTTCGAGAGCGGATGTGCGTTGTCGCTCTAGGAACGGCCATTATCCTTACGCTTGGTTATAGACGCCTGCTGCGGTGCCCAGATCCAAGTAGCCACGTGGCTCCGCGGTACCATTCATTTCTCGTTACGTTTCAACGGGATTAGGTATGGATGCACGGCTCGAAGATCTGCGCTCCCCTTGCAGTTGTCATGCTGGGGCAGTTGCGAGGGGATCTGAATCTCGACACCCGAAACTACGTTCCGGAGACTGTCACTAACGTTGGTCGCACGCTCGTTGGCCAGTTCATTGTTACCCTTCCTGAACGAAGTGCAGTCGGTCGAGCCTATGAGTAGCACGACGTCTCCTTCCTTTGCGTTCTCAGAAAGTTCCTTCCTGAGGTGATCAATCCCTTTCCTTGTCATGTCCGACTCTCTGGCTCCCGAGGTGTCCGATAATCCGGACTCGAATTTTGGCCCAGTCAAAGGAAGGACTACGCCGATGGCGGGTGGCGGGATCTGAGGGGATGCGTCGAAGTGTCCGGGGGGCTGTATCTCAGGAGGCTGTGCCAGCAGGAGCAGCGACCACGCCAAAATCAACGCCGACACACCAACGTTTAGCAGCGACTCTTCTTTCGTCGCCTCAGCCTTTCCCTCAAACAAGCCCTTGATCCAGTCCCGCAATCCAGCCCGCCAACTCTTCCCCACGTCCGCCGTATCTGGCGCCGCCCCTGAGTTAGCCGCCTGGCCCGCCTTAGATCGACGAATGACCTGGATGACTCCCGCCACCACGAGGAGAAATCCGATTCCGAGGAAGATATAAACCGCCCACCAGAAGTAGCTACCACCCGGCCGCGAGAGGTGATCGGCATTCTTAATCACCAACGCCGCAAGGTCGGCCGCCCCGATGAGGGGTACAGCGGACGGGCGATGCTTGAAGGCCCAGAATAAAAGGACTACTTCCGCGAAGATGAGGACTAAGACAATGAAGAGGCCGAACCAACCCAGCCCGGAGCCGCCCTCTGATTGCGGCGGCGTTCTAAAGTACGCCGACAGGTCCCTCTCCAGGTCAGGATTGAGTCGAAGAGTGGTCTCATTCGAGCCGGAAGACGGCAGTTTCTGCGGACTGGTTACGGGACGCTCCTCAATCCCACCCGAGAAGTTAACGGTCATCTGGCTAGGCTCGCCTGGTCGCGCAGGCCTCCCGTGCGCTGCCAAAGCCATCCCAAACGCGACGGCTACGAGCAGCGCCACGCCGATTAATTGCTGAGTAGTATCCCTCCTGAGCTGATCCGTCTCAAGCCTGACCCTCTCCAATTCAGCCTCGACCTGTTTCGCTTCAGACATGTCTCCGTCCATCTGCAGCAGGCGAGAGACTAGCGCTTGCAGCACTTTTTCCTGGCGGAGCCGCTCCCATAAACCCGCTTCGAGCACGAAGACGACCGCGCCGGAAAGCCAGAACCAGGCCCAGACAGGTCGCCAAGGAACCCCAACTGCACGTAGACACCAGATTAAGGCGCCGACAACTGCGAGCCAACCAACAATGCGAACGACGATCCACCGTTTCGCCAACTTGCACCTCCGCTCAGCAGATAGTGTCTGGTTTGGGGCCCTTTCCCGACCCAACGTAGTGCACGGTCCGGGCAGAAATCAGGAGTCAAGCCGGTCGTAGTTAACTGGCCGCTTCAGGCGCAGGTAAGAAAGAGCTGCTCATGAGCACCGGCTCGTTCTGAACGGCACATCATACCGCCGTTCCACTCCGGTCGACAAAAGGTCGACTAACCGTGGAAATGATAGGTGGTCCAGAAAACGGGGTTATGGGGGGTGAAACATGAGACTCTGAACGGATTGTCCACTCTGAAACTATTCCACCGCGTGACTGCCTCCTGCTCCACACCTCCACCACTGCTGCAGTGTCGCGAGCCAAGATAAATGGGTGTGGACTGAAACGCCCTCTTCAGAAAGGAATCTCGGAATCCGCTACTCCTGCAAAGGCCGGCGCCGCGTTAGCTTCGTCGCTGGACCTCTCAGGGATTCCTTCTTCTCCGCTGTCCCGCGACCCTAGCAAAACAATGTCCCGGGCGACGATCTCTGTCCGGTATTTCCTTTCCCCACTCTGCTTGTCTTCCCAGGTCGATGTCTGCAGCTTGCCTTCGATGTAGAGCTTTGAGCCCTTGCGCACGTACTCGCCTACAATCTCCGCCAAACGCTGCCAAGCGACAACACTGTGCCATTCCGTCCTGTCTTGCCATGCGTCGTTCTTGTCTTTGAATCGCTCGTTGGTGGCGATGCTGAGTTTGGCGACGGGAACCCCACCAGCGGTGTACTTGACCTCAGGATCCTGTCCTACGTTCCCCACCAGGATCACCTTGTTCACGCTCTTTGCCATGTTGTACTCCAATTCGTCAATTTATGAGCAACCGTTCGTGCTGCCGCAGGTCATGCACCGATAGCAGGAGCCGTTCCTCACCATCAGCGAGCCGCAGAATTGGCACGCAGGCGCGTCTCCCAGCTCTACCACTTGGCCGAGCGCTTCGACTACGCTGCTCGGCTCGCGATGCGATTGGGCGGGCCTTGGCAATTCAAACAGAAGTCCCTGCTCGCCTTTCAGGAAGCGCAACTCAAGCCACCGGAACAAATAATCCGTCAGCGACTTGGCGTAGCCAATCTTTGGGTTGCCCGACCACCCGCTTGGCTCAAACCGTGTGTGGCTGAACTTGTCACAGAGGACCCGCAATGGGACGCCATACTGCAACGCCAGCGACACTGCGGTTGCGAAAGAATCCATCAGCCCGGAGACTGTCGAGCCTTCCTTCGCCATCCTGATGAACAGTTCGCCTGGCAGACCATCCTCGTATAAACCAACTGTGACATAGCCTTCCTGCCCGCCCACCGAGAAGTGATGGGTCAAGCTGTGTCGTTCGTCCGGCAGACGTCGCCTCACTGCTGGAGCGCCATCCGGGCCCGCGGTATGCGTGCCGGTGAGGTCGCCTGACCCGTTGCTCCCCGCTTCCTTGCTTGCCTTCAGGGAATGCTCTTTGCTGTGCTCGACGATAACGATTTCCTTTGCTGCTGACATCACGAACCCTAACCTTCCTGCTCCCCGCCTTCTTCGGAACCGCAGGCCGATTGAGACTCCGTGTTCGCGTCTGTCTCATCGCCTGCATCGTGCCTTTTGTAGGTTCCTCTCACCGACAGCAGTTCTGCGTGGCTTGGAGGGAACACATAGTTCTGGACAAACCAAAGTGCCTCGTAAGTAAGCCGGCGGCTCGCGACGGCTCGCCCGTGTTCCTTGACGAACTGGCAGAAGTCGTCGGCATGGATGATGTTGGCTTTCGTTCCGGCAGTGGTGAGAGATCGAGACTTGAGCCAACCCAGGTCGATCCATTTTTGTATTTCGTCGGGGCGGGTGTGCAATGCCCGAGAGAGTGAGAACTTGGTGAACCATTCCCGTCCTGTTTTGCCGCCGATACCGAGCCGGTGCAACATCGAGCGCACGGACCCCGCAGGCCGCCGCAGGATTTTCGCGGCCTCTTCCACGGGCATCGCGGTGATCAGATCCAGGAGGCGTTGCTGCTCAGGCTTTGTCCATTCGCGATACGCTCGTTTTTGATTTACGCCAAGCTCGCGCAAGAAGCGTAAACACGCGTCTCGTGGGTTTCCAGAAATCGCAGCAAGCTTTGTGACCAGCATTCGCCGGCCAGTCTCATTGTGCTCCTGGCTTCTGCTGGTTCGTTCCTTGTATTCTCTGACCAGTTCTCTTGCTTCTTTAGGCCAGCGGAACATACGGCGCTTATGGACACCGTCGGCTTCGCCCATACTGCTGCCTTCCGGGGGCTGGGTCCTGATGGCAGTTAATGTCCCAGGTCCGTCTACACACACTTGTCTCTACGCCTCCGGAATACCTCCTCTCCTGCTGCAAAAGCGCATGCGCCGATTTGCTTCGGAACATGCTGGGCGACAAAAGTGGCGAGTGGATCTGGTCCACACCTGAGCAAGTGGCAGCAACCAGCGTATATCTACGGCCGAGCTGATTTTCAACATTTTTTTTCCTGCAGGAATTCGTGCAGGCCTCCGTCTCAGGCGCCGAGAATCGACTGCGTGGGCCCGACTTTGGCTAACGGTGAAACGTGCTGAGTGCCAAACACTTGACTGAGGCATCGGTGCAATTGCTGGGCAATACGCTCCGAATGCGGCTATGGACGCGGGGACTCGGACCGCGCCTTTCTGTGCAGGGAAAGTGACATTTTTCGCAACGAAGTACCTCGAAGTGGGTTTAACTCCGAAAAGTAAGTACTGCAACTGGGCGCCAACCAATAGACCGGAAAGCACGCCAGTTCGCTGGGCGGTTGTTATGCCAGCCATCCTCGACCGCACGTCCCGACTGGAAAAACGTACAGTCCTATGTGGTGACCGTCGCTCTCGCCTGGACAGCTTATCTTCGTTTGAAGTGCTCGGTCGTCCCACGGATTCGACGATATGCGGTGGAAGTTCGTCCTTCGTAGTTCACCAACCGGAGTGTGAAGAAGGGTGGCCGGAATCTTTCTTATGAGAGTCGAACCATGTCTGGCGGGCGTCGCAGAGGATTTGATTGGGAAGAGGTTGCCGAGGTGCTCCACATGAGCAGGGCGGTGGCTCAGGCGACCTTCCGGAGGGAAATCAAACGTCCGAGATCGAAAGGTGGCAAAGTCCAGTCTCCTGCGATTGTCACCCCGGGCGAGCGCGATTCAGATTCCACGAAGCTCGGTAGGCCAAGAGCATCGCGCTAGACGTCGTGCGGAGCGCATTTCAAGGGATTCGCAATCCCGCCACGTTGCAATCACTTGTCCTGTCCCGTGCCCGTAACTACGTATCTAAACGTTGATTACACAAGCACTTGCTAGCTACCAGAGAATCGCCACCCGGCCACCGGAGCGAGATCTTGACCTGACGTTATTTAGCGTCTAATATTTAGACTGTATATCGAGGAGTCTATCAGTGCAGCAAGTCGAGCTCAAACTGAAACAGGCCAGCGCAGTACTGGGTATGCCCACGAAGGAACTACAGAATTTGGTCCAGTTCGGCGTCGTCAAGCCGCGGCGCCGGCGGGGACTCTACCTTTTCGACATGGCATGTCTCTACGAAGCACAGGTCGCCGGGCATCTCAAACTCGCCCTGGGAACGCCTGCGAACAAGCTGACGGAATTTGTGGAGGCTTTTTCCGAATTTTTGAAGAAAGGCGAGAATGAGATTCCGGATGTACTGGTGTTCAGATCATCCTCGAAATACTGGACACGGCCGGTGGAAGTCAGACTTCCTCTTAGGCAGCTACGCGAAAGCCTTGAGGCGAGACTGAAGCAAGTTGACCAGTATCGTGATTTGCCGCGGGGACGAAAGCGGCCCAACTGGAAAGCAGAGTTTCTGGCCACTTTGAAAGAGGCTTCGGAGGATATCGGCGACGTTCCTCCTCAGGACATTCAGCGCGACGTTCGCGAGTACCGTACTTCCAAGAAGACAAACCCGGAGATAACCGTTGTCGCAGAAGCGGCGCAAGTCTAGGGGCGTGGTGGACACGTCCGTCTTAGTCGCCGGGGTCGCTGGAATGAGAGACTCGGTCCACGAGAGCAACGTTGCGAGTGCGAAGTTCGTGCAGCGCTGGGTGGAAAAGCGGACATTCGTCTGGCTAGTCACGGAAGAAGTTCTAGAGGAGTACAGAGAGGTGCTCGCCAGGCTTGGTGTTCGCCGCCCTCTGATCGGGAAAATCGTCAATACGCTACGGGCCAAGGGCGAACATGTCAAGTCCGGCCCGACCCGCAACCTTTCTCCTGACCCTGACGACAATCACATTTGTGATTGTGCTGAGTACGGAACTGCCGACTTCATCGTAACGTTGAATCCCAAGGATTTTCCCCAATCGTCGTTGCGCGCCAAAGTAATTGGCCCCGGTGATCCGCTGCCCGGTCGGCGCACGACAACTCGGCGCAGCAATTCATGAAACGTGTGATATGAAATAGCACCTGACCTCACACGCCTTTGTGTTGGATGAGGCCATCCATGTCAACTGTGCTGCGCCATGTTCGTAACTTCCAGATTGTCTGGCATCCAGCCGCAATCGCTAGCAAACCTCTCGACAAGCCGATTTCCCGTTACTGATCGGGATAATATGCATAACTGAGGAGTGACCCATGTCCCGGCGTGTCCCGCTGAAGGATTTTAGGGGGCGGCGTAAAGTTCTTGTGCGAAGTGACTTCGGCTATGCGCCTAAGCCGCTTCGCAGACCGTCCGATCGGATCGACCAGGAGACTTGGTATAGCCTTGTCATTCTCCCGGACGACGTTGCCATTCGCACGTCGAACCATCACGGAATGACGCTTCGCCAGCTCGACGAACTCTCGCACGCCTGGATCACTTCTACAGGCACATATCCCTATAGGAACCTTATCGACCCGGTCATGCTCGACGCTCACGATGACATCAAGGCGGCAATCTTCACCGCGCTAACGGGCTACTACCGATTCTCGATTGGGGGCATGCGAAATGTATTGGAGCTTCTTGCTATCGGATGCTGGGCCCAGGTCTGCGGCGAAAAGCAGAAGTTCAAAGATTGGCGTAAGGGCAACATCACCCTCTCGCTCGGGCAAGCCTGCGATGGTCTCATCGGCGGCGCATCCGCCCTGCAAGCGCACCTGAAGAGCATAGTCAATGACACCCTGTTCGACCAGAAAACCTCAACGAGCGAAGGTGGTTTTGTCCGGCGCGCGTTCAGCGGCATCTCCGAATATTCCCACTCTCGGCCGGGGCATACGGATGGGGATCTATGGGAGAGCAATGGGCCAATCTATGTCCCTGCCGCGTTCAATCATGTGACATGGATACATTTCGAGACGATCGCCTTGTCTTACGTTCTCGCGATGCTGGCGAAGCCGAAAATGCGCGTACTGCCAGTGATCTCCAAGCTTTTCGCAGACGACAAGCGAGTCAAATCACGGTTGACAAGGGCGGCCTTCGACTATCTGTACCAAATGCGATTACGTCCTCGCCCCTGAAGTCGGACCTTGTACAGAGGATACGTACTCACAAACGACCCTCAGTGCGGTGACGGCGCTGCCAATAGAAACAGAACGCGACTGTGGGAGATCGCGGCTGCTGGGTTCAGCATGCATCGATGTAGAAGACCAATTCCCCGTGTTTTCCGATGGAACTCTGCCATTGTTTCGACAAGCTGCGCATATTGTCGATCAGAGCGATCAGGTCATTCTTGTTAACAGCTATCCCTTGTTCTTCCAAACTGTCTTTGAAGCTGACCGCACTGAAGCGCTCGTCTGTCTCCATGTAGTCCAGAGCCTTCCTGCCGTTTTCAAGCCAGACGACTTGGTTGTCTCCGTATCCGTGCTCGTCGCTCGCTGTGCCTACCCTGGCGGCAAGGTCGTGCAGCAGCACGATCAACTTCTCCGGTTCAATGAAGCAGGATGAGTGGATATTCCATAGTTCTTTCACAGCCCGAAAGCTTTGGCTCATTGCCTGACCACCTTCCTTCTCTTGCGTTTGGGTAATTCGGAATCTGCCGGCTGCGTCCTCATCCGCTGCCACAGGACCGGGTCGACCGGAAGCGAGGTCGTGCGGCCCGTTCGCAGGTTCACGAACCCGCCGTGGTACGAAAGCCGCCCATATCGGAATAGCCGCGCAAGCATTGCCAGCGCCTGGTACGCGAGTGTCTGGTTCACGAACGGCTCCTGCCGCTCCAACGCTTCTAACGTGCTGCACGGCGGAAGTTTGTCCTTCTTGTCAAGCTTCGCGTTGATGAGTTCAGGGAAGAGTTCCGGAGCCGTCGGCAAGCGCAAGTCTCGGGCTTTGTTTCTCTGGTTTTCGGGCTGGCCCAGCACGAACTGGCCGCTATCGGCGTTGTTGCCCAGATCCAGCCAATAGTGGCAGTTCCAGTAGGCTTGAGTGCGGGTCATTGCGTTGCGGGCGGCACGAGAATCCACGCAGCCAATCAGAATGTCAGTCTCCTGCCCCCAACTTTCATCGACGAAACGCGGTACTCCTTTCCACCCCAGGCCCCAAAACAGATTGATCCGGGTGGCGAGTACCGTCGCCTTGTGTAGCCCGATCTCACTCTCACTGAAGGGTTGGCGGACGCAGTTGGTGCGGGAAATCCGGTCGCCGTCGACCAAGGTGACACTCATCCCATGCGGATGCCCCAAGGCAACCATGGCTTGGTGCAGATACGGCAATCCAGCGGCAATGGCGCTGCCCGTCCCGCCGCAACCGACTACCGTGACCTGAACTTTCTTCTGCAGCAGTGCACCAGGAATCTGGTGTTCAGTCTTCGTTGCGATTGTCGTTTCGGTAGCTGTGGTCATCGTTCCTCACGAATTCCGCGAGCGTCTGCGGCAGCTTCACTAGGTACTTCTCTGGAAACGCTTTTTGTCCCGCGAGGGATTGCCACATCGCCAGGAAGCCGCCTCGAAACCGAACGTGTTTGCGAACGCCGGAGGCGTGCGTGAACTCACTTTGGAAGAACGACTCCTCCCACAAGTCAATGGCCGTGACCGACTTTTCCTGCGGAATCTTCATGCTCCCCGTGCAACACACGCCGTTGTCGTAGCAGTTCCAGTACGGCGCCATGCACAGCTTGGTTTCCGCCTTCGGCCGTTCGTCTCTAGGAAGCGCACGCACCCACAAATGACTCCCGCACGCTTTGAACAGCAAGGGCGGGTGTGGATAGCGTTTGCCATTCATGCTCTTCAGGGCAAGATCATTACCGCGATCGCTGAAAAACATGGCTCGTTCGCGGGCTGGACTCCACCACATGATCATTTCTGCCGTGCGCACCAGCACGCGCGCCGGCAAAATCTCGGCTGGAACCGACCTTCCAAGACCGGCCATCAGGTCGATCAGCATCTGCGGCGTCATCAACTGGCCTTCCGCTAGTCGTGCGGCGTCGCCGTCATGGATCACTTCATGGAGAGTTACAAAGGGATGGCGATACGGGTAGCCCTGATAGCTACTCTTCCCGTACACCAGCAGAGCCCGGCTCAACCGGAAGTCCTGACTCGAGCCGATGTTCACGGAGATATTCATCGTAGAGGTCCCTGACGAGTTCGACGATCTTGGCAGCGCAGGCCAACGAACGCAGCATCGCGCCGGCGTGATCGAAAACCCGCCGCACTTCTTCATCTAGCTCTTTTACCGGCTTGTCCAGGTGAATCGGGAGTGCCACATTCGGCTGGCAAGGCCCGTTTTCGCCCATGTGCTGCGCCTCTTCATCAAAGCAGGCGTTGATCGCATCATTCTCGTACCAGGTGA
>Ga0209117_1000975_pt1 | contig 10542 bp, 7 predicted proteins | sample BlaSpr_A8_OM2_M2_FD_187978 | JGI IMG/M metagenome (GOLD analysis project Ga0209117, IMG submission 187978) | Forest soil microbial communities from Thunder Bay, Ontario, Canada - Black Spruce, Ontario site 2_A8_OM2_M2 (SPAdes) (version 2) | ecosystem: Environmental > Terrestrial > Soil > Boreal...
CAATTGACGGTCGCCAGCTACCACACGGGGCAACAGTATGCCGAGAAGTATGCGCAGTCCCGTTTCAAGGAACCTTGCCGGAGCCTGACGCCGGACGCACACGCAGCGTCGGTCTCGATTCCCGATTATTTGCCGCCAGACGCAGCGGCGAAGAGTTCAAGCGCAGGCGAGGTCAGCTACCGATGCGATTCCGGTACGGGAGCGATGACCGCCTTCGTCTATGCCAAGACGAACCTTGGCGAGGGGCTGTGGACTGTCCGCACTCTGGTTAGTTACCTTGCTCCCCCGGAACAGGCTTCTTTGGCAGCGGACGTGGCGCAGCGGTGCGTGCGCTCGTTTCGGTTGAATCCGCAGTGGGTGGAGCGCCAAAAACGAATGGATGCCGACGCGCTCGACTACCAACGCCAGCGTCAAGCAGGGCGCGTCCGGCAGATTCAAATGCAGGTGGCGCAGTTTGAGCAAAGCATGAAAGCCATGCAGCAGCAGGTGGTGTCGTTCGAACGCGGTCAACAGCGAAGCGCAGCGCAATCGGAGGAGTGGGGCAACATCCTGACCGGAATCACGCCCACGGTCGATCCTCTGGGAAACAGGCGGGACGTGTGGACGGGAACCAAGAGCCGATATTTCGAGAACGGACGCGGCACGATAGTCAACTCCGACGTTGTGCCACCCGGCGGAGGCTGGACGGAACTAAAGACGCCGCAATAGCCGGAGATGTGAGGGGCGGCCTGACCTTCCTATAGCCCCGCCAAGGTGGTGCAAAAGGCCGTGCGCACTTGCGGACTGTTGCCTACGAGAAACCCCTCCGGGCAGCCAAATCGCCCCAGAATCGGCTTCCAGAGCGGTCTCTTGATACAATGCCCCGGCAAGGGGGAATCCATGGCTCGTTTGGCTGGCGTAGTCCAGCAGTTGCGTAAAGAGCGCGAGCAGGCGGCGAGAGTGGTTCAGAGCCTTGACGCTGCACTCGCGGCACTCAGTGGCGGCTCATTCGGAAAGAGGACAGGGACTCGGCGTACGATCTCGGCGGCAGGAAGGGCGAGGATCGCGGCTGCGCAGAGAGCACGATGGGCAAAGGTGCGGGGAACGGAGCGCAGAAGCGGAACGTTGTCAGCATGCCCAAAAGGAAAACCATGTCGGCTGCGGCTCGCTGGAAGATCACCGCCGCTCAGCGGGCGCGTTGGGCGAGGGTGAAGGCTGCTCAGAAGCAGACCCGTCTGGCATCATCCGAACTTGTGCCGTTGGAGGAAATCAAAGATGAAACAAGTAGTCCTCGTGATGACGATATTTGCGGCTCTGATCTCGATGGCGCAACAGTCGCTTGTCAGTTCGCCTCTGCTCGACCATCTTGCTGGCAAGTGGGTGATGCAGGGGACAGTGGGCAAGCAACACGTCACGCATGACTTCGATGCAGAGTGGGTGCTCCAGCACCATTACCTGCGGTTCCACGAAGTCTCGCGGGAGAAGAACGACAAAGGCGAACCGCAGTACGAAGCGACGGTATTCATCGGCTGGAATGAGAAGACCAAGCAGTACGCCTGCGCGTGGCTGGATGTATACGGCGGTGCAACATCGGAGTCCATCGGGCTTGCCACACCAAAAGAAAATGAGCTTGCTTTCGTTTTCACCGACGAGCACGGCGACACCAGCTTCACGAATACTTTCCTTTACGACCCCAAGACCAACGCGTGGGAGAACCGCCTCAATAATGTAGTCAAAGGCGAAGCCAAACCATTTGCGCGATTCAACCTGACGAAGCAATGAAACGCAACTCAGGGCGGAATGGTTCTTGTGACGTCCTGATAGCGCTTATTGGCAAGCTCTGAGTCGTCTACTAGAGATGAGCACCGGGTTCAGCAGTGCTCACGATAGCCACCGGTAGCATCAAAGTGATCCGCGTTCACCTGCATTTCCCATTCCGCAAGCAGCCACTCCGGTACATAGCACCGGTTCTTGTTCAAGCTGCACCATTCTCGAAGCTGCTGCGATTTGACGTAGCCTTTTTGATCGAGTCGCAAGCTTCGGGTGACGGTCTCAAATTCGGTTGGCATCGACGCGGGTCTGATCTCGGCGACCTTCCCGCTCGTCCAGCTTGGATTGCCTCTTCTTAAAGCCATAAGATGATCTGCCTCTTGCTGAAGTGGTTTTTGCAGTGATCAGGCTACCGATGGCTGCCGGAAAACGCTAGTGACAGATATCACGCGAGGGTTACCAAAGTTGGCGAGAAATTCTTGTCACTGCTGACTAGAGTTTCTTTTACCGACCTTAGAATGACACCATGAGGCGAATCTGCGTTTTCTGCGGCTCCAGTTCCGGCAGCCGCCCCGAGTACCACGCTGCCGCTGAGGAGATGGGTGCGGAATTGGTGCGAAGAAACATTGGATTGGTGTACGGCGGCGGCAATGTGGGTCTGATGGGTGTGCTCGCGGACGCGGTGCTGAGGGCGGGCGGCGAGGCGGTGGGAGTCATGCCGGAACACCTTATGGGGCGCGAAGTGGGGCACAAGGGGCTGACGAAGCTTCACGTTGTGCACTCGATGCACGAACGCAAGGCGCTCATGGCCGACCTGTCGGACGCGTTCGTCGCATTGCCGGGCGGGTTCGGGACTCTGGAGGAGTTCTGCGAGGCGGTAACTTGGACGCAACTCGGTCTGCATGCGAAGCCCTGCGGCGTCCTGAATGTCTTGGGGTATTACACTCCCTTGCTGGCGATGTTCGACCATGCGGTGGAGGAGCGATTTCTGAAGACGGAGAACCGAGGGCTGGTGCTGGCGCGGGAGTCGGCTGCGGAGTTGTTGCGGGCACTGGAGGAGTGGCGTCCGGTGCGGGTAGAGAAATGGCTGGATCGGGAGACGCGGTGACGGGCGTGAAGAGAGGAGCCTATTCGCGACTCCTTTAACGATAAAGCCGGGGCCAAGTTCGCCCTGTCGGTTGGGGCACTCGGCAATGTGACCACAGAAACTCTTAAAGCTTTCACCGAAGCCGAGTACCGCAAGATCGTCGGCGGTCTGTCTTGATGCTTCGGCGAGAATAATTTAGTTGGCGAACGTCGCGATGCTGACTGGGCTCTGGGTGCTTATCCGACCGTGAGCGATGGGTGGCAACCGCACGAGGGCAACGGTGGAAGATCTACAAGAACATACCTGCGAGCTGCGACAATCGGCGGAAGGAGACCAATCGTCACCCGGTAGCGTTCGATGGTGGCGTCATCTTCTCGCAAGCGCGGGTACAATGCTTTAACGAAGGTTGTGCTGTCGGTCGCTATCGTGATCGTTGATGCAGCCTGTTCGCGCAGAGCCGAGTGTTTTCGAGTGGAGCTAACCGCGCACATGTTTTTCATTGCCCTGTCCTCTTGTATTTTTCATGCCGATAGGCGGAGTAAAATGCTCTACATTCACCGCAGCGGCCGCCGCAATCAAGATATCCAGAGCGCGTACCACGCGGAATCAGTCTCTTGGATTGAGCGCTATTCGAAAATGCCGCGCTGATGTGTGTTATGTTTAGCGGAATTTAATCGTCAGATCCCTGGTACGGGCCGGAGAGCGTGCTCGAAGGATTTCAAAAGCAGGGCTGCTGGCGAGGGAATTCATCGTCTCGACCATTGACAGAAAATATTGTCCGGTGACACGAAATATTGTTCACTGACACGAAAAATTAGCATTCAACACCTGAGCCATATCTCAATAGTGGAACCGGTAGCGCAGTTCGACAAAGATTTCGCGCGGGTTGTTCCAGTGGAAGCCCCCGAATGTGGTGCTGTTGTCGAGTTCGATGCGCCGGTTGGCGACGTTCAGGGCATTCAGCGAGGCGGAGAATCGTTCGCCGAAGTCTTTGCCCACCGACAGGTCGAAAGTGGTGTGTCCGGGGAGATAGCCGCCGGGATAGGGCTGGCCCGGGAACGCGTTCTTGAAGCCGGAACCGTAGTAGACGTTGCTGGAAGCATACGACCGCCGCGGGAGCGCAACATCGGCGCCGACGTTGAGGGTATTGCGCTGGTCGTGATCGAGGGCGCAGAGGCCGGGGTTAGGATCGCAGAGATTGGTGGTGAAATTGGTCAGCCCTCCGGTGATCGCGCCTCCACCGTAGGCGACCTGGTTTGAATAGGCGAGGTGAAGTTGTGCGCGATGGGCGATGCGCGGCGAACGCAGCGTGAGTTCCCATCCGCGGATGAGGGCCTTTTCAATCGTAAGGGGGAAGAAGAGGTTGGATTCTCCGATGGTGTTGTGATCGAAGAAATTATGGGCGCGGGTGTGGAAGGTGTCGGCGTCCAGCACCCACCCGTGGTAGGGAATGCTGACTCCGAACTGATGCTCTTCGTCGCGCTCGCCATGGAGCGGAATGAAAGTGCAACCACTTGCCGTGCACAAATCAATCAGTGTCCCAGAAGCGGTAAGCAACGGCGGCGCTTGATAGTAGTGTCCGTAGAAGGCGCGGAAGGTCCAATGAAGACGGGGGACGGTGACAGTTGCGCCGAAGCGCGGGCTGATTGCGCTCTCCGAAATACCGCTGCCGGCAAAATGTGTGGGGCGCATGCCGGCAGAAAAAGTCAGCCAGGACAAAGGTTTGAATTTTTCGTCGAGAAAGAAAGCCGCAAGGCCGCCGGAAGGCGTCTCACGATCCGCGAAGGGTGTCTGGCCGGGTTTGCAATCCGGGAAGTTGGGGTCGCCGTTGGTCGGGCAGTTGAAAAGAATACCCAAGCGGTGATCGTCGTTTTGATGGAATCCAAAGAAGCCAACCTGCAGATCGTTCCGGTTGAAGTTGGCGGCAAAGCTCACCTGGCCTCCGGCATAGGTCGATGTGTGGTGGTCGGTGGTCGCAGTGGGATAGTCGTTTGGCGCGCTCTCGTAGTCAGTCGTGTTGCGATGAAATAAGGGCGAGACCGTGAGCAGGAGTTTCGAGTTGAAGGTGTGAACCCAGGAAGCATTGATCAGGGCATCGGCTTCGCGGTCGCTGTCGCGGGTGCCGCTGCTGTCGAACTGCGTACTCTCCAGATCATTAAAGTTCGGATCGTAGGGAACTTGGTAGTAATCCTTGCGCAGCGCCGTGACCAGGCGAAGCTGATTGGAAGGATCGGCATTAAAGATGAAGGATCCGAAGCCTCCGTAGCCATTGGCGGCATCGCGCACGACCTGCGGAATTGGGGTTTGGATCCCGAGATTGCTGCGGTTCCCGTTCAGGCCGACGTAGTAGGCGAAGCGCTCGGTATGGCTGCCAAAGCTGAAGGAGTCATTGGTCTGGTAGAAACTGCCAGCGCTGACGACGAGCTCGGCTTGGTTATTGCGCTCGAAACCAGTGCGGGGAACGACGTTGAAGACTCCATAGGTACGATCTCCAAACTCGGCGCCGTAGCTGCCGCGATTCACTTCCATGTAGTCGATGTCTTTGGGATCGAATTGCGGGCCGATGTTGGAGGCGATGTTGGTGTTGGGAACGGGCACGCCGTCGACGAGCCAGGTGGTCTGATGGCCACCGCGGATGTGGAGTTGGTCGTGCGTGACGTACGCGCCGGGGACGTAGTCGGTGATCATGGCCAGGCTGTTGGTGCGGTCGGCGCCGGGAGTGCGCTCGATGTCGAGGCGGCTGACAAGAGTAGTGGGAGTGGCGGAATCGGTCGGAGCCGCTTCCGGCGCACCGGAGACAGTGACGTTGCTATTCGCGGTTGCGACCTTCAACAAAAAGTGAAGGACCGGCACAGTTCCCGAGATGACGGTGACATCCTGTGAAGTCTGCGCGAAGCCCTGACTGGCGACGCTGACGGAGTAATCGCCGAGCGGGACGGCGTTGAGTTGGAATTCGCCGGTGGCGCCGGTGGTGACGCTTTTTGCCCAGTCCGACGATTTGGCTTTGAGCATCACCATAGCGTCTTGAATGGGGCGATGCTGGGGGTCGTGGACGACGCCGCGGATGGCGCCGTAGATGTTGGCGAATGCGGCGGGGCTGATCAACAGCAAAGCGGCGAAGGCGAGCGGCTTCAGGCGGGTCATGTCTTTTGTGTCCGGGCTTCGAGCTTCGAGCTTCGAGCAACCGATTCGTGTGCGCTCGTAGCTCGAAGCAGAGTTGCAATTTTCAGGATTCGGTAAAAAGGCTAGCTGCGAGGAGGGGCGCGGGCGGAATCGTGTCCGGAGACATCGCTTGATTGAAGTACGGCGCTTCGTGACGGGCGCGCTGGTTCGAGCAGGTGATTTAAGCAGGAGAGCAGACTGGAAGCGGGCCGCGCCCACTCGGAGGCGGTTGCGCAGCGGCAGCAATCGTGGTTCTGACAGCAGCTATCGGCGGCTTGAAACGAGGCTTCGGATGATTCGACTGGGGATGATTCGACCGGGGACGATGGGGGCCGGGGCGGCTTGGACTGTGCCATCGCATGATGGCATGGCATCGCAGGCTGCGCCGAATGCACGGACACCGACTGGCGCATGCAGTGCATCGCTTCCGGTCGGGCCACACCGGCCAACGCCAGCGGCCCGACAGCCGGGACGAGCATAACCAGCAGCAGCAATCTGGCAGTCCAGCGAGAAGCTCCCCACATTTGCGGACAGCATAGCAGTTGGCGGTAGTCGGTTGCCAGCGGCAAGTTCTCAGTTCTCAGTTCTCAGAAAACCGCTCACTGAGAACTGAGAACCGGGAACTGAGAACTGGTTTCCTGCTGTACCATTTCTCCGTGCATGGGCTGGCTGAGCGGCTGTTAAAGACAATTCGGAAGCAGGAGTCGATTCGGGCCGGGGACCGCTTGGCGGCGGCGGTTTCAGGTGGGGCGGATTCTGTGGCTTTGCTTTGCCTGCTGCTGGAGTTGCGGGCTGAGTTGGGGATCGTGCTGTCGGTTGCGCATGTAAATCACAAGCTGCGTGGAGAAGAGGCGGACGAGGACGAGCGGTTTGTCGCGAAGTTGGCGCTGCGGCACAGGCTCGAACTGCATGTTTGCGAGGCGCCGGTGGACGGGAGCCAGAGTCCCGGAATCGGTTCCGGCATCGAGGCGGCCGCGCGTGAACTGCGCTACGGTTTCTTTCGCCAGCTGGCGCGGGAGGGTCGCGTTACGAGAGTTGCGACGGCGCACACGCTCAACGATCAGGCGGAGACGGTGCTGCTGCGCATCTTTCGCGGTACCGGCATTCGGGGACTTTCGGGCGTTCATCCGCGAATCGTCTTTGAGGAGCAGGGACACGCGTTTGGCGAGTTGGTGCGGCCGCTGCTGGGCTTCCGCCGCGCTGCATTGCAGGAATTTCTGCGCGAGCGGCAGCAGAGTTGGCGGGAAGATTCGTCGAATCGGGATATTGCCTTCCTTCGTAATCGCGTGCGGCATCGGCTGCTGCCGATGATCGCGGAAGAATTTGGCGAGGCCGCGATCGAACACATGGGTGAGTTGGCGGAAATCGCGCGGGCCGAGGAGGAGCATTGGGAACGCGTGCATCCGGAGGTTCGGGAGGGGGGCGCGGGCGATGAGACGCGGCAAGCCGCGTCTCTACGGGGACTTGCCGTTGCGCCGCTGCTGGCGCTTCCACTGGCGGCCCAGCGCCGGCTGGTGCGTGGATGGCTGGAAACGAACGCGCCCGATTTGAGTATTTCGTTCCGGCTAATCGACGAGGCGCTGGGGCTGGCACGAGGGTCGGTGGGCAGGGGAGCGGTGGGCAAGAGACTGGAGCTGCCGGGCGGGCGGTGTCTTCGACGGGGACGGCAGGAACTTTTGTTGGAACTGGAACCTTCCGGCGGCTCGGGAGAAACGAGGCATGGACAAGCGGCGGAGTATGAGTACGTTTTGGCGGTGCCGGGCGCGGTGGAGGTTCCTGAACTGGGCGGTCGCATCGAAGCTCAGGTGGCGGATGCGGCTGCCGTTCCGGAAGATGAGCGTGGGCAGTTGCTGGATCTTGGGCGCATGCCGAAGGAAGTGGTGATCCGCAACTGGCGGGCGGGAGATCGTTTCTGGCCGGCGCATACGGCGGCGGCAAAGAAAGTAAAGGAGTTGCTGAGCGACCGGCATGCGACCGGAGCGCAGAAAAAGCTCTGGCCGGTTGCGGTCGCAGAAGACTGCGGGCTCGTCTGGATGCGGGGGTTTGCGGTTCCGGCGGCTTTTCGCGCGCCGACGGGGGCCGCGAAAGCGATTTGGATTCGGGAGATTGCGGGCATGATGTAACATGCCTTTGGTTAGGGTTGCTGCTTTCAGAGTTACAGCTTTCGGAGCCCGTGGGTGAAAGTCGGGTCCGGAGCGGTGCATGAGCGACACCTTTCATGAATTGTCATCCCGAGCGAAGCGAGGGATCTGCAGTCATGAATTGTCATCCCGAGCGAAGCGAGGGATCTGCAGTTCGGCCGCAAAATGCAGATCCCTCGCTTCGCTCGGGATGACAAAGTCTGGCGAATTTTGATGAAGAGCAGGGTCTCGCTTTCGCCACGGGCTGTTAGAGTTACTCGCTTCAGAGTTACAAATTCAGATTCCAGGCCGGAGGCGCCACTTTCGCTATGAATGCTTTGCCGAATGCCGGGTTGCGCCAGGTGATCTCGGCCGACCAGATTCAGAAAAGAGTCCGCGAACTGGGACGGCAGATTTCCGACGACTATCGTGGCCAGACCGTGGTCGCGCTGGGGATTCTGGAAAACAGTTTCCTGTTCATGGCCGACCTGGTGCGGGCGGTCGATGTGCCCATCATCTGCACCTTTATCAAGCCGAGCTACAAGCAAAGCAAGCAGGGCGAATCCGCGGTGTTGGAGATTTTTTTCAGCCACGAACTGGCGATTGCGGGCAAGCATGTGCTGCTGGTCGAGGGGTTGGTGCACTCGGGGGTGACCAGCGAATTCCTGATGGGCGACCTGCGGGGGCGGGGCGCCGCTTCGGTGAAACTGGTGACGCTGCTGGATCGCCAGTCGGCGCGCCGTGTGCCGCTGCAGCCGGACTATTTCGGATTTCTGGTGGATGACACGTTTCTTTGCGGCTATGGATTGGGAAGTCCGGAGCAGACGGGACGGAACCTGCCGTATCTGGCGGCGGCTACGTAAAGCACCCGCTTGCGTCGAGCTACGCTCGACTGGGCGGACGAAAACCACCCAGCCCGCCGAAAAGCGCGGTCAGGGGACCCCGGCGAGGGCGTCCGCCCCTACGTGGGATATTGGTATCCCGTGACTTCTGTACCCTGGCTTTACCACTCCGTTTTCTACCGAAAAGGTCTAGAATGAAGGGGCAGTCTTTTCCCAGTCGAATTTCTGCCTCCGGCATCTAATTGTGAGTTGACGAGGCGGCTTCTTTCAATTGGTAGGGATGGGCTGCACTTAGAGGAGTTTTAGGTGAATTCAACAATCAAGACGGTACTTTTCTGGGCGGTCATAGTGGTCTCGGCCTTCCTGCTTTGGCAGGTTGTGAAAACCGGGAGCAATGCCCAGAAAGAAAAAGAAATCGGCTTTTCCGAATTCCTGTCGGACGTCGATCAGGGCAATGTCCACGAGGTGATGTTCATCGGCCAGGAGGTGAAGGGGAAGTTTAAGAACGACTCGCCCTTTCATACGATTGTGCCGCAGAACTATCCGGATATGTACAAGAAGCTGACGGACAAGAATGTTCCGTACGGCTTCAAGGACATCAGCAACGGCACCTGGCCAAGCTGGATTCTGAATCTGGCGCCGCTGGTTCTGCTGGGCGCGCTCTGGTTCTTCATGATCCGGCAGATGCAAACGGGTGGAAACAAGGCGCTGTCGTTCGGCAAGAGCCGGGCACGTCTGCTCTCCATGCAGCAGAAAAAGATCACGTTCAAAGACGTGGCGGGCGTGGATGAGGCGAAGGAAGAACTCCACGAAATTATCGAGTTTCTGCGCGAAGCGCAGAAGTTCCAGAAACTTGGCGGACGCATTCCGAAGGGCGTGCTGCTGGTTGGACCTCCGGGAACGGGCAAGACCTTGCTGGCGCGGGCGGTCGCGGGCGAAGCGAATGTTCCGTTCTTCTCCATCTCCGGCTCGGACTTTGTGGAAATGTTCGTGGGCGTGGGCGCGAGCCGCGTGCGCGACCTGTTCGAACAGGGCAAGAAAAACGCTCCCTGCATCATCTTCATCGACGAAATTGACGCCGTCGGACGTCACCGTGGCGCTGGGCTCGGCGGTGGACACGATGAGCGCGAGCAGACGTTGAACCAACTGCTGGTGGAAATGGACGGCTTCGAATCGAACGAAGGCGTGATCCTGATGGCGGCGACGAATCGTCCGGATGTGCTCGATCCGGCCCTATTGCGGCCGGGGCGTTTTGACCGGCGCGTGGTGGTGAATCGTCCGGATGTTCGCGGACGGGAAGAAATTCTGCGGGTACACACCCGCAAGATTCCCCTGGCGGACGATGTGGATTTGTCGGTTCTGGCCCGCGGCACGCCGGGATTCTCCGGCGCGGACCTGGCCAACATGGTGAATGAAGCGGCATTGGCTGCTGCCCGGCAGAACCGAAAAGCCGTGTTGATGTATGACTTCGAAGTAGCGAAAGATAAAGTGCTGATGGGCGTGGAACGCAAGTCGCTTCTGCTCTCCGATGAAGAGAAGAAGAACACGGCGTACCACGAGGCGGGACACGCGCTGGTGGCGG
>Ga0209117_1000976_pt1 | contig 10541 bp, 13 predicted proteins | sample BlaSpr_A8_OM2_M2_FD_187978 | JGI IMG/M metagenome (GOLD analysis project Ga0209117, IMG submission 187978) | Forest soil microbial communities from Thunder Bay, Ontario, Canada - Black Spruce, Ontario site 2_A8_OM2_M2 (SPAdes) (version 2) | ecosystem: Environmental > Terrestrial > Soil > Boreal...
GAACGCCTTCCCGTTGCCGCCGACGCGTCTCAGGCCCCTCGCTCACCTCAAGTTCCTCAGGTCATCGACACCGGCTTCGCCAATCGCTGCAACAACGACCACCTAATCTCCCCCGACGGCGCTTCCCTGGCCATCAGCGATTCCTCCCAAGAAAATCACGACTCTCTCGTTTACATCCTCCCGCTAGCCGGCGGCACTCCGCAACGCGTCACCAAAAACGCCCCCTCCTATCTCCACGGCTGGTCGCCAGACGGCCAAACCCTAGCCTTCGTTGGCGCGCGCAACAACAACTTCGACGTCTACTCCATCCCCACCACTGGCGGCGAAGAAACCCGCCTAACCACCGCCGAAGGCCTCGACGACGGCCCGGAATATTCTCCCGACGGCAAATACATCTACTTCAATTCCGAGCGCACCGGCCACATGCAAATCTGGCGCATGCATCCCGATGGCACCGACCAGGAGCAAATCACCTTCGACGACCTCAACAATTGGTTCCCGCACATCTCTCCAGATGGCCGCCAAATGGTTTTCCTATCCTTCGAAAAAGGTGTTACCGGCCATCCCGAAAACAAAGACGTAACCCTCCGCATCACGTCCCTGCCCGACAAAAAAATCACCGTCCTCACCAAACTCTTCGGCGGCCAAGGCACCCTCAACGTCCCCTCATGGTCCCCCGACAGCTCCCAACTCGCCTTCGTCAGCTACCAACTCGCCCCATAGCACAACGAAAATTGTGCCAGACTGCCTTTCCTAGTGAGCTGTTATGACCCACTACCCACGCGTCAGACTCATTGCAAAGTTTCCCTGAGGCCAGCTACTATTGCGTCCTTTAACTGCATCGGCGAACTTGTATCGGGGGAGCCCAGTCGTGAAAGTGATTTCCATACGAAAAGCTAACGGTCCACTCGAACTCGAAGATCGAACACGTCCGTCACCCGGTCCGGGCGAACTACTCTTGCGCGTCCGTGCATGCGGAATCTGCCATGGCGATGTAATGGCTAAGATGGGGGCGTTTCCCTTTGTTCGATTTCCAATTGTGCCGGGCCACGAAATCGCTGCGACCGTGGAAGAAACTGGACGAAACGTCGAAGGCATAGCGGTCGGCGATCGCGTAGGCCTGTCCGTCCTATTCTCCTCTTGTGGTTCTTGCCTCCAGTGCAAGAAAGGAGCCGAGAATCTCTGCCCGGAATTCGTTTGGACCGGAATGATGGTAGACGGCGGATATGCCGAGTTTGTGGTCGCAAAAGCGAAATATGTCGTTCCCCTTCCTCCCGAGTTGGACTATCCGGAAGCCGCGCCCCTAATGTGTGCCGGGGTGACCGTATACAGCGGGCTCAAGCACGCCGGGCTGCGAAAAGGAGCTAAGGTTGCGGTCATCGCGCTCGGAGGATTAGGACACGTGGGCGTGCTGTACGCTCGCGCGGCCGGTGCGCGCGTTGCAGTGTTGTCCTCAACGGAGGAAAAAGAGCGCGAAGCTCGCGACCTCGGTGCCGAGCTGTTCATCAACCTGAAGAATAATAGTGACGCTGCAGCGACCCTACAGCGATGGGATGGCGGAGCGGACATCATCTTGGCAACCGCGCCGAATATAGAATCGGTTACTGCAACGTTCCCGGGACTGGCTCCAGACGGCACGATGGTGGTCCTGGGAGTTGGGCCGGGCCAAATTCAAATCGACCCAGTAACACTCGTAATGGGCCGTCGACGGCTGCTGGGATCTCCCGCAGGGTCACGCCAAGACTTAGTGGAAACGCTGAAGTTTGCAGCGGAACACGGGATCCGCCCACGTATCAAGAAATATCCCCTCACCAGCGCAGCCCAAGCCTTCGAGGCCCTCGAACACGGCCAACCCGCCTGCCGCATGGTCCTGGTGAACGAGAACTGAACTTCATCGCTCTTTCTATCGTCATCCCGACCGTAGGGCCGCCGTTTCTGCGGCCCGCAGTGGAGGGATCTTGGCAACACTGCTTCGACGCCACAGTCGACGGGACAACATCCTCGCCAAACTCTTCGGCGGCCAAGGCACCATCAACGTCCCCTCCTGGTCCCCCGACAGCTCCCAACTAGCCTTCGTCGGCTACCAACTCGCCCCCAACTGATCCGACTTCGCAAAGCTCTGGCAACCCTGCTTCGCTGGAATGCCCCAGCTGAACCTTATCCTGGCGCGTCATGACGGCGACAGACGGGTACGCGCTTGACAATGGCGCAGAGCGGTGTCCATTTACAATTAGCTGTCTATTAACATAAGTACTGGTTTATCGTGTAAATGCAGCCATTTTTCACATCTTGTTATATTCTCTACATGACCGTTATGACGCAACTAAGACACTTCTAATTTCGACGACACTTTACTTTCACTGACTTCACCTGGTGCAGGCTGCAGTTTCGGCGGATCTACCAGCCAAAGGGGGCGCCGCCGCAATGTCCTAAGGCCTAAAAATCGCATGCGACATGCGATTTACTTGCATTTCCACAAAATCGCCGTCTCATACCTCAATAGAGTGACGGCTGGAATGCCCCAGCTGAACCTTATCCTGGCGCGTCATGACGGCGACAGACGGGTACGCTATTGGCGCCTCGCACACTTAAGTTGTCATAGTGACATTAATCTCTAATATATCTCGTAAATCTTGTGTCGCGTACTATATTGATATATAATGTGTTAAAGGCGCTTTCTGTTCTGTTCTGTTTATATGCTGATGCAACAAAAGCTTGACATTCACGGCTGGACGTGTCATAGTGGCAACCTTCGAGGTTCCCATGAACGACACCAATACAACTGAAATCCTGAAATACACCAAAGCTATGCTGGCGATGCACATTCAAGCCCTGAACAAAACCGACGAATTTAAACCGGAGATTGTACTAGCGCGAGCTGGATTGTCCGCGCGCGACATAGCCGAACTGCTCGGCAAGAGCCAGGCGGCGGTCGCAAAGGCTCTTCAGCGAGCCGGAAAGAAGGCCGAATAGGATCCCACATGGCGACTCGCGAATCGGCCACTATTGATGACCTGCTGAAACAGGCGAAGACAACCAATCGATTGCTCGCGGCACAATTGAAGTCTCAAATGAGCCAGATGGAGCTCGTAAAGCTTCTAGCTACTAGCGGCCTTACGGCCAGGGAAATTGCGGATGTGCTCGATACGACAGCGGCGACCGTGGCCGTGACCCTTCAAAGGTTGAGGAACAAGGCCATCAGAAAATCGAAGGGGCAATCTAAACTGACGTGAGAAACGGGTAAAACTTCATGAGTGATGCCGAACTCTTCGAAAAACTTTCCAGTAAAATGAGTGCCCTGATCGCAGTCGCCTTGCTGCCTGATGTTCAGAAGAAGAACACAGCGGAAAAGGTCGAGCTTTTGACAAGGTTCGGCCTATCTAACCAAGAAGTTGCCGACATTGTTGGAACAACCAAAGGGACAGTCAAAGTGACCAAGAGCCGGGCCAACAAGAAAAGGAATGACTAACGTGGCAACCAAGAAAGAAAACATTGACCCGAGTGCGGAACTTGCCAACCTCCTCAAAAAGCTATTGGTTTTGCAGTTGTTTGAATTGGGTGTTCCGCAAGGCGGCATCGCAAAAAAGCTAAGGATGGACCTGCACAAGGTAAACGACTTCCTTAAAGGGATTAGGAGAGAGCATGCCAGAAAACCCGCGAAACAACCTTGACCATGCGCGCCTGACGGACCTAATGGAGCGTTTGGGTGCGATCGGCCTGTATCTTGTTACCGATATGGATCATCACGCGATTGCCCGAAAAACTGGGCATGGGAACCCAACGTGTCACAGCAATTTTGAAAGGATTGAAGAAATCTAAAAATGAACGAACAAATTATTGATTTACTTGAAGACATAAAGAAATTGATGATTCTCCACCTCATCGAGCGAGGCGTTCAGGGCAAGCGGATCGCAACTGTTTTGAACGTTGATGCTGCGATAGTGAGTCGAATCATCTCTCCGACAAAGATTAAGAAGAAATAGATTGATGCACGGCTCCCCGACTCCCGTTTCAGATTTCCTCTCCAACGTGAACGATCAATTGGGGGCCGCAGCCCGCATTATCGGACGATCGAAACATAGGCAGGCCATCTTTCGCGCCGTGTATCGCGGAAACAAGCAGGTCAAAACGATCGAAGAGATTGCTCGAGCAGTGGGAATCTCAGCGATGCATGTCCTGAAGGAGGGCGGCCAGATGGCAGGCCTCCTATTAGAGAAAGTACCTAGCGGCTACAAGAAGAAAAAAGAATTCGCTACGCGCTATAAGACAATACTTGGATTGGCGAGAGATAGGAAAAAACTTGAACGCCTTCCGACCAAAACATCTCCTAAGGCAAACTCGAAGGCGGCGAAAATCACAGTTTCCTTTCCCCGGTCCGCCCTGCAGGCTCGGCTGATCACGATTGAAAACATAGAATCCTTCTCCAAAATAGGAAGTCGAATAGCGAAAGGCGTTAAATCGCTGCCCGAACAAAGAATAAAAAACGGGTTTGCGACAATAATAGGAGAGAGTGGATCCTTCAAGGACTGGGGCGGCGAGAAGAGCGATCTATATACGACGAGAACCCGGTTCAGAGGCAAGCGGATCGCTACTGCGCTGGCTTTCAAGGGGAAAGCAACTTCGGGAAAACTCGTGCCGGCGAAGATGGGCAAGAATGGCGATCAGATAAATCGCCTGTTCCAGGAACCTGCCGAGCTCTACCTTGTCGTCTATGGTGGTGAGATCGACTCGTCAATCATTTCCCAGATGCAAGCCTTCGCCATTGGAATCGCCGCAGGGGGCCGACAAGTCTTTTACGGCGTCATTGATGGTACAGATCTGGGACGAATAGTTGCGGCCTATGAAGATTCGTTTTGACGGGCGGGCCCCATACGCGGGTTTGCTTGGAGCGCGACTGCCCCGCCCTCGGGGTTTGAGAGCGAGGTTTTCCTCGGGCAGCTGATTACTCTTGACAGACCGTAACTTATCAGCTACCATGTTATATGTCCCACTCGGAACCACCATTCCGTTCTCTCCCTGCATCATTCCCATGCTTGCTCCACGCACCAAATCACTCCAACTCACGTAAGGTTTTTGTATTCAGCATTTTTCGCCAGAAAACGTGTGACTTGACTGCCCTTAGCATAAAGCTTGTAAAGAATATCAAAACAAAGGACTTTAACTCCCTTTGGAATGAACACTTATGAAAAAGGGGGAGGGGGGGTGGGTCGTATAAGGACTTAGCGGCGATTTTGGGGCTTTGTTACAGTAAAATCCTAGCTTCCGCGTCCGTCACTTTGCCGCGAGCACCCATTTGCGACTAAACTATGTCTCTCAGGAGCCGCACATGCCCGTTGACACTCGTGGAATACAACAAAGCCACGTCGGCAAACGCCTTCGCGTCAACCTTTCCAGCGGTGAAACTATGGAAATCGCGCTCCTGGAACTCACCGTCTGCGAAAACCCCGAACCCTGCTGCGGCATCACCTACGATCTGCTTTCCACCAGTCTTCCAAATCGCGCCAAAGAAATCGGCGGCACCTACTGGACCGCGTTCCACGAAATCGCAACTTTCCAACTCCCAGGAGAATGAATCGCATGGAACCCTTCATCAAACATTCCGGCAAAGTGATGCCGCTCGATCGCGTCAACGTCGATACCGACCAGATGATTCCCAAACAATTCATCAAATGGCTTACGCGCGACGGTTTTGGCCGCGTCCTTTTTTACGACTGGCGCTATCTTCCCGGTGAAAAACCCAATCCAGAATTTGTGCTCAACTTCCCGCGATACCAGGGCGCATCCATCCTTCTCGCTCGCACCAATTTTGGTTGCGGTAGCAGCCGCGAACACGCCCCCTGGGGCGTGAAGGACTACGGCTTCCGCGTCATCATCGCTCCCAGCTACGCCGATATTTTCTACAACAATTGTTTCAAAAACGGCATTCTTCCCGCCGAGCTCACCGAAGCACAGGTCGACGAACTTTTCAAACGCACCGAAAAAGAAGAAGGCTATTCCCTCACCGTGGATTTGCCAAGCCAAACCATCACCGACGGTCACGGCTTGCTCTACACATTTGAAATCGCGCCGTCGCGCAAGGAAGTCCTGCTGAAAGGTCTGGACGACATCGCCACCACCCTGCAACACTCAGCGGAAATCGATGCCTTCGAAAAAGCGCATCCCGCGTCCGCAAAAATGTACGAAGCCATCGACGTGAAAAATTACGGAGAATCGTTAAAGTGAAATCGTTTGAATTGGAGGAATGCCTAATTTTTCTGATACACCACGCGCCCGCCAACTACTGTGCGCAGCACTTGGGTTTTTAGGATTTCGGCAGGAGTTATTTTGGTGAGATCGTTTGACAGCACAAGAAAATCCGCATACTCGCCGACTTTTAACTCGCCCTTCTTCCCTTCCTCGAACTGCGCGTACGCCGCTCCCGATGTATACGCGCGAATGCATTCATCGATCGATATTTTTTCCTGCGGCTGCCAGCCGCCCGCCGGCCCGCCATCAACACCTTCACGCGTCACGCACGCGTACAGTCCGCGCATCGGATTTATGGGTTCAACATCAAAATCGGTGCCAAACGCCAGCTTCGCACCGCTCTTCAGCAGCGAAGCCCACGCGTACGCGCCGCGCGCGCGCACCAGCCCAACTCGCTGCTCGGCCCATCGCAGATCATTTGTTTCGTGCGAAGGTTGCATCGAAGCGATCACGCCAAGGGTCGCGAATCGCGGAATATCTTCCGGAGCGATAACCTGCGCGTGTTCAATTCTACCGCGCCGGTCGCGAGTTCCGTTCACCCTTGCGACCGATTCAAAAACATCCAGCGCCACGCGATTCGCGCGGTCGCCAATCGCATGAATCGCGATTTGAAATCCGGCTTTATCGCGTTCGATGGCCATGGCTTTTAGTTTTTCCGTCTCCATGATCAAAATTCCGCTGTTCGTCGCATCATCGGAATAAGGAGCCAGCATCGCCGCAGTCCTCGAACCGAGCGCGCCGTCTTCCACGAATTTCAGCGCGCCGGTTTTCAGCAAGGGATCGGAAACGCCGCCTTCGCTGCGCAAATTTTGCAGTTCATTCAGCGGCTGCGAAAAGTGCAGCCATTCCGTGATTCGCACCGTAAGTTTATTTTCGTCTTTCAACTGGTGATAAATGAGAAAATCATCCCATTCCGAATTATCTTGTACCGAGGTAACACCGGTTTTCGCCAGCTCCAACAATACTTTTTCAATTCCTTTTCGGCGCTCTTCCGCGGACGGATCAGCAATTCGTTGCGCCGCCATCTCCATCGCGTTTTCTTTCAGCAAACCGGTTGCTTCGCCATTTGCATCGCGTTCCACTTCTCCGCCCGGAGGATTCGGCGTGTCCTTAAGAATTTCCGCGTGCTTGATCGCCAGCGAATTCACCACGGCAACATGCCTGGAAATATGTTCGAGATAGACAGGATTTTTCGGCGCAACTTCGTCGAGTTGTTGGCGTGTCGGAAACTTTTTGTCCGGCCACAAAGTCTGATCCCAACCGCTGCCGACAAGCCAAACACCGGGTTTAAGTTTCTCAGCGGCTTGTTTGACGCGTCTCTGAAATTCCTCCACGGAATTCACGCCTTCGAGGCGCAGTGTGAGCAAATCGCGGCCGGCCGCGCCAAGATGCACGTGCGCGTCGTTGAATCCGGGCATAACAAACGCGCCGTGAAGTTGCACTGTTTCCGCGCCTTCGTCGCTTCCGCCGCAATCCAGCAAAATGTGAGGGAGAGTTCCCACGCATAAAATTTTTCCATTGCGAATCGCTAGCGCTGCGGCCCAGGGATGTTCGCGATCGTTGGTGTAGATGCGCCCGTGAAGATAATAAATGGTGTGATTCAGCGGATTCTGCTGCGCGGAGACCGGAGAAAACGGAAGCACTGCAAAAAAGCAAAAAATAAATAGCAAATATTTCATGGACGAGACTCGCTGGACAAACCGGAAACGCCCAGCAAGGTCAACAGCGCGCGTTTCAAACCCGTTTCACGATTTGTTGGGTCGTACCACTCTTGGAGAGAATGCGCGCCACCACCACTGCCGCCAGCGCCAATGGAAATCGCATCAATACCGAGAGAGAGCGGAATATTTGCGTCGGTGGAAGAACGCTCGACGCGGGAAGTGTTGCCAATAATTTCATCCGCGGCGCGCAACGACGCAAGCAAGGGCGAATCGGAAGCCAGTTCTCCGCCGGGACGGCTGCCGAGCAGGGACACTTTCGATTCCAATTTACCGCGCGAGCGATCGCGAGAAGATTCCATTTCGTCGCGCACGCCGGCAAGAACGCAGTCACGCAAAGCATTTTCCAAACGGGATAATTCTTCTTCGCTTTCCGAACGCAGATCCACTTTTAATTTTGCTTCGTGCGGAATGGAGTTCACGGAGGTTCCACCCTCGATTTGACCGAGATTGAAAGTGGTGCGCGGCGTGGCAGGAACTTTTGTGGCGATGAAGCGCACACTCGAGCGGACCAGAGCATTTATGGGATTGGGAAGACCAAAATCCGACCAACTGTGTCCGCCAGGACCGGTGATCAAAACTTCGAGGCGGCGGGAGGCCAGCGCTTTGGTGGTGACGTGGTCGATGCTGGAACCGTCCAGCACCAACACGGCTCTGAGAGAAGATTTGTACGCTTCCACGAGAGCGCGCATGCCGCGCAAATTTCCTTCGCCTTCTTCCCCGACGTTCGCTACAAAATAAATCGTTCTTTTGGGCACAACGTTGGCGTGGCGCATGGCGCACGCAACGCCGATCAAGCCGGCGAGGCCGGTTCCGTTATCAGAAATTCCAGGCGCAAGAAGCCGCGAACCTTCTTTTTGCACTTTTATTTTTGTTCCCGCCGGAAATACGGTGTCGAGATGCGCGGAGATTAAAACTAGTTCCTTATCGAGCTGTCCGCTAAGTTCACCGATGACGTTGCCGACGGCGTCAGTGCGGACAGCAAGCCCGCAAGACGAGAAAATATCTCTGACCTGCGCAGCGCGTTTAGCTTCCTGGAACGGTGGCGCGGCAATTTCCGTGAGAGCGATTTGTTGATCGTCGATCCATGACCGATTGCGCGCGAACCATTCGAGGGCGAGCTTCACCTTCGGAGCATCTGCCACTTGCGGCAGGTATATGTGCGACTGCTGTTGCGCGTAAACCGATCGGATCGGCATCAGCAAAAGAATAACCCAAAGGGCTGCACCTTTCACGCGCCAACTCCGCTGCAGGTTACATTTGTAAAATGTTTTCATAGTGAAGCGCTACAGACTCAAGTTCGGCCCAGACGCCAACCTTCCTGGTGGCTCACTTCTACCATAACGAGACCCTGCGGAGGAGCCGTGGGACCTGATTGAGAGCGATCCTTCAATTCAAACAGGCGATCGATATCTTCGGGGCGAAGTTTGCCACGGCCAATTTCGAGAAGAGTTCCGACCATTTTGCGAACCATGTAGCGAAGAAAAGAGCGGCCATGCACGGTGAACCAAAGCTCTTCGCCGTCGGGAGAGCGAATGAGTTCGGCGGAATAAATTTCGCGCTGCGCGGTACGTTCCTTGTCGTCATCTTCGGAACCCGTGGAGGCAGCAAATGACGTGAAATCGTGAATGCCCGTGAAGCGCGTGGCGGCTTCGCACATGGCGGGCTCGTCGAGCGGAAAGGGGTAATGCAGAACATAGCGCCAAAGCATCGGAGGAACAACTTTGCCGCGATAAATGCGGTAGCGATAAATTTTTCCGGTTGCGGACCATCGGGAGTTAAAAGCGGGACCAGTTTCTTCGGCGTCAACTATACGGATGGCGGGAGGAAGAAGAGCGTTGCAAGCGCGTTGAAATTCAGCGGCGGATAACCCTGATTGCGTGTGAAAATTCGCGACCTGACCGAGGGCGTGGACACCGGCATCGGTACGTCCAGAACCGTGGAGGACAATATTTTCCTGAGTAAGACGGCGAAGAACCGTAACGATTTCGCCTTGAATCGTGGGCTTATCGGATTGCATTTGCCAGCCGAAGTAGTCAGTCCCGTCGTAGGCAATGGTTAGCTTGAAGTGGCGCATGCGAGGAAGACGGGTCAGAAGGAAGCGCGCACAAAGCGGCTGCCGGGTTTCACCGCAGCGCCGCCTTCATGACACAGCGGACAGTCCTCCGGTTCGAAACTTTCGATGTGAAGGCCGACCAGGGACTGCGCTTCCACGGGAAATTCGATTTTGCCGCCGCTGCGGTCGAGCAGCGCGCCAACGCCAATGACGCGGCCGCCACTTTCTTCGACGACTTGAATAGTTTCAAGAGTAGAGCCGCCGGTGGTCCAAACATCTTCCACGACCAGAACGTGCTGGTCCTTTCTGAGAGAAAAGCCGCGCCGCATGGTCATGGCACCGCTGGCGTCGCGTTCAACGAAGATCGCGGGAACCCCGCCCCCGAGTGAGTGCTTGGGCTCCGGAAGCGCGCGCGCGACCTCCTGGCCTATTACCGATTGGAGGGTGCGTTCGACCGCGAGGAGGGCTTGCTGCGCACGCTGCTCGCCAAGCAGATGATCACGGCCAACGACGCCGAACGG
>Ga0209117_1000977_pt1 | contig 10539 bp, 11 predicted proteins | sample BlaSpr_A8_OM2_M2_FD_187978 | JGI IMG/M metagenome (GOLD analysis project Ga0209117, IMG submission 187978) | Forest soil microbial communities from Thunder Bay, Ontario, Canada - Black Spruce, Ontario site 2_A8_OM2_M2 (SPAdes) (version 2) | ecosystem: Environmental > Terrestrial > Soil > Boreal...
TTTCGGCGGAATTTCTGGCCGATCCGTCCCGCCGCACCTTTGAATATTCGATTCTGGTGCTGCTCTCGACGCTCGGCATGATGGTGCTGATCTCGGCCGGCGACCTGATCATGCTCTATCTCGGGCTCGAGCTGATGTCTCTGGCGCTCTACGTGGTCGCGGCGAGCAATCGTGACAACGCGAAATCGACCGAAGCCGGCCTGAAGTATTTTGTCCTGGGCGCGTTGTCGTCGGGCATGCTCCTGTACGGCGCCTCGCTGATCTACGGCTTTACCGGAACCGTCAGCTTCGCCGGCATCGCAGCCGCCGCGAAGACCGGCAGCATCGGCATCGTGTTCGGCCTCGTGTTCCTGCTCGCGGGGCTTTGCTTCAAGGTTTCCGCGGTGCCGTTCCACATGTGGACGCCTGACGTCTATGAGGGCGCACCGACCCCGGTGACCGCGTTCTTCGCCTCCGCGCCCAAGGTCGCAGCACTCGCGGTATTCACCCGCGTGACGCTGACCGCATTTCCAGGCATCGTCACGCAATGGCAGCAGATCGTGGTGTTCGTCGCGATCGCTTCGATGGTGCTGGGATCGTTCGCCGCCATCGGCCAGAAGAACATCAAGCGACTGATGGCCTATTCTTCGATCGGCCATATGGGCTTCGCGCTGGTCGGGCTGGCCGCCGGGACCGTCGAGGGCGCGCAGGGCGTGCTGGTCTATATCGCGATCTATGTGGCGATGACGCTTGGCAGCTTCGCGGTCATCCTGACCATGAAGCGCAACGGCCAGCATGTCGAGACCATCAGCGATTTCGCCGGGTTGTCGCGCACCAATCCGCTGCTGGCATTCTTCTTCGCGATGCTGCTGTTTTCGCTGGCGGGCATTCCGCCGCTGGCGGGCTTTTTTGCGAAATTCTATGTGTTCGTCGCGGCGATCAAGGCGGGACTGTTTACGCTCGCCGTCGTCGGCGTGCTCGCCAGCGTGGTGGGCGCATATTACTACCTAACCATTATCAAGGTGATGTATTTCGACGAGCCGCTCGGCCGACTCGACCCGATGCGCATGGAATTGCGCACGGTGCTGGCGGTCGCGGGTCTGTTCAATATCTTCTTCTTCGTCTATCCGGGGCCGTTGGTGAGCGTGGCAACGGTCGCGGCGAAGTCTCTTTTTTAGATGGCATTCTCGCTCGGTTCACGAGCCACATCGGCGGGTTACCGTCTCGCGGCATTTGACAGCATCGGCTCGACCAACGTGGAAGCCATGGCGCGCGCGCGCGACGGCGAGCGTGGACCGATCTGGTTCGTGACCTCGGAGCAGACGGCGGGGCGCGGGCGACGGCATCGCCCCTGGATTGCGCCGCGTGGTAACCTCGCCAGCAGCATCCTAGAGGTGATCGACGGTTCGCCCGCGGTCGCGGCGACGCTGGGCTTTGCCGCGGGGCTTGCACTTGAGTCGGCGCTGCAAAAAGTAAGCATTGAGGCATCGCTGAGGTCAGCGGGATCGGATCATATGAAGTTTTCGCTGAAATGGCCCAACGATGTCCTGGCAGGGCGGCAAAAGCTCGCCGGCATCCTGCTGGAAGCGGAGGCTGTCGCGGACGATCGGCTGGCGGTCGTGGTCGGCATCGGCACCAACGTCGTCGCCGCGCCCGAAGGCACGCCGACGCCTGCAACTTCGCTGGCGGCGCTGGGCGTCCATATCGGCGCGGAGGAATTGTTCGCTGTCCTGTCGGACGCCTGGGCGGAATTCCGGGGCGTCTGGGACAATGGCCGCGGCTTTGGCGAGATCCGGCGGCTCTGGCTGGAACGCGCGGCCGGGCTCGGACAGCCGGTCGCGATCCACACAGGCGGTTCCACCGTCGAAGGGACGTTCGATACCATCGATGACACTGGCTGCATGATCATCCGGACACCCGCCGGCAAGCGGGTCCCGATATCGGCGGGCGACGTCTATTTCGGCTCCGCCGCCTCAGCAGGGGCAGCCTGATGGCGCGACCGGATGAACTGACCTTTGCGCCGCTCGGCGGCGTCGGCGAGATCGGCATGAACCTGTCGATCTATGGCCTCGGCAACCGCCACCAGCGCTCCTGGCTCGCGGTCGATCTCGGCGTGTCCTTCGGCGACGAGGAGCATCTGCCGGGTATCGACCTGATCATGCCCGATATCCGCTTTCTGGAGAAAGAGCGCAAAAACCTCATTGGCCTGGTGCTGACCCATGCCCATGAAGACCATTTCGGCGCCATCATCGACCTGTGGCCAAAACTAAAGTGCCCGATCTACGCCACCAAATTCAGCGCCGTGCTGTTCGAGGCCAAATGCGCTTCCGAGCGCAATCCGCCGAAAATTCCGGTCACGGTGGTCCCGTCGGGCGGCCGCATCGACCTCGGGCCGTTCAATGTCGAGTTCATTCCGGTCGCGCATTCGATTCCGGAATCCCATGCGCTCGCGATCCACACCCCCGCGGGCACCGTGCTGCATACCGGGGACTGGAAGATCGACCCGACGCCGATCATAGGCCAGCCCACCGACGAGCGGCGCCTGCGCGAACTCGGCGACGCCGGCGTGCTGGCGCTGATCGGCGATTCCACCAATGCCGTGCGGGAAGGGCGCTCGCCGTCGGAGGCCGAAGTATCAAAGACCATCACCGAACTGGTGATGGCGGCCAAAGGGCGCGTCGCCGTGACCACCTTTGCTTCCAACGTCGCGCGGCTGCGTGCGGTCGCGGATGCGGCGCGCGCCGCCGGCCGCGAGGTGGTGGTGGTCGGACGGGCCATGGAGCGCGTGGTGCAGGTGGCGCGCGAGACCGGCTATCTCGACGGCGTGCAGAATTTCCGTGGCGCCGATCTGTACGGCCATTTTCCCCCCGACAAGGTGCTGGCGCTGTGCACGGGAAGCCAGGGCGAGCCGCGCGCGGCGCTGTCGCGCATCGCCAATGACGATCATCCGCAGGTGACGCTGAACAAAGGCGACTGCGTGATCTTTTCCTCGCGCACAATTCCCGGCAACGAAAAGGCTGTCGGCGCCATCATCAACGGCCTGGTGACGCAGGGTGTCGAAGTCATTACCGACCGTACCCACCTCGTTCATGTCTCCGGCCATCCGCGCCGCGACGAACTGCGTGACATGATCGCATGGGTGCGTCCCCAACTGCTGATTCCCGTTCATGGCGAAGCGCTGCATCTGTTCGAGCACGCCAAGCTGGCGCGGGCCGCGGGCGTGCCGAAGGTTCTGATCTGCCGCAACGGCGATTTGGTGCGGCTGGGGCCGGGCGATCCCTCCGTCATCGAGGAACTGCCCTCGGGGCGGCTCTACAAGGACGGCTCGATCCTGGAGGATTCCAAGTCGCGCGCGGTCGTCGAACGGCGCCGACTGGCCTTCGCCGGCTGCGCCTTCGTGGCGATCGTGGTGACCGAAAAGGGCGAACTGGCCGACGATCCCGAGGTCGATCTGGTGGGCGTCCCGGAAAAGAATACGGCCGGAGAGATCATCGACGAGATCGTGTTCGACGTCGTGGTGTCGACGGTGGAAAGCCTGCCGCGGGCGCGGCGGCGCGATCCCGACGCAATGGCGGAATCGGTTCGCCGTGCGGTACGTGCGACAATCAACGAGCATTGGGGCAAGAAGCCGCTATGCTACGTTCACGTTCTGACGGTTTAGCGCGTGTTCCGCAAAAGTGGATACCGGTTTTGCGATCAGAACACGCGCAAGTATAAAATTATCGCGGAGGAGTGTCATGCTGGGCCGGCTCAATCATGTGGCGATCGCGGTCGGGGATGCCGAGAAGGCCGCCAAAATCTATGGCGCGGCGTTCGGCGCCGACATTTCCCCGGCGGTGCCGCTGCCCGAGCACGGCGTCATCACGGTGTTCGTGACACTGCCCAACACCAAGATCGAATTCATCCAGCCGCTCGGCGAATCTTCGCCGATATCAAAATTTCTCGAGCGCAATGCCGACGGCGGCATCCATCACATCTGCTATGACGTGCCCGACATCATCGCCGCGCGCGATACCCTGATCAGGGAGGGCGCGCGGGTGCTCGGCGACGGCGTGCCCAAGATCGGCGCCCACGGCAAGCCGGTGTTGTTTCTTCACCCTAAAGACTTTTCCGGCGCACTCGTTGAAATCGAGCAGGCCTGAGGCCCGCGATGATCTACACCATCTCAACCGCGTTCGCGATCTACTTCGTGCTGTGGTGGATCGTATTATTCCTGACGCTGCCGTTCGGCGTGCGCAGCCAGCACGAAGACGGCGAGAGCGTTGCGGGTACCGATCCCGGCGCGCCGATCGCAAGCCAGATGGGCGCTAAGCTGATCTGGACCACGGTCATCTCGGCGATCATTTTCGCCCTCGCATGGCTTGCCTATAATGCGGGTTATCTGAATGTCGAGCGGCTGTCGAAGTTGATGGGGATTCCGCTCTGAGCGTTCGAATTTTTGGGGCCGGGGGAACAGGGAATGACGTTTCAAAGAACCATTGTTCAAAGAACCATTGTCGGGCTTTTGATTCTGACGATTGCCGGCCTCGCGGGGGCCTTCTACATGAACTGGAAAACTTTTACCCAACTCCGGACCTTGAAAGCGTTCGTCGAAGGCTATGTCTTTGCAGAAGCCGTTGCGGCCTGCGAAAAGGCGCCGAGTACCACGCCCTTCAAATGGAATACCAGCACCAAGACCTCGGTTATCGGGTTGAACTCGGTCAAACCTGACAAGTACACGGTGATTGCGAGCTACACGCTGGTCGCGGACGGCGTCTATTGCGATTACGACCCGATCAAGAAGAAGGCGGACATCGGATCTAATTTCCTCGAGCGGGATTAGGCACCAAAAATCGTTAGCGGCCGCGGTCCTGTTTCATGGCGATACCTTCGTCAGGTTTGTCCGAAGGAACGCGAGCACGTCCGCATTGAATTGCTTGTGAAAAGCGACGCGGTCGAAGCCCGTCGCATCGACGCAGATCTCCGGTAATTCCGTCGCGAGCGCCGGCGGACAGGGCGCCAGGAACGCGAAGTGCCCGGCATTCGAAACGACGTGATATTCGGGTTTTGAGGGCAGGTTTCTATCTACGACGTCGGCGCTATGAGGTAGCACGCCGTCACCGCCGTGCTCCGACGTCCACAGCTGAACCGGAACCTTGACCGCCGCAAAACTATTAGCGGTAAAGAAGACGGTGAGCGGGTCAGCGATGACAGCAGCCTTGATCCGCGGATCGTGCGTCACAGGTTGTTCCGGGAATTCCTTTCCGCGAATTTGCTCGCAGATATGGGTTGTGGATTGCTGGCAAAGGGCGGTGACGCTGGTCCAATCCGGATTGGCGCCGATCACCGCGAGCCCGGTGTAGCCGCCCCGCGAGAACCCGAACAAACCGATGCGCTCGCCATCGATGCTGGAAGCGAAAGCCGACGCGCCGACCATGAAATCGATCAGGCGCTTGATGTCATTTGGCCGCTGGACGTAGACCGAAAGATCGTCGGTCCGGCTCAAGTCCGAGACCGTATCGCCGGGATGATTGATGGCTGCAACGAAAAAGCCGGCGTCAGCGAGTGCCTCATCGGTATCGTGATGGCCGACGAAATTGCCCTTCCTGCCGTGCGAGACGACGATGAGCGGCAATTTCTTGTCAGGCAGTGGACAATCCTTCACCGCCAGCAAGGTGATTTTGCCGAGATCCACCTCGCCTGGCGGTTGGGAGCAGGGATACCACACCGTTCCCTTAAGAGCCGGGCCATCGGCGCTGGCGGGTATATCGACAGCCCGAAGACCGGCGCCTTGCGCGAGCGTTGAGGTGAGACACAGAGTGATCGCGCCGAGCAGTTTGCAAGCGTACATCGGTAGGCTCCTGCCGACAGCAAGGGTATCAGATCTTCGCCCTATGTTTGGTTCAGCGTAACGACGCCCTCGATCTCATCAAGCAGATTCCGCCAAGCCACATCGATCTCGGGCGTGTGCCGTAGGCGTCGTGCGACGACACCTCGCATTCGATCATGCGAAAATGGCGGTGCGGTCACCGGCAAAATCCAAGATCGCGTCGATGGTTAGCGCCAGCATCGAACCCTTCACGGGATCGCTGCCCTCGCGCCGGAACATCACTTCGGCTTCCGGGTGTTCGCGGAACAGGCGGCGATAGACCAGCGGGGCGTCAAATCCTCGCAACGCTCCGCGGCCAGTTCAAAACTGTGCTGGATCAGATTGGTGGCTGCCATCGCGTTCGCTATGTCTTGAATTCGGACGAGTGCGAGAACTCTTCCAAAGCATCTCGAAAAAAAGGAGCAGGGCGCAAGCCTGCTCCAAAAGAAAGCCTGCTCCAAAAGAAAAAAGAGCAGGGCTTGCGCCCCGCTCTAAAAATTGTGTCGACCCTATTTTCCCGAAAAATTTGGATTTGATCTTGGTTGACGGGTTGACGCTGCTTGTGCGCGCCAGGGCTCCTCCCGAGACTTGGACCACCAGACTTCAACCTTGCGGCTAGCCTGAGCCTGCACTGGTAGACTATCTTTTTCGTCTTGTCACCATTTTCGGCAACGATTGTTCAAAATTCGAGCAATTTGCGAAATGATTGGAATTTCACCACTCCGGGTTGCATCCTGGCCGCGCGAATTGGTCGTTCCGAACGAAGGAGGCGCAGAAAACAACAGGGAAATGCGGGTCGCGCCCGGCAGCAGTGATTTCCGGATTTCATCCGACGGAATAATCCCGGTCCCGAAGGGTACCATCATCCACAGCGCGAGACCGCCGGGAAGCCTGCTCGACACCCCATTCCCGGCATGATTAGTTGGCGACGTCGAAGAGGTGATAATTTAGATGCGCCGGCGGTTGCGGAAATTTCTTCCGATCGTCCTGATAGCCCTGACGGTGCAGATCCTCGCACCGATCGCTGCATGCTGGGCGGCCAGCATTGCTGCCTCCGATCCGCTGCATGCGGCCTTTATCTGTCACGATACGGCTTCGACCCAAGGTCAAACCGGCGACCAAAACGATCAAACCGGCCAGCCCCGCGCGCACGATGGCTGCTGTTCCGTTTGCAGCGTGGCCCATACCGGCGCGCCGGTCGATTCGCCGCAGACTGCCGCCGTCGCGACGCCCTATCTCCAGTCCAGCCGCGTGGTCTGGTTCGACCGCGCCCCCGACCTGTTCGGCTCCCGAACCGGCTCCCACGCTCAGGCGCGCGCGCCACCGCAGTTGACGTGAACTTCGCGGCCATCGGCCGCTGATGCGCTCACGCCTCAACTTGTGGAGAATTTTGATGTCTATCCGTCTTCTGCGCGCGGGCCTGCCAGGGCTCGCCATAATGCTTGTTCCTTTTGGTGAAGGCGTCGCCCACGAAATCGTCGGCAATCGCTTCTTTCCTGCAACGCTTGGTATCGATGATCCCGGCGTCAATGATGAGATGTCGTTGCCGACCGTCGATAGTTTCAAGACCGGCGACAATCCGCCAGTGCGCCAGCGCGATATTTCTGCGGAGTTTTCGAAACGGATCACCGAGGATTTCGCGATCTCGTTCGGCTCGACTTACACCTTTCTTGGCCCGATGGATCCAACGGCAGCGGGAGCGAACGGATTCCAGAACCTCGACACCACCTTCAAGTACCGCATCTTCAAGAATCCTGAGCATGAGTTTGTGATGTCGGTCGGGCTGAGTGTCGAATGGGGCGGGACCGGTGCCGAAAGCGTCGGTGCCGAATCGTTCAATCATTACAGGCCGAACATCTATTTCGGCAAAGGGTTCGGCGATCTTCCGGACACGTTGTCATGGGTGAGACCGCTCGCGATCACCGGCCAGGTCGGCTACTCGATCCCGGCCAGAAATTCGACGACGACCTTTGGCATCGATCCGGTTACCGGCGATCCGACGACCGATACTCAATTCAATCCGCGAGTATTGAATTGGGGTGGGACGCTTCAATACAGCATGCCCTATTTAAAATCCGCCGTTGTCGATCTCGGACTGCCGGATTTCATCAATCATCTGATCCCGCTGGTTGAAGCAACGTTGCAGACGCCGGTGGCGAACACCCTCACCTCCGGCACCCTGACGACCGGCACTATCAATCCCGGCGTCATCTGGGTCGGAAACACCTTTCAGGTCGGCATCGAGGCTCTAATTCCGATCAACCGGCAGAGCGGGACCAATGTCGGCGTGATCGCGCAGTTGCACCTCTACCTCGACGACATCGATCCACGTGGCATCGGCAAGCCGATCTTCGGCGGCCCCGTGCAACCCGCAAGCCCCTTTCCAAGGAATTGATCATGCACCGCTCATCTCTTGCAGGAATTGTCCCGTTGCTGCTGTTGCTCGCGACGGGCGAAGCTAACGCCCATGCGTTTCTCGATCACGCCGAACCGCGCGTCGGCAATAAGGTCGCGACAGCTCCGCGTGAGGTAACGCTGTGGTTCACCCAGAAGCTGGAAACGGCGTTCAGCACCATCACCGTGACCAACTCTGCCGGTCAGCGCGTCGATACCGGCAAGACCCGGGTCAGCGGCAGCCAGATGTCGGTCCCACTGCGCCCAGGAGGTGCCGGAACGTACCACGTGACGTGGCACGTCCTTTCCACCGACACGCATACGACTGACGGCAGTTTCACGTTTCAAGTCGGTCAGTAGGCGTAAGGGCCAACCCATGGACTGGTTCGGTGCCGGGGTTGACGGGCCCCTGATCGTCATTCGCGCGATACACTTCGCCGCCACCGCGGTCGTAACCGGAAGCCTCGTTTTCCGGACGGTGGTGGCGGAGCCCATTTTGCGTAGGGAACATGCGGTAGCCAAACTGTTCCGGAGGCAAACCCTGCGCGTTGCCTGGATCGGTCTGGCAATCGCCATGGCGTCCGGCATGTTCTGGCTGTTAGTTCAGGCAGCGGCCATGAGCGGCCACTCATTCGGCGAGGGCATGACGTCAGATGTGCTGTTGACGGTATTGAATGAGACGCAATTCGGATCGATCTCTGAAATTCGTCTCGTCCTTGCGGTCGTTCTGGCCGTGTGCCTGGCCTATGACCGGCTTCCGCTGGCGCGTTGGCTTGCGCTGGCGGCGGCCCTCGGCCTGACCGCAGCCATCGCATGGACCGGCCATGCAGGATCGACGGTGGGCGAAACGGGAATCCTGCATCTGACAGCCGACGTATTGCATCTCATCGCTGCGGCCGCCTGGATCGGCGGCCTTGTATCGCTCGCCCAGCTCCTGGCCGGAACAAGACATGATCCGGCGCATGCGTCTTTTGCGCGGGACGCGACACGGCGCTTTTCGACTCTCGGCATCGCCGCTGTCGGCACGCTATTGTTAACCGGTATCGTCAACGCATGGATTCTGGTTGGCTCAACCAACGCGCTGTTCGCTACCGAATACGGACAGCTTCTGACGCTCAAGATTTGTCTGTTCGTCGTCATGCTCGCATTCGCCGCAGTCAACCGGTTTTGGCTGACGCCGCAACTTGTCCTGGCCGGGGAGCGCTTGGCCGGGGAGCGCGAGCCGCTGCGTCAGCTTGCGCGCAACAGCGGAATCGAGATCGGTCTGGGGTTGGCGATCTACGGTATCGTGGGCTTGCTCGGTACGCTGCATCCCGCGATCCACTTTATGTAAATTTCTGACAAGAGGACACCAAAATGCAGATCGAAACGCCGACGTTCAAATCAATCGCGCGCGGGGTCGCCTGCGCCACCATGCTCGCGTATTTCCTCGCCGCGCCCGTGCGCGCGGAGGAGGTCAAGGCGGGCGATCTCGTGATCACACAGGCCTGGAGCCGCGCCACGCCGGGCGGCGCAAAAATCGGCGGCGGCTATCTGACCATCGAGAACAAGGGTTCGGTGCCGGATCGGCTGATCGGCGGCTCGGCGGATGTCGCCGACAAAGTCCAGCTCCACGAAATGGCTGTCAATAACGGCGTGATGACCATGCGTCCGCTCGACAAGGGTGTGACGATCGACCCCGGCAAGACCGTCAAGCTGGCGCCGGGCGGCTACCACCTGATGCTGTTCGATCTCAAGAGCCCGCTCAAGCAAGGCGACAAGGTGCCGGTTACGCTGGAGTTCGAAAAGGCGGGCAAGGTGAAGCTCTCCTTCGATGTGCTGGGGATGGGCGCGCAAGCGCCTGCCGGCGCGGCTAATTCGGGTAGCCAGATGGAAATGAAAAAGATGCCCGGCGGCATGAAGATGTGAGGCTGGCTAACCCTCGGCATGTGCGCGTCGCCGTCGCCGCGCTCGCGGCGTCACCGGCCAGCGCGCAGACCTCGTTGGAAAAATTGCGAGGCGGCGACCCGCTCGTGCCTTAATCGCGCGGTCCATATCATCCGCAAAACAGCAGGAAATCCGCAGCCTTAGCGGCTTTTCCTGATCCCGCCCTTGTGTTTTTGCCGCCGATCCGGTTTCACTGCTGGCCTCCAATGCCTCACCGATTCTTTGAGTATATCCATGCGATTGTCGCGGTTCTTTCTACCCATCCTTAAAGAGAATCCGAAAGAGGCGGAGATCGTCTCGCATCGGCTGATGCTGCGTGCGGGCATGATGCGGCAGGAAGCGGCGGGCATCTATGCCTGGCTGCCGCTGGGTCTGCGGGTGCTGAAGAAGAT
>Ga0209117_1000978_pt1 | contig 10535 bp, 11 predicted proteins | sample BlaSpr_A8_OM2_M2_FD_187978 | JGI IMG/M metagenome (GOLD analysis project Ga0209117, IMG submission 187978) | Forest soil microbial communities from Thunder Bay, Ontario, Canada - Black Spruce, Ontario site 2_A8_OM2_M2 (SPAdes) (version 2) | ecosystem: Environmental > Terrestrial > Soil > Boreal...
TGCCTCTGCCGCCGATCAGAATCGACGGGCCAATCGCTTTGCAAAAACCCCTAGTCAGCAATCATGAGAGTGGATCAAATCTGACATTTGAATCCTGTTGGGGATTCCCGCCGGACTTGCGGTGTGCGAGTCTGGCGCATGCGCACTGGAATAACCGTGCCAAGGTCCGTTGTAGTGACGCCCCAGCAAACGCGCTCGCCGACCTTAAGAAGTCTGGATTGATCGCCGGTCATTGTATTTGCCAAAGTTGTCGGCGAAAGGGAATTGTGAAGCCGCTTAGGTCTCAAGGGCGCGATAGACTGATGCACGTCCGATTTTAAGGGCTTTCGCAATCTCCGACGCACCCAAGTCTTTTTTCTTCAACTCGCGGACCTTGATAACATCGATTGAAGGTGGTCTTCCCTTATACACACCCGCAGCTTTAGCTTTCGCGATACCTTCGGCTAAGAAACGGCCCCAGCGCAGGGGGGGTGAGCTGAGGCCGTCTTGGGGTTGTGCCGAACGGGCGGAAACGGCACGATTCTGATATGGGTTCGCAATCTGCCCCCGCCATTAACATCTGCGTGAGAGTGGCCTGTTTTGAAATGCCGAGTGGCCAAAGAAAACGGCCCCAGCGCGGGGCGCAGCTGAGACCGCCATAATTTAGAACATCCGACGGTGGCATGGAAAATGCACCGCGTCGGGGTCTCCGCGCCAGACATTGCGGGTGCAGACGAGTCTAATCTCCCTGCCCCGGAATCGTTCCATTCAACAGTGGCCTATTTTGAATCTGCGAGTGGCCTATTTCGGCCAGTACCGAAATTCGGGTACTGGCCCCCTTCCATCACTCATTATGATATGATAAGTGGCCCCTTTTGATTTTAGGAGTGGTCCCTTTTGAATTTAAGCCCGTTCGCGGATTCAGAGGCTCGCCGAATTAATGTTTCTTGAGTCGACTCCCGGACATAAGGGGAATCTACTGATTCCATCACCGCCCATCACGGCGTCTATCGGTGACTGAGAGTGTTGCGCTCCCGCCTCGATGCGAGGAATCAGTCATGCGCGAAATCCCCTCCACTAAACGAGCCGAAATAAATCCATCGGTTTGGGTACGCCAGTGCCCCAAGTGCGATCCACCCCACGTAATGAATATCAAGACGATCCGGTCCGCGATGTTCGGCGGATATGATCTGATCATCTATGAATGCCGAGAGTGTGGGGCGGAGAAGATCGAACAGATGAAGTAAGGCCGCCTCAGTTGACGGAACATTTTTTAGGCATCTGGTTTTTCGTTCCAGCATACCGTGCGGTCCCAGAGGGAAGGATGCTGTTCCGGTGATGTTAGGGACCCGGGCAAACCCTCTCCGGGTCCCGCCTCAGTTGGCCGCCCTTCAAGGGCCAAGGGCGCAGAGCCATCGCCAACCATCATCCCGCCATTGCACTTGCACAGGGCAAAGAAACGGCCCCAGCGCGGGGCAATTGCACTGAGGCCGCTCTAATTCGGACACCCGACGGGCGACAGGGGAGTGTGCCCATCGGGGCCTCCCCCCAGCATTGGAATAACCCAGTGCGGGTGAATACAAGCCGCCAGCGCGGAAAAGGTTCCAAGCAAAACGGCCTCAGTGCGCCATCTGAGGCCGCTTGAGAACTCCCGCCGGGCATTGGGCAAAAATGTAGACCGGTCGGTGGCTTGGCTTTCGGAGATAGGATCGCCGAATGCCAAAGGACCAAGAACCCCCAAGATGAATCGTTCCGTCCTAATTTGAAATATTGAGTGTCCTAATTAGGAACCTGCGAGTGGCCTAATTCGGCCAGTACCGCCAGCGGCCATCATACGGCAGCTATCGCGTGGTCGTCAGATGTGGAAATGCCATACAAGCAGAATCGCAGCTAGGGCCATTAGGCCAATGACCGCCGATCCGCTGATGTATCCAGCATCGTGATCACCTGCGCCATTCCCCGCATCCGGTCTGCCTACCGCAGATCGCCAGTGACGTGACATAAGGTGCCTCTTAGGGATGTTCTTTCAAAACAATCGCGGTAGAGGTTGGCGGTTCCGCGCCGGGAGGGCCAAGTTGGTCCATGCCTATCTGATGAGGGCCATAGGCCGCTCCCAGCGGGCTGTTCGTGAGGAGCCGCTACGCTGAAGCCCGAACAAATGCAGCAGCGGTTAATGCGGCAATTTTACCCGGTGGCGTCATCCAAGACCCTCCGAAGTTTCAGAAACATCCGACGGAGAACGCTACACTCGTCGGCCTGCTGCCCATTTTGAGGGCAGGCTGGAAAGCTGGCACGCGAGGTTTTTTTGTCAAGACGATAATGTTTTCTCGACATTTGAACCTTCTGTTCAACCTCGATGACTAAGCGACAGGCTATTTGCCGGGATCGGAAAGCCGGTCATTTAAATCTACCAACGTTGTGACTTCGCCTTATGTCGGTCACCACCTGCCACCGTGCAAACCCATGACGCCGACGATTGCAAAAGCCACGGCGACCAAGATTAGCAACATCGCAAGCGGCCAACGAACAGCAGCGATTGCTCGGTCAGGTAACCGGCTAAATCGGCGACACTTCCTCTTCGCCGCGTCTTTGCGGTGATGATGACACTGCCGCAAACGGGCCGTCACCCAGCAGGGCTTGGGTGACGAGCATAATTGACCAAATATAATGGGAAGTTCGCAGCCTGCGCCGGTAAAGAAGAATCCCTTTCGCACAGCCAGAACTGCGCCGCGCCGGGTTCTGAACTTGAATTACAGCATTCGATTGGCACAAGACGGCACCCACCCGGTCCTTTCAACTTTTCCAGATTGCCCGCTGGTCGGCACAACGATCTGAGAGTGGTCATTCCGTACCGGTTGGCGCTTGACCATGCTGCGGAGTTTCTGGCGATGATCTACGGCGAATAGTCGAAACGATTCAATTGCCGCTATCAGCAAAGAAGTGGGAATTGAAAAAGCTGTTCCAGCAACAGAACCGGCTCCGGTCCCGCCACATGTCATTCAGAGTTAGATTGCACAGCGTGATGGATTTGGGCGCTGGGAGAAGGCTGCGAAAGAAAAAGAAGGCGAAGCGTTAAAGATGAATGAGACTGACGTTCGAATCGATTTTGCGGTTCCTGCGGTTCTCCGAAAATGGCCCTCCATCAAAAATGAGCGCGTTAGCGTCGCCGATGGTGGACGCCGTATTTCATAGTTGACGGCACTCTGGACGATTGCATCCGGCAATTCATGGCAAAGCCTGCAAGTCAGCGTCACCTGTATGAGATACACACTACTCCGCAGGGAGAACTAATTAGCGGCGTCTTGTCCGCAAAACATATTCTTGAAATCACCCGGCTGCGGGACTTTCTCTAGGTCTCTACGCTCGGGTCTGGTCACGTCCCGGCGGAAAGAACTTTCCGAAAAAGGGCAACTTGTTTCCGGACCCAAGGGAGACCGCCCGTGCGAGATGCTTTCGAATCTCGCTGCGCAGCACACAGCAGCACCATCGGTTATCGGTTGCACCGGCAGGCGGAAGGGACCGCCGTAGCGCGCATTTAGTCAAATTTTCGACCCATTGTGACCAGATTTGGAAGAGAGATTTCGGGCGATGGCTTGTAAATTGTCGCAGCATGAGATGCCCGATGACCAAGCAAATTCACTCAATGGCTCTGGCCGTTCGTCTTTTACCATTTGGCATGGTCCTTGTTATTGGGATGCAAACCGCGCAAGCAAAACAATGTAGTGCGGCAATGCCATCAGACCCGCAGGGGCATTGGTCTTATCGGTTCATCGATGGACGAAAATGCTGGTATCAAGGCGAAAACAAACTTTCGAAATCACTATTGCACTGGCCCGACGAGACTTCAGCGCTACCGCCCTCCGTGAAGGAACTACCGCCGCCAAAAAAGGAAACTATAAGCACACTCGCAGAAAAGCCTAATAATCGCTCTTACCCAGAGGCGTGTTGTAGGCCGGAAATCGAAGGTTCTGATAGTTTTGAAGCGCGGTGGCGGGGCCTAGAAACGACGCTGGTAAAGAACTAGGAGTGCCAATAGCGGGCGCTAATCAGAGCTTTGCTCTCCCTGCCCGGTTAATCCGCGACATTTCGTAACCGCTGTTTCGTTCAAGTGGCTGCCGCCCATCCGGGGGGTGACGGGCGTGAGCGCCGGTTCAGGGAGGACGCTGTCGAAACAGCGGCGTAGGTTGATCTCGTAGGTTTTCGATGCCCATGCCCCCACACTACGCCAGCCCTCTCGGTTTCGGTGGATGTGCGGTTCGTGGATGACGGTCGTGAAGGAATACCGCTAAACTGTTTCGAATCACAAAATCGTTGGGAACTGCTGCCTCGAAAAGTAGTTCCTGCACATCTCGGGGCAGATCGGGCCAAAGCTTAAGGGCTGCACGACCTAACAACCGCTCGAACTCGTTGGCAATGTCGTTCATGTTCCGGCCCCCAGCGCATTGTGCGCTGCCAAGATTTAATTCGTCTTGAATCATTCAGTCAAATCGACTGCCTTGCATCAAGAAAATCAAGGAACTCATAGCAACTAATGCGGTTTCATCGGAACATGCTTGGCTTCGGAATGTTTGTTTCTCAGTAAGAACCGATGATCTCACCTAATTCCCAACGTCATGGAGAAAATCATGAAAAAGACGATTCTGTTTGTCGCCGCCGGTGTGATGTTTACGACGGGTGCATCCGCAGCGCCGCTTCTCAATCAGAGAACCGCAATCTCACAACCGACTAACTTAGAAAACGTTCGACTGGTCTGTAGAGAAGATGGCCGTTGTTATCGGACTAATGGGCGACGCTACGTTGAGCGACGGTACTACGACGATTCGTATGCTTATGGACCGCGCCGTGGATACGTGGAACCCGGCTATGGCTATGGCTATGGCTACAGCGATCCGGGCTACTACAGCAGCGGTCCGGGTTATTACGATGGCGGCCCCAGCATCGGATTTAGCTTCGGCTCCGGTCGCTGGTAAACAAAAACGGGATACGACTTCCGAAAGGCCCGGCGCAAGTCGGGCTTTTTTTCTCAGTGAGCAAAAAGTGAAAGGGACGACATGAGGTCAGGGCAGCATTCGAGGTTTACGAAACAACTTCAAAAATCCTATCGAATTCATTCCGCAGCATTTGCAGTAGAAATGTGCACACTACGAATTAACGCTCGCCGACCGACGCATCGTGACGCAAACAAGCTGATGAACTTAATTCGCTCTGCCGACGCAATGGTCGCCAATCTTCCGACATGGGATGCTGGTAAGCGCACGAAGGCGTCCACAAACTTCGATTTAACGTCAAGGTGTCCAATGACAGGGCGCTCGACAATCGGCTCCGTGTTTCGACGTGGTTTTTCACAGGCTATCATCAATTTCAGCAACGTCCCGGCTCGGCCTCGCGGGTTCGATAACCGCCCCTGAAAATCCAGCGACTCCAAATGAATAAATTCGTCAACCTCGTCGCCGGTCGAAGGGTCAGCGATATAACTGTAATGGTAGTCCCATCGTTGCGTCTCAATCGAGTATTCAACGAGTCGCGGGGACGATTCTCCCTTGATGACCATCGATGCCATCTGTCAACCCACGTCACCGTACCCGGCTGATCGTATTGGGCGATACATTATACGACCGGCCCAATTCGCGAACGGACTGCCCTTCCGCTTTGCGCTTCCGGACTTCCTCTTGCTGATGGGGAGTTAGCTTGTGCTTTCTGCCCATCCGCACTCCTCGGCCTAAGGCGCGTTCGCGGCCTTCAGCAGTCCGGGCTTTGATCAGTTCGCGCTCGAATTCGGCTAGTCCACCAAGGATGGTCAGCATCAGCCGACCGGTGGCGGTCGTGGTGTCCGCCCATTGCTCCCCAAGGGATTGGAATGTTGCCTTGTGGTCCGCAATAGACTTCAGGATCATCAGGAGGTCGATTGTGGACCGCGCCAATCGGTCGAGCCGGGTCACCACAACGATGTCGCCGGGCCTGAGGGCAGATAGGAGGGCGGCTAAAGCCGCCCGGTTCGTCTTTGCGCCGCTGGCGGTCTCTTGAACCACCTTTCCGCAACCAGCGGCCTTGAGTTGCTCGACCTGCCCCTCTGCGGATTGACCGCCGGTACTGACCCTCGCATATCCAATTTTCATGTCCTATTATGACACGGATTTATGACACAGGCAAGCTATTGATCGCGTTGGTTGTGCGATCCGTCCTCTATTTGTTGAATTGTGACACGCGAGTGCTTCAAGCGTGTAGCACGTCCCTCGCACACCTTGCGCGCTTTCCCGGCCCGCGATTGAATGGCCTCATGAGGGGCGGAACGGTACTGGTTCTTTTGGGGATTACGGCGCTCGGGGCTTACTCAGTAGGCCGCCAAAACACGCCCAGTACGGTTATGACTTCGCCGCCCGTGTTGGCGAAGCCGGTGGGCTTTAGCGGTCCCGTGGAGTCACCTGCACCGTTCCCGGCCACCGGTATGATGCCTTCAGCTAAGGCTGTTTCATCCAACAAGCCCGCGAGATCGGATGACAAGCGCAAAGTCGAGGTCGCACTAACTGCCGCTGCCATCGCTGCGATTATCGTTCAAGCCAGCCGCGACCAGTATCACGCCGGAGGAAGGCCCTGTGCGTGTCCAGATGACGCTATGCGAAATGGCAGAGCGTGCGGCGGACGCAGTGCCTATTCCCGACCGGGGGGTGCCGCGCCACTTTGCTATCCAAGTGACGTGACGACGGCGATGATCGACTCCTACAGGCAGAGGCAAGCCTCGCGCTGAGGGTCGGCGTGGCAATACCGCTATTGGTCGCCGAGGCCATTCTCCGAAGCAAAAAACCGAAAAAATTATAAGGAACTCTAGGCAATTGCCGCTGCCTTCAACGGCCCAACCTCGATTTGGATTCGCAACGTTAGGGACGGCGACCTTGGTCACTTGGTTGGTTTTCTCTTGCCTATTGGCCGATGCTCTTTTTCAGTGGTTTTCGGGTGTGACTTTGCATATTGCGGCGTCACAATTCTTCCTGTTTCAGCGCTCCTATAGATGACTTTAGTTGGGGGTTTCTTGGCCATTGCACCTCTCCGTTTGGTTTTGATGAGGCATCCTGCGCGCACTCTTAGTGGTTGCAAGGGCAGATTGAAACTTTCCACCGGAATCACCGCCGATCATCGTTGTCTGGATGCACCCAGGCGTAAGGGCGCAATCTCGCGCTCTTCTGTTGATCATGTGGACAGGTGGCGCGTATCGATCGAACTGCATCAAGCGGAATACTGGCAAAAATTATTTCCGTATCATCAAAAACAGCAAAAGGGCTATGCCGATCAACCACCACAACCATTTCCAGTCGCCGCTAGAACCGACATTCTGTGCCGCCGTTTTGTAAATAGAAGGTTCTACTAGTTGGACACCTTGAAAATGCTTTTCTAGCGACAGTTCCAGTTCATGCCGTCCTATCTGCAATACTTGCGCCAATCGATAAGTATTATGCCCAGTCTCACTGCGCAGATGGTCGAGCATTACTGGAAGCTGAATCTTAGCGCCTTCCACGACCAAGGCCTTTTCCATATGCCGAAGCTGGTTGAGCAAGTCCTGTTTGACATGAGTGTCCCCGGCCGCAAGCCATTCGAAACGCTTTTCAAGATTTTCAGGGATGCGGTATCCAACAACAACAACTTCAATATGCTCCCTGATGGCGCTTATCACTTCTTCAATATTCACATCGAGACCTATCCGCAATTTTCTCTTTGAGGACGGGCCAAAATGAGTCCAAAGGTTTGCGATCAATTGATATTTAATTTTAAGGGGCATTACCGGCGGCAACAGATTGAAGAGGCGAGTTGCCGTCTGACCGCCCATGTAGACTCGACCAGTTCGCCAACTGTCCATAGTCTTGTCCGCATATGCTCGCGCCTGCGAACCGTAATGGTGCTCATACAGGTCCAGAACAATTTGAAGGTCTCTTTCGGGAAGAGAGAAGAAATATTTCTTTACGTCCTCATCTGTTCCTCCAATCTCGCGGCTAAATGCTTTTGCCTCCTCAATATGCTGCCGCGCGAATTCGTGCCCCCGATCAACATTGCTGTGCCGGTAGGAACGGCGCGAAAAACTCCGCGCGCGTCGCGTCACGATCCGAACAATCGATTTAAGGCCCTGCGCCAACCGGTGCGAGGCACGCCAGAGCCAAAAGTTACAATATTCGGCGCGCAAGCCGTTTAGGTATCGAGCATATCCCAGTCGTCGCCAAGCACCCATCGCAATGCAGACAACTTTCCATTCATCATGCCCCATTCGAATTTAGACCATGGGCCGAGCTTCTCCTTGCCGAAACGTTTCTCGACTTTGGCGGCTGACTTGAGTGCGCCGTCCCATATGTCTTGCTGAATTAGGTTCTTTCGTTTTGGCCATGGAACATTCGGGAGCTTCGGCACCAGCTTTTCGATCCCGCGTTCAACCTTATGCCGCGATACCATGTGCCGGTCGTACCAAATCTTAGTGCTGAGTTCGTCTATTGTGTCGGCTATGTCGCTCATACTCCGTATTGGCGCGTCGTAAGTTTCATAGAGCCATGCTGCCGGCCCTTTAAGGTGCATGGAATATTGCGGCTGACTCAAGAAAAAACGGGCACCAAACTTTTGATTCCGATCCATCCTGCCTTGATGCGGTCGATCAATGCTTCGTCGCCCAAGGGCATTTTTGTTTTGGGTGACACAGCCGGTCGTCCTATTCAAAGACGAACTTTAACGGGAGTGATTCGCAGGGCAGCGAAACAAGCTGGGCTTCCTACTGATTGCGTTGCTCACGGGCTACGAAAAACTGGGATGCGCCTGCTCGCGGAAAACGGGGCAAGCGAGAACCAACTGGCAGCGATTTCTGGTCACAAATCTATGACGGAGGTCCAGCGTTATACAAAGTCTGCCGATCAGGCAGGCTTGGCGAGAGGCGCAATGAAGCTGATTCCAGACAGAAGGTGAACATAGATTGGCTAACCCCCGCTCGGTTAGCCAGAATTCGCAGCGCAAAGCTTTGTATTTACTAGTCTATTTTTGGTTGGTCATTAACCAATCGTTGTCGCAGCGGCGCGAGCGCAAAACAAAACGGCGCGGGATGATCCCGCGCCGTTAGTAAACGTTAACAGATGAGAGGCTCGATCAGCCCTTGCGGATCAGCGGCGGCGCGTAGACCGGCGCGCTTTCGAGATTCCAGCGCACGCCGAGCGTCAAATCGTGCGACGTGATGTCTTTGAAAGTCGTCACGTTGTTTGTGGTCTGACCGATGAAGTTAGAAACAACCCCGGTCCTGCTATCGCCAAGATTCAAGTAGCTGTAGGCAAGCTCAATCGTCAAATGCGGATTGACCTTGTAAGCTAAGCCGGTATGTAGCGCCCAAGCCAGATTCCATTTTGAATCATTGGGAGCGGACGCCCAACTCGGACCCCCGAGCGAGAATTGACCGATGTCGGTGAAATTGGCGATCGCGACGCGTGAGGTACCGACGCCCGCACCGATGAACGGCGTCACGCACCACCAAGTCCCGAGATCGACATACGCATTCGCGAGGAACAGCCATTCCGACTTGCTGGCGCCATAAAGGTCGTAGCCCGTTGCGCCGCCCGGGTTGGTGAAGCGATCCAATCCCTTGAAGTTCGCGTTGCCCCGATATTGTCCAGTGAGGTCTGCCCTGAACCAATTATTGAACTGATAACCGACGCCGAGGCCAAAGATGCCGCCTGTGTCGAATGATGACGTCTGGGTCAGGATCTGACCGGCCGGATAAAGAAGGGCATTGCCATTCCGCACATCCTTCACGCTCTGATTGCTGAATCCGATATCGCCGCGCAGATACCAGCCGCCGAAATCCTCTACCGGGGGCGGTGCATACATCGGCGGCGGCGCGATAGCCATGTCCGCGGCAAACGCCATCGACGACAACAATGATGCCGCTCCGGCGGCAACGAGAGACATAACGCTACGCATTGGCTTCGTCCTTTTGTCCGGTGAGGCAGACAGCGGAGGCCTCACATCTAGAAACTCACTGCCGGACGATGCCACCAAATGCTTAAGCGCCGCTTAACCCTAATTTTTAAGGTTGATAATCTCTGAGGATTTTTCCATTGATGAAATCGACAGCACAAAAATTCCGCCATCGCCACAATCGCTAACAATGTATTGACAGAAATCGGAAGGATTTGACGCGGCTGATCCCGCGTCAGCGCGCGGCTTTCGGCAGCTTCGGCAGGAACACCGCGAGCAGCCCGAGCGCCGGCAGAAACGCGCAAACCTGATAGACGAACGCGATGCCGGTATGGTCGGCGATCTTGCCGAGCACCGCGGCACCGAGACCGCCGATGCCGAAGGCAAATCCGAAGAACATCCCGGAGATCATCCCGAAGCGGTGCGGCATCAGTTCCTGCGCGAACACGATGATCGACGACGTCGCCGAAGAGATAATGAAGCCGATGAAGACCGTGAGCACGGCGCTGGCGAACAAGCCGGCGTAGGGCAGCGCCAGCGTGAACGGCAGCGCGCCGAGGATCGAAAACCAGATCACGTATTTACGGCCGAAGCGATCGCCCAGCGGTCCACCGAAGAAGGCT
>Ga0209117_1000979_pt1 | contig 10534 bp, 8 predicted proteins | sample BlaSpr_A8_OM2_M2_FD_187978 | JGI IMG/M metagenome (GOLD analysis project Ga0209117, IMG submission 187978) | Forest soil microbial communities from Thunder Bay, Ontario, Canada - Black Spruce, Ontario site 2_A8_OM2_M2 (SPAdes) (version 2) | ecosystem: Environmental > Terrestrial > Soil > Boreal...
AGAGATAGGGTGGGCACGGTAGGTGTCATGTGGTTGCGAATCGCCTCGACGACGACAACGATACCGCAATCCTTTGCTTGCCGCGCCGCGCTGGCACCCGCGGTTTACAATAAGCGAGGAACGTTGCAGCCATGCCACTCGATCAGCCCGTGTTCCGCAGCTCCGCCCGCACCGTGGTGCGCGGCGCATGCCCGCACGACTGTCCCGACACCTGTGCCTTGCACGTCACGGTGGAAAATGGGCGCGCGATCAAGGTCGAGGGTGACCCCGACCATCCGACGACCAACGGTGTGCTGTGCACCAAGGTCGCGCGCTACCTCGAGCGCACGTATTCCGACGCTCGCGTGCTGCATCCGCTGCAACGCGTCGGAAAAAAGGGCGAAGGCAATTTTCGACGGATCAGCTGGGACGCGGCGCTGGATACCATCGCCACGCGCTTCGGCGAAATTGCGTCGTCGGCGGACGGACCGCAGGCGATCGTCCCCTATAGCTATGCAGGCACTATGGGCCTGCTGCAATACGGTTCGATGGATCGGCGCTTTTTTCACAAGCTGGGCGCATCACTGCTCGATCGCACGATTTGCGCGACCGCCGGCAAGGCAGGCTATGTCGCGACCGTCGGCGCCGCCATCGGCATCGATATGGAGGAGTTCCAGAATGCCCGGCTGATACTGATCTGGGGCTCGAACCCGATCGTATCCAATCTGCATCTGTGGAGCCGGGTCCAGGAAGCGAAACGCCGCGGCGCCAAGCTGATCGCGATCGATCCCTACCGCAGCCAGACGGCGGAAAAGTGTCACCTCCACCTCGCATTGCTTCCCGGGACCGACGCCGCGCTTGCCTTGGGCATGATGCATGTCCTGATCGGCGAGAATTTGATCGACCGTGACTATATCGATCGCTACACACTGGGATTCGAGCAGCTAAAGGTGCGGGTTCGCGACTATCCGCCGCAACGGGTCGCGCAGATTACCGGCCTCGCCACGGAGCAGATCGTCGATCTTGCCCGCGATTACGGCACTATTCGCCCCGCCGCGATACGGCTCAACTACGGCATGCAGCGCCATGCCGGCGGAGGCATGGCGATCCGCACCGCGGCGTGCCTTCCGGCGCTGGTCGGCGCGTGGCGCGATCCGGCCGGCGGCGCCTTGCTGTCGACCAGAGGCGCCTATCCGGTGAACGGCGCCGCGCTGGAGAGGCCGGACTTGATCTGGAACGCACCGCGGACCGTCAACATGTCGACCATCGGCGACGCATTGCTCGACGCCAACGATCCCCCGATACGAGCGCTATTTGTCTACAACTCGAATCCGGTCGCGGTCGCGCCGGAATCGGCCAAGGTCGTCGCCGGCTTCGCGCGTGAGGATCTCTTCTGCGTCGTGCACGACGTTTTTCTGACCGACACCGCGGACTACGCCGACATCGTGCTTCCGGCAACGACGCAGCTCGAGCACGTGGATATCCACTCGTCCTACGGGCACCTTTACGCGCTGGCCAACAATGCCGCCATTGCGCCGCTGGGCGAGGCCAAGCCCAATACCGAAGTATTCCGTCTGCTCGCCGCGCGCATGGGCTTCGACGAGCCGTGCTTCCGCGAAAGCGACGAGGACATGGCGCGCAACGCGTTCCTGCACGATCATCCTCGTGCGCTAGGCCTTTCCTGGGACACGCTCAAGGAAAAAGGTTGGCAGCGCCTCAACGTGCCCTCCCCTTTCGCGCCGTTCGCGCACGGAGGATTCCCGACGCCCTCGGGGAAATGCGAGTTTTATTCGCAGACGCTGGCGGATCGGGGGCTCGATCCGCTGCCGACTTTCACTCCGCCGCGGGAATCGGCGGCAAGCGACCCGGCGCTGGCGAGAAAATATCCGCTCGCGATGCTCTCGCCACCGGCGCGCAACGCCCTGAACTCCAGCTTCGCCAACCTTCCCGTTTTTCTCGATGCGGAAAAGGTGCCGTCGCTCGATATCCATCCTGCCGACGCCGCGTCGCGCGGCATCAACGACGGCGACCTCGTGCGGATATTCAACGATCGCGGCGCGATGAGAGCCGCCGCGCGCGTGACCGATAAGGCACGGCCCGGTGTGGTGGTCGCGCTGTCGATCTGGTGGCGCAAGCTCTCTCCGGACGGCACCAACGCCAACATGCTGACCGGCCAGGCCTTGACCGATATGGGCCGCGCGGCGACCTTTTACGACGTGCTGGTCGAGGTCGAGCGGGCCTAGTGTACGGGTCAGAGATTCGCGTTTGACTCAGCACTTCGCATAGATAGAAAAGTTGCCAACTCGTCGCGTTTCGCCTGCGCGTCGCGATAGCCCAGGTCGATCAGCGCCGAGCAAAATCCGGAGTCGAAAAGCAGATAGGACAACAAGCCTTCTCCGCCGGAGCGCGTCCCTCCGATGCCGCCGAGCGCCAACCGCAGGCTGCGCGGCAGCCGGTGCCTGAACTCGCCGGCCAGCGTTTCCAGCGCTACGCTCGGCGTGATCACCAGAAGCATGATGTCGCGCAGCGGCATCGGACTCGAAGCGAGCCGCTCCGGCGGTATCTGATGCACGGCGATATTCACCAGCCGGACCTTTTCCAGGTCGGTACCCAGCGCGTCGGTAAAGACGCTGGCAAATACCTGGCTGCCGATCTGCGCCAGCGACGGCGGGTTCGGGGTCTCCGGGTCGTGTGTGGTGGTTCGAGCAGCGCCAACGACCAGGATGCGGTCCGCGCCAAGATGAAGCGCCGGCGCGGTCGGCGCCATCTGGCCCATCGCACCATCGCCGAAGAACTCGTTGCCGATCTTGGTCGGCGCGAAGACGAATGGAATGGCGCTCGATGCGAGCAAGTGCTGGACCCCTATAGCGGCCCGCACGCCGATGCGCTGCGAGCGCTCCCACAACTCGAGGCCAGGTCCGCCCATGCAGAAGCTCACCGACATGCCGGTGCGGTAGCTCGATGCAGTGATGGTCAGCGCATCGAGTGCGCCTGCGCTGATGCTGTGTTCGATCGAAGGAAAGTGAATGGTCCGCGCCAGAAGCGTCGCCAGCGGCGCATTGTCGAGCAGCGCGATCGGCCGCTGGCGGTCGGCGCCGGGAAACAGCGAGCGCAGGAAGCGCCATGCCGTTTGGGCAAAGTGCCATCCATCCGCACGATAAATGTCCTCGATGCTGAGTGTCGCCCATGTCTCGCACAGCATCGTCGACGCGGTGCGGAAATGGCGCGCGCCTGCCGCGAGCGCGGCGGCATTGATCGCCCCTGCCGAGGTTCCGCAAACGATCCGAAACGGGCTGGTAGTGCCGTCGGGCAGCATTTCAGCGATTGCCCGGGCCACGCCGGCTTGATACGCGGCTCGAGCGCCCCCGCCCGAAAGGATGAGCGCCAGCTTGGGTTTGTCCGACATGGCTGCCGCGGGAGTCGTCAATCGAGCAACTCGTAGGTCTGGGCGAACACGCCCGCGCTGACGACGCTGAAATCGGACGGAGCGTATTGCACCAGCCAATCGCCGGGTGGGACGCGCAAAGTTCCTCGGTCGCGATCGAACGTGACATCGAACGCGTCGGTCATGGTCTTCGCCCACACCACTCGCGCACGCTTGCGATATCTCCCCGGCCTGCCCGGCCGGGTCGGTGCCATTGGCGCATAGTTGATGTCGAACGTGTCGCGGGCGACGGGCCGGCGTTGACCGTCGATATCCGTCAAGAGCGCGTCACCGGTCGAATAATTCACGGGGCCTTCCTGCGTCGGCAGCGTGCCGTCTATCTCGGCGAATTCGACTTGTATCGCCACCGCGCGCCTGCGCGCACGACGGGCGGCTCGATCCTCACTGAGGTCCGGGTAAGTCATGGCTTCACACGCGCAACATCGGCCGGCCAGCCGCTCGCCTCGTGGATGGCAGCGCTGGCGAATGCGGTGGCCGCATCGCGAATCGGCCCGGCGCTCTTCTCCGGGCGCGTGGCCGCTCCGAATTCTGCGCCAAGACACTCGCACAGACCAGGCAGGATATGTTGGTAGCGGTAGAAGCTTGCGGCGCGCTCATGGGTCGGCGATCCCGTCGGGCGGCGTGAATCGCCTGCCGCGACGCTATCTTATCGACCCCGGAGCACTACCGGCAATCGACTTCGTGCCCCCGCTCAGGCGAGCTTGCGCACCAGTCCCACCATGACGCCGAATATTTCCAGCGTGCCTTCCGGTCGTATGACCGGATACGCCTTGTTCTCCGGACGGAGGACAAAGCGCCCCCGCTCGAGGTCGAGCCGCTTGAGCGTGAACTGATTATCGACAATCGCGACCACGATTTCGCCGCGCCGTGCGCCCGCACGCTTCTCGACGACGACAAGATCGCTGTCGAGCACGCCGGCATCGATCATGGAGTCGCCCTTGACCCTCACCAGCACGGTTCGCGACGGATGCTCGATGAGATAATCGTCGAGGGTCAGCGCATCGGCGGGACCGTCATCGATCGGGTTCGGCAATCCTGCGTGCACCGGCGCTTCGGCTAGCGGACGCTGGAAGAAATTTCGTGTCGGCGCCAGCCGCCGGTCCGGCGTAGATTCCACGAAGCCTGCAAGCTTGAGCCGCGCGACCAGCGCCGCGACCGAGGATTTCGAACGCAGGCCGAGCAACGCGCCGATGGACGAATACGACGGCAGCGCACGGTGAGCCGCGTAATAATCCTGGAGGGCGGCCAGATAGGAACGATCGTTCGACATATCGGATACAATAACGAACGATCGTTCTTTCGTCAAGTCCGGATCCATACGCCCCGTGCGGGCTGACGCCTTATCGATGTTTCCCGACCCTGTCGCCTTCGTAGACCTCGAAACCACCGGTATGACCGCCAGCGGCGACTGGGTGAGCGAAGTCGGTATCGTCCGGATCGATGGGGGCCGCGCGACCGAATGGAGCAGCCTGGTCAATCCGGAATGCAGCATCCCGCCCGCCATTCAGGCGCTCACCGGAATCACCCATTCGATGGTGGCGAGCGCACCGACGTTTGCCGACATCGCCAGCGAGGTTGCGACCAGGATCGCGGGCTGCGTCTTCGTTGCCCACAACGCGCGCTTCGATTACGGTTTCCTGAAACACGAATTCGGACGGCTCGGCCAGGCGTTCACCGCCAAGGTGCTGTGCACCGTCAAGCTGTCGCGGCGCTTGTTCGCCGACGCCGCGAGGCACAACCTCGACACTCTGATCGAGCGCCACGGCCTGTCCTCAGATGACCGCCATCGCGCACTTGGCGATGCAAGGATTCTGTGGGCATTCATACAGGCGCTCTATCGCGATCGGCCCGCGGACGAAATCGACGCGGCTGTCGGCAGAATCCTGCGCACGCCGAGCCTGCCGCCGCACCTTCCCGCCGGTGCGCTGGACGCAATTCCGGAGTCGCCGGGGATCTATCGATTCTACGGGCTCAATCCGATGCCGCTCTACGTCGGCAATAGCATCAATCTCCGAGAACGCGTCGCATCGCACTTTTCGTCGGACTATCGCAGCGCCAACGATCTGCGTCTTTCATCGGAGCTCGTTCGCATCGAATTCGAGGAAACCGCGGGCGAGCTGGGCGCCTTGTTGCGCGAGTCACAGCTCGTCAAGTCGCTGTTCCCCGCCTACAACCAACGCTTGCGGCGGCGCACCGATCTGATCGCGTTGGGAGTCATGGCCGAGCCGTCGCCGCCGGATTACTTGCGCGCCGACGTCATCGAACCGCGGGACCTGCATGGACTGTACGGTCCCTTCAGCTCTCGTCGCGCCGCGCGTGAGACCTTGCGCGATCTGGCCGCCCAGGCCGCATTGTGCTGGCGCCTGCTCGGTCTCGAGCGCCGCACGGGTCCCTGCTTCGCGCGTCAGATCAAAAAGTGCGCGGGAGCCTGCGTCGGCGCGGAGACGCTCGAAGCTCATCACGAACGGTTTCGCCAGGCGCTCGCGCCCTACGCGCTGCGACGATGGCCGTACGACGGGATTATCTCGGTGCAGGAAACCAGCCTTACCGGCGAGCGCACCGATGTGCACCTGTTCCGGGACTGGTGCTGGCTCGGGTCCGTGGACGATGCGAGCTCGCTGCATGCCTTGCTCGATGCTCCGCCGCGCGCCGCCTTCGACCTCGACATCTACCGCATTCTTTGCAAGCGGCTTCCAAGGCTTCGGGTGCACACTTACCCGCGCGACCTGTCGCCGGCGCACTAACGCCACCGGTTTTCTGGAAATGGGCTAAGCTGCTCCGGCGCCACTCTCTACTTTAGTTATGTCGCCATCTGCTTCGTCCGTACCGCCCAAACCGAAACTTCCATGGGTCGTGGGCCTGACTGCGCCACACAGGCTGTCATTGACGCTGCTCATCGGCGCGGTTTCGTTCGCGGTCACACAGCCGTGGCTGACGCTGCATACGCGGCTGCTCATCGGCTGGAACGCCGGCACGCTGACCTATCTCGTTTTGGCGTGGCTCGCGGTCACGCGAGCGGATACGGGTATGACGCGGGTGCGCGCGCAACTCTACGATCAGACTGGCTACATCATTTTCCTGCTGGTCGTCGTCGCATCGACCGCCAGCGTCGTCGCCATCGGATTCATGGTCGGCGATGCAAGACTATTGCCCTTCCCGGAGCGCGCGGGACGTCTCTCGCTGTCGATTTTGGCCCTGCTGCTATCCTGGCTGCTGATCCAGACGCTATTCGCGTTTCACTATGCCCGCTGGTATTACTGGCGTGAGCATCCGTCGAAGGACCATATTCGCGGTTTGAGGTTTCCGGGCGAAAAAGAGCCCGATTACCTCGATTTCGCCTATTACTCGTTCGTGGTGGGGATGACTTCGCAGGTTTCGGACGTCGCCGTCGTCGCCCGCCACATGCGCCGCCTGACCCTGATACACGGCGTGCTTTCGTTTGTATTCAACATCGCCATCCTGGCCATGAGCATCAATATCATCGGCGGCATGATCTAGCAGGCCGGCTGTTCTGCGCCGGGCATCGCGGGCCAGCGCCGATCCGGTCGCGCCGCCAAAGGCCGCGTAGGCGGCTCTTGTACCAAACAGTACCCGGTCCCTGCTCCTTAACGGGCTTGGAGAAACCCTGTTACTGAGCTCATATCTGGCCATTTCTGAAAGGAATTGTTACATTCGTCGTCCACGGTGAGGCTCGATGTCTCCGGCAGCCCTTCTTCAGAATCGGGCGCCGGCACCGATCGCATCCTTCAAGCTCACGAGATTCAATGCTCCCAAGAGCACGACAGTGGTCGCCTTTGCGCGCACGCGGCGCCGACACGATGCGTCGCTCGCGTCTGCGGTCATCGGGTGTCGCAGCAAATTTCGACGGGCAAGGGGGAAGCTCACAACCAGTGGTGGTCATCATTGCCGGCACTCGGCCCGAGTGCATCAAGCTGGCGCCGGTCATACGTCGGCTTGCTGGCCACCAGCGGTTACGAATGGTTTTGGTCAACAGCGGCCAGCACTGTCTCGCAGTGAGGCGCACCTTCGCTGAATTCGACATTCGTTGCGACGTCGAGCTTGCCGAGCTGCCGCAGTTGCCTTGGCTAGGAGCCTCACACGACCACTTGCGAGTCGAGCTGCGCGCGGTTCTGGAGCGAATCAGGCCAGCGATGGTCATCGTGCAAGGCGACACGCTGACCGCATACAGCGGCGCGCGGGCCGCGCGCGACACCTCCAACGTGCTTGCCCACGTCGAGGCAGGCCTGCGCACCGATACTATTTCCGATCCATTTCCCGAGGAATGGTTTCGCCGGCGCATCGCCCGCTACGCGAGCATCCATTTCACACCCAGCGCGTCGGCGACGCGCAACTTGCTTGCCGAGGGAGTCGACAGGCGATCCGTTCATCAGGTCGGCAACACCGGTATCGACAGCCTGCGAGCGCTGCTGGCCGAAATGCCACTCCCGGACCGGATTACTCGATGCGCTCGCGATATTGTGCTGGTCACCCTGCATCGACGCGAGAACCATGACCGCAACGCAGGCATCGTCTGCGACGCATTAATCGCGCTCGTCACGGCGCGACCGGACCTGCGCGTGCTTTTCCCAATCCACCCCAACCCGCGCGTTTCGGCACCGATACGACGGCGCCTCGAATCGCATCCGGCATTCGATCTGGTAGCTCCCATGAGCTATCGCGACTTCGTTTTCAATGCCGCTAATGCGGCGCTGATCATCAGCGATTCCGGCGGAATCCAGGAGGAAGCGCCGCATCTTGGTACGCAGCTACTCGTTCCACGCTCCAACACCGAGCGGCCCGAAGGCATCGAGACGGGGTGGGTGCAACTCGTCCGAGCCGATCGGACTGCAATCCTCGAGGCGGCCCTCGAAAAGCTTGCGGCGCCGAGGATGCGGCCGGTGCCAATCGATGCGCATGCGCCGTTCGGTGAAGGCAACGCCGCCGACAAGATCGTGCACGTTTTCGAGCAGACATTGTTGGATCGGGCCTACGTATGAATACGCGACCCGCGAAAGCGGCGCTGCAACGTTATGCGACGCCATCGCGAATGCGAGGTGGTGTCGAGCATTCGCGTGCCGCGCTGACCTCCTGGCTTCTCGGAGACCACGTCCAAGTCACTGCCGGCACGCATGCCGGGGCCGCTGCCGGTTGGCTCGACCGCGAGGGCCACGCCTCGTACGTCTACCCGGAGATCACCGGCTACTATTTGCAGTGGCTGGCGTGGCATGCAGCTTGTCGCGGCGCAAACGACGACACGCGTCGACGCGCTGCCGCCGCGCAACGCTGGCTTCGGTTGTGGGCGTTCGGCGCGGAGACGCCCGAGACCCGCATTTACCTCGGGCCGGCGGTGCGGGACTGGCGCAACTCGGCGCTATTTTTTTTCGATCTCGCGATGGTGCTGCGCGGGCTTGCGGGTGCGACGAAGCGCGGCCTCATCGAAGCCGATCCGAGACTGATTGTGCGCATTTCCGAGCTTCTTGGGAGGCTGGTCGCAGACGACGGGATGTTCGACGCATGCATCGCAACGCGTGCCGATGCCCAACTCCCGCAGCGGTGGTCGACCCGTCGGGGTCCGTTTTTGTCCAAGGCTGCCGGTGGCGTGTTGATTGCGGCGGCGCAATTTTCCTCGCTGCCAGGAGCGCTCGCGCGGGCCGCAGATGCGTCGTTTGCGGACGCGCTCGAGTCAATGTCGCGTGAATCGCATCGCGAGACCCATGCATTGCTCTACGGTATCGAAGGCGCCTTGAGTCTTCCCCAACATCCGGCCAGCGTTACCGCCATGCCGCACTTGGTCCGACAGTTGCGCGAGTTGCTCGAACGCTCCACGCATCTTGGATACATTCCGGAGTCGTTCGGCGGCACCAGACGGGTGCGGCTGGACATCCTTGCGCAAGCGATTCGGGCGGTCGCGCTATTGTTGCCTGACGATGTTGGGCAAATGGCACAGGTGCTTGTCCACTACATCGACCCGGATCTTGGCATCCCCTTTTCACCTGACGAGCTGCCCCGCCAATACAACGTCTGGACCTCGATGTTCGCAGAGCAGGCGCTCTTCGCCGCCGGATGCGCTCCGCGCGACGCGCTCATGGCCGACCTGCGGCTCTGTCTGGTTTAACCGTTGCCGATCCGTTTCGAAACGTCGCCTCTGTAGTCTCAGTCATGAACCCGGTTCGAGACGAAAAATGGTTTGCTTGGGGCGCAGGCGTACGCCAGCGCTTTCGCCTGGCGCCGCTTTTCCTTTCCCTTTCGATTGCCGATCGGGTCGGCGGTGCATTGCGCACGCGCATGGCCCGGCTTGCGCTCCCCCCATGGCGCGCGGGTATTTCGATCGTCATTCCGGAGCGCGATTCCCCGGAGCTGCTGCTCAAGGCCCTGGCTTCCCTGTACGAGGCATTGAATGCCGTTGACGAGCCGCACCAGGTTGTGGTCGTCGCCAATGGCGCGGTGCGCGAAGTTTATGACGAAGTCGTCGCCAGGTACCCCGGCCTGGAATGGGTGCACCATCGTCGTCCCCTTGGATTCAGCGCAGCCATTCACAAAGGTCTCCGGCGCGTTCGGTACGATTGGACGTTCCTGATGAATAACGACATGACGCTCGATCGGTCGGCGCTGCGCGAGGTTTGCACATTGCGCTCCGCGGAAGTGTTTGCGATCGCTTGTCAGATCCACCAGCAAAGCGCGTCTGGCCGGCGCGAGGAAACGGGGTTTACGGATTGGTATGTCAACGCAGCGGGCGTTCACGTATTCCACGCCGACCCCGGCGCAGAAGATAAGGTACGCAGGCATTTGTGCGCGAGCGGCGGCGCCGCACTGTTTCGCACGGCCCCTTTGCGCGAATACGCGCGCGACAGCCGATGTTACGACCCGTTTTACTGGGAAGATGTGGAATGGGGGATCCGGGCGCAACAGGATGGATTGAGCGTCTTGTTCTGCCCCGGATCTCACGCATGGCACCAACATCGGGCCACATCGTCGCGCTTCTATCCGGCGCCGGAAATCGAGCGCATCGCGGAGCGGAACCGGATCTTGTTCGATGCCAGAAATGCCATAACCGAACACGGCGCCGAGTGGCTCATGGCACGGGTCTGTGGTCTTTCCTATGAGTCCCAG
>Ga0209117_1000980_pt1 | contig 10531 bp, 10 predicted proteins | sample BlaSpr_A8_OM2_M2_FD_187978 | JGI IMG/M metagenome (GOLD analysis project Ga0209117, IMG submission 187978) | Forest soil microbial communities from Thunder Bay, Ontario, Canada - Black Spruce, Ontario site 2_A8_OM2_M2 (SPAdes) (version 2) | ecosystem: Environmental > Terrestrial > Soil > Boreal...
CCAGCCACTCGTCGAACGCTCACAGCCCTCGGCCTGCTGGCCTCAGCGGCCGATATCGAGCCGGTCGGGAAATGGGAAGGGCGGAGCGATCGGCCCCGGCTCAGGCCGCGGGCGTGACCTTTCGCGGGTGGATGGTCGAGGACCTGATCCGGCCGCTCGAGAGGCGGAGAATCCAAAATCTTGAATCCGAGTCGCAGCAGGGCTGGTGAGTTTATGGGACCGTGGGGACCACGGAGTTATGTTACTATACCATTAGGATGTGGTTATCCGGCGCCTACGCGCCCTACGCTCAAGCGGCGACCTCGACGACTTCTGGCGCTTTCACGAGGCCCAAGAGTAGCGGCGCAACCATGCCGGCCTCGACGCCGACCAGAAGGTGCCCCCGACGCGCCGCAGACCCGACCGGCAGCTCCGGATCGTCAAGTAAATGGCTCAACCCATGGCAGGGCCGCGAGTCAAATCGATCGTTCCAAAAGAGCCGCACCCATACAATTAGGGGGGTTCCCATGGGAACGGCGCCGAAACGCTCACTCGTGGACCGGCTACCGGGCTGCGCCCGATCGACAACGCGGAAAGGGGGAAAGTCAACATGAAACCCGAGCACTCGAGGCTCTTGGCGAGCGTTGGATTCGCTGCCCTGCTTTCTTGGGTGCAAACCGCCCCAGCGCTGGCCGCGGCGGTCGCGCCATCACTGGGTACGGCTGCGAGCTACACGGTCCTGGGTACAAACTCCATCCCGACTGTGGGGACGGTAACCTGCACCACTTCCACCATCAACGGAGACGTGGGCTCCACCTTTTCCTCGATCACCAACACCGGGTGCACGATTACGGGGGCGATCAACACGCCGGTCGCCGGTTCGGTTGTAACTGACTTCAACAACGCGTACAGCGCGCTCGATAGCCTGAACCCGACCTGCGACGGCGTCATTCCGACCATCAGCACCACGCTCCCGCCCGGTGTCTACTGCTCCGCTGCAGGGACCACGATAGGCGCCGGTGTCATTTTTACTCTCAACGGCAACGCGAGCGATGTCTGGGTTTTCAAGATCGGGACTGGCGGGTTGGGCGCCCTCACGGGCAACAGCTTCCAGGTGGTCATGGGCGGCACCGCGCTGCCGTGCAACGTCTATTGGCGGACCGCCCAGGCCGCGACGATGACGGGTTCGAACTTCATAGGAACCATCCTCTCGGGTAGCGCCATCAGTTTGACCGGAGGAAACTACATCGGGCGAGCCTTGGCGACGACCGACGTGACGGTGACTAACGAGGCGCCAATGACCTTCGCGGGCTGCGGCGCGGCTCTGATCCCCACGCTCTCCGGGTGGGGGATGACCATGCTCGTGACCCTCCTGGCCCTGTTGGGCTTCGCAGCGATCCGCAGGCTGGCGACGTAGCCAGCAAAGGAGCTCGCAATGAACGGAGCGGCCACTCGCGGAACCTACGCCGTCTCCGGCCTGCTGGCCGCGGCGGCCATCACGATCGTTGTTCAGGCACAGCAGGGAGGGGTTGCGTCCAGCTACGGCCCAACGAATCAGAGCCTGACCTTCGAGCAGATCAAGGCGGCACGCCTGGCGGTCAAGGCTCAACGCGCCAAGCAGCACATGGAGCTTCTGAACTGGCGCTATGACCTTGCGAGGACAGCGACTTCAGCAACCAGCATGTCCGGCGGCAAGCCCGCACCCGTGGGACCGACGGCCAGACTCCGCGATGTGACGTGGGATCAGCTCGATGCGATGACGCCGGCGCAGATCCGGGAGAAGGGACTCTTTCCGTACCGGCCCTTGCCCTTTCCGGACCATGCCGAAGGGGGCATGCTCTTTCCTGAAATGACGCTGAAACCGCTGCCGAGGCTTACCCGCTTCGACATCGACTTCGACCTGCCCGAGCACGTCCTTCCGGATCCGGTCCCCGCCATGTATCTCACCACCCGGCCGGACCTCGGTGACGTCGCCAAGGGTCGCCTCGTCACGATCCAGAACTACTACGAGATCTTCAACGGCATCCTGAACCCGAAGCAGCTCGAGGGACTGCGCCTCTTGCTCACCCAGTTCCCGCAACAGCAGTTCAACGCCACCGAGGACCGGCGAACCGATCGGGCGGACGGCATGCAGGGCGTGGCGTGCTTCGACTGTCACGTCAACGGGCACACCAACAAGGCCACGCACCTCGTGGGAGACATCCGGCCGCAAGAGTTCCGCCACCGCATCACCACGCCCTCCCTGCGGGGCGTGAACATCCAGCGGCTCTTCGGCTCGCAGCGCGCGCTCAAGACCATCGAGGATTTCACGGAGTTCGAGCAGCGCGGTGCTTACTTCGACGGTGACATGGCGATGGCCGCCAAGAAGGGGGTCAACGTCCTGGAACGCGCCAGCCAGGTCCACTTCATGGCCGAATTCATGGCGATCCTGGACTTTCCACCCGCGCCCAAACTCGACATCTACGGCAAGTTGGACACCACAAGGGCAACACCGGCGGAGCTGAGGGGCGAGGCGCTCTTCAACGGCAAGGCCCAGTGCGCCGGCTGCCACCCGGCTCCCTACTACACCGACAATTCCATGCACAACCTCCAAGCCGAGCGGTTCTACAAGCAAGAGCTCGTCGACGGGATGATGATGGCCCACGACGGACCCATCAAGACCTTTCCGCTACGCGGGATCAAGGACTCCCCACCCTACCTGCACGACGGGCGTTGCCTTACTCTGGAGGACGCGGTGGAGTACTTCAACCTGGTACAGCATCTTCATCTGGCCGGTCAGGAGAAGACGGATCTGGTTGCCTTCCTGCGTGCACTGTGAGATCTGAGAAGCTCTGACGCTAAAAGGGGTCACGACACGCGACACGAAACGTGATTTTAAGAGTACGCTCAAAGCTCGCAGCCCCCTCGCCATCCGCTCGTCTCACCGCCGAGCCCGGCGCCCTACCCACCTGGCCTGCTCTAATTCGGGTTTCCCGCTCAAGTACGGTGGCCTGCGCCGCACCGGCCGCGACCCCTCCCGATCTCAACGCGCCGTCCGTGAGGCGATGCTCACCGGAGTGCAGCCGCTTGGCCGACCGACGCCCGCGGCGCCTCGCCGGCCGCGCTGCGCCGCCCCGTGGTCAGCCGCCGATAGCCTCAAGTTGTGCAGACCTTGCGAAAGGAACGTCTCACCCTTCGCAAGATCTTCAAATATTCAATCGATACATGTTCAACTCAGCGGCCGCGCTGGCCATGGTTCGAGCTGCCTGCCGGGACGCGGCGACTGGGGCTCGCCACCTGCTCCTTGGCTTCTACGCACCGGGCTTCGGCGCCCCCTGGCCCGGTTGGCCGGGCTTCGGCGCCCCCTGGCCCGGTTGGCCGGGCTTCGGCGCCCCCTGGTCGGGTTGGCCGGGCTTCGGCGCCCCCTGGCCCGGTTGGCTGGGCTTCGGCGCCCCCTGGTCGGGTTGGCCGGGCTTCGGCGCCCCTTGGCCCTGCTGATCTTGATCCGCCATGCTCAGCTCCTTCTGGATGAGGATGCCTTTGTGACATCGACAACCACACCTCACAGCAACGAACGTGCCACTTGGACTTGCCTCACAGGACTCCCAGAGCAAATCCCTGTTGGATGCCGGGCTCTACTTCGCCAGCTTCTGTTCGGCACTAACTGCCGGACGGTGCCAACATCAGGATCGGTGCCGAGGTCGCCGGCAGAGAGGTCGGTGTCCGTGGCCACTGTGACACCGGCTTCGGGGTCGAGGGAACGGGCGGTGGCGGAGGAGTTCATGGGAAAGGGTCTGTGCCTCAGGACCCGCCAAGTCTCGGTCCGACGGCAGTTGGCGTCTTAGGGGACAGTATCGAATGACAACGGCGTTCGTGGAGTTAGTGCCCTGTTTTTACCGATGCAAATAACAAGTCCGGTGTGTTCGGCTTTAACTCGAAAACGTCCGGTGGTTTTGCTTTTGGTGTGTTCGGTCGCTGCGATGCACTAGAGGGAGTGGGCGGGAAATCCGGCCTCGAAGGGTAAGTGACAAAAGGTGCACGCAATCCTGGGGATTCGTCCTCGGCGTCTTCGCCTCGGGAGGCGGCATGGCTGGACCCGAGTACCTGATCTTCGGCCCTTGACCCCGGGGGCGCCGAGCAGGGCGTCGGCCAGCGTGGCGTCGCCGATGGCGTCGTGCCAGGTGTCGACGGGTAGCTGGCTGGTCACCACGGTGGAGCGGCAGCCGTAGCGGTCTTCCATGATCTCCAGCAGGTCCCGGCGCTGAGCGTCGCCCAGCGGATGCATGCCCCAGTCGTCGAGTTATGTGCAGCTCCACATAACACGACTTATGTGGAGCAGCCAGTTATGTGGAGTCATCAGCCGCAGACCTCGCAACGGTAGCGGATCTGATTGTTCCCACTCCACATAACTGGAGCTGGTCACCGGCTTTTCACAGCGCTTCAAGCCAATCGAGGACGGAGGCGTCCGACCGCCACGGAGCCGGCACCGGGTCGGTGTCCCCCGTGATGGGGCCGGCCCTGGCAATCGCGGCGCGCTTCGTATCGAGATCCACGACGGCGTAGCGATTTGTGGTCTCCACACTCGCGTGTCCGAGCCAGTGGCTGATCGAGACGAGGTCGACCCCGGCTTGGAGGAGGTGGACGGCGGTGCTATGGCGGAGCGTGTGGGGATGCACTCGTTTTTGTCCGAGACCCGGCGCGGCAGCCTGGGCTCGCCGTGCGTACTTTCGCAGTAGGTAGCGGACACCGAAGCGGGTGAGCGGCTCGCCGCGGCGGTTGCGGAAGAGCCGCTCCGCAGAGAGGTCGTCCAGCTCCACCTCGACGAGGAGCGCGCGAAGCACCTCGGCAGTCTGAGGCCAGAGCGGGCAGAGGCGCTCCTTGCGTCCCTTGCCTCGTAGCCGGACCTGGGAGGGGTGTTCGAGCTGTAGGTCTCGGGGGCAGAGGTCGAGGAGTTCTTGGACCCGGGCGCCGGTATTGAAGAGCGTGACGAGGAGCGCGTAGTCGCGGCGACCGTCGGCGGTGCGGCGGTCTGTGGCGTCGAGCATTGCCCGGAACTCCTCGGTCTCGAGGTAGTCGACTGTACGCAGACGGGCGCGTTTGAAGGGGATCGCGAGGAGGCGCTGGCAAGCTTCGATGAACTCGGGATGCTGCGTGGCGACGTAGCGCGCGAAGGCGTGGACAGCGGCCAGGCGGATGTTGCGTGTGGCCGTGCAGTTTCCGCGGTCCCTCTCCAGGTGGTCGAGGAATGCGAGCAAGCCGTCGGGGTCGAGATCGCCGAGGTCGAGCCCGACGACGGGACGTCCCTTTCGCTCAGCGAGGAAGCGCAGGAGGAGCACCAACCCGTCGCGGTAGCTCCTCACGGTGTGGGGACTTGATCCGCGAATGCCGGGGAGGTGCTCGGCGAAGAAGCGGCGCAGTGCGCGGGCCAGGGTGTTGGGAAGCGCGGTTTTCATCGTGCACCTCTTGGGGCCGAGCTCGCGTCGAGGAAGGGGCCGCAGTGGCGGGCAAAAAGCTCGCACGCCGCCTCTGCGACGGGCTCGAGGAATCCGAGGTAGTGCTGGGTCGAGACGATGGAAACGTGTCCCATATATGCAGCGAGGGCGGGGAGCTTGGTCTGCACGTCGGTCCCGGCGTCGTACCAGCGGCGCAGAGCCTGGAGGGCGAAGCTATGCCTCATGTCGTGGACCCGGGGTAGCCGGCCCGACGCCGTGCGGAGACCGGCTCTCTGGAACAGATCCCGCAGCCCGTGGCCGAGCCCTTGTCCTGTGTAGCACCGCAAGCCCCGCCAGCAACTGCAGAGCAGCGGCGTGTCGGAGGCATGCGGCAGTCTCCGGCGCGCCCGAAGAAAGGCGTCCATCTCGTTGGCCGCATCGCGGGAGAGGGGCACAATGCGCGACTTGTGGAACTTGGTGGCCCGGATGGCGAGGGTTTGCTCCGCAGGGTCGTAATCAGCGAGGGTCAGGCGCGCGAGCTCGCCGCGTCGTAGCCCCGCCGTGTAGAGCAGAACGACCGCGAGGCGGAACACCTCAGGGCGCAGCGGCGAGGTCGAGCTCGGCCGGAGGCCCTTGGCAGCGTGCAGAAGCCGGACGATCTCCTGCCCAGTGAACAGATGAGGGCGCCGCGGGGCGTGCCGTCGTGGGAACCCTGCCGAGTCAGGGACAAAGCAGTGGGAATCGCTCCTCTGCCGGTAAAGGCAGAAATTGCGGACGATTTGCATCCGCTTCCGCCGCACGGTCGGCGTCAGATGCGCGAGCGTGGTGCTCCAGCGGGCGAAGCTCTCGGCAGTGAGATCGGGCCGATCTGGCAACTGAGTGGCAAGGAAGCGCTCGAGATGGGCGAACACATTGCGCTCGGTTGCGTAATTTCGACCGAGCGCCGCTTTCAGCGCCAGGTAGCGCGCGACGATTGGCTCAAGGGGTGAGGGGAATCTTTGGCGCGTGCTCATCGGCGGACCTCCGCTCGGGCTTCGGCCGGCAGCTGAAGCGCCACGTCCCGCAGATCCTCGATGTGCAGCCGCAGGTAAACGCACGTGCTCTCGGCGCTGCGGTGGCCGAGGAGGTCTCCGATTGTCTTGAGCGGCGTGCCTTGCCGCAGCAGATGGACCGCAAGGGAGTGCCGCAAGCAGTGCGACCCCTGGAACGGGACGGAAAGGCCGCTACTGCGCACACTGCGCTGAAACGCTCCCCAAAGAGCCGTGCGCTTCAGCGTCCCGGCGGGAGCGCGGACGCGAAGGAAGATCTCCCGGTACGGAAGCTCTGGACGGCCGTGCCGCAGGTAGTCGAGGAGCGCACCACCGACCTCGGGAGTCAAGGGGAGCAGGAGGGGCGCGCTGACCTTGGGCCGCTGAACCCGGAGGCGGGCCGCTCGCCATTCGACATCTTCGAGCGTCAAAGCCACGACCTCGGACGACCGTAGGCCGTACGTGGCGACCAGCAGCAACATCGCGTAGTTCCGCCGGCCCGTCGGCGTGGAGCGGTCGATGGCGGAAAGGAGGGCTCGTACGGTTTCCCATGAAAGTGCGCGAGGCAGCCGCTCGCCACGGTAGAGACGGGGCGCGTCGAGTTGGGAATCGAGACCGGGTCGGACGAGGGCTTGACCAGCGAGGAATCGCAGAAAGGATCGAAGGTGAGCGACGGAGTGTTGCAGGCTGGCGCGAGCGAGGCGGGTACGCAGGACTAGAAGGAAGTCTTCGACTTTCGCTTGATCGAGTTGGCGGAGGCGATCGGGATGGTGATCGTAATCCAAGAAGGCAATGAACTCCGCCACGGTGCGGCTGTGGTGGGCCACAGTCGGGGCCGAAAGACCCCGCGCCATCTGGAGGTACGCACGATAGGAAGCGACCAGCATCCCGGCGGGCGTGGTCGGCGGAAGTAGGAAAACGCCGCGCTCGTCGAGGTAGCGGACGAGCGATCGAACGACAGCGCCAAGGTAGTGATCGTTCTGCGAATCTGTAGGCACACAGCGGAGCAGCGCAGCCGAGGATATCTCGCTGGGCCTACGCACGCCGCAGCGGCGGAGCAGGTCGTCGAGGCGAGGTGTGGCACGAATGCGCAGACGGATTGGAAGTAGTGGATACCCCTGGCCGCGCAGCCACACCACGAACCCGTCGAGGCACTCTCCCAAGACGGGAAGGGACGCGTACCGAGGGTAGCCCCGCGGAAAAAGCTCGGAAAGCATCGCGACCTCCTTTCGGAAGCGCCACCATTGGCGCGCTCGCGATGCTATCGAGCCGATTTATGTGGAGTTGGAGGGTGGAATAGACAGCAAACTACGGGGATTCAGTGCCCGAAGTCCACATAACTGCCTGCTCCACATAAGTCGAGGACCAGCACGTCGATCCGCGCCAGGTTCACCAGCAGCTTCGAGTACCGGCCATCCGCCTTGGCGGTGCCCAGCTCGGACAGCAGACGCGGCACGCGGTGATACGCGGCGGTGAAGCCCTCGCGACAGGCCTTCTGCGCCAGCGCGCAGGCCAGGAAGCTCTTGCCGGCACCCGTCGGTCCGGTGATCAGGACGTTGAGGTGGTGGGAGACCCACTGGCACGAGCACAGCGATACGAAAAGCGATCGATCGAGACCACGGGGCATCCGCAGATCCACGTCCTCGACGGCGGCGGCCTGGCGCAATCTCGCCTTGGCGAGCCGGTCCTTCAGCCGGCGGTTCTCGCGCTCCGTCATCTCGCGATCCACCAGCAGGCCCAGGCGTTCGGCGAAGCCGAGCTCCTCGAGGCCGCTCATCTGCAGCTGCTCCTCGAGGCCTTTGAGCATGCCGGTCAGCCGCAGCGCCTGGAGCTTCTCCAGCGTCGGATGGGTCAGCATGGTTTGCCCTGCTCGCGGTAGTACGAGGCGCCGCGGAGATTCTCATGGGCGAGCGGGCGAGCCGGCAGCGGCTCGGTGTCCGGCTCCGGCTGACGATCCAGCCCCACCAGCAGGATCGAGCGCACGCTGCGGTACGAGGCGGCGCCGACCTGCAGGGCGCGCTGGCAGGCCGCATCGAGCCGCTCGCCGCCGTAGCGCTGGCTCAGGCGCATGATCCCCAGGCACGAGCGGAAACCCTGCTGCGGGTGGACCCGCGTCGCCATCACCGTCGCGATGAGACCGGCCACCGACGGGCCGGCCTGCTGTGCCCAGCGCACCAGCCGCTCGGGCGTCCACTCCGCATACGCTCGATGGGCCTGCGGCATGTGCTCGGTCTGCGTCGTGTGCGCTCCTCGACGAAAGCTGCGCAGATGGCTCGCCACTCGCTTGCTCTTCGCGAAGCATTCCACGGTCTTGGCGCTCAACCGGACGTCGAGCTCCTGGCTCACCAGCTGGTAGGGCACGCTGTAGTAGTGGTGGTCGACCTCGACGTGGTAGTCGATGTGGACTCGCGCCTTCACTCTCGAACAGCGACCGGCGCGAGCCTGGCAGCTTGCGGAAGGGCCGGTCGTTCAACGGGCCGAGAAGCTCCCGGATCGCCTGGTTGAGCTCGGCGAGCGAGAAAAACTGCCGGTGCCGCAGCCGGGCTAGGATCCATCGCTGCACGAGCTGCACGCCCGACTCGACCTTGGCCTTGTCTCGCGGCTTGCGCACCCGCGCCGGCATCACCGCCACGCCGTAGTGCACCGCCAGGTCCTGGTAGGTCGGGTTGAGCTCCGGCTCGTACCGACAGGCGCGGGTGACGCCGCTGCGAAGATTGTCCGGGATGACCAGCTCGGTGAGGCCGCCGCCGAATTCGAAGGCCCGCACGTGTGAGCCGATCCAGTCGGCAAGGCCCTGGCTCCACGTCGCCTCCGCGAAGGTGTAGTTGCTCGCGCCCCACACCGCCACGAAGACCTGCGCCTCCCGCACCTCCCCGGTCCCGGTGTCCACCACCGGCACCGTGGCGCCGCAGTAGTCCACGAACAGCTTCTCGCCGGGCCGGTGCACCTGGCGCATGCACAGGTCCAGCTTCCCTCGCCAAGCCCCGTACAGCTCGCAGAAACGGCTGTACTGGTAACCGTCCGGCTGCCGCTCCCGGTACTCCTGCCACACCAGGCTCAGCGTCACGTCCTTGAGCTTCAGCTCCTCATGGACCTGCACCCAGTCCACCGCCGGTCGCTCGCGCCGCGTCGGTCGCCGCGCCGCCGGATAGAGCCGTCGCTCGAGCTCCTCGCCGCTCCAACTCTCCCACCCCGCTTCCAGCACGCCGGCCCGCTGCGCCCGCGCCAGGTAGTCCGCTACGCTCGCCCTCGCGACACCGCACACCCGACCGGCCTGCCGCTGGCTCAAACCGCACACCAGCAGCAGCCGCAACACCTCCTGAATTTTCCTCATGCTGAGTCTCCGTGCCGGCATCTCCCTCCCTTCGTCGTGAAGGACGAGGATGCCACAGCGTCGGAGCCCAACTCGTCGCTCGTTCCGACCGGAAGGCGGCCACCCTTCCGATCGATGCCGGCCACCCTTCCGACGACCACCCACAAGTGGCCGCCTTCGCGTCGGAAAGGGTGGCCGCCTTCACCCCGGAACGGTGGCCGGCTTCACATCGGAATCCCTGGCCGGCTTCGCCCGGAATACGCACCCTCGGGGACGACCCGATCGACCCCAGGCGCTTCAGTCCCTCCCAGGTGATGGATTTCGTCGGCTCGATGAGAGGACGGTTCTCCCCTCGTTCGATGAAGGCCGTGCGTACGGCGCTCCGGTCGTTCTTTCGGTTCTTGCGCGTCCAGGGACTCTGCGACGAGCGGCTCGAGGCTGCGGTCCCTGCCGTCGCCCACTGGCGGCTCTCGACGCTTCCTCGATGTCTGAGCGACCGGCAGCTCGCTAAGGTGCTCGCCTCGTTCGACGCCTCTACGCCGTACGGACAAAGAGACCGCGCGGTCGTGTTGTGCCTGTCGACCCTGGGACTTCGGCCCGGCGAGGTCGCCGACCTCTGTTTGGAGGATCTCGACTGGCGCGCCGGTACCGTCGAGTTGCGAGCACGCAAGACCCCGCCGGGGCAGGGTTCTCCCTCTTCCATGCGAGGCCGGCCGTGCGATCGTTGCCTACTTGCGCGGGGAGCGTCCAGCCACCCACGAGCGCCGGGTGTTCGTGCAGCACGTTGGGCCTCGTCGCGG
>Ga0209117_1000981_pt1 | contig 10527 bp, 11 predicted proteins | sample BlaSpr_A8_OM2_M2_FD_187978 | JGI IMG/M metagenome (GOLD analysis project Ga0209117, IMG submission 187978) | Forest soil microbial communities from Thunder Bay, Ontario, Canada - Black Spruce, Ontario site 2_A8_OM2_M2 (SPAdes) (version 2) | ecosystem: Environmental > Terrestrial > Soil > Boreal...
TCATACGCAGTCACCGCATTCAGCGCCGACAGATCGAGCAGCGCATTGGTCGCCATCGGCTGGCCTATCAGCCGCTTACTGCCATGGCCGACAATTTCCAGCGGCTGCTCGCTGGCAATCGCCGCGCGAACCGCCTGCTCGACATCCTTGGCGTCACGTACTTTTAAGGTGTCCACGCGCTTAGATCTGCATTTTGTTGTCATCGTCCGTCACCGGGTCGCCGCGAAGCGTCGCCCGATGACAGGCTCCGGCGGACGATCCAGTAATCGCAAGAGCCGCAGATAAACTTCGACGGTTCGGAATACTGGATACCCCGCCTGCGCGGGGTATGACGATAAAAAAATGGTACAAGGCCATCCTCAAAACCGCGGAAGTTCGGGGAAAGCGAGCTTGCCGCGATGCACGTGCACGCGGCCCAGCTCTGCGCAGCGGTGCAGGGTTGGGAATACCTTGCCCGGATTGAGCAGACCCTGCGCGTCGAACGCGCATTTCAGCCGCTGCTGCTGGTTGAGATCGATCTCGCTGAACATCTCGCCCATCAAATCGCGCTTCTCGATACCGACGCCGTGTTCGCCGGTGAGCACGCCGCCGAGCTCGACGCAGACCCTTAAGATATCGGCGCCGAAGGCTTCGGCCCGCTCCATCTCGCCGGGCTGGTTGGCATCGTACAGGATCAGCGGATGCAGATTGCCGTCGCCGGCATGGAATACGTTGGCGACGCGCAGATCGTATTTTCCCGAAAGGTCGCGGATTCGCGCCAGCGCCTCCGGCAATTTGCCGCGCGGGATGGTGCCGTCCATGCAGAGATAGTCAGGCGAAATCCGCCCGACGGCGGGGAATGCTGCCTTGCGCCCGGCCCAGAACAGATTGCGCTCAACTTCCGAAGTGGAAATCTGCAAGGTGGTCGAGCCGCAGCCCTTCGCGATCGCCTCGACACGGCCGATCAGCTCATCGACCTCGACGCCGGGACCATCGAGTTCGATGATCAGGAGCGCCTCGACGTCGAGCGGATAGCCGGCATGGACGAAGGCTTCGGCGGCGTGGATTGCCGGTTTGTCCATCATTTCCATGCCGCCCGGAATGATCCCGGCGCCGATGATACGCGCCACGCATTCGCCGGCCGCCTCGACTTGCGCGAAACCGACCATCAACGCGCGTGCGGTCTCCGGCTTCTGCAGGATCCGCACCGTGACCTCGGTAATGACGCCGAGCAGGCCTTCCGACCCCGTGATGATGCCCATCAGGTCGTAGCCGCCGGTCTCGGCGGACTTGCCGCCGACCCGGATGATCTCGCCCGTGATCAGCACGATTTCGCAGCCCAGCACATTGTTGGTGGTCATGCCGTATTTCAGGCAATGCACGCCGCCGGAATTTTCCGCGACATTGCCGCCGATCGAGCAGGCAATCTGCGACGACGGGTCGGGCGCATAGTAAAATCCGGCATCGGCGACCGCCTGGCTGATGGCGAGATTGGTCACCCCCGGCTCGGTCACGACCACGCGGTTGTCGAAATCGATCTCGCGGATGCGCTTGAATTTGCCAAGGCCCAGCAGCACGCCATCGGCCAGCGGCAACGCGCCGCCGGACAGCGAGGTGCCGGAGCCGCGCGGCACCACCTTGATGCCCTGCTCGAAGCAATATTTCAGAACCTGCGACACTTGTTCTGTCGTGTCCGGCAGCACCACGACCATCGGCGGCTGACGATACGCCATCAGGCCATCGGACTCGTAAGGGACCATTTCGGCCGGGCTGTCGATCACGCCCTCCCCCGGCACGATCGCACGCAATGCCGCCACGATTGTCTCGCGGCGGTCAAGGACGGCCTGATCCGATGCGGGCATCATGATGGTCATGTAACTTCTCCCACGGCCGCTTCTCGCGCACGCGCATCCGTGCTCGCCGATTTGTGATGACGAATCAAGCACGTCTGGATCGTTTTGGGTAGGCCGCCAGGCGAAAAGCTGGCCGGGAATGCCTACTATGGGAAGGGCGCATGAAACCCCTAACCGTTTCGCGTCTTGTCCACCGCGAGACCGCCATGCCACAACGGCGGCGGCACCGTCCCCCCTCCCCGAAACCCCCACGAAGAGCCCACAATGAAAAAACTGACACTGAGCGCGCTGGCCGTCATCGCATCGTCGGCCGTCGCGTCCGCCGCGCTGGCGCAGGACGTCGCGGCCGGCAAGACCTCATTCAACAAATGCATGGCCTGCCACGCGATCGGCGCAGGCGCCAAGAACAAGGTCGGCCCGGAACTCAACGGGCTCGACGGCCGCAAGTCCGGCACCGCGCCGGATTATAATTACTCCGACGCCAACAAGAATTCCGGCATCACTTGGAACGAGGCGCAGTTCAAGGAATACATCAAGGACCCGAAGGCGAAGATTCCCGGCACCAAGATGGCGTTCGCCGGCATCAAGAACGAGAAGGAAGTCAACGATCTCTGGGCGTTTCTCGCGCAATACGACAAGGACGGAAAGACCAAGTAGCGGCCCTCGCCGCGACCGTCAGCAACCAGGGTCCATCGATCTAACGACAGGCGGAACGAAGGTCTTTCGGCATCATTGACAGTGATGCCGGGAGGACATCATGCGGCTGCGCGATCAGTTCATTGCCTTGGTTGCCCTTGCCTTCGTAGCCTTGGGCCTGGCCCTTTCGCCTGCCGTTGCAGCGGCGGAGCCGATCAGTTGGGTCAGGTATCAGGTTCCCGAAACCGGCGCTGCGGTTGACCTTCCCACCTCAATTTTTACCGAAGAGGCTGGAAAGCCGGAAGCAGGATACGGCGGGCGCTTTCTGACGTCGGACCGGCGCGCCGATCTAACGATCCAGTCGGTCCCCAACGACGCAGGATTTTCGCCGGCGGTATTTTTGGCCAGGAAAAATCCGCCGCCGAATATTATATATAAGAGGGTGACACCGCGATTTTTTGTCGTGTCCAGCTTCCGCAAGCGAAAAATCTGGTGCGACCGCTGCAACTTTACAGGGCGATTTATCAACTGCGTGTTGATCAACTACCCGGCGGCCGAGAAACGCCAGTGGGATAGCGTCGTCACCCGGATCAGCAACACCTTGGCCAGCAGATAACCCGCGCTTCAATGCGGGGACGACTTCGCGCTACGGCGAAGCGACAGCTCGAATTCGTTCGCATCATCAGCGATGCGCTGGTGCGGAATGATTGATTGCCGGCAAACGCGAGGCCAGGTGTTCATGAGTCCGCGCCTTTCGAGCATCGATACTTGATGCGCAATGCGGCTGCGCCTCAAATTTTCTCGATCAGTTCAACATCCAGCAACGCGGCAAATTGCTGGCCGCCGTGCATGTCGCGTTCGCCTCGCCAGCCTTGCGGCGCGGACCGGGGATAGGAAATCTTGAGCACGTTCAGGCTGTCGACCGGAATGAATTTGATCGAAGCCGGGTTCGCGCCATAAAGGGTCGAAAAAAGTTCCGGCGAGATGTTCGGATCGCGCCCGTGGGCACGATAGGCCTGCTCGTCCTTGAAGAAGAGATCGACCGTGATCCAGAACGGTCCGGCGTTCTTGGAGCGGATATGCCGGCAAACATCGGACAGTTTAGGCATGCTCCCCTTCTTTCTTCGCCGCGCCCGGATAGTCGGCCCACCCGATGCGGACCAGTTCCAGACCGTTTTCCACCGCGACGACGTGATTGAGCTTGAACGCGTAGACCTGGCCGCGTTCGATTTCGGCGGGACTAAAGGGGAACGCGTAGCTTGGCAGTTCCAAGCCCGCGTCGAGGGGGAAGTGGAAGAAGATGGGATTGCAGGTTTTCGCTATCCGCGTCGCCATTTCCTGGCTCGATGCGGTCGCAACGAACATCACGCCGACTTCGCTCGGAATCGGCGTGCCCGGGGCCGGCGTTTGTCCGGAAACGCCGCTCCAGCCGTAGACGCGGAGCGAAATGTCGTAGTCGCCCGCCGCCTCGCCGATGGCCGTTTCGACACGGCGGTTCAATTGGCGCAGCATGCGCTCCTGAAAGACTTCCAGCGATGAAAGCACCTTGGGGTCGCGGATCCCGATAAACATGATCGTCTGGAACGGCCCGCCGTCTGCGCCTTCCAGCTTCATCGTGTAGGGTTGCGGCGTCCAGCGAGAGCCGGTCACTTTCGTGATGCGATCGTCAACGGCTTCGTAAGTCGCGCACGTGACATCGAGGATTCCGCCCGGCTCCGTCAACAGAAACGGATCGCTGTTCTCGTAGAGCATGTGCGACGAAACCGTGTAGGGCGTACAGCTATTGCTCAGCCGCAGCGGCTCGACCTCGAAACTGTCGTCGCCGATCCTGAACAGGACGCCGCCTTCGCGCGGATTGACCGAGCAGAGACCACCGCATTCCGTAATCTTCGCCGCATGCCAGACAAGTCCAGGTGCGGCGCCTTTCATGATCGGAACGCAGCCGAGCACGGCTGTATCTGTCGTGCGTCCGCCCAGTACGATGTCGGCGCCCTGCTTGAGCGCCTCGATATAGGGTTCGACGCCCATGAGCGCGACGATATGGTTGCATTCAGCGATGATGCCGCCGGAAATATCGGTCGCGGGAGAGAGGCTGCTGATCTTGTCCGCCGCCAGCTTCTGCTCGATCGTTGCATGACTTTGCTCGCTGTAGAGCAGCGCGATCTTCGGCGCGATGCCGTTGGCCTGCGCGACCTCCAATGCGATATCGCGCGTCCAGTCGACGCCGGCGTCAGCGCCCGAGGTGCCGCAACTGCCGACGATCAGAGGCACACCAGCCTTGAACGCCGCGGGAATCAGGATCGAAAGGTCGCTCCTGATACTCTCGCGGCTCACTTTCGAGACCGCGCGGGCAAGATAGGATGGCCCGCTATCTGTGGAACCCGCGTCACAGGCGATGGCGTCGATGCCGAGCGCAATGCCGCGTGCCACATCGGCCGCATCCACGCCTGCCCCCAGCGCACCGGTCGGCACCAGGACAGTAATCGTTTGAGTTCCCAGCGGTCGCGACATCAGTTCAGACATGGCCCTATCAAAGCCCAAAGGCGCTACTCGTCAATCTGCATCGATTTCGTACATATCAGACGTTTTACCTCGCCGGCCGTTGGCGCCTCGCTTGCCGCCAATCGCCCTCTTGCGATTTGCTCGACCGCCAGGCCACGCGTGCGAGGCCCGAGAATCCCGACGACCAGCGCCGCGGTAACCAGCGCGGCGTCGAGAAAGATGAACACGCCGTTGACGCCCACGTTCTGCAAAAGGTAGGCGACGATGTAACCGGAAAAGATGGTCGACAGGCGCGTGAACGAATAGGAAAATCCGACCGCGCGGGCCCTCGTCCGTGTTGGGAATATCTCGGCCTGATAGGTATGAATCGAAAACCCCATCAGGTTGCTGGAAATCGTGACCAGCACGCCGAAAACGATCCACATTGCCGGCGACGATTGCTGCGCGAACGCCATGCCGAACGTCGCCGTGCACAAACACCCGACGATCACCTGCAGCTTGCGTTCGAATTTGTCGGCGAACATCAGGAAGACGAGTGGCGCGATCGGGAAGCTCAAGGCAATCGCCGCCGAATAACCGAGACTATGAGACAGATTGGCGCCCTTCGCTTGAAGCAAGGTCGGCACCCAATTGTGGAAGCCGTAGTAACCGATGGCTTGCATGAAATTCGCGACAGACATCATGACGATTCGCCGTGTCATCGCGCCCTTGCTGATTTCGCGATCGAGCTTGCCGAGAACGGCCTCTTCCTGGGTTTTCTCGGCGAGATCAGGCTTTGCCCCTGAGCGCAGGACGCGGCGTTCAAGGTCGTCGAGGACGGCCTCCGCTTCGGAGATTCGTCCGTTTTGCGCCAGCCAGCGCGGCGACTCCGGAAGCTTGCGTTGCGCGATCAATACGATCAGCGCGATGGCGGCCGGCACTATCGACAGCCATCTCCATCCTTCGAAGCCCAGCGGGTTCGACGTAAGCAACGAAAGCGCGAGGATTGCGCCGAAAGGCACCGCGGAATATTGAATCGCCTTGCTCGCCGCAAAGGCCCGGCCTCTCCATGCTTTCGGCGTGATTTCGGCGATGTAGCAATCGATCGCGACAATCTGCACGCCCATGCCGATACCAGTGACGAAGCGGAGGATGTCGATGCTCAGGGCAGAGGACTGAACGCCCATGAGAAGCGTCGCGGCGGAATACCAGATCATCGCATATTTCAGCGCGGGAAGACGGCCCCATCGATCCGAGATGACGGAGAAGGCCATGGTGCCGACCCATAATCCCGAGAATGTCGCGGCGATGAAGGTAGCCGCGTCGCTCTGGCCGAACAGTCCAGCCGCGCCCTGCTTGAATACCCCGGAGCTCACAAGGCCCGGCACGAGAAAGACCGTCATGCTGGTATCGTAAATCTCGCAGAACGCGCCGAATGACAGCAGGCATATGATCAGCCACATCGGCCGGCATTGCGGGATCGCGTCGATTCGCGCCGAAATCTCCCGCATCGAAATCTGGACCGCCGCGCGATCGCTTTCGCGTCCAGCGCCCGAGGCCAACGACACATCCATTGCGGCTCCCCTCAGCCCCATTGGCGGGCCTTTTTGAAGCCATATGCGGATCGACTTGGAACATCAATCTGGACTACAATCGTACATATTAGAACAACCACCTCATTTGCGCCCAATGCAGCGGCGTCCGCATTGCGAGGGATTATGCCGACAAGTCTGTATTTGACAGCAGAGCAAGCCGCCGAGGCGCTGGGCGTTTCGATTTCCTCGCTCTATGCCTATGTCGGGCGAAAGCACATCCGGTCTCAGTCGGTTCCGGGCAAGCGCACGCGGCTTTACTGGCGGGAGGACATCGAAAACATCGCCAACGGAAAATCCGAAGATCGGGTCGTGAAATGGGACTCGATCCTGGTGCCGGAAACCAAAATTACGCTGATCACGGAAAATGGCCACTTCTACCGCGGACAATCCGCGATTGCATTGTCTGAGACAGCCACGCTCGAGGAGGTCGCCGGCGTCCTCTGGCAACAGGACCCAGCCCTGATCTTTCCGGCGGCGACGTCCAAGGTGCCGAAGGGCTTCAAGCAAGCCCGCAACGCCTTGTCAGCGCTCTCGGCGCTGGATCAAGCCGGCAGTCTGTTTCCGATTCTCGAGGCGGCGAACCCGAAAAGCTACGATATGTCGCCGCTGGGATACGCAAGGACGGGCGGCGAACTGCTGCGCTGGTTTGCGTCGATGGTCGTGCATGCCGACCGGCCGTCTATCGAGCCAATTCATGCCGTGCTCGCAAAGGGGCTTTCCGCGCCGGCCGGCTATGACGACATGATCAGACGATTGCTCGTCTTGTTGGCGGACCACGAGTTGACCGCGCCCACATATGCCGTGCGCGCGGTCGCGAATACCGGTTCGACGCCGTATCAGGCTGTTGCCGCCGGCCTGGTCGCGCATCGCGGGCAACGCATGCTCGAAGGCCGCGCGCCCCGAATCCGAAGGCTTCTGGCCGAGGTGTTGAGCGAGCCCGATCCAGGGAGCCCGGTTCTGGAGCGTTATCGAGCGGGAGAAGCTATTCCAGGATTTTCCCACCCCATCTACAAGGGCGGTGACGTGCGCGCGCGCGCGCTGTTGAATGTCATGCAGGACCGCTTCAGGAAAGACGCCGCCGTTGCGCGGCTGTCGGAGGCGATCAAGGTCGCGCGAGAGGGCATCGGCGTCGAACCGGACCTCGCGCTCATATCCTATTTCATCGAGCAGAAGCTCAAATACCCCGTCAACGGAGCCTCCACCGGCGTCGTGGGACGCGTGGTCGGCTGGATCGCACACGCCATGGAGCAGATGGAGAGCGGCCCGATGGTGCGGCCGCGCACGGCCTACACGGGCGTGCTCCCATCGGGCGGGTGAGAATGTCGGCAGCTGTGCGCGACCTTGCCGATCATCGCCTCGATTTCGCGGACCACGAGGTCGGGCGCGGCGTTCTGCACCATATGACCGACATCCGGCAGCACGATCAGTTTTGCGTTGGGCACCGCGGCGGCGAACGGCCGTGAATGGATGTTCGTCGACACGGTCTTGTCGACTTCGCCTGAGATCACCACCGTCGGCACTTTGATATCGGCGTAGCGCGGCGCCTGCTCCACAACCGCCGCTTTCCGCGTTACGAGATCACGGGCATTGGCGAGAAACTCGCGCGGACGCAGCAATAACGGCGTCGCGGTATCGCCGACGAAGTTGTCCGGCATGATCTGCGGCAGGAACACGCCGCGCGCGCCGGGCTCAGCCAGAAAGAAGCCGAGCGGAAGCGTGATCGTATAGGCCAGGACAGGTCCGATCACGGGAGTGGTGACAAGTTTGTTGTACCATCCGACGCCGCCGGGCCATGGATAGGCCACCGGCGCCAGCATCACCAGACCCGCGACGCGCTGCGGATAATCCAGCGCCATGCGCGCGCCGAGCGCGCCGCTCCAGGAATGCACCACGAAGATCGCGGATGCGACGCCGAGTTTTTCCAGCGCCTCATCGATCATTTTGCTTTGGATTGCCGGTGTCGAATCCGCAGGATCCGCGCGGGTGCTCCAGCCATGCCCGGGACGATCGATCAGGATCACCCGATGATTTCTGGCCAGCCTGTCGCCAAGCGGTTGCCGCATGACCTCCAGATTGGAGCTGGCGCCGTGGATCATCACAACAGGCGGACCGGCGGCGTCGCGTGGCCCGATATCGACGACGTTGAGCCTGGCGCCGGCGACCTCGATCGTCTTGCCTTGCGCCGGATAGCTGCGTTGCACGGCAACGACACCGGCCCGCGTGATCAGCGCCAGAACGGCCAGCGCCGCCACGACAACGATTGATATCATTGAGAGAATCCGGATGACCGTGGGCACCAACGAGCTACGGTTTTAAGGCGGCCAGGTTTCACGGCCAGCGGGCCGCCCCGCGCTACTACGCACCTCGTCACATCAACGTCACCGGCAACTTTATATAACCGCCATCACAGTTTTGCCATCTGGCGAGCGGAGCCATAGAGGCTGCCTTCACCTGCCCTGTCCACATAATCCACAGGAACCCAGGTCAGGCGCTAAAGTTTACCGTGCGGGAAAAATTGGAGGGTTTTCGATGACTTCAAGAAATGAAGCCGCCATTGACGAAATTGTCGCCAGTTGCAACGGCGACGTCCACGGTGCGTTGAAGGCGCTGCTGCTGGTCAACGAGCAGCTGGAGGCCGAACTTCAGCAGCTCTACGCCGCGGTGGCCCTCGGCGGGCCGTTCAAGCACGGCAGCAACGCCCTGCACTGATTTTTTCGCGAGCCGCTGCCTTCAGTCGGCGGGCGGATCGTCCTTCGGGCAGGCGCGAATGGTCGAGCGGGCGAGCTTGGCATCGTCGCGCGATCGATATGGCCCGTCCTCGAACCAGATATTGCCAATCACAACCGGATTGCTGGTTACGATCTCGCATTTGTTGGTCGCGCGATTTCCGACCACCCAATAAAGCCCATTCGCGAAACAAGTCGTCCCGACCGCAAAAGTCATCGCGCCGGCCAGTATCAAGGATTTCATCGTCTTGCTCCCTACGTGCGGGGTTCAAGCGGTTAAGTTCGGATTAACGAAATCCGTTCCAGCTCACAATGGATGGTCTGACAGCGTGGTTAATTCGCACGCGACCGGATCGATCATCAGATCGATCAGATGTCGCGGCCTTCGACTTTTTCGCTCAAGGTCTTGACCAGCTCAGGCACCTTGTCCAAATGCGGGTTGAGGGCGAGCGCCTTGCGGAAGGCGTCGAGCGCGCGCTTCTCGTCGCCGAGATCCTGCATGATCATGCCAAGCCCCGCCAGCGCCCCGAAATGGCGGGGCTCGCGCACCAGCACCTGCTCGATATCCTGCAGCGAACGGCCGTAATCGTTCTTCAGATAATACAGCGTCGCGCGCCGGTTCCAGCCCTCGACATAATCGGGGCGCAGCTTGACCACGGCATCGAGCAGCTTCAGCGCGACATCGATCTGCTGCGCGTCCATTGCGGCCTTGGCGCGCATCATCAGCAGTGCTGCGGTATCGCTCGGGGTCTGCAGCCAAAGCGCCCAGATCCGGGCCTCGACATGCTTGGCGCTGGCCTCATCAGGCGCGGCCTTCAGCGCGCCGAACAGAAAGTCCAGCCCGCGGGTCTTATCGGAGCCGACCTTCGGCAGCTTGCTCGGCGCCTCCGGGAGTTTTTTCTGCTGCTTCGGCGGCGCGGTCCTTGGATCCTGCGCAAATGCCGCAACCGGCACCGCCGCGATGACAGCGGTGAGGAGAATGGCGGTCAGGCCGGTGCGTACAAAAGGGAATCTCAATGCCATCGGCAAAGTCTAGACGCAGGAAAACGCGCTGCAAAGCAGCAAAGACGTCAAAGACCCGTGAAGGCGAGAATTTTTGCGAAAGGCCGGGAGAGCCAGATTCGAGCGTGATTCAGGCTCGATTCAACCCTGGCGCGCCTTGAAACGGCGCTGCACCTTGTTGATCACGTAAACCCGGCCCTTGCGGCGGACCAGACGGTTGTTGCGGTGGCGACCACGCAGCGATTTCAGCGAGTT
>Ga0209117_1000982_pt1 | contig 10526 bp, 7 predicted proteins | sample BlaSpr_A8_OM2_M2_FD_187978 | JGI IMG/M metagenome (GOLD analysis project Ga0209117, IMG submission 187978) | Forest soil microbial communities from Thunder Bay, Ontario, Canada - Black Spruce, Ontario site 2_A8_OM2_M2 (SPAdes) (version 2) | ecosystem: Environmental > Terrestrial > Soil > Boreal...
CCCGCCGGAGTCCGTCCGCGCGCCGGCACCGAGCCGATCAGCGGCATGGTGATCGAGCCGCCGGCATCGATCGCGTAAGCGTTGGTGAGACCTTCCTGGCCATAGACCACGACCCGCAGCCTGTCGCCGGCATCGAGCCGGTAGGCCGCATCATGGGCCACCGGCATTGGCGCGGCAGCGTAGGCCCCCGGGCCAGGCTCGTAAGCCCGCCGCGGTGCCGCGGCAAAGCTGGCGCGAAGCGCACTGATGGCGCCGCCGGAATCCGCCACATCGGATGGCGACGAGGCGACCCCCGCCGGGGCCGGATTGTACGGCTGACCGTAAGCCAAAGAATCGAGATCGCCTTGCGGCTGCGCCACCGCGACCGGACCGGTCGTGCGCATGCAGCCCGACAAAGCGAGCGCGGTCATGATGGCAGTGATCGGCAATCGAAACGCGCGCGCAACCCGCACCGGAGCCATCCCTCATAGCGAGACAGCTTAAGTCTTGCACCGGTTATGGTTAACAAACCGTTTTGCGAGAGCATCCGCGAGGGGAGAAAACTCCCTCGCCCCGCTCTTGCGGGGAGATGGTTGGGTGAGGGGCTGCTTCCGCAAATTCTGAAGACAAAGTGCCCGCGGCGAGTCCTCCTCACCCGGATTGCTTCGCAATCCGACCTCTCCCCGCAAGCGGGAAGAGGTGAAGAAAAAGCGATCAGGCGCTGACGCCGGCGCCGATCGGACACGACACCCCGGTGCCGCCAAGCCCGCAATAGCCGGCCGGATTCTTGGCCAGATATTGCTGATGATAATCCTCGGCAAAATAGAATTCGCCTGATGGCGCGATCTCGGTGGTGATGGCGCCCAGACCCTTTGCCGCCAGCGCCTTTTGATAGGCCGCCTTTGACGTATCAGCGGCTTTGCGTTGCGCCTCGCCGAAGGTGTAGATCGCGGAGCGATACTGGGTGCCGACGTCATTGCCCTGACGCATGCCTTGCGTCGGATTATGAGTTTCCCAGAACGTCTTTAGCAGCTGATCGTACGAGATCTTCCGGGGATCGAACACCACCAGCACCACTTCGGTATGACCGGTGCGGCCCGAACAAACCTCCTCGTATGTGGGGTTTTCGGTATGACCGCCGGCGTAGCCTACGGCGGTGGTATAGATGCCATCGCCGAGTTCCCAGAATTTACGTTCCGCGCCCCAGAAGCAGCCGAGCCCGAACACCGCCTGCTCCATGCCTGCGGGATAAGGCGGCTGCAACTGATGGCCGTTCACGAAATGGCTTGTTGCGGTGGGGATCGGGTTCGCACGGCCCGGCAGCGCCTCGGCTGCGCTCGGCAATGCAGTGGTTTTGCGCATGAACAACATGGGTCACCTCCCGGCGGTACATATTGATGAGAAATCTATGTCCTTAATATATGTCTTTACGTCGGCAGCTATAGCCCCCTTACGCCGGAGGAGTGAACACGCGGCAATGCCGCGTGTTGGGTTCGTCCTCCCAAGGGTCAGTTCCGCGAATAGCCGATCAACGGCTTGCGGGGCCGGAACACCAGCATCAGCAGAATACCCAGCACGCCCATCACGGCAAAAACCGGCTGGTCCAGGATAACCCTCACGAAGCTGGTCCAGAGCCAGGGCGCATGGGCCTCCACCCAGGCGCGGAATGCCTGCTGGCTGGATTGATGGACATCGTTCCAGAATTGACCAAACCGGGTGAACCGCAGGGTCTGATCGGCGACCCAGCGCGCCCCGTCATAGACCATGAAAATAAATCCGCCGGCCAGCAGCAGCAGCCCCACAAGTCGGAAAAAACCGCGGATCATGCGTCACCTTATATCTGTCGGGCCTGAAAACGCAGTCAGGCATTAACGGGGCGAGCCGGGAAATTCAACCTCATCAGCACCTTATCAGCGCTTTACGCCCGGCCCTGCCGGTTCCCGGCGAGCCCGTAAAGCGTTGACGCTGCAAGACGCGCCCTCTATAACAGCGCCAATGGCGGCGGGCGCAATCCCGCCGCCGCTGTTCTTTGAGCGGCGCCGTCATGTGGGCATATTTGCTTCCAGAGAACGGCATTGTCAGGGACACCCGAAAAGCACGATCGCATCGATCACGCGTTGAACGGCCGGCGCACTCAAGCCCGACCATCTAGCGATCGGTCACCGCCGAAGGATATTTGAGAATATGGCCAATACGACTTCCGCCAAGAAGGCGACGCGCAAGATTGCCCGCCGCACCATTATCAACAAGTCGCGCCGCACCCAGATGCGCGGCGCGGTCCGCATCGTCGAAGAGGCGATCAAGAGCGGCGACCGCGATGCAGCGCTGAAGGCGATGTCGCGCGCGGAACCGGAACTGATGCAGGCAGCGCAACGCAACATCATTCACAAGAACAATGCGAGCCGAAAGGTCTCGCGGCTCGCGCATCAGATCGCCAAGCTCGCGAAATGAACTGATCGAAAAAGAAATTCGTCAAAGCCCGGCAGTGCCGGGCTTTTTTCTTTTCTGGCAGCCGAATGTTCTGCAGGTTGCAGTGTGCACACTTCCTGCGCGCCCCGTATCTTACCCGGCGCTATGTAGGAAAGCGGGCGTAAGAAGTTCACGTTCGCCGCCGCGATATTGATAACGGTCATTGACCGGCCACGCTTTCGAAATAGCAACCGCGACTGCGCTGCAGCGTACGACCAGCGCTTCAGGGTTACCCTGCTCCGACGAGCAAAAAAAAACGCGCTTGCGTAGTCACTTATCGGCATAGCGGCGGTCAGTTGTTTGAAAATTCCCTTCCGCCACAATCAAACGTAAACAATTTATGAATTTATTTTGGACAGCCCTGCGCAATATGACAGCGCTTCGGCATTTCGAATCTCTGCGCAGATTCAAAACCTTGCCGCCTTCCACGAAATCCGCTGCCTGATTTGGCGAAGGCGGAGTCGATTTTGCCGGCACCCGCGTGGAATCATTTCCGTTGCGGGAAATGAGGCATGATGTATCTCTAAGAACGTTCGCGGCGCCCACGGCTCTCAGACCAGCGCGGTTTAAGAAACGGGGCGGACGTGCAAATCGGCGGCGGTGTGCGCGTTGGCGACGCTTTCCAAGCGATTGTCGGGTTAAACCTCGTAGCAATATGAGGAGTGTGGTTCTGTGTCGAAATTTCTCAGGCGGGGCATTCGTGTCTCGTTCGCTTCAACAAGAGAGATACGCACCGGCCAACTGCAACCGCGCCGAAGGCGATGCAAGTGGGCGGGTTAAGACGGACGGGCTGAATAGAGCGGCGTGGCGACTGAACGATTTTGATGTTCGGACGCGGCCGACTGAATTTGAAACGCACGTGGAATGACAACTTGCCGGGAGTAATCTCGGCGAGAGGGGGGGTTGCATGCTTTACGGAAACATCGCGATATTCGATCAAATGCCATTTTCAAACGATACCGTATTGGACGCCTTACATTCCGCCTGCGGGCGGCCTCCGGCGCGCGCTCCGGACATGAGTACGCGCTGACCTCGCGAACGCTTCCTCTTCCAGCCCGAATGATTTGCCCAACGGCGTTTCGCCGAACGGCCGGTCTATGGCTGGAGACAAAGCCTCGCTTGAGGTCGCGCCGCGCGGAAGATCCGCACGGCGGTTTCACAAGCAATATTACTCCTTCAGAAAAGTCGTCAGGCAATGACAAATATCGAACAGGATCGCTGGTCACGCGTGAAGGGTCGGCTGCGCTCGAGCGTGGGAGAAGACGTCTATACAAGCTGGTTTGCACGAATGGACCTCGAAAGCGTGCAGCAGGAGAGCGTCCACCTTTCGGTTCCGACGCGGTTTCTCAAGAGCTGGATCCAGGCGCATTACGCCGAGCGCGTTCTCACCTGCTGGCAGGCCGAGATGCCGGAAGTGCACCGGATCGACCTTACCGTGCGCACGGCAATGCGATGCGCGGCGCCCGCAAAGGAAACTGCCGCGCCGCTCGATCAACGCCGCGCCGAGCGGTCCGACGGTCGTCCCGCGCCTGAGCTGCGCGCCACCGCGATCGCGCCGGTCTCCGCCAGCCACGACGCCCTCGGCGGCTCGCCGCTCGATCCGCGCCTGACCTTCGGAAGCTTCGTCATCGGCCGCTCCAACACGCTGGCCCACGCGGCGGCGCGCCAGGTGGCCGAGGGGCGGCGCGGCGACAGCGTGATGTTCAATCCGCTCTACATCCACGCCGGCGTCGGACTTGGCAAAACCCATCTGTTGCAGGCGGTGACATGGGCCGGCAACTCGGGGAGCGAACGCAAGGTGCTTTACCTCACGGCCGAGAAATTTATGTATGGCTTCGTCGCGGCGCTCAAAACGCAGACCGCGCTGGCGTTCAAGGAAGCGTTGCGCGGCATCGACGTGCTTGTGATCGACGATCTGCAATTCCTGCAGGGCAAATCGACCCAGGCTGAATTCTGTCACACCCTGAATGCGCTGATCGACGCCGGCCGCCAGGTGGTGATCGCGGCGGATCGTCCGCCTTCCGACCTGGAGAGCCTCGACGACCGCGTGCGCTCGCGCCTCGCCGGCGGCCTGGTGGTCGAGATGGGATCGCTCGGCGAGGAATTGCGGCTTGGAATCTTGAAGTCACGCGTCGCCGCGGCGCGCGCGCATCATGCGAGCTTCGACGTGCCGGCGCCGGTGCTGGATTATCTCGCGCGAACCATCACCCATAACGGCCGCGACCTCGAGGGCGCCATCAATCGCCTGCTGGCGCACAGCAAACTCAACGCGCAGCCGGTGACCCTGGAAATGGCCGAGCGCGAGGTGCGCGACCTGATCCGCCCGCAGGAACCCAAGCGCATCAAGATCGAGGACATTCAGCGGGTGGTAGCCCGGCAATACAATGTCAGCCGCTCCGACCTGTTGTCTTCGCGCCGCACCGCGAATGTGGTTCGCCCGCGCCAGGTCGCGATGTATCTGGCGAAGACGCTGACGCTGCGTTCGCTGCCCGAAATCGGCCGCCGGTTCGGGGGACGCGACCACACCACGGTCCTGCATGCCGTACGCAAGATCGAGGCCCTGGTCACAAAGGACGTCGCGCTCTCCGAGGAGGTCGAATCGCTGAAGCGCCAATTGCAGGAGTGAGCCCTCTTCTCTTCCATTCCCTCTCCTTGCGGGAAGGGTCAGGGAGGGGGGTGAGCCACAAGCACGGGACTCGCGAACACCCCACCCCCGACCCCTAAGAGCGAGCTTCGCTCGTCTCGACCCCGCAAGGGGGAGCGGAGCAGATAACACCCTCGTATGTTAGTTTGCTTCCCGCAAAACGTGGGGAACGACCCCGGGCATCTCTTGCGCTGGCGGCCCATCCGCGGCACCTTGCGGTCCCCCCGCGGGTTTGATCAAATCCAGCTTTGATCCGGCTTTTCGGGTTTCAAATGCCGCGGCGCGCCCTTGGGCCGCCCGGCTTTTCCATCTTAGGGATCAGGCGGGTATTGCAATGAAGGTCACCGTCGAACGCGCGCAACTGCTGAAATCACTGGGCCACGTGCATCGCGTGGTCGAGCGCCGCAACACTATCCCGATCCTCGGCAACGTGCTGGTCCGCGCCGAAAACGCGCGGCTGTCGCTGAAGGCCACCGACCTTGACCTCGAGGTCACGGAGACGCTTGCCGCGGAGACCGCAACCGGCGGCTCTACCACCGTGCCGGCGCACATGTTTTACGACATCGTGCGCAAATTGCCCGACGGCGCGCAGATCGTGCTGGAAGGCGACGGCGACCGCTCGGTGCTGGCGATCCGCGCCGGCCGCTCGCGGTTCACGCTGCAGACGCTCCCCGAAAACGATTTTCCCGATCTTGCCGCCGGCGACATGACGCATTCGTTCACGCTGGCTGCCCCCGACATGAAACGGCTGATCGACCGTACGCAATTTGCGATCTCGACCGAGGAAACCCGGTACTATCTCAACGGCATCTATCTGCACACGGCCGGCAGCGCCAAGGCCGCAACCTTGCGTGCGGTCGCGACCGACGGGCATCGTCTCGCGCAGATCGATCTGCCGTTGCCTCAAGGCGCATCCGGCATGCCGGGCGTGATCGTGCCGCGCAAAACCGTCGGCGAAGTGCAGCGGTTGATCGAGGACAACGAGGCCGAGGTCGGAATCGAACTGTCGCAGGGCAAGATCCGCTTCACCATCGGCAATGTGGTGCTGACCTCGAAGCTGATCGACGGCACGTTTCCGGATTACGGCCGCGTGATCCCGCAGAACAACGACAAGGAACTTATTGTCGACAAGAAGGATTTCGAGGCCGCGGTCGACCGCGTCTCGACGATCTCGAGCGAGCGCGGCCGCGCGGTGAAACTGGCGTTATCCGCGGGCAAGCTGGTGCTGTCGGTGACCAACCCGGATTCCGGCAGCGCGACTGAAGAGCTTGAGGTCGAATACGCCTCCGATCCGCTCGATATCGGATTCAATTCGCGTTATCTGCTGGATATCGCGGCTCAGATCGAGGGCGAGGTAGCGGTGCTGCGACTGGCCGATCCCGGCTCGCCGACGCTGGTGCAGGACAAGGATTCCAAAGGCGCGCTCTACGTGCTGATGCCGATGCGGGTGTGATCTTTTCTTCCGTATGGGCGAGAAACGCGACGCCCGGCCGACAAGCACAGCCGTCATACCTGCGAAAGCGGGTATCCAGTAATCGCCGGCGCGCATGAAGTCTTGAGCGGCGCAGAGTACTGGATCATCCGCTTTCGCGGATGATGACGTCAGAAGTTGAGGCGGCATTCCGACGCTCTGCAAGCCCGGCAATGACAACCGAGACTCCATGACCGCCTCCCGCATTCACCGCCTCACGCTCACGCACTTCCGCAACTATCGCGCGGCGAGTGTTGCGACGCGCGGGGACGTGGTGGTGCTGGTCGGACCGAACGGGGCCGGGAAGACCAATTGCATCGAGGCGATCTCGTTTCTGTCGCCGGGACGGGGCTTGCGCCGGGCGACGCTCGACGACGTCGCCGACAATCAGGGCGATGGCTCCTGGGCGGTGTCCGCCGAGGTCGAAGGCGCGCTTGGACTGGCGACGCTCGGCACCGGCATCGACGCCCCCGGCAGCGAAGGGGCCGCGACCAGCCGGCGCTGCCGTATCGACCGCGAACCGGTCAACTCGGCCGCCGCCTTCGGCGATCACCTGCGGATGGTATGGCTGACGCCCTCGATGGACGGGCTATTCCTGGGCGCAGCATCCGAGCGGCGGCGGTTTTTCGACCGGCTGGTGCTGGCGATCGACAGCGAGCATTCAAGCCGAGTGTCGGCGCTGGACCGCTCCTTACGTTCGCGCAACCGGCTCTTGGAGGTGCGCAACTACGACGACCATTGGTGTGACGCAATCGAACGCGAAACCGCGGAACTCGCGGTTGCGGTAGCGGCGACGCGCGGTCAGACCGTGACAAAGCTCGCGGCGATGCTGCGCGCCCGCGGCGAAACTTCTGCATTTCCATCTGCGCAGATCATGCTCGACGGCTGGATGGAAAACGCGCTGATCACTGAGCCCGCAACCTCGGTGGAGGATCGTTACCGGCAGATTTTGCGCGACAGCCGCGCGCGCGACGCCGCGGCGGGCCGCACCCTTGACGGACCGCATCTCACCGATCTGCAGGTGATCTACGCCCCGAAGAACATGCCGGCCCGCGACGCCTCCACCGGCGAGCAGAAAGCGCTTCTGATCGGGCTCGTGCTGGCGCATGCCAATCTGGTTGCGGAGATGACCGGGATTACGCCGCTCTTGCTGCTCGACGAGGTGATTGCGCATCTCGATCCCTCCAGGCGCAACGCCTTGTTCGCCGAACTGGCAACGCTCGGCGCGCAGGTCTGGATGACCGGTGCCGACCCCGCGGCATTCACCGACATCGGCGCAACCGGCGAAATTTTCGACGTCGATTCCGGCCAGATCGCCCGCCGCGGCTGATGGCGCAGGCCGTGCCGGCGCGATCAACCCCGGACCGGCAGCGTCACTGCGACTCGCTCGGGGATCGCGGGGTTCGCCCGCGAAGCACTTCGTCGATGATGGACTGGACCAAAAACATCGATCCTTTTTCGGTAAAGTGCACCTGATCGCTCGCTGAAATATCACTGGCCTTGTCACCGGTTCGCGTTAAACAGCCGTCCGCGTTGCACATCGCGTCCCACACCGAAATATATTCCGCGCCTAAAGGAACGAGCTTCGCGCGCAAAAGCGCGTCGGGCCAATTCGACGACACCGCGTCGCTGGACCGCTCCGGAATCAGGCGATGGTGCAGCATGAAATAGCGCAGCACTTCATTGGGCAGCCCGCGTCGCCATGTCGGTACCGGACCGAGCACGACGACGCGCGCGGTGGTCTGTTTTTTCAGCGCGGCGACCGTCTCGGCGACGTTGTCGAGATATCTGTCCGCAGGGCCATGCAGCAACACGATATCGGGTTTGATCGCGCGCGCGCGGGCCAGAATTTCGTCGTTGATCGCGCGGCAGTTCGGCGTAGCCGCTATCTCGGCGTTCAGCGCCGGGATGCATGAACTGGAGGTGAACTGCGCGATGCCGAAGTCGCGGGTTTCCTGGGCCTTGCGCAGGCCAGGCAGCAATGCTCCCGCGGTGGAATCCCCCCAGACCAATACCAGCGGCCGGCGATCCCGATCGACGCAGTTATCCGCAAACGACATTTCATGGCTGAGATCGAGCAGGCATTCATGAACCCGCCAATTTGACGGATCCGTCCGCACATCCGCCATCTCGCGAATTTCCGGGGGAAGGCGAAAACCGAAGCCTCGTCCCTCGACGACAATACCGGCTGCCGTTGATACCAGCACCATGCCAGTGCATAGACCGGCGATTTTGAGCGGGCTCGGACGACTGAATCGAAACGGGGATTCGACAAACCGATAGGTCAGCCAGGCCAGCAGCGCGCTCAAGCCCAAGGTCAGTTCGCGCTCCAACAGCGTCAGCGGCCCGAATTTGATGATCCCGAAAAATACCAGGAGCGGCCAATGCCACAGATACAGCGGGTAACTGATCAACCCGATCCAGACCAGCGGCGGGCTGGCGAGCAGACAGCGGCAAAACCACGCCGCGGGCGCAGACAGCAGCAACGCGCCGCCGGCCACGGGCAGCGCGGCCCACCAGCCCGGGAACGCGCTGTGGGTATCGAGAACGCCGGCGGCCACCGCAATCAGCGAGAGCCCGATCGTGGCGCGCCAGTTGCTTGCGCGGCTGGATTGACTGACCTCATTCCAGCTGCAGGCCAGTGCGGCGCCGGCCAGCAATTCCCAGGCCCGGGCAAAGGGCAGGTAGAAGGTCGCCACCGGGTTTGAACCGATCAGCGCGACGTTGAGCAAAAAGGACGCGATGCCGATGACTGACGCCGCAACCAAAATGCTCAGGCGCATGCGGGCGACCAGCATCAGGATCAACGGCCAGAACAGATAAAATTGTTCCTCGATGCCCAGAGACCACAGATGCAGCAGCGGTTTCTTGCCGGATTCGATGTCGAAATAGCCGGACTGCAGCAGCAACGCGATATTCGAGAAAAACGCCGCGCTGGCAAAAACATCGGTACTTAGCTGCGCATAGGCTGCCGGCAACATCCACAGCCAGCCCAGCACCAGGGTAGCGCAAAGCACCACAATCAATGCCGGGAAAATCCGCCTGATCCGCCTGTTATAGAAGGCCAGCAGACTGAAGCGCTGCTGATCGAGCTCGCGCAGGATGATCCCGGTGATCAGAAAGCCTGAAATCACGAAGAAAATATCGACGCCGATGAAGCCGCCCGGCATCGCCTCCGGGAATGCATGAAAGTTCACCACCAGCATCACGGCGATGGCCCGCAAGCCATCAATATCCGGCCGGTATCGATCTGAGGGCGAGGACAACATCGGCCAACCCATGAGCGCGCCAAAGCTGCAAAGGGGTCAGCCGACGACGTAAGCGAGACTTCGGATTCGGACACTAAAGCATGATCCGGAAAAGTGGGTACCGGTTTTCCGGAAAGATCTGCCATTTTTCGACCGCGTTCGGCGGCGTTACCCCGGCGACCGCAGCTGAAAAATCCGAATTCTCGGAGCAAGAATCGGCTTCGGACCAGCGCTTTTGCAAGCGCTCCGAATCGGCTCCTGGACGCCTTGAAAAACCATCAAAAAATCCTATTTATTCAATAACTTGTTGACAGAGACTTTGCGCTAGGCGCATCGCGCCTTTCATGGCAGAAATAAGCTGATCAGCGCTTGATTTTGCGCCGCTGATTCGAAGACATCCTCGAAGGCCTCACATGACAGAACCCGCCCGGCAATCGATCGCCGATACTGAGCATTCCATCCCCATCGAATACGGCGCGGAATCGATCCGGGTTTTGAAAGGCCTCGACGCCGTACGCAAGCGGCCGGGCATGTATATCGGCGACACCGATGACGGAAGCGGCCTGCATCACATGGTCTACGAGGTCGTCGACAACGCCATCGATGAAGCGCTTGCTGGCCACGCCACCGCCGTAGGGGTCGTGCTCAACGCCGACGGGTCCGTTACCGTGCGCGACGACGGCCGCGGCATTCCTGTCGACATTCACAAGGGCGA
>Ga0209117_1000983_pt1 | contig 10524 bp, 11 predicted proteins | sample BlaSpr_A8_OM2_M2_FD_187978 | JGI IMG/M metagenome (GOLD analysis project Ga0209117, IMG submission 187978) | Forest soil microbial communities from Thunder Bay, Ontario, Canada - Black Spruce, Ontario site 2_A8_OM2_M2 (SPAdes) (version 2) | ecosystem: Environmental > Terrestrial > Soil > Boreal...
CGTCTGCGATATCGTCCGGGTCGGCCATCCGTCCGAGCGGAGACTGCTCGATCAGGCCGGCGATCATGGCGTCCTTCATGCCCGTTCTCGCCAAGGCGTTGAGCAGGCCGGGCGTCGCAGTGGCTCCTGGCGAAAGAACGTTCACGCGAATTCCCGTGCCCTTTAAGTCCAGCGTCCAACTTCGGGCGAGATTGCGGATCGCCGCTTTGCTCGCACTGTAGATGCTGAAGGCTGGAGTTCCCATCGAGGCCGTGGTCGATCCCGTGAGGATGATGGACCCTCCGTCCCGCATCAGCGGGAGTCCCTTCTGAACCGTGAATATCGTACCTTTGACATTCACGCCGAAGACCAGATCAAAGGACGATTCCGTGATCTTGCCCAAGGGTTCCATTGCGCCTAATCCGGCGTTGGCGAATAGTACATCTATGCGCCCATGATCCGACCGAACCTTTGCGTACAACCGGTCCAGGTCTTCAAGATTAGACACATCGCCTTGTACCGCTATCACGCCGGCTCCGATCGCTTGGATCGCCTTGTCTAGTTCCTGTTGTCGGCGCCCGGTAATGTAAACATGAGCCCCCTCCGCGACGAACCGTTTTGCGCTTGCCAGGCCGATGCCACTGTTCGCGCCGGTGATGACTGCGATCTTTCCTTTAAGTCTGCTCATAGCGTCCTCATGCGTGAATGATGGGCGCTATCTAGGGCCTTGCATTCTCCCGTTCTAGTATGCACCTTTTGGTAAGTACCAATGAAGGAGCGGATCAAGATGAAGAAGAGCGCCTTTACCTGCGGCTTGGACGCAGCCCTATGTGTGCTCGGGGGCAAATGGAAGCCGTTGATCCTATTCCATCTGGCCCATGGGACCCGTCGCTATGGCGAGTTAAGACGCGCAATCGGCAAGGTCAGTGACAAAGTGCTGATCCAGCAGCTCAAGGAATTGCAGGCGGACGGGATAATCGATCGTGTCGATTTCAAAGAGATACCCCCGAAGGTCGAATATTCCCTCACGGCTTTCGGGAGAACCTTGGGAAAGGCGCTGGCTCCTCTTTGCGAGTGGGGAACCAAGTATTCGAACGACGTTGAGGCGATCATGGCACGCCGCAAAGCTCGCGAGCATCGACACGCAGCATAGAAGCCTCGGCTGAGAGTTGGTCGCGAATCGCGCGGAACTGACCGCGATCCGCGACCAATCCGGGGCCGATGCGGAACGCGCCATTGCCGCGATCGAGCGTTTTGAACCGGAGATCGCACCTGACAGCTTGAAGCGCTTTGCGTCAGCGGCTCGCCGCCATCTCAAGAGCGAAGATGGTGCCTATCGAAGGGGCCATTTGCGCGTGCTCACCCAACGGGGCGAGATGGCGAGTAAGAGCGAGATTCGCTCGCGGCCAACTATCTGGCCTTCATCAAACTCGCATCAATCCGCATTTGGTTACGTGCTGATGAGTCCGCGCCCTAACACGACCGTGCGAAGTCGCGAACTCTCTTCGCATCACTTGAACTGCGGAATCGTCGGGGCGGATATGTGGGGCTGCGGCAGCGGAGCCATCCTGGAAGCGTTGCCCACTCCGCTGGGATCGACCGTCACATTGTTCATTCCACCGGCGTTTGCCGGGCCCGGCGCAATACCGCTGATCGGCACATTTCCCGCTCCCGCTTCACCTGCGTTTCGCGCAAATGAAGCGGCAGGGGTGGCCAAGACCACGAACAATGCGAAAGCGAGTTTTACCGAGGTGTTAGACATGGGAAGCTCCATTATGATTCACTGGACGCCGAAGCTGTGAAGCTGATGTAGGTTCGCAATCCGCCGGCACCATTAAATTATAATTTTGAAAGCACTTCGGTGCGGTGTCCGAGCCGGAAGCGTTGCAGTGAAAGTCAGAAGTAGTGATCGGGGCGCCAAGGGTTCCCTTGGAACTTTTGCCCGGCAGGCACAGCGCTTTCATCCGGACAATGCGATGTGAGGGCGTCGACTTGACAAACATAGAGGGCGGTTGAAGGCTTGCCGCCTGCCCAGGGAGAAACGCATGGCGCACGTCGCGGTGATGTATAAAACCCCAAAAGATACAGCGGCTTTCGACAAACACTATTCTGAAACCCATGCTCCACTTGCCAAGAAAATCCCCGGCCTGCGAAAGTTTGAAATTAGCCAGGGTCCGGTTGCGACGCCGATGGGACCTTCCGGATTCCATCTTATCGCAACGCTATACTTTGACAGTCTCGCGGCGATCCAGGCGGGATTCGCCAGCGCTGAGGGGAAGGCTGCGGCGGCGGATGTGCAAAAGTTCGCGACCGGTGGCGCGGATATGATCTTGTTCGATACCCGCGAAGTGTGAATGGGAACTTTGACGCCGCAGGCGCAGCGGCAGGGAAGGTGTGGCTCCTTCAAGCCACCCAATAGCCGCGCGTGACGTCCCATCGGTGGCGGAGTTCCACATGCCTTCGCATGTCGGCCAGACGCTTCCGGTCACCCCACCTTTGCAGCCATCCTTCAACCGCCTCGACGATCGGGTAAACAAAGACCAGACTGATGATAAATCCCCACCACATGACCAGGCCCTCGTTGGTTGATCGAGGCCATCGGTATCATGCGTCGGTTTCAGGGCGTCTTCATGGGGTGATGGATACGGCTTCGTCGCAGGCGAAAATGGCTTCGCAGATGGCGTCCCGACGAAACATGTTCACACGCTTTTGAGCGCCAGGACAGCTAGCAGCAGATGCCGGGGGCTAGGAACTTGGGGCCAGGAACTTTGAAGCCAGAACTTTGAAGCCAGAACTTTGAAGCCAAGACTTTGAAGCCAGGACTTTGAAGCCAAGACTTTATTGCCGGCTGTTAGCGGTCCGACCATCGCTGCGCGACACATTTCAGTCATCCCAATTGGAACCTTTCGTCCCTCCGGCGACTAAGTAAGACGCCGCAGCGTCCGGGGGTTCGGGGAATTGGCATGGCTCGCACAATCTCTTTAATGATACCGGTCCGCATCCGCGCGGAAGGCTTGGGATTGGCTGCTGACGCGAGGATCACGCAATGAACATGCAGGAAAGGTCCGCGCCGGACCTAAGCGGCCTCGAATCGCTCGCTCTTGGTGGGTGGCGCAGCCCTTCGGCCGAGTTTCTCGAACAGCTCCCGGTCGCGATGTACGCCTGCGATGCAGGCGGGCGCGTCCTCTGGTTCAACGCGCGAGCGGCCGAATTCTGGGGACGGGAACCCCGCGTCGGCCACGACAGTGAACTCTATTGCGGATCGTACAAGCTCTACTTCGATGGTCGTCTTGTTACGCGCGAACAGACGCCGATGGCGGAAGTTCTTCGAACCGGGGTTCCGATCAGCGGCATCGAAGGCCGGCTTGAGCGGCCGGACGGTTCCCACATCTGGGCCGTCGTGCATATTACGCCCGTTGAGGACGAAGAGGGCAACGTCATCGGAGCGATCAACTGCTTCCATGAGCGTCCGACGGGAGGCCGTCTGGAGACGCCCGACGCTCGTCCGGAAGATTGGGTGCGTGCGCGCGATGCGCGGCTTGCTGCCACCTACGAGCATGTCGGCGCAGGAATCGTCGAGGTAGATCCAAATGGCCGAATGTTGCGCGTTAACCAGCATCTCTGTCAGCTGACCGGCTATTCCGCGACGGAGTTGTTGGGCCGGACAATTTTTCAGGAAACGTTACCGGAGGATATCGACGGCGACCTGCAGCAGTTCAGGCGTCAGCTTGCCGGCGAGATTGATCGTTACTCGATCGAGAAGCGTATCTTTCGCAAGGACGGCGGCTATTTCTGGGCTGCCGTGACATCGTCGAGCATCCGGGACGCTGCGGGCAGGTTCCTATACGCGGTGCGGGTTCAGCATGACATTACGGACCGCAAGACCGCCGAGCAGGCGCTGGCACGTCGGATGGATGAGCAGGCGGCTCTGTTCGAGTTTTCCGAACGGCTTCAACATGTCGCCTCAGTGCGCCAAGTCTGTGACGTTGCGCTTGACGCGATCGTGCGGACGCTTGATTGCCAACGCGCCTCCATTCTTCTGTTCGATCGTTCCGGCGTCATGCGCTTCGTGACCTGGCGCGGGCTTTCGGACGAGTACCGGCAGGCAGTTGATGGTCATTCGCCCTGGACCAAGGACGAGCGAAATCCCCGGCCGGTTTATTTCGGGGATATCGAAGGCGCCAATCTTTCGGACGCGCTCAAGGACACTATCGTTCGCGAGGGTATCGGGGCGGCCGCGTTTATTCCGATTCAGGAAGGTGGCCAACTCATCGGCAAGTTCATGGCGTACTACGATAAGCCGCGCCGGATTGCCGACCCGGAGCTCGATGTCGCCCTTACGCTTGCGCGTCAACTCGGTTTCAGCATTGCCCGCCTGAAGGCGGAGGACGCACGGCGCAGCGCCGAGCGAGATTCCCTGCAACTGGTAGCGATCGTCGAGTCTTCGGACGATGCCATCATCAGCAAAGACCTCAATGGGGTGATCCAGACGTGGAATGCCGCCGCCGAGCATTTGTTCGGCTACACGGCGGAAGAAGCCGTGGGGCAACCAGTGACAATGCTGATTCCCGCCGACCGGCAGGAAGAAGAGCCGGGCATCCTTGCCCGCCTTCGCCGCGGCGAACGCGTTCTTCACTATGAAACGGTTCGGCGGCGCAAGGACGGCAGTCTGCTGGACATTTCACTGACCGTCTCGCCAGTGCGCGACGGCTCGGGCCGGATCGTTGGAGCATCAAAAATTGCGCGCGATATTACCGAGCGCAAGCAAGCGCAGCTGAAACTTCAGGAAAGCGAGCGGCGCCTGCAAGAGCTGCTCGCGGCTATTCCGGCGGCCATCTACACGACGGATGCTGAGGGCAAAATCACTTATTTCAACCAGGCGGCGGTCGATCTTGCGGGTCGCACGCCGACCTTGGGCAGCGATGAATGGTGCGTTACCTGGAAACTCTACAATCCGGACGGCACACCCTTGCCGCATGACCAGTGTCCGATGGCGATCGCACTGAAGGAAGGCCGGGCGATCCGCAACGCCGAGGCTGTCGCGGAACGGCCGGACGGCGCGCGTATTCCTTTCATTCCATTTCCGACACCCCTGCGCGATGCTTCCGGAAAGGTCGTCGGCGCAATCAATATGCTGGTCGACATCAGCGAGCGAAGGCAAGCCGAGACGCAGCAGCGTTTGCTGCTCAATGAGCTCAATCATCGCGTCAAGAACAATATGCAAATCCTGCAATCGCTGCTGTTCACCTCTGCGAAGAGGGCCAAAAGCGGTGAGGCGCGGCAAGTGCTCGATGAAGCGAGCGGGCGCGTCGCCGCGATGGCGGCCGCTCAGCGCGTGCTCTACGGCACCACCAATGCGAGCCGTTTTGCCGCGCAGGAGTTCCTGCACGCTGTATGTCAGACGGTGCAGCAGACGCTGCCGCCGGACATCAAGATCGTCTGCCAGAAGGCAAGCGGCGTGCTCTCGAACGATGTCGCGATGCCGCTGGCGTTGATATTGAACGAGCTGCTCAACAATGCCGTGAAACACGGAATCAAGGACCGGGCGAATGAAACGGTCCGCATCAGCCTGACACAGGAAGGTGACGAGTTTGAACTGGTTGTCGAGGACGACGGAGATGGATTCGACCTGGACGCTGTCCGTCAGGGCTCATCAGGCTTGCAGCTTGTGCTTGGACTGGCCCGTCAGCTCCATGGAACTTTTCAGGTAATGCGAACGCCCTCGTCACGTGCCGTTCTTCGGTTTTCTACAGACAGAACTTCGTGAGGAGGTTTCAGCAGATGAAACCTTCGCCACTTCAGGACGAGCGCATCGCCCTGCCGCCCATTCAGCCGAACGACCCTCAATCAAAGACCGACGGGATGGAGGCTGCCGAAGCTGAGCAGCGGCCGATACGCATTTTAATTGTCGCGGATGATTTTCTGATCGCGCTGCAGACGGAGTCCGCGCTGACAGGGGCTGGTTTCCATGTCGTCGGTACTGCGACGACCGCGGAGGAAGCGATTGCCTTTGCCAGGGAACAGCGGCCCTTCCTGGCGGTGATGGATATACGCCTCGCAGGCGAGCGGGATGGCATCGATGCAGCCAGGGAGTTATTCGGGGAGCTTGGTATCCGCTGTATCTTTGCCACGGCGCATGACGATCCACGCACCCGCGAACGGGCCGAACCCTATGCTCCCCTCGGTTGGCTGGCGAAGCCCTATACGATGGCATCGCTCGTCGCTTTGGTCATTGAAGCTCGATCCAAGCTGATTTGACCGAACATTGTCGCCGTGGTGCGGCCAAGATCTGTCGCGGTCGTAGTGACCAGCGGCCCGAATTTTGGCCGAGGAACGCCTCATTATTGGTGTCGGTGTGCTAATTTCAGGATGCTAGTGTGGGCTACCGGACAGACGGGTACTTAAAGTCGGCGCTACTTTTTTTGCCATCATGGTAAGCTGGAAAAAACCCGATCCAGAGCTTTTGCCGATCCACCGTCCGCGTTGCCCGGACTGCCAAGCGCGGATGATAACCGCTGCCGTCTCCGATGGTCCGGAAGGCTTCGAACATCGCACGTTCAAGTGTTTGAAGTGTGCGCACATCGACATAAGGGTGCTTGTCTCGGATCCGCTCGACTCCGACGCGGTGGGCTGGCTTTCAGGTGAATTAGGCCGGGCCGATTAAGGCTGTGGCACGGTTGAGGCCGGCTAGACCAGGCGCAGCGTCAGCTGGCGACCGTGATTCCCGTAGCGCTCGATGAAATCCTGGAGGTGGTCGGGTACGCCGCCGCCTTCGATATCGCAGCGGGTCTGAATCTCGCGGGCGATATCCTCCGAGACGTCTTCCGACCAGTGTTCGAGGGTGTTGAAGGCGACCACGCGTGTCGGGTCGTTGAATTGCCCCGACATGAGGTCGGCAATCACCGTTTCAAGGTCGGTTCGCTCGACTTCGGTTTCGCGGTACACGCTGCCCGCACGACCGAAGGTGTCGATCACCAGGTAGATGGTTTGATCTGCACCGTAAGGCACGATCGAAGACGTCCTGCTGGACTTGCGCATCACAGACTCCACGCAGTGGAACCTGTTCAAGCCGGGGCGGGTGGATTGGTTCCGACGTAAGCCGTGAAGATACCGACGCGCCGTTCAGGCAACGAAGTGGCGCGCGACGCCAAATATTGCGATGCAGGTCAGGATCAAAAGAGACACTGCGCCGGCTATGCAGCGCCGCAAACGCGCGCGCGTGAAATGACCGCTCATGGGCTCTGGCCTTCCGATACGTTCGTTCAGCTAACCGCTGCGATGTGCTTTGGTTCCGGCAATTGCCTGTGCCCGAGATCTTCGCCCACGCATGACACCCGCACCGGCGGGCGAGGGCGCGGCTCGAGGCCCTGCTCGACCTGAATTCCGCCTAAAAATGTTGCCCCTGATTGTCCGGGATATCCTGGGGACACCACGATGAAAATCGTGACCGACGATCCGGATTGGGCGCCCGACCTATACGAGGCGCGAGCGCTGGCGATGACGTTCGTCAGAAAGCATGGTCGCTGGCAACGCAACGCCATGACGTTTGTTGTTGCCGAGCGCAACGGTCTGACGGTCACATATTATCCACACCGGTCACCCCTGCTGCTCACCATCGATGCGGCCGGCGAGTCGGTTGAGCCGTTGACGCGCGTTCTCAAGATCGAATGGAACGACGGCGCGGCGTGGCGCGTGGCGATCGAAACCTATCACCATGGCCGATGGCAATCCCGGCTCAAGGCGATGGTGCATCCCCGGCCATGGCTCCAGCGCTGGCGAGCGTTGGCGACATTCACGGGGTCATTGCCCCGACAGAAGATCGGCGTTTCGCAATCGTGAGCACGGGATTGTTCCTCGAACCGGAGCGCCGCCAGCCTGAACGATGGTCAGGTCGTCGTTTCGGGCCGGCGTGTTTTCACGGGGCCGAACACTTCCTCGAACCCCTGCCGGAGCGCGATATCGACATCCGTCATGGTCAGGGGATGGCCGAGGTCGGAGAGGCTGGTGACGCCGTAGCGCGGGTCGGCCACGCCGCAGGGCACGATCGCGTCGAAATGCCTGAGCTCGGGCTCCACATTGACGGAGATGCCGTGGAACGACACCCAGTGCTTGAGCCGCACGCCGATGGCGGCGATCTTGTCCTCACAGCCCAAGCCCTTGTCGGGCCGGCTCACCCAGACGCCGACGCGATCCTCGCGGCGCTCGCCCCGGACGTTGAAGGCCGCGAGCGTCCGGATGATCCACTCCTCGAGGCTGGCCACATAGGCCCGGACGTCGGGCCGCCGCCGCTTCAGGTCGAGCATCACATAGGCTACCCGCTGGCCCGGGCCATGATAGGTGAGCTGTCCGCCGCGCCCCGAGGCAAACATCGGAAAGCGGGGGTCGAGCAGGTCGCCTGCCTTGCCGCTGGTGCCGGAGGTGTAGAGCGGGGGGTGTTCCAGCAGCCACACCAGTTCCGGCGCCTGGTGAGCCGCAATATCCGCAACCCGCGCTTCCATGGCCGCTATCGCCTCGGGATAGGGCACCGGGGCGTCGGATATCAGCCATTCGACCGCAGCACTGCCGGCAGGGCCCGCAAAGGTCGTCAAATCAAGGCTTTGGCGGTCATTAACCATTGGCTAACCATAACGTGGTGATGTCTAACCACGCAATTTTGCATTTGTCAGTCGGTCCGGGTCCCCAGTGCCAACCCTCGATAAAGTCACCGTCGATCTCATGGTGGTCCTCGGGACCACCTCAATGCCGATTCATCAGGTAATGCGCCTGAGCCGCGGCGCCATCATCGAACTGGACGCCACCGAGGCGGACGAGGTCAAGATCCTCGCCAACAACCTGCCGATCGCCGGCGGCGTGGTGCTGGTCGATCGCAACCGTATCGCGGTCGAAGTCAAGCAAATGCTGCCGCGACTGCCGGGCAGCCGGTAGATTGGTGTCCCAAATCCGAGGTTCGCCGCGCCTGAATCACCACGCCGGCAGGCCTTGTCCCTCCATCATTGATTTGTTACATCGGCGCCGTTGACCGCGTCTTCTTGATCTGGTCGGGGCGCAAATCCCGTGCCGATCTCTCTAAGCGCTCGTGGCGGAATTGGTAGACGCGCTGCCTTGAGGTGGCAGTGAGTAAAATCGTGGGGGTTCGAGTCCCTCCGAGCGCACCAAAAAATCGGCGATGATGCAGTGCCGGCCCAAAACCGGGACGAGGGCGCTTGATGTCAGCGATATCAGCGTTTTTGGCGATGCCCGGACGGCGCATCGTTGCCTTGCTGTAACAACGTTGGCGTACATCGACAGAGGCGGGGTTCGGGCCGGCGATACCGGCCTGCCAACCGGAATCCCGCAAAATTGCGTGCAAGACTGACTGGCTGACGATCGATAGGAACACCTGCATGAGATTTCTGAGTTTCGCCTATCGATTTCTCTCCAACTTTATTTTTCTGGCGCTGGTCTATTACAGCCTGAACTCCATGGAAAAATACCAGCAGCGCGCGGTTCTCGCTATTCTGGTGCTGGTCTATGCCGCGATGCGCGCGGCATCGGCGCTGCGTTCGTTTTATTTCTTCCAGCGAATCGAGCGGCTCGAGCTGGAGGCGCGCCGCCTCGCAGGCCTCACCGGGGAGGGCCCTGCTGCTTTGGCCTCGCGCAAGCACATCGTCGGTGACGTTGCGGGTCTCCGCCGGGCCGGCGAAATGAAGTCCTATATCGACCTGTTGTTTCTCGGTTTGATCGTGCTGCTGTGCATTTCAAAGATCGTGACGGACTAAACCGTCGCGGGCTTCTGTTTGGGCTGCAACACCATCCGTTTCACGCCCGGTCGGGATCGTTTGTTCCGCGTGATGCGAGGATGGAGCTATCCTTTGCGTGGCGGCACGCCGCTTTTCCTGGATTTCGAAAATGCTTTGCGCCGGCACGGGCAGCGCAATCGCGGCGCTCTCCAGCACGAGCGGCGATTGCCGGGGCCAGGGCGCTTCCCGCGGCAGCGGAACGCCGCGCACAAGACCTTTGGCCCGATCCAACGGTTCGCTGAGGGGCAACTTTCCGTCGTGCCAGTCCAGATCGGACAGCGACGGGGCCGGCAGCGTGCCGGCGTCGGCATAGACAAAATTGGGAATTTTCGGCCAGTGCGAGATCGCCACGGTTTCCGACGGCGGATGAAGCTGCCATTGCGGCGGCTCCGCTGGCGTCGCCGGCTGCTCTGACGTCGCCGGCACCACATGGACGATGCGATAGCCCCGCGCCTTCAGCTCATGCAGGATCCTCGGCAACGCCGCGACCGTTCGCGCCTGGATGTCGTGGAGCAGCAGAATGCCTCTTCCCTTGTCCTCGAGCCGCTGGATCGCGAGTTCGTAGACCCGCGAGGATGAAACATGCCGCCAGTCGTCCGCCAGAAAATCGGCGCTCCAGATCTGGAGGCCCTGCGAGGCCAGATAGTCCTCGACGCCGTCGGCGCGCAACAGGCCGGGGCTGCGAAAGAACGGGGCCAGCGCCGCGTCATCGCCGAGTGCTGATTTCACCGACGCGATACCGTCGTCGATCTCTTGCTTGGCGCGC
>Ga0209117_1000985_pt1 | contig 10497 bp, 9 predicted proteins | sample BlaSpr_A8_OM2_M2_FD_187978 | JGI IMG/M metagenome (GOLD analysis project Ga0209117, IMG submission 187978) | Forest soil microbial communities from Thunder Bay, Ontario, Canada - Black Spruce, Ontario site 2_A8_OM2_M2 (SPAdes) (version 2) | ecosystem: Environmental > Terrestrial > Soil > Boreal...
CGACGCCAGGTATCCGAGGTAAGCGCCGCATGCAGCAATTCTGCACGTGCGGATCCGTGCGGGGGGCGCCAGGTTAACTGGCGTCCCTACCGCGACCCCAAGTTCGGTTTCTGACGCTGCAGTATCAGGAACAGTGCATTGAAAACAAAGAAGTAAGTGGTCGGGGCGCCGAGATTTGAACTCGGGACCTCCTGCGCCCAAGTCAGCCGGGCTATCTCTTGGAAGTCCTTCCTTTTCAATCTCTATTTTGAATACAAAAGGCTTAGCAGAAAAAATAGTAGTGGCAGGATGTATGAAAATGTGGCTCCGCATGCATGGAGTCCCCCCAATTTCCCCCTCAGCGAAGAAACAGCGAAACGCGTTCAACGATTCCTGACTCTTGCGTAACACCAACCCTGCCGAATGCGTGTTGATCAGATAACGGCAGTGCGCGGTTGGTGCGGAAACTACAGGAGACTTTTAACTTGGCAGTCCGATGCGTCTAAGCAAGTCCTGAAAGCGAGGGTCTGAGCGCAGCGGATCTAGCCGTGGCTCCCATTTGGTGTAAACGAGAAATGTGGAGTGCTCGGCCACGGCCTTGTCCAACAGGGTAAATGCCTTGTCTTTTTCTCCGAGCGCTGTGTGGATCAGCGCGAGGTCAAACGGTGAGACATAGGACTTCTTGGCGCGATCCGAGAGCGTCTGCAGAACCTTCTCCGCTTCGCGCCGATTGCCAGCGAGCGCATAGGCATGCCCCAACGCAGCGACAAAAAACGGGTCGCCGTTGGCGGCCTCGACGGCCTTCTTGAATTCCGCGATGGCCTGATCCGGCATCCGCTTTTGCTCATACGTCCATCCGAGAATGGTCCGCTCCCAGGGATCATCAGGTTGCGATTTCAAGAACTTCGCCGCGAGGCGGACTGCTTCATCGTAATCCCGGGCCGCGAAGCTGTGCCAACACAGGCATGAAGTCAATGCGCCTCCTACGGGGTCGAGTTCCACCGCGCGCCTGCTCTCAGCCTCCGATTCGGCAAGCCGCCCCATAGCCATGAGGTAGTGCGCATGTTCGTGGCGGACATCGGCGTCGCTGGGGTTGAGCTCCAGCGCGCGCTTGAATTCCTGTTCTGCTCCCGCAAAATCCCAGTCGTAGTGCAGCTTGGCCAGCGCCAGCGCGCCATGGCCCTCCGGCAGCCGCTCGTCTTTTTGTACTGCAAGGCTCGCCGCTTCTTTCGCCTTTCCCCAGCCCTCGCTGGGCGAGACCGCGCCGAAGAAGGCCAGAAAAGAGTAAGCCTGTGCCATATGAGCGTAGGCAGGCGCGTAGTTCGGATCGAGTTTGATCGCCTGATTGTAGTAGTCGATGCTCTTCTGCAAATCGAAACTATCGAGATAGGAGTTGGCCCTCAGGTAGGTTTCGTACGCTTCAGGGTTTATCGCCTGCACCTTTGGTGCTGGCGCTGGCGTAGGCCCCCCCAGTTGGGTTTCGATTTGCTTGGCGATGGCCGACGCTACCTCATCTTGCAAGGCGAGCACGTCGGGGAAGTCGCGCTCATAAGTATTGGCCCAGAGATGCCGATCGTCAGACGCGCGGACCAGTTGCGCAGTGACGCGTACACGATTGCCGAAGCGTTGTACTGAGCCTTCGACTACGGCGTCCGCATTGAGTTCACGAGCGATCACTGGCAGAGATTTCTTGGCTGCTTTGTACTGGACCGCCGAAGTGCGGGAGATCACTTGCAGGCTCTCCATTCGAGCCAGATCGGTAGTTAGCGCCTCCGTCATGCCATCGGCGAGGTAGTCTTGGGCGGCGTCGCCGGAGAGATTCTGCAAAGGCAACACCGCGATTGTTCGCACAGGCCGGGCGCGACCGCCAAACACGCGCGCCCGCCAATCACCTGGATTCGTAACCACAAGCGCAATCACGATGGCGAACACAATTACAGCGAACAGCGCCGCTGCGTGCCAAGAGGGCCGTCGCGGAGGCGCGGCCGTCGCGGTCATTACTGTGCTGGGCGCGAGCCTCCGCAGGTCCACCGCAAGCTCCTTTGTCGATTGATAGCGATTCCCAGAGTCCTTTTCCATGCATTTGAGGATGATGTCTTCCAGCCGCGGAGAAATCGACGAGTTCAGTTGCCGTGGAGGTCTCGGTGGCTGATGCAGAATGGCCTCGACCAGAGCTGTCGTGAGCTTGTCGTCAAATGGCACCTGCCCGGTTGTCATTTCGTACAGGATCGAGCCAACAGCGTAAATATCGCTGCGGGCGTCGATGGTCTGACCTCGCAATTGCTCGGGTGCCATGTAGCGCAATGTCCCTTCCACATCTGTCGTTTGCGTTGCTGTTTGCGTCGCATTGTTCTCGCTTGCCGGGTTGATGGCTCGGGCTAGTCCGAAGTCGAGAATTTTCAACCAGCCATCGGGGGTAACGCGCAAGTTGCCCGGTTTCAGGTCGCGGTGAATCACGCCGTGCTCGTGCGCGGCGGTGATTCCGTCCGCCAATTGCAGGCCGAGCCGCAATACGTCCTTCTCCGGTAAAGGCCCAGCGCACAGCCTGTCGCTCAGGGTCTCCCCGCGGATGTACTCCATGACGAGAAAGTCGCTGCCGTCCTGTGTCTCGAAGTCGTAAACCGTAGCGATATTCGGATGATTAAGCTTCCACAGGAGTTCCGCCTCTCGGCGGAACCGGCTCCGGGCGTTCTCGTCCTGAAGTGAGCCCGGCGGAAGAACCTTGATAGCTACTTCGCGGCCCAAGCGCAGGTCTTGGCCTTGGTACACCTCACCCATGCCGCCGGCGCCAATCTTGCCTGTGAGACGATAGCGGCCAAGGGTTTGCTGCTGGTTTGTTTCCTGGACCGGTGCGATGAAGCGGTAGCCCCGCTTGGGTAGTGTTTCGACGTATCGCGGCGTATCCGCGTCATCGTCCAGAGCTGCTCGCACCTCGCGGATGCACAGATTTAGGCCATGCTCAAAATCGACGAAAGTTTCGTTTCCCCAGATCTTTTCTCGTAGCACTTCCCGCGTGATTAGTTGGCCGGGACGAGAAGCAAGCAGCACCAAGATTTTGGCCGCCTGGGGACGCAGCCGAATCGTATGGCCTGACTTGCGCAGTTCCCCAGTGACAGCGTCGAGTTCGAAGACGCCGAAGCGAAGCGGAGGATTGCGGGAAGCGGCGGTAGACAGGGCTTGGTTCCTCCAGCGTAGCGAAGCAGCCGAATTATACGCCCAAAAATGCGCCGATACTCAACTCCGCAAGCGCCTGTGTTTTCACCGAGTTCCACTCTTACCCAAAACTAATCCTCCACGAATTGACCGGTCTCCACCCTGGTTGCAGAGTCCTGAGGGAAATGGTGGCTTGTGAATAAAGGCCATGTTCGCGAAGCGGTCAGCCGTTCGAGCGTCTCGCGAGGAAAAAGAGGAGAAGAGATGAGAAAGCTGAGAATAGCCGCGCTTACAATGGCGGCAACGCTGTTGGTTGTGGGCCTGACCGTACCATTCGGCACGGCCCGCGCCCGATCGAAACGCAGTGTGAACTTCAAGTCCATTGACGTTGCTTTGCCCGGTGTTACCTTGGACCGTCGCCTTGGGGATCAATGCGCAGGGCGATATCGTTGGCCGTTACGCCGTGGGAAGTGTTGGCCACGGCTATTTGCTGAGCGACGGTCTCTACACGACGATTGATGCTCCAGATGTCGCCGTCGGCAGCACCCAGGCGCAGGGAATCAACGAGGAAGGTCAGATCGTGGGCTTCTACACGGTTCCGGTTCCGAAAACGGTGGATCCGACGGGGGTCTTTACGCGGAGCTTCCTCCGGGATCCGGACGGGACCTTTTCCTCCATCCAATTCCCCGGGTCCAACAACACGCTGGCCATAAAGATCAGTCCCAGGGGCAAAGTCGTAGGTTGTTTCCACAATTTGAGTTTCGATACTCCTACGACGATGCACGGCTTTGTGCTGCAGGACGGAAACTACGAGGAGTTCCCCATGCTTGGGAGCATGCACAATGGAATAGCGCGGAACGGCCGGCTGATCGTCGGCGTAGTCTTTCCGGACATGACTACCTTCCATGCCTATATGGTGCACCACGGAGTTACTCAAATGATCGATCCACCAGACGCCGTAGTGTCCGATGCTCGTGACGTTAATCCTTCCGGCGAGGTCGTTGGATTTTTCATGGACTCTGCGAACAAGACTCATGGGTTCCTGCTCAGAAAGGGCGAGTTCACTACCATCGACTTTCCAGGGGAAGACGTGGTCTCCACACAGGCACGTGGCATCAACCCTCAGGGCGACATCGTCGGGTTCTATGTTTCTAAGGACTCCTTGGGGAAATTGCACACACATGGATTCGTCGCAACCAGAAACAAGGACAAGGACGAAGACGAAGACAAGTAGGCTAACCCGCACTGAACTAGAGCTTTGTCCTTTCATTCGAGTTGCCGATAGGTTGGGGAAGTCTCAGGGCTTGGTCCGTGTTGCTCGTCGGCTCGGTACCGCCCGGCTTCGGCCGGGCCGTATTCTTTGTCACGCTGAAGAACGCTGCAAGAGCACTATTGTGATCGTGGCGTCGCGGTGCCCCAGAAACAGTAGCCGGACTTAGCGATGCTGGCGTTTGATATTTTCTCGCAGGATAAGGAGTTGAAAACGACCTACGACAGGGCATCGCAGGCGATGCAGAGAATCGTTGCACTGGCAGAGAGAAATGGTGTGAAAAAGGAAGATGTTTCGAGTGGAATCCTGACCGTGACTCCTTACTATGGCGGCGACAGGAAAAAACGCACGAAATCGTTTCTCGTGCAGGGCCACATTGTGCTTAAGGTCCACGACTTTTCGAAACTCGGCGCCCTCATGGAAGAATCTGTGAATGAGATTACAGACTTCCGCTCATTAACCTATTCGCTTGCCGATGAAGAAGCGGCAAAACAGCATGCCGTGGCGGAAGCAATGCGGCGAGCAGTGGGGCGGGCAAACGCCGCACTGGAACAGAAGGGGCAGAAGATCGGAGCGCTGCGCTTTGCAAGTTTGGACGTGAAGCAGATTGTTGGGGTTGTGCGGTTGGAGACGTCGATGATTGAAACTGTAGATATTACAAGCGGTGTTTTAGGCAAAGCGAGGGCTGCCTTGCCACCCCCGCCATCGCCCATGCCACGACCGCAAAAGATCACGGTCAGCGCGACGGTGCAATGCGCGTTTCAGATTCAATAGGCATAATGTGAGAGTCGTTTCTATCGCCAAGGGTACATAGATCCTGAGAAACGTGATTATCGGAATTTGGCCCGCCAGACCACGAGACGATTCTGGAGCAGGATCGTGCCGTTGCTCGCCCCCCCGCGGTAGCGGCACGCTTCGATCCCGGAACGCAGGGTGGTCGAAAAGAGCGGCATGATTGAACGTAAAAAACTTGATCCGCTAATAAATCGACGTGTCATTTTCAAGTTGTGCGGCCAAAAGACTACGATGGACGCTACCATTCTCAGCTACGATACGACCGGCTATTGGATACGGCGCGGAACTCTTGCAGATTATCTAAGCAAAGCCGATCTCTCTGACGCCAAGAGCGATGTACGCTATTTGGAAATTAGCAGAATTGAATGGCTTCAGGTTTACCCACACAATTCAAAGTAGCCCCCTACCAACTTCTAGAGGTTCTAATTTCGGCGCGTATGTATGCCGCATCACCCTCGAGGTCACCATAGCGGAGGGGAACCATAAGAGCACGGCCCCTAACGCGAAGCGCCATCCGCGCAGCCCAATCGCGAAAGAGACAAACAGCGCTACCGCTGTGCTGAGGCACGCACCAAACAGGTCATCCGATTCGGCGACTTGTAATTCAGTTTGGCAGTTCGTACAGTGGAATGGGGCAGTGAATTGGACGACCTTTACATACTCTAGCTTGGTCCCGCAAACAGGGCAACTGGGGAGCGGACCGTGGGCCAGTCTCCTGTCTCTTTTTCTTCTCACGGCTTCTCCACTGAGTAAATAAAATCATAACCTGCACGACGCCGGTTTATACGAAGAGATTATTTTTTCACTGAACGATCGACCAGCGGTTCATTACGCCTCTCTCCCCAATCCAAAGCCTTTAACCTCTCCACTCGCACCTGAAATGTGAGCCGTGGCGCACCCTGGCGCGCTTTTGGTGAGCCATTTGCGGCTTTTAATGCGTGGGACAGCAGACTGCTATGCGACCGAATACAAACTCGACCCTAAGGAATATAGTTTTCTTAAGACTCCGGGAACTTACGAACTACCAGCGACCTGCATCTCGCCAGGTGGCACCACGCCGCAAAACAGCGACTGGAAAATTCCGTCATACCCGATTTGGAAAGGTGAGCTCAAATCAAACAGGCTGAAACTTCAAGTCGTTCCCGCGAAGAGGTGAGCAACGCAAGTTTTCACGAGTGCTGTTCGCGACTTGCTGTACACTTTGCCCTGATTCCCGTGCCGCGTGCACATGGCCTGCAACATAATCATCCAGTACCACGAGTACCAACCGATCCAGTGACCTTGCCAGAGAAATAAAATTCATGAGGCGGTTTGACGTTCTGCTGAAATTTAGCCTCTGTATAGTAGAGGCTCGTGATTCCGGCGACTTCCGATTGCCGGTCAGGGGCGTTTTTTCGAAATTTGAACCTCGCGGTTTGTAATTGAATGGTGAAGACCCGTCTGATCCATACCTGTGCTTTCCAAAGATTAGTTTTGAGGTTTTCCCTTCTGGAGGCCTCTTAGTTTATAGGGGGGGAGCTCTCGCCCAATTTTCTCCTGAGGTTGGTGAGACCGGATGAGATCGACCAACGACGCACCCCCGCATCAGCAGTACCTTTTGAACGCCGTTGCCCCCTCCGGTAGACTCATCGAGCCATGTGTGTTTACCGTTGCTCAGCAGCTCGCCGGGCAGGCGGTTTCCTATGCAGAGAAATTCCTAGGTGATTCGTGTATTGCCATGAACCTTTTGGAAGAGGCTGCTGCAACTGTTTCAGAAGTGATTCAGACCAAGGAGGCCGCACAGATTGCGCCTATTTGCGACGTCGGCCGCTATCTCTTTCGGGTCTTCTTGCGGAAGCTGGCCGAAGCAAGGCGAAACGAGATCCAATACGAGGAAGCCAGCCAGTGGCATTCCCATCTCTGCAATGACGGCTACTTTGACGGGCTGGATAGTCAGGTCCTTCTGGACCAGATTTTGGACCATTTAGACAGCGTGACGCGGGAGATGATCCTGCGCCGAATCGAGGGTCATTCCTGGGACGAAATTGCTGCGGAATTTGACCTGTCAAACCATGCCGCGAGGGTCCGGTTCAGCAAGGCCCTGCAGTGGCTGCGAACCTCAGTCAAAACGTCGAGGAATGGCAGCTTCGAATCAAGACTGCCAAGAAGGAACAAATACTACCAGCCACGAGACAGAAAGGCGCAAAGAGTGGCAGCATTTGAGAGACGGCTTGACCGAATGTTCACGCCAGCCTTCTACCGGGAATTCCATCAGTTCCTGAGGGCAATGAGGGCTACCGGGTCGCTCTGATCGGTTCCTAACAATTCCAAGAATTACGAAGAATTACTGCGAATTCTTCTACAAAGAAAAAGTCACACGTCGAAAATAGTTTGGAGACATTCGTCTTCAAAAAGCCCTCTATAGGGTTAAGGGAGAATTGTCTTTTGATTCTCCCTTTTCGCTTGGCGGAGCCGTTTCCCACTTCGGTCAGCCGCCCGGCGAAGTAGCGTTCGGTTCGCCAGATCCCGAGCTGAACGCGAAGGCAAGAGCCCTTCCACGACAGTGGTTCTTCCTTGATTAATTTCACGACAGGACGAAGCGATTGCTGTGGGGACATTGGGGAAAACTGTGCTTCAAACTGACCGAAATAGCGGCACGAGTTGTTGCATGAAAGAGGAGGCCAAATCATGATCGCGAATGCATTGCTTACCGCCCTTGCGGTTCTGCTCGCCTGTTTGTTTTGTCTCATGGGTGACCTCAAGTTTCTGGTGCCGTACAAGAGACTCATTTTTCATCAGTACGGCACCGTGCTTCTCTCTTGGCTTGGAATCCTCTTCGTAAACCTCTTCGTCGCGATCTATTGGATTCAGTGCAAGTTTTTCCTGAAGGACACCGGCCGCAAATTGAGGCACATCGACAACCAGGCCGGCGGCGGCCACTTGTCGATGTCGTTGCCGAATAGCGATTGGAACGCGCGCTGAAATGTCACGCGATTTCACGCCCGATTTGAATCAGTTTCGTGAGGCGGCTCGGGGCCCTCGCGAATTGTTGCGTCCGTCGCGCGATGCCAGACCCGGCACCGAGAGGACCAGAGAAGAGACTCCACTTCTAGAGTCACGAACTGCGGATGTCAGAGAGCCTCGTCCGAAAGAGGTTCCGTCAAGGGACTCGCGAGCCGTGCTGTACGACCGCTACCGAAGCTATGACTTGCGCGAGTCAGAAATCCAGACGCTCACGGACCTAGGCAAATTCCGCGTTATCAATGCGAGTGATTTGGCACGTCACGGTTATGGCGGCGACAAGGGCCGAATGAAACAGGAGACCGAGAGGCTTGTGCGGCAGGGCTTGGTAGAGGAAAAGCAAGTCGACGTCTCGCTCAGCAAGAGCACCCGGATGTACACGCTAACAAGAGCTGGCCGGAGGCTCATGCAGAAGTCGGGAAGGCTCCCCCAGGATCAGGAAATCTACGCCGGTTTCGTGAAGCCGCGAGAGGCCAAACACGATGCCGAATTGTACCGGGTCTATCAGAAGGAGGAAGACCGGATCGAGCGGCGGGGCGGCAGAGTACGCCGCGTGCTCCTCGACTTCGAGCTGAAAAAGAAAGTGAACCGCGATCTTACTCGCCTTGGCCTTCAGAAAGACGATCCAGACAAGAAGCACGATGTTGCCGAGCGACACGGTTTGCGGGTCGTCCATGGCCGCATTCCTGTGCCCGACCTGCAGATCGAATACGAGATGCCAGATCAAAGCATGGCGCGAGTCAATCTAGAGCTGACAACCGGGGATTACCGGCCACGGCAACTTGCCGACAAAGCGCAGGCCGGATTCACGCTCTACAGTCACGGCGATGATGCATCGCACGTGCGCCGCGTTTTGAGTGACCGCGAACTGACGGCGGAGATCCTTTCCCTATGAACATTCCTCAGCGCCAGATTGAAGCCCTCACGGCGTTTACCTACACCATACCCGAGGCACGTTTCCTCTATATCGTGGCCATGCATTCCGGGTACTTCACGGCCCGCCAGTTTCTGGCCTTTGTCGATGCCAAGCGCGGCTATCGGACTCATTCGCTAGCCCAGAAGCTCATCACCCAGGGGCACGCCACGATGCGCGAATGCAGGCGCAACGGGTGCATCTATCATTTGTACTCCCGCAAGCTCTATGCCCAACTTGGCCACGAACACCTCCGAAACCGCCGCCGGCATCGGCTGGAAGCCATCCAGACCCGGCTTCTCGGTCTCGATTTCATCCTCGCCAACCAGGGGTATCAGTACCTCGAAACCGAAGCGGAAAAGGTCGCCTATTTCTGCGACCAATTGCACATCGAAAAGGCCTGCCTTCCGGTGAAACTGTACATGGGTGGACCCACCAGCCAGCCCACCCTGCGCTATTTCGTGGACAAGTTCCCGTTGTTCCTGAGTGCCCCTCGTCCCGGCTTCTCCCCTGTGGTCACGTTTTCCTATGTTGATCCGGGGCTCGAAGCGGTCGCCGGATTTGTTACTCATCTTGGGCAGTATCAGGCTCTCTTCCGTGAACTGACTGACTTCCGATTCCTCTACGTTTCGAGCACTCCAGCACACTTCGAGAAGGTTACGGAACTGTTCAATTCTACAATCAAGATTCCACTCGAATCGGACATCGTGGGGGACCTGATCCGGTATTTCCGAACGCGCAGCATTTGGAACAGTCCCGAGTTCAGGACCTTGAACAAGAACGACCTGCTCTTCTTCAACGAAGCGAAGCGCAGATTTGCCGGCGATCGCTTCGAAACCCTCTTCAAAAACTGGAAGGCCGGACGCATCGCCGAGGCGGAACTCCGAGCCCAGTTTCCGTCGAAGGTGCCGAACCGGAAGGTGTACTTCGAGACGTATCTGGTTCCGAAACAGCCGGATTTTCGGGCCAAGGACGACGAATCAGGGTGAACGGGGTGCAAACGAAGGCGTTCAGCGGGCCGTTCTGTTTGGGCGTCACCCTGAAAACGGGCGAAGCCAAGGGAAGCCAGAGAGATGCAAAAGAGGCGGCGAAGAAAAGCGACGGGGCCAAAACACGGAGATGGGCGGGAGCGACCCCACTTTTCGGCCCTTCGGTCCCAAAAGTGACCCGTGGGGTCGCCCCCGCCCATCGGCGCAACATACAGCGCCGAGTGTTTTGGCCCCGTCGCCACAGGGAAGGAAAGAGAACGGAACTACAAGAGAAGAGGGAGAAAGCAAGTGACAAGCAGTTCGGAACAGCGAGTCATCTTGAAGCGGATGGTCCGTCTCGAACAGCGCGCCAGCGAACTGCTCGAAGACTATGCCCGGTTCATCGGAATCAGTGCGGA
>Ga0209117_1000986_pt1 | contig 10492 bp, 6 predicted proteins | sample BlaSpr_A8_OM2_M2_FD_187978 | JGI IMG/M metagenome (GOLD analysis project Ga0209117, IMG submission 187978) | Forest soil microbial communities from Thunder Bay, Ontario, Canada - Black Spruce, Ontario site 2_A8_OM2_M2 (SPAdes) (version 2) | ecosystem: Environmental > Terrestrial > Soil > Boreal...
ATGTGGAGATTGCTACAGTGAGAGAACTGGAGTCGTTCGCGGCTCAGTTCTTGTTGACCGACGACGGTGAATTGACGGTAAACGTCAGGGCAAACACACCATTGACAGATTTAATCCGCAGTGGGTTTGCCGCTTTCACTACGATAGATGGAATGCCGACCGTGCCCGCTTCCTTGCGGATCGGCTTGGGTGCCAAATGGAAGAACTCTGAAGGCGCCCGTCAAGTCCCGCTACCTAATGGGATGACGCTTGCCGGCACATAGAGCTTTTCGCCGCCGATTTGCCCACTCCCATTCTGGAAGCCAGTTTCTGCCGCATCTTCCTTCACATTGGTATTCCGACATTCTTCCGCCGCATTGTGGACAGACCAGGTTGAGAATTGACGAGAGGATGCGTACGTTCAATTCGCCCGGTGGTGCGTCAATGGTGATCATGTTCGAAGTCTCCCCGAGATCCGGCGAGGGGCAGAAACGGGGGCAGAATGACGGAGGTATGCTGCGCGGGTTTTGTGCGCTTTGTGACGCTCCGAACTGGTTGGCTGCGGAGTCCGTTCATGCGTCTCGTGCTGCCCCCTCGCTCAGCATGGGGCAAGCAATCTCGATGCCACCGTCAATCGCCAACAAAAGCCGCTAACGAAGCTGGTTGCAAGCAAGCGAGATTTCTTTCGGGTGTACACATGGGCAAGGAATGGGCATGCGTGCCCAAATTCGGGCGCAGTCTGGCGCATCAGGAACTCAGAAGGTGCAGCCGCCCGCCCTGATAAGGTCACCCGCCAAGATGGGGACACTACCGATGCGACAAAAAGGCAAACGAAAATGGGGAATCTCACCGCCCAGGTCCGCAAAATCAACAACTCAACAATCAGGTGAACGAAGGAGCAACGATTCTGTTTGGAAGGTGAAATGCCTAGAAGAGGTCGGAGAGGAACGCTTGTCCGCACAAAGGAGAGTAGAACCGCAATGCGAATCGCATTCATCGCAGTAACAGCTCTCATCCTGCTGGGCACGGGTGCCGCGGCGGCGCAGGAAATCAATATTGATTACAGCAAGGCAGACTTCGCGCACTTCAAAACATATGCCTGGGCGAGCGGCCATAGTGTGGCGGACGAACTCCTGAACCAGAGCATCGTCAGCTCCATCGACGCGCAACTGTCGGCCAAAGGGCTGACGAAGGTCAGCCCGGGAGAGGATCCAGATGTACGGGTCTCCTACGACGTTGTCTTCGATCGCGACATTCGCGGCATGGGTTTCAGGGACGGTTTGCGGAACCTGCGTTGGAGGAGCGGTTCCAAGTATGTTCTTATGGGCATGCTTGTGGTTAATCTCGTAGACTCGGGTACCGGTGCGATGGCGTGGCGCGGCATGGCGAGCGGAGTCGTCGACGCGAACGCCAGCCCTGAAAAACACGACAAGAAGATCCACGAAGTTGTTCAGAAGATCTTCCGCAGCTACCCGCCCAAGGAATAAAGACGAGTCGAAGAAAGTCCGACAAGGCACCATAGGAGTTCCGCCGCAAATTGGCGTTGTTCACTTCAGCCTTGGCCGGGCGATGACCTGCGAAGACCGTTCAGCCAGATCGCAGTTGCGCAAGTCAATCGGAAAGGCGAACACCACAGCATTGCGGCAGTGACGTTCATGGGCTGGCGGATGCCAACGAAAGGGCCGCGCCGCATTTCAGTACCCCGCAACGCCATCAGCAAGCAAAAGAGTGCCCCACCCTGGCATCATCATGAAAGCACCGCCCCTTCGACGCTCACCCCGCGCGGTTCAGCGCCCTCCCCACCCGTTTTTCCCGCGCAACTCCTGTTGACCGCGAGTGGAGGGTTCCATAGCACGTCGGCGGCGGATTTCCTGAACTGGCCGAACTCCTCTGGTCGATCGGGCCGAGCCTCGCGCAAACCATCTTCGACGGAGGATCGCGCCGCGCGAAGGTGCGGCAGTCTCAAGCAGCCTACGGTGTAACTGTGGCCGACTATCGGCAAACTGTCCTCACGGCTTTCCAGCAGGTGGAGAACAACCTCGCTGCCGTCCGCATATTGAACCAGGTAATCCAAGAGCAGGACTCCGCGATTGGCTCTGCAACATGGACCCTCGACGAAGCAAGTGTCCGGTATCATTCCGGCATCGATTCGTACCTGAAGGTTATCACCGCTCAAACCGCGCTCCTGAACGCACGGGAAGCAGCCTTGACCTTCTAACGTGCAGTCGTTGGTCGCCACATTCGGATTGGTATGTTACTTCCCTAATACAGCCACGGAATCGCTTTGCTAGCCCAAACGCTGGACGGGTACGTCTTGCGGAGTTCCTCGGCGACTTTGCCCAGCACCGTGTGGTCGTTTGTCGCCTTGTAGTGCGCCACAGCCCGCCAATACATCGCTTCCGGCGCGAAATGGGAATTTGCAAAGCGAACGACCACTTCGCCGTACCATCGTTCCGCATCGGAGTATTTCTTCTGCACGAACGCGATGCGGCCAAGGCCATTCTTCAGAGCAGCCATAAAATCGTTGTTGGGCAGATAGCCTTCCAGTCGCACACGCTCTTTGCCGGCAGCATCGAGCAGGAGTACAGTCGGCGTCCAGACCGCATCGAAGCGGTGGAACCATGCCGGGTGCTCTTTAATGTGGGCTTTTACCGGAAGGAAGTCTTCGCGGATGAACTCGGCAGTTTTCTGATCTTCATAGGACTCGGCATCCAGCCGAGCACATGCCCCTCACGCCGGAGCCGCGCTGAAGTCCAGCAAGATGGGGCGAAACTGCTCCTTCGCTGCGGCCAGGGTCTGATCGATGTCCTTGCTCCAATTCACGCCCATCATTCCGCCTGCTTAGAGAAGTGTGTTACAACTTAGAACTGCAACTTGAGCGCCAGTTGGATCGAACGCGGGCCGCCGATCTGGTAGAGGGGATTTAGGCCGCCGCGCTGGCCGCCGCCTCCCAGGTAACGGTTCACATCCGCGTCGCTTGGCCGAATTGAGCGGTATTGCCGGTAATTGACGAGGTTGCCAAAATTCGAGTGGTTGAATATGTTGAAAAAATCTGCTCTCGACTGGTCTTCAGGTATAAGACTCTATCGGTGTTTGTTACAGTCGTGAGCCAGGCAGAAGTAGAGACGGTGCTGCCGGCCGGTGGTCGCCCCGAGCTATGGAAAACAGTTTGGACGACGCGAGAAGTATAGGAGGTATCCGTGAGAGGCCTTTGTTGGGTTAGATTTTTCGTGTACGTGGTCGTTGTATCGGTCTTCACTTCTCGGTTGTTGCAAGCTGATGTCACGGGTTCGATCTTCGGGACCGTAACCGATCCGTCCGGTGCGGTGATTTCGGCCGCCCAAGTGACTCTCAGCAATCTCGACACGGGCTTGAGCCGGAACACCTTAACGGATTCAATTGGGTCTTATCAGTTTCTTGCGGTGCCTGTCGGCGAGAACTATGTTGTTGAAGTTCAGGCAAAGGGGTTTCAGAAAGCAAATCAGACCGGCGTCAAGATTTTGGTGAGCCAGAATTACCGTGCGGATTTCCATCTTCTTCTAGGTGTCGTGGGACAAACGGTAAGTATTCAAGCAGGAGAGGCTCAGGTTGAAACGACGAATACCCAGCTGGGAGATGTCATCGAAAGCCGAAAAATGACTGGGCTTCCCTTGAACGGCCGCAGCTACATTGACTTGCTTGGGCTTCAAGCGGGCGTCGTACCGATTACCTCGACCAGGGCCCTCGGGATCTCTCTTTCAGGGTTGGGCAGCGCTGGCAACTTCTCAGTCAACGGTCAGCGTGAAACCGCGAACTCTTTTTTGGTGAATGGAGCCGATGTCGAGGAAGGTAGGAACAACGGAGCATCCGTCATACCCACACTTGATTCCATCCAGGAGTTCCGCCTCCTGACCAGCACCTTCGGCGCAGAGTATGGACGGTTCTCAGGTGCCATTGTGAACGTATTAACGAAGTCGGGAACCAATGAATTACACGGTGCAGCCTTTGAATTCCTGCGCAATAGTGACCTCGATTCGCGTAACTTTTTTGACCAGACCCGCGGCACTTTGAAGCGTAACCAGTTCGGCGGAACTGTCGGGGGCCCAATTCTCAAGAATCGTCTCTTCTTCTTCACCGACTATGAGGGCACGCGACAGTCGAAGGGTGTGACGAGTCCACTGCTGCTCGTCCCATCTCTCATCGAGCGTGGTGGCGATTTTTCCGACACCGCAATTACAGGGTTCCCGCCGCTTGAGGGCGTCGTTCGGGGAGACGACGTGCCGGGTAACCATTCGATGGATGAAGTGCTTACGCAGCGTCTGGGCTACCCGGTTACTTCAGGAGAGCCGTACTGGATTTCCGGATGCAATACCAGTGCGGACGCGTTGGCAGGCACGTGTGTGTTTCCGGGCCAATTCATTCCGCAGTCGGCTTGGTCATCGGTTGCTAAGGCCACGCTGAAATTTATTCCCCATCCGACTCAGATCTTGGGTGGTACACCGTTCTTTTCGACGTCAGCTGAAAAGGGGACGATCCGCGATGACAAGTGGGGGGAGCGGATCGACTTCGATGGTGGAGGGCTGGGACTTTGGACGATGTATTATGACTTTGACGACGCGCAAGTCACCAATCCGTTCGGCGGTTCCAATCTTCCTGGATTTCCCACAGCAACACCGTCGCGAGCGCAACTAGCAACGCTTAGCAACACGAAGGTTCTTGGGCCCACGGCGGTAAATGACGTTCGTTTGAGCTTTACGCGACTCGCGGTCAGCGTAAACCAGCCGGCAGCAGGCTTGGGCAAGATCACTGATTTTGGGTTCCACGAGGGCGGACTGGGGATAGTACCTTCCGACCCCAAGTATGAAGGAGTTCCCCCTATTCTTCTTTTCGGCGCCTATGGCATAAGCTTCGGTCTGCCCATCCAAACAACGGGTCAGTACAATAACACGTACCAGGCGACCGAGAACTTCTCGAAGATTGTGGGTAGGCACACCTTAAAGTTGGGGGGCGAATTCCGATATTTTCAGATCAATGAGCGGAACGTCATCCAACAGAATGGCCGGTTCAACTTTCTTGGAAATGAAACCGGCAACGACTTCGCCGATTACCTCATTGGCGCCCCAGATTTGTTTATCCAGGCGAGTGACCAGTTTCTCGATTCGCATACGAAATATGGCGCAGCTTATGCTCAGGATTCCTATAAAGCAAGATCGAACCTCACCGTAAACTACGGCTTGCGCTGGGAAGTCAGCCAACCTTTCTATGACAAGAAGCTCTACACCCTCATTTGGGGTCTTCAGTCCAAGGTGTACCCTAACGCCCCAACCGGCTACGTCGTGCCCGGGGACCCGGGAGTTCCGAAAACTCTTGCCCCAACGCGCTACAACAACTTTGCTCCACGCGTAGGTGTTGCCTACTCTCCAAGCGTCGGCGACGGTTGGCTGGGAAAGATCTTCGGTGGACCGGGTAAGACCAGCATTCGCACCGCGTTCGGGATTTACTACAACGCAATTGAGGATAGGACACTATTCACTGAGGCTGGAGGCGCGCCTTTCGGTTTATTTTGGGTCAGCCCGACCGAGGTATACCTTGAGGAACCCTACAAAGATCGGCGCCGAGGCCAGGACCCGGGACAACGCTTTCCGTGGACGATTCCACCTGCCGGCTCCACTGTTGACTTCAGAGTATTCCAACCATTTTCGAGTTCCCAAGCCTTCAAGAACAACAACGTGCTTCCCTACGCCGAGCACTTTAATTTCAGCGTACAACGTGAAATAAGGGACTCGCTAGTACTGTCGGTCGGATACCATGGCACGCGAGGACACCACCTGCTTGGAATGTATGAGTCTAACCCGGGAAACCCGGCTCTCTGCCTTCAGGTCCGGCAAATCCTGGGTGCGGCTGAAGGTTGTGGTCCGGGTGGCGAGGACCAAATCTACGATCTGGGGAATGGACAGTTCGTTTATGGAACACGTCCTCATTCTGTAACGTCGGGGCGCTACCTGAGCCAAGGCATATTGGACTTTGGTGGCCTGAACGATTACATCGCGAGCTTTGCTAACTCAAACTACAACGCCTTTCAGGTTAGTGTCGAGAAAAGGGTCGGCTCCCTTAATGTGCTCGGTGCATATACGTGGTCGAAGTCGCTCGATAACGATTCTGACACTTTTGACGAAGCGGATCCCTACAACCAAGCCGTTAGCAGGTCCTTGTCGACTTTCGACATGACGCACAACTTTGTTGTCAGCTATCTCTATACTCTTCCCCTGCAGAACCTAATAAAAGCCAGAGATGGATTTGTCCACAAAATTCTCGATGGCTGGCGGCTTAGCGGCATTACAAGATTCGCCACCGGGCTCCCGGTGACTTTGACTGAGAGTGATGACTTTTCGCTGTGCGGTTGCGGTGGTGCTGATCGCCCGAACTATACAGGTGGTCCGATAAACTTCCTTGATCCCCGATCATCCGCCACTCACCAGTACTTTTCGACCAATGCGTTCTTCAAGGAGGAGTTGGGTGTACGTGGCAATGCTAACCGACGCTTTTTCCACGGTCCTGGTCTAAACAACACCGATCTCGGCCTTGAGAAAAGTACGAGGATTACCGAACGTGCCTCCATAGAGTTCCGAGCTGAGTTCTTCAATGTGTTCAACCACGCGCAATTCGGTAACCCAGGCGGAAACATCAGCTCTACAGGTAGCTTCGGGCATGTGACGACTGCCAGAGCTCCACGGATCGGTCAGTTAGCACTGAAATTGTATTTCTAAAGGAAGTCCGCGCGGCAGTGCCGCACGACTCGCCATATCAGGGATGCGATTAGCCAACACCGCCGGAAGCTCCTCGAACAAGTCTTTTCGCTGGAAGAAGACCCATCGGACTGACCCGTAAGTACAGCATTGCGCAGGAATTCGTCGATTGGGTCGTCAAGTTCCTCCTGGGGTATACCCGCTGATCTGATGTGCTCGCCGCTACGCAGAGAAACCACAAACCTCTGCCGAAGAGATTAAGATATATGCCTGCATGGAGAGAGCGTGTAAACAACCAAGAGTGGTGATCGCGCTAGGCATCCTCCTGGCGTGCTGCCCTCATGTTTTCGGCCTAGACCCTTCTCTCGACATCAATCAATACGCGCACACCGCGTGGAAGGTCCGCGAAGACTTCTCTAAAGGCATGATCTTCTCAATCGCTCAGACGCCCGATGGTTATCTCTGGCTGGGCACGGAATTCGGCTTGCGTCGCTTCGATGGGGTACGGAGCGTCCCCTGGCAGCCGCCCGCGGGTGAGCATCTCCCCAGCAGCGAAATTCGAACGCTGCTTGTCGCGCGCGACGGGTCCCTTTGGATTGGTACCCGTGAAGGCCTTGCAAGTTGGAAAGACGGCAAGCTGACTCAGTATGGGGAGCTTGCCGGACAGATCATTGGTACGCTCCTTGAGGATCGTGAAGGAACGATATGGGCCGGCGGGTGGGCGACTTCCACTGGGAGGGTTTGCGCGATTCAGAGTCGCAGCGCCAAGTGCTACGGAGAGGATGGCAGTCTCGGTCACGGAGTGTACTGTTTGTATGAGGACAGCGGGGGCAATCTCTGGCTAGGAGCGGTGACCGGACTGTGGCGATGGAAGCCTGGCCCTCCGAAACTGTATCCCATGCCAGACCCAACACACTCAATCAAATCTTTGATCGAAGGCGACAACGGCGCACTCCTGATCGCCATGCGCGACGGAATCAGAAGGCTTCTTGAACGGAAATCAGAGGTATATCCGCTTCCAGGTGTTGGACGGCAGTTTACGCCGACCCGTCTGCTTCGGGATCGCAATGGCGGTCTGTGGATCGGAACGGCGGATCGGGGCCTATTGCATGTACACCAGGGAAGGACGGATCTGTTTGCGCAGTCTGACGGTCTCTCAAACCGCTTTATCTGGGACCTCTTTGAGGATCGTGAAGGCAATATTTGGGTCGCAACAGGCGATGGCCTGGACCGTTTTCGCGACTTCGCCGTCCCCACCATCTCTGAAAGACAGGGTTTGTCCGATGCCGGCGTTGGCTCCGTTCTGGCGGCCAGGGATGGAAGCATTTGGCTTGGCACGTCGGACGGCTTGAACAGATGGAATAACGGACAAATTACGATTTACCGTAAGCGAAGCGCACAGGCCGTGAGCGTCGGCGCCAAGCGAGAACAGAAGTTTGGCGGGCTTGCGGCGGCGAGCGAGTCGAGCGTCCTTGGCGCCGTGCGCGAGAAAACCAGTAGTGGATTGCCAGATGAGGAAGTGAACTCCCTCACGCAGGACAATCGCGGGCGAATTTGGGCCTTCACGTTTCGCGGGGTTGCCTACTTTGATAACGGCCGGTTTATTCGCGTAAGCGCTGTGCCGGGCGGACACGTGTCTTCCAGCGCCGGAGACAGCGTGGGGAATATCTGGATCAGCGACCAGGATCAAGGTCTCTTTCATTTGCTTGGGGGGAATGTGGTCGAACGGATCCCCTGGGCCAGGCTGGGACGTCGGGACGTGGCTACTGCTCTATTCCCCGATCCCGTGCAGGGCGGCCTTTGGCTTGGATTTTTTCAGGGTGGCGTGGCGTATTTCAAGGACGGTCAGGTCCGCGCCTCGTATGCAGGCGCCGATGGGTTGGGCATTGGCCGTGTCAACGGCCTTCAGCTCGATCGGAACGGTACGCTCTGGGCCGCGACCGAGGGCGGTCTAAGCCGTGTGAAAAATAGCCGTGTTGCCACGCTTACCAGCAAGAATGGATTGCCCTGCGACGCCGTTAAGTGGGTGGTGGAAGACGACGCCCATTCGTTCTGGCTGTACATGGCCTGCGGCCTGGTGCGCATTGCCCGGCCCGAGTTGGACGCGTGGGCCGCCGCGGCGGACGCCGGAACGGCGAAGCAGACGATCCAGGCCACGGTTTTCGACAGTTCGGACGGAGTTAGGAGCCATTCGTTCACAAGCGGCTATACTCCGCGTGTCGCCAAGTCTGCGGATGGCAGATTATGGTTTTTGCCTCTAGAGGGCGTCAGCGTCATCGATCCGCGCCACCTTCCCTTCAACAAACTTCCGCCGCCGGTACACATCGAGCAAGTCACCGCGGATGGCAAAACGTACGATGTGTCAGACGGTTTGCGCCTGCCCCCGCTAGTGCGCAATCTCGCGTTTGACTTCGTGGCGCTGAGCCTGGTTGCTCCGGAAAAAAATCACTACCGCTTCAAGCTGGAGGGGTGGGACCGTGACTGGAGAGAGGCCGTCAATGAGTTCCGTGTGGAGTATTCGAATCTGCCGCCGAAGCACTACAAGTTTCACGTGATTGCCTGCAACAACAGCGGTGTTTGGAACGAGGAAGGCGCGACGCTGGATTTCGTGATTCCTCCGGCATGGTACCAGACGAACTGGTTCCGTGCGGCATGCGTGGCAGCGTTTCTGGGGATGATCTGGGGAATACATGAACTGCGAGTGCGGCAACTCGCTGCGCAGTTCAATATGCGACTGGAAGAGCGGGTAGCCGAACGCACACGGGTTGCTCGCGACCTCCACGACACGCTATTGCAGAGCTTTCAGGCACTCTTGCCAAGTCTTCAGGCCGGCATCAACATGTTAGCGGCGCGTCCGGCTGACGCTCGTAAAGTGCTTGAAGATACTGCGGATCATGCGTCTCAAGCGATCGCCGAGGGCCGGGATGCGGTGCAAGGCTTGCGCATGTCGACGGTCGAGAAGAATGATCTTGCGGTAGCCATTCGGACGGTTGGGGAAGAACTCGCTTCTGATGCGAGCACTCAGCCCTCGCCCAACTTCAACGTGGTTGTGGAAGGAGCATCTCGCAATCTGCATCCAATCCTGCGAGATGAAGTTTACCGGCTTGCGGTGGAGGCGTTGCGCAATGCGTTCCGGCACGCGGCGGCGCAAAACGTCGAAGTGGAAATCCGTTACGACGAAAAGTATTTCCGGCTCCGCGTTCGGGATGACGGGAAAGGAATTCCCTCGGATGTGCTCAGCGGAGACGGCCGTGAGGGGCACTACGGCTTGCCGGGTATGAGGGAACGAGCGAAACTCGTAGGCGGTAAGCTAGCGATCTGGACTGAACTGGATGGCGGTACGGAAATCGAGCTCAATATTCCAGGAGCGAGAGCGTACGTAAAATCCACGCGGCCTTTCTGGTACTTTGGGAAGCGTTCCGCGACAGATACAGATGAGAAGGAACCGATAGAACGTGAGTGAAGGGTCAGCTCAAATCCGGATTCTTGCAGTTGACGATCATGTTCTCGTACGGCAGGGCATATCTGTACTTATCGGCACGGTGCCCGATATGACTCTGGTGGCCGAGGCATCGAATGGGCGCGAGGCAATCCAACAGTTCCGTGCGCATCGCCCGGACATCACGCTCATGGACTTGCAAATGCCGGAGATGAACGGCCTCGATGCGATCATCGCAATTCTGGCAGAATTTCCCGATGCTAAGATCATTGTGCTGACGACCTACAAGGGTGATGTACAGATTCTTCGCGCACTCAAAGCAGGAGCACGAGGTTACCTGCTCAAAAAT
>Ga0209117_1000987_pt1 | contig 10483 bp, 7 predicted proteins | sample BlaSpr_A8_OM2_M2_FD_187978 | JGI IMG/M metagenome (GOLD analysis project Ga0209117, IMG submission 187978) | Forest soil microbial communities from Thunder Bay, Ontario, Canada - Black Spruce, Ontario site 2_A8_OM2_M2 (SPAdes) (version 2) | ecosystem: Environmental > Terrestrial > Soil > Boreal...
GCGCAAAAGCAAGAGCATCCCCGGCTCCGCCAATTGACTGGCTGCCTTGCGATGGAGGCGCCATAAATGCAAACATTCGCGGCTGGTTGCCAGTGCTCTCGATGTATCGCAGGACGTCCTCACGCCCGTCGCCGCGGATATTCACGCCAAGGACGAGGTCCGTGCCAGTGTCGCTACCTTCTGTTACATCGACTTGTAGATCTTATGGCCTTGTCGGTTTAGCGTCGGATCTCCATGCCTCTTTCGATGGAGGCTGTGGAATCTCGAACGTCCAGCCGCCGACAGCGGCAAAGGCGGCGCCCAACGCGATCCCGGTTGATAACGCGCACTTTCCGCGGAAGCGAATCAAGCGGTCCGTTCGTTCTGCTAGGATCGTCCCCTTTAGCGACTGAAGCTCCGGCAATAGCTGAGCGTTCCAGACGTCCTCCGATGGGACGCGCCGTGAACTGCGATCGAAATGCGGGGACCAGTCGACAACATAGTCTGCGGGCACATCGAATGTCTCTTTCGTCCAGTTCTGCAGCCAGACCGTAGTGCTCTTTCCGCCCGCGCCGACGGCGGCGATGGCCGACCTAAGAACCTGCTCTACGTCAGCCCTCGGCAGGACGGCACCCCTCTTCGCTTCTATCGCGCGAAGCAGCTGAGCAAACGCCGGCTGCACCATGGCTCGCAGCATTCCCGAATACTCCGGGTGGTTCAGTACGCGCGCGACGAACAGATCCACCGCGCGATCGTCGTGATGAAGGTCGCCGTGGCAGATTTCCAGGAATACCTTCGACACAATGAAGTCGATGTCGGCGGCGTCACGCAGGCCGATTCCCCGAAACCGGTCGGCCAAGTCGCCACTCGTCGGCGCAAGGGCTTGGGCCGCATCGTCGTAGAACGGCTGGGCCTTTCGGAACCTCGCCAGACCAGCCTCAACCGATCGCAGCTTTGCAGATAGGGAAGGACACACCAACGTGAAACACTTGTAAATTCCCGGTAGGTCGGTATCTAGGCGCCGGAAGTGGGCGATGACTACCTTGAACTCGGCCGGAGCAACCTCGTGATCCTTGACCTGGATATGAACCCGCGAGGACTGACCGCTTTCCGCATACCGGATGTCGATGTCGCCAGTACCTTCGAAGAACAGCTGATGGAAGGATCCCTCCAGCAGCCAGACCGGCAGATGGCACGCCGCATACCGGGTCTGGAAATCAAACCCATTCCCAGCCGTAATGCCGCCCATGGATTCCGGAGCCAGCAAAGAACCGCGGTGTTTGGTCGTTCGCGCTGTTCGAGGTTTACGGGGGGCGGCCATGCATCCTCACTGACCGAATCTGGGACCAAACAACTGACGCCACAGTTTGCGACTCTCTGATTCGTTCTTGCTATCCAGTGCCTTCCGCGCAGTAACGGCCGACGTCTTAACTTGCGCCATGAAGTCGTCGAAGTCCTTGGCCTCCCAGTGCTTCGCAACATTGACTGATCCATAACCGGGATCGGTAATCCTCGGTACCGTTTTCGTGTCGCGATACACACCGTAGCTGCGCTCAATACCCTCCAGCACGTTTACGACGGCCGCGGCATGCGATGAAGGATAGGCAATGCTAGCGTGAACCAGGCTCTCGAGAATGTACGACTTCACCCGGCATGACTCGGTAGGCAACCTGTCTCGCCAGCACTTCATGAGCTTAACAACTTGGACATAGTATCCGTTGGTCGCTTTGTTCTTGTCGGTCGCGGCGCTGATCTGGCCTTTGGGATGCGTTTCCACCCACTGCCGAGCGGTCCTGTCGGGTATCCGCAACGGGCCGTCGTCGGCCCCGAGGGGGGTGGCCGGAACGATATCTAGCCATACGCCCTTCGTGGCCTGTGCGCCGACCGATCGGCCCTGTCTTTTTGTTTCCTTGTAATATCGACCCAGAACGGATTGGAGCCACGCAAGCACCACTTCTGGCTCGGTGATCGAATGGTCGAGATCGAGAACACAAATCACGTCAACATCGTTTATGTCATTGGTGGCTGTGTGTCGTGCGTACGAACCGGACAGGAAGGTGTCTTTGTGCGCTTCCTTCGACTCCTTATCCGTACGTAACTGCTCGCGCACCTGCTCGTGGGCGGCCTTGGCGGCCGCAACATGGTCGTCGCCAGGCTCCAGCGAAGATACAAAATCCTTAAAGTCTGCTGCCAGCTCCACAGCTAACTCTCCTGCCTGGGTGACGCGGGGAGCTCGTTCAACGATGTGAGATCGAGACCGTAGCCGTCCGCGATAGACGATAGAAAGTCTCCGCACACAGGGCATTGGGGATCCCGTTCGATGTAGATTCCATACCATCGGTGGATTGTCATCTCATCGGTGCTTGCGCTCAGCGGCGGCCAGCTTGCGTATTGAGTTCCCGGCTCCGGGCGGTTCAGCCACAGATACCAAGGCGCGTCAAAGTCCCGCTTTAGGATGCTGAGAGACGTCTGTTTGCCGGCGAGCAGCTCCAGCAGGGCGAGTTTCGTCAGCAGATTTGCTATCGGCAATACATCCATTGAAAGGCCCGGCTCTACTGCGACGGGCTGATCGGAATACGCGACTGCTTCAGCATCACTGCTCGTCGAAATCTCCACGTCGGACGCCTCGTCCGGCATTGCCGCGACGAAGCACTGATGACAAAGGGATTGCTTCGGACGGACGCGAAGAACCTGCCCGCCGTATGCCCGGCGAAAGGCGCCGCCATAGACCGCGACCACTCCTGCCTCGATGCAGAGCTGGTTGATCAGGAGCTTGCTCGGACGATTATCCGTTCCGCAGATAACGACATCGGACTGCGCTACGAGTTGCCCGATGCTTTCCTGGTTCTCGTAACTCACATCGACCGGATGCGTCGCGACCTCGGCGTCGGGATTCTTTTCGTGAATAAGGTCGCGGACTACGTTGACTTTCAAGCGGCCGACTTGCGAGATCCCTCCGGGATGACGAACAACATTGCCCACCGAGAGTCGATCGCGGTCGACGAGAGTGAATCGACCGACCCCGCATTTGGCCAGTTCGATCGCCGCGTGAGCCCCCCCGGTTCCCAGGCCGATGCAGAGAACCATCTTGTCAGCCAGGACCGTGGATTCGAGTACTCCCGCGCGCCGGGTCGCCAGTTCCGGCTGCACGTCTGCAAAGCAGACATCAATTGGCTGATCATCGCCGCCCGCCGTTCTCCGGCCGGCGGCACGATAGAACGAGCCGTCCGGGGCAAGGAACGTGGCGGCGTCAGGCCTCGTACCGTCCGTGGGCGCGAGCACTATGCGGACGGCAACACCTGCCGGAGCAGCGGTTCGCTCATCCAGGACCACGGTGCCCTGTTCGGGAGAAGGAGCCGGCTGGACGCCGAGGTCGCGTTGCGTTAATGCGTCCCCGCCGTCCCAGGAGCTTAAGGCCACGGCAATCGAGCCATCCCGTTTAAGCTCGGGCCAATGCTCGCGCAACCACCGGCTAGACAAAGTCGCCACGGCGAACATATCCGCGTCGTCGGCGGTTATGTTCAGGGCACGAGGAGCCTGCGTCCCTTCCGAAACGGCAACAATCGTGCGTTTGGTCTTGTCGTATACCAGCTTCGTGCGGCCGGGCTTGCGTTCGGCGATGGATTTCATCGCCTCCTGGATCATTTGTCGTTGTGGGTCGTTTATGCTCATGCTCTCTCCGCCATCGTTAAGACAAATTCTGCCAGTGGGCGGCCGGTTGCGAGGTGCTGCTCGTACGCCTCAATCCAGATCAGCCCTTTAAGGAACACCTTCTGCAGCACGATTCCTGAGTGCCAACGTGCTGTTCGCCAATGACAGATCTGCGCCCATCCGCTCGAAGAGGGTTCGAGGGTATGCATTAGGTGCGACACTCCTAGCGACGTAACCAAGTTCCCGTTTGCCATCCGCAGTGGATAGGGATCAATGAGATACATCGGTGGACGTTCCCCCGGGTAACCGGAGGGAATAGGAATGTGAAGCTGGTATCGGCGTCCGGAGTTAGCCGTCGCCGTACCTGCTGCATAGTACGTATCTGTGGCCTTGTTGATATATACGCTGAACTGATCAAATCCTTCGCGCTGAAGGATCTCGTGCTCCAACACCAGCCGTTTGCGCTGATCAGTCGTCCACATGTCCAGGTCCTCTCACCCGTGCAAGAACTTCGAGGATGCCCGGGATATCTAGGGCCACCAACCCGGCAGGGGCCTTGATGGGTTCCGTCGAACCGTCGGCGCGATTCATGCGGTGTACTTCCAGAACCGGCATCGGCCATGAGGACCCAAGCGCGAATGCCAGGTAGTGGGGCTCCTCGAGCTTCGCGACCAGGATGCAGCCAAACCCGGTTGCGTGGTGCTCCACAGCACTGCTGCTCGCGTTCTGCAGCGCTTCAGCCAGTTGAGCGAGCGTCCTTTCCCGGGTTGTGGAATCAACGTCAGATGCCGGCTCCACATTTGGTGGTGTGGCGTCTGTCCCGATTCGAATTCGCTTCAGCGGAACCTTCTCCCAAGCGAGGAAGTCCTGTTCCGGAAGCGCCTTTCTAGCAAGCAGAGCATGGCGAATAGGACTGAGCCCCGGCAGAACCCTGACTCGTAACGGTAAGGGGGCACTGTCGTCGCCGGACAGGTCGTAGATCCATGGATGAACCCTGACTATCGGCTCGCCGCGGCTGTCGTCGAGCGTCACGATAATCTCGGTCATGTTCGTAAATTGGTTTCGGCCGGCAATGCTGACTATGCGTTTTCGATCACCACCGCTTGGCGCGGCAAGCCCAAGCCTGTGATGCGAGTGCCAGTCGCCGAAATACCTAAGAGCCCAATCAGAGGCCATGGTTTCACTGAGTTGGCGCAGGTAGTCAACATCCAACCGAAAATGCGCGTGGTTTCGCTGTGCTGCCGGCCCGGCCTTCGTGGCAAGAATGATCGTCGGGACATCGTGCCACCGGCCGAACAGGTCCCCTCCCGTCTCGACGGACCAAGCCAGGGCTTCAGCGGCGATTGCCCGCAGCTCAGACTCCCAGGTCACCAGGAAACCCCGGGGGGCTTGCAGTTTTGACCGGCGACCAATGAATCGCGAGAGGCGCTGAATCAACATGTCAGACTCCGCCGATGAACGAAGTGAGCGCAGCAGACCCGTAAGCTTCGGTCGCTCTTCGATCCAGTCCCGCAGATCGGGGGTCAACCGGGAGTCTGCTGCTGCCAGCTCCTCCGGCGGAATCTCGAGGGCGACAGCGATACGCTCCCTGAGTTCAGCACTAGGAAGGCGACGGCCGGCCTCAATGTCCGCGACGTACGCAGGAGTTACTCCAATGTGGGTTCCAAGCTGGCGAAGAGACCAACTGCGGGCTAGCCGCTTTGCCTTGACAAGGTCTGCGAGTTCCGGCATGTGCCGATTTTACATCGTATGCATACATTGTCAATAACGTGCACAACTCTTTGAATCTTATATGATAAATCCAGATCGACTCCGGCTGCTCCCTACTGCGGCCCTGCCATTGCGGAGGACACCAGCTCACCCCGGAAGGCCTTGCCGAGAGTGGCCTTCTCGAGGCGGTCGAGGAAGTCTGTGGCGCGGCTCGTTTCAGCAGCAACAGTCTCGATACGACCGAATGCCGCCCGCGTGCGACGCGCGATTTCGTCTTGTTCGTCCACGTGCGGAAGAAGTAGCTGAATCCGAGCCAGGTCGCCCTGCGAAACCTTCCAGATGCCGGCAGTCGTTTTGGCCGCACTTTCGATCTGCGTCCGGACCTGCGGAGCGTTCCAGATAGCTGTAAACCAATCTGCTCGTGCCCGGTCGGTTGCGAGTCTGATGCGGAAGGCAGTATCTGGGAATATGGTGGGCTGTGTGACTCTCTGGACGATTGCAGCAATCCCAACAAATGACTTCGTACCGTTGCCGCGGCTCACCAGCACATCGCCGTCGCAAAGGAGGAACTTGTCGGCTTTGCCCTCAGTGATTGGCAGGTAGCGAATATCATCAAGATCGACAACGCCGGTGCGCAGTGCGCTGAGTCGCAGCGAGCGGACGCCCGGCGGCTCGTCAGATCCGCGAATAGATAGGCCGTTCCGAATGGGAACGGCCAGCAGGGTATCGAGTACGGCCCATGTGGGTTCCTGGAGATCTCTTTCCTTCCTCCAGTCGGTCGTCAAATCACCAGAACAGGCAGCTGCGAGAATAGCTCGTTTATAGCGTTCCACCAGGCGGGGAATTCGAGACAGCTCTTCGCGGGCTTTCCTGGATGGCGCCAACAGCGTATCCAGCTTGGCGATGATAGAAAGTTGTACTTGAGGCGGCGCCAGTGGGATGCGAACCCTTCTCATACCTTCTTGCGTCAACTTCAAACGGGTTGAGCCGCCCACATAGGGCATCCAGTCCAACTGGTTGAGGGCGTATGTCAGATACCGCGTTGGTATCCCATTTCTCGGCGAGACGACATGAGCATGATTGTTAACCCAGAACTTGCCGGAGACCTCATAAGCTACGCCGCGGGCCGGGTCGTCAAAGTAGCCGCCATCCTCGGCGAGAAGCACGTAGTCGCCCTCGAATATGTACTCGTTGATCGAATCAACCTGTCCGTTGGCCCCGTAATAGGGGAACGGCCCTTGGCGTCCTGCTCGCTGTTGCTGGTTCAGTGGGACGCGACGGCTGTCGTGGAGATCCACAATCTCCATAAGAGGCGCGAGCGTCCACCCGGCAGGGATGTCGGTCATGCACGTTCCTTAGCCGCCGGTGGGCTCATCTCATCACTGAACGCCTCGATTTCCTCCAGGGCTACCCGCAGGTGCCCGGCAATGGCAGCGGCAATGTCTTCGGCCTCAGTGAGGTCATCCTCGGGGTCGTTGCTCGTGTCCCTCAGCCATCCGATATCCAGATTGTCATTCCTGTCCTTGATCTGCTGGCGGCTGAAGAAGCGGAAACGGCCGTCCTCCCCTTCGTCTTTGCGCTTCGCTTTACCCAGCGGATCATCACCAAAAGCTTTCTCAAAGTCCTCGAAGTCGGCAACGGTCAGCGGCCGAGTCTTACCGAAGGCGTCCATATTGGCGCGCATGTCATAGATCCAGACGCCCTTCGTGTTGGCCTTATCGCTCTTGCCACGGGTTAAGAAAGCCACATTCGTCTTCACGCCCTGTGCGTAGAAGATGCCGGTGGGAAGGCGCAGAATGGTGTGAACATCGCAGAGTTCCATCATCCAAGTCCGGAGCCGCTGACCAACATTGTCTTCGAACAACACATTATCCGGGACCACCACCGCAGCTCGGGCTCCAGGCTTGAGGGCGCGAACGATGTGTTCGACGAACGCGAGCTGTTTGTTGGAGCTGTCCGCCGTAACTGAGAAATCCGAACGGGTCGGGCGGCCGCCGCCTTTCTTGGTGCCGAAAGGCGGATTGGTCATGATCAGTTCGGCCTTCCCAAGGCTCTCGCCGTCGGGAGAGAGCGTGTCGCCGCTCCCGACCATGCTCTCGATGCCGTGAAGCATGAGATTCATTAGGCAAAGGCGATGTGCGTCAGGCACCAGCTCAAGACCGACCAACGCATTGTGGCGCTGGAAGAATGCCTGCGCCTCGGTGAGCTCGTAGAGATCGTCGCTGTGATCCTTGATGTAGCGGTCTGCCGCGACCAGAAATCCGCCGGTTCCCGCGGCCGGGTCTTGAATGATCTCGCCGACCCTCGGCTGCACAAGGCGCACGATGCAGTCGATCAGGGGGCGCGGCGTGAAGTACTGGCCCGCTCCCGATTTCTTCTCGGCGGCGTTCCTTTGGAGAAGCCCTTCGTAGAGATTGCCAAGTCCCTCCTCCCGGGCGGAGAACCAGTCCAGCCGATCGATCGCGTCGGTGAGCGCCTTTACATTCGTTGGCTTGCGTAGCTTCGTCTGCGCGTCGGTAAAGATGGCGAGGACGAGCTGATCCTTCGTCTTTTTCATGTTGCCAAGATCGAGCAGAAGCCCGCGGTAGTACTCCAATTGGTCTAGACCTTCCGCGCGGGCAAGCTTCTCCCAGCGGTAGCCTTCAGGCAGGCGCTCCTCGTGTCCGGTCTCGGCCAGCATCTTGAGGAACAGCAAAAACGTCAGCTCAGTGACGTAATCGGTGTACGTGATGCCGTCGTCACGCAGAACGTTGCAGAGGTTCCAGAGTTTCGCGACAATCTCTCGGGTAATGCCGTTGCCATTCGTCAAGCTGCTGTCTTCCATAGTTCGCCGTTGATCTCGCTCAAGACAGCTTCAAGCTGTCCGCCGAAAATCTTGTTGAGCCGCTGGAATCCGCCGTCCTTGACGAAGGGCTCCTCGTCGATGGCAGCTCGGTCTACCACCATCTCACGCGCGATCTGCTCCTCGATGCGCTTGAGCCATTTGCGCTGCACCTCGGTCCATTGACGGCTTCCCAGGATACGTTGCATAGCAGATCGAACGCGCAAGTCAAACGGAACAAGCGCATCGCCGATGGCGGCCTGGCGGACGAAGCCGATTATCGATGCAGCGATGTCCTCGTTCCTAGCATCCGACCACGCACGCCGAAGGTTGGCGTCGGAGTAGCCGAGTGCGTCGAGCTGCAGCCGCAGCGCCTTCAGTTCTGCGCGCGTGAGGTCGCGCGGCCGCTGCACGACAATGTTCAGCGCAGCGATCTTGTTAATATTCCCTTTCACGAAGGCGGTGAACCTATCAAGGAAATCACCCGGTTTCTGACCCCCGCCATAACCACGCGTTACAGCAACGACCTGGTCCGGGTGGTGAGATATGGGGATAAGGACAGGCGCGCTTGCATCGGGATCCCAATCAAGAATCCTCCCAAGATTGGGTTTCTGCTTCACCCAGGCAGCTACGCCTGCGGACGGCTCGTGAGCCAGCCGCTGAAGCGTCGCCTCAGGCGTTTCACCGGCTTCCGCCTGATACAGCGCGCGCACTTGATCGTGCAATCTCCTTATTCGCCGGCGCATCTTCACCAGAATCTGGTCGCGGACCTCGTCGCGCTGGACCTCATCCTGCAGGCCAGCAAACTCCTGAAATAGCTGTTCGAGGCTTATGTCGGGGTCAACAACCACCGGCTTCATCTCGGTGAGGTTCTGCAGATGGGGATAGAGATCGACCGCATCGAAGATACGGAAGGCCTCCTTCCCGATCTCCGGACACACGCGCGTGGCGCGCCCCAGCATCTGCTCGTAGAGAATGCGGCTGTTGACGCGCCGGATGAACACAAGGTTCTCGATGCTCGGCACGTCGATGCCTGTGGTCAGCAGATCGACGGTGACGGCGATCTTCGGGAACGCATCGTTGCGGTAAGAGCGGATCAGGCTTCCGACTTGGTCCACGCTGCCCGTGATCTTACGGATAGCGGCATCCTCAATTTCTCCATACGCCTCGCGGAACGCCTTCTTGATTTCGGCGACGATGATATCGGCGTGGGCGTCGCTCGTGGCGAAGATGAGAGTCTTGCCTGGAAGATTGGGATCGATGTGGCGGGCCAGTTCCTCTGCCACCGCTCTATTGAAGGGCACCGTAACGACCTTCTTGTTGAACTCATCCACCGCGAAACTGATCGCGTCTGGCGTCCGCGCTAAGTCGATCGTGCCCGTCCGCGGATCGATCAGCTCTATTTCTTCATCCTTCGCAAACTTGATGCCCGACTTACTAAGGGCGGTTGTAATCTGCACCGGCGGGTCGTGATCGATGAGGTAGCCATCGATGACCGCTTCTCGGTACGAATATTTGAAGATGGGGTCACCGAAGATGCTGACCGTATGTAGCGCCGGCGTGGCTGTGAGTCCGATCTTGACGGCGTCGAAGTATTCAAGAACGCGCCGGTATTTGGAAATGTAGTCGTCCTGGCTCCGGAAACTCAGCTCTGCATCGGACATTTCGCGGTCGAGCAGATAACCGCGGTGGCATTCATCCACCACCATCAAATCGTACTGATCGACCGGCGGGACGTCGGCTGGGTTCTGAGCGTAAAGGACACGTTTAACAAGCCCCTGGATCGTGCAGATATGCACCTTCGTTTCTGAATCGGGAGTGACGGTGTCAAGGCCCTTCAAACCGAAGATGTCGGCGAAGGTCTTCGCGCTCACGATACGCGTCGTCTCAAACTCGCCGGCCGCCTGTGTCCCGAGGGCATTGCGGTCGACGATGAATGCCACGCGCCTGAAGCGCTTGGCGGCGAGCAGTCGGTATAGCATGGCGATGGCGAGCTTTGTTTTTCCCGTTCCGGTCGCCATCGCGAGGAGCATGTTGCGCCGCTCCTGCGCGAGCGCGGTTTCGACGGTTTCGATGGCGCGCTTTTGATACGGGCGAAGCGGAAAGCCGAAATCGAATGGCCGCGCCTTCAGGTCAGCCTGGGCCGCTTCAACATCAATTTCCAGCATTCCCTTCAGTCCGTCGGGCGTGGGCCAGTTGGATAAGGCGCGCCGGTGATTGAAGGACTTGCGGACATCACGGAACCAGATGCCGCTTTCCGTCTCTATCTGGTTGAGATAGGGACGTCCGTTGGTGGAAAAAGCGAAGGGAACGAAGAATTTC
>Ga0209117_1000988_pt1 | contig 10473 bp, 11 predicted proteins | sample BlaSpr_A8_OM2_M2_FD_187978 | JGI IMG/M metagenome (GOLD analysis project Ga0209117, IMG submission 187978) | Forest soil microbial communities from Thunder Bay, Ontario, Canada - Black Spruce, Ontario site 2_A8_OM2_M2 (SPAdes) (version 2) | ecosystem: Environmental > Terrestrial > Soil > Boreal...
GCGGCCGAATTCGCGGCTGTCATGCCAGATCAAGGTGAGCGATGAACTCGACGGTCTGGTGGTATCGACGCCGGAGCGCCAGGCCTAAACCACCGCGATGCAAATTCAGCTATCGCCCGAACGATCGTGGCGCGCTTTATACTGCGTCGATTCCGCGCCGAAGCCAGCGCTGGAAATTCCCGATGATTTCGCCGGTCAGCGGCGTCGGTTTGCGCGTGCTCTCATCGATCAGCACCGTCACCGATTGAGCCGACGCCACGCACCTGCCTTCTGAAAACACCACCTGATCGAACGTCACGGACGTTCGACCGAACCTGGCGACGCCGAGCCCCGCTTCAATGGTGCCCGGCCAGCGCAGTTCGGCGCGGAAATGGATGTCGAGGCGCACCAGCATCCAGCCCAGCCCCGGCGGCATCAGCCCGAAGCTGCGGTCCTTGACGAGCGTCACGCGGCCGGTTTCGAAATAGGTCGCATAAACCGCGTTGTTGACGTGTTGATTGGGGTCGAGATCGGCGAAGCGTACATTGTCCGTCAGCCGGTAGGGAAAATCTTCCAGGCGCGGCGTTGAATCGAGACGGGCTGGTGCATTCACGGGACGATCTCCGAACGTTTCACGCCCTTACAGCCCAGTTGTCGAACTGCGGCAAGGGGTTGCCGTGGTCACGAACGCGATATTATGGCTTTCCTCCCTGCGCCGCGTTGGCTAGACAGGCGCAGCCAAAAAGCTGGTTCAACCGAAAAGAAGCGATATGAGCGAAGCGATCAAAACCGACGTGCTGATTATTGGCGCGGGCCCGTGCGGACTGTTTGCCGTTTTCGAACTGGGCCTGCTCGATATGAAGGCGCATGTTGTCGACATTCTCGACAAGATCGGCGGCCAGTGCGCCGAGCTCTATCCGGAAAAGCCGATCTATGACATTCCGGGCATCCCGTTCGTCACCGGCCAGGGCCTGACCGACGCGCTGCTGGCGCAGATCAAGCCGTTCAACGCGATCTTCCATCTCAACGAAATGGTGGAGACGATCGAGAAAATCGGCAATCCCGGTTTTCGCCTCGCCACCGACGCCGGTCAGGTATTCGAATGCAAGGTGGTCGTGATCTCAGCCGGGGGCGGGTCGTTCCAGCCGAAACGGCCGCCGGTGCCGGGTATCGAAGCCTATGAGGGCAGCTCGGTATTTTACTCCGTGCGCAAGATGGAGCAATTCCGGGATAAGGATTTGCTGATCGTCGGCGGCGGCGACTCCGCGCTGGACTGGACGCTCAATCTGCACCCGATTGCAAAGCGCGTCACGCTATTGCACCGGCGCGACGATTTCCGCGCAGCACCTCACAGCGTCGAACAGATGCGCGCGCTGGTGGCTTCCGGGAAGATGGATTTGAAGATCGGTCAGATCACCGGACTTGAAGGCGAGGGCGGTATGCTCTCCGGCGCCACGGTCAAAGGCAACGACAACGCCATCTCGAAGGTCGCCTGCGATACGCTGCTGCCGTTTTTCGGCCTCACAATGAAGCTTGGACCGGTCGCGAACTGGGGCATTGCGCTTGAGAACAATTTGGTGCCGGTCGAGACCGCAGCTTTTGAGACCAGCGTGCCCGGCATTTTTGCGATCGGCGACATCAACACCTATCCCGGCAAGCTGAAGCTCATCCTGTGCGGCTTCCACGAAGGCGCGCTGATGGCCCAGAAGGCGCACCGTTACGTCTATCCGGACAAGCGACTGGTGTTTCAGTACACGACCTCGTCGTCGAGCCTGCAGAAGAAGCTCGGGGTCAACTGATCCGATCAGGAAATGCCGTTCAAATAGGCTGCGTCACATTGGCGACATTGTCCGGCCGCCCCTGAACAGCATCCGAAAGCGGAATGCGGCACTGGAACCATCCGCGAAATCGCCGTAGTCTTGCGCCATCGCTCGATGGGCTGGTCAGGTGATGACGATGTGGACTGCACTATCCAGGCTTCGACTGGCGTTGCCGATCATGACTGGCCTTGTCATGTTGTTTGCCATCGCGCCTGCGGTGCAGGCTGCCGAGCCGTCAGCCGCGGGGCTGTGGCAGAAAGTCGAGAACGGCAAGGTTGTCCTATGGATTCTTTTCGTGGATCACGATGGCATCTTTGAAGGCGTGATGGCCAAGACGTTTCCGCTACCCGGTGAAAATCCCAACGAGGTTTGCGCGAAATGCACCGACGACCGCAAGAACGCGCCCTGGCTCGGAATTTCATTCATCAGAAACATGAAACGCGACGGGCTGAAATATGAGGACGGCAACGTTCTCGACCCGCGCGACGGCAAGATTTATAACGCCAAGATGAGCGTCAGCCCCGACGGCCAGACCCTCACGATGCGCGGCTATTGGGGGATTTCGCTGCTCGGCAAGGATGAGATCTGGTACCGATTGCCGGACACGGCAATGGCCTCGCTCGATCCCGCCATCGTCGCGAAATACCTGCCGGCGCAGGCCGCGGCGATGAAGCCGCCGGCCGGTGCGAAGAAGGCCGGCACGCCTGCGCGCTGACGTTAGAGTCTGATTCAACACAGTTGAGCCAGACTCTAAAGTTTATTCTTTTGAGCATGATCTTTTCGGAGAACCGGTTTCCACTTTTCCGGATCATGCTCTAGCCACTTTTTTCAGCGCGCCTCCGGCGCAATCACGACCGGCGCCGCCGGCGCCCGGGTGATCTCGGACCGAGCGGCATCGAGCTGAAGCACCGAAGCCACAGCCGGCAAGGCTGCGTCCGCCATCGCGGCGTGGCCTTCGGCGCTTGGATGCACCGCGCCGCCATACACCGCCGAAAGAATACCCCAGGTGGCATCATGGATATCGGCGGGCTGACTGGAAGAGGGCAGCCCCTGCGGATAGGTCATCGCCGCGAAGTAACTGTCATTGGCATCGCGGATCCAGCGCGCGCGTGGAAGATAGGCGCGATATTCCCCGGCGCTGCGGCCGCAAAGCATCGGCTGGTTGGCCGCAGTGACGATATCCGGATCGAAGCTTTCGCCCTTGGGTGAAAAACACTCTCGGTCGAATTCCGGGTCGTTTTGCGCGCGTGCGCAGAAACCGTGATCAGCGAACGCCGCCTGATGGGCATCGACGAAGATCATGCGATCGCCGCCGGGATCGCGGCACAATACGCCCGACTGGCACAGCGCCAGCGCCTTCAACTGCGGCAGGAACTCCCTCTCGACATAGCCGGACACGTTGGCCAGCCGTTGCGGCTGCGCGTTGAACGAGGGATGAATATCAAAGCCCGCGCGCCCACCGGGGCAGGGCGCGCCGTCTGCCAAGGTCGGGTTGGCATAGGACACCAAAACAACGCGCTGGAGGTCGCCGACCAGCGGCTTCAGCCCCTCTCTCAGCTTGCCGAAGCTTTGCGGCAACTCCCGCGCCAGTGCTGCGCGCGAATCGTCTACCGATCCCATCACGCCGCTGCGCCTGAACAGCACGCGCTCGGTCGGGGTGTCCACGATCGCATCTGCGACCAGCCCGGAAAAATTGATGTCATTGGCGCCGATCGACAGCAGGATCAGATCGAGCTTGCGGTCGGGCTGACGGCGCTTCGCAGCGGTGACGGCTTCGCGCAATTCGGCCAATTGCGCGTTGACCGTGCCCTGGCAGGTGCCCGCGGATTTCGCCGGCGGGCATTCCCGCGCGCGTTGCGCACCGAACAGTCCGTCGGCGATGGTGGCGCCGGTACAGGCGAGCGGCAGAAAGGTCACCGCGATGTGTGGATATTGCACGGCGAGCGCCAGCGCGGTGCGGGTCTGATAGCTGTAAAGCGAGCGGTGACAGGCCGAATTGAACCAGAGCGCGCTCTGGCGCTGCCACACTTGCAGCGTGTCAGGAGCTTCGCAGGCCCGTCCGCCTTTATATCCGGCGCGGCTCGGACGATAATATTGGGCACCCGCTGTCCCCAAATAGGAGCGGAAGCAAAAACCCTCGTCCGACAATGCGATCGGCCGGTCCGGATTGCCTTCACCGGATGCGATGCTATCGCCGAGGCCGGCGATGAAAATATCGCGCACCATGATCTCGGTAGCGATACGTTGCGGCGCCTCGAGCCCGCTGGAGACCTCCACTGTAGCGACGGTGGGGCGGCCATAGCGCGCCCGGAAATTGACCGGCTCGGCGCAATCGAAGGTGGATTGCCGCGGACCTTCGCCGTCGTCGAACGACCATGCGCAGGTCGCGCCAACCGGAATCTCGCCGGTCAGCCGAACGGTGACCGGATGATCCACCGGCGTCAGGTAGCTTTCCTTGACCTTATCGCGGGTGCAGGGCTCGCTGACGCGGCCCGCGAGATCGATGCAGAGGCGGTTCACCGTGTTGCGCGCCCAGCCGCGGCCGTCACTCTGCAGTTCCAGCGCTTGCTCTGAGGCGAGAATGCTGCGGCCTCGCGCGTTTTCGGTGTGGAGCAGGAAATCGCGTTCTTCGCGGAACAGCCGGAAGCGGTTGCGGACCTCCCACGAAATCTGCATCGGGGCGTCCGGCGCGCTCTGCGTCGCCGGCGCGCCTTGCGTTGCCGCCGGAGCAGTCTGCGCCGCCGCCCGCTGCGCGGGCAATGCGCCGAGTGCTCCCGCGATTAGCGCTCCAAGGATGATCGAACGGAGGTGAATTCGGACCATGGCGCTTTTGACGTTACTGGTGGGGCGGAAATAAGAGAGGTTCTTAAAATCCGTCAGTATGCAAGGTGAACGCCTTCTTCCTCTCTCCCCTTGCGGGAGAGGGAAGAAAGAAAGTTCTTAGCCTTGTGACTGCCGGTTCTTCACCGGCTGCGCCGGCTGCCGGCTCTTCACCGGCTGTGGCGGCTGGCGGCTCTTCACCTTCTGCGGCACGGCGGCGGAGGTCGGAAAGCCCTCGTTCAGCCTGCGGCGTTCCTGCCAGGGCACCACCACGTTGAGCCAAAGTTCGCGCGTTCCCAGGATGGAAATCGCGATGCCGAAGGGGATCACGAAATACAGGATCCGAAACACCACCAGCGTGGCCAGTAACTGTTCCCGACCGAATTCAGGCAGGGCGACCAGCATCGCGGCGTCGAACACGCCGATTGAGCCCGGAGCATGACTGGCGAAGCCGAGCAGCGTGGCCAGAATGAATACCACCGCCAGCGAAATGAAATCGATGCCCGGCTGGGCCGGCATCAATAGATACATCGCCATCGCGCAGAATCCGAGATCGACCACGCCGATCACGATTTGCACTAGCGTTAGCCGCGCCGAGGGCAACACCACCTTCCAGCCGTTCTGCCCGAGCTCGCGACGATTGTCGCCCAAGGTGAGCCAGACAAAGTAGCCGACGATGGCGGCGATAGCGGCGAGTGCAATCAGGCGGTTGATGGCGGACGGCAGCTGGTCCATGGCGGATGCGGCCCACGGGTGCCAGGCCATTCCGATGCCGAGCACGAAAGTGTTGCCGAGCCAGAATGTCAGTCCGGAGAGGAAACAGATTTTGGCGACGTCGATGGCGCTCAAGCCGTAGTCCGAATAGATCCGGAAGCGGATCGCGCCGCCTGTGAACACGGTGGCGCCGATGTTGTGGCCGATCGTGTAGCTGGTGAAGCTCGACAGCGCCGCGATACGGTAGGGCACGTGTTTCTTGCCGATGGTCCGCAGCGCGAAGAAATCATAGAACGTCAGCGTACAGAATGCGCCGACCACGCACAACGCGGCGAGCGCGATGCGGCCGGGCGGTATTTCGGTCAGCGCGATCAGGATCACGCCGGTTTCGACGCCCCTCAGGGTACGGACCAGCGTCGTGATCGCGAAGGCGATGATGAGGAGGCTCGCCGCGATCCCGAGCCGTTTCCAGCCGATCCGTTTCTTGAAGCCACGCCCCAGCGTAGTCAGCAGTCCGTGCATTCATCCTCCCGGCAGGGGTGGCAATAAAATTGCAAGCCTTTTCGGAGCAATCGATGGCAAGGGGCGGCCAATCGCTCCACATGCAATGAACCCATAAGGCAAAAACGTCGCGCTGTGCAGTCCTTGACAGGGCCAACGCCAGTCCCCGATCGGCGCGGCTGTCACACGCCGTACATATGTCGCAATGCAGGAGATTCGAGTCCTGGCATTTGACTTGGCATCTATCGTGCAGCCGTTCCATCTCTGGCCAGGTTCCGATGTTCCATCACGACGTTTTCGCCGCGGGCAGGAACAACCTCGCGATCAACTGGTTAGCGCTGGTATCAGCAACCGAACATCGGCGTGCCGGCGAGGAACGGACCGCGCGGACCGCGAGCTCATTCGATCACCTCGTCGGCGCGCGCCAGCAGCGTGGGCGGCACGGTGATGCCGAGCGCCTTGGCGGTCTTGAGGTTGATGACCAATTCAATCTTTGTCGGTTGCTGGACCGGCAAATCCGCCGGTTTTGCGCCTTCGAGGATGCGTCCAAGATAAATGCCGACTTGCTTGGCCAGTTCGTCGAAGCTCGGCCCATAGCTGATCAGGCCGCCAATGACGACAAAATCGCGCACATAATACATCGTAAGAATTCGATGGCGGGCAGCGGCCCTGACCAGCTGCTCGCTCTGGACATCGAACAAGGGATCGTCGCCGACAAGGAGAGCCGCGATACCCATCGGGCGACCAGCGGCGAAGGCTGGCTCGATTTCGCCGGCATTACCAGCCGTCAGCACGGCGAGACGCAGCTTCAGACTTTGTGCCGCCGCCTCGGCATGCTGCTTATGAGACGCGGCATTCGGGTTGTTTGGATTGACCAGCAGCCCGATCGTAGCAGCGTTGGGAACCAGCTCCTGGAGCAATTGAATCTTTTTTGGCGTGAGCGGGTCGAACATCATCGTCACGCCGGTGAGATTGCCGCCGGGGCGATCGAAACTCTGAACCAGGCCGAAGACGACCGGATCGATCGCGAGTCGAAAGATGATCGGGATGGTCGAGGTTGCGGCTTTTGCCGCCAGCGCTGCGGGCAATCCCGAGGCCACGATCATGTTAACCCGTTTGTCGACCAGATCGGCGGCAAGTCGAGGCAGACGATCGTAGTCGCCCTCGGCCCAGCGGTACGCGATCGCAACGTTTTTACCGTCGACAAAGCCACGCCCTTCCAGGCCCTTGCACATGGCAGCGACGATACCAGCCTCCGAAGTTGCGTTCTTGCTGCTGAGATAGCCTGTCTGCGGGGTTGCCGACGGTTGGCCGCGCGCGGCGAGCGGCCATGTAACAGCGGCACCGCCGAGAAACGTGATGAACTGGCGCCGCCGCATGTGTCCCTTAAAAAACGCGCTTTGCGCGATGCTCGATCATAACAGATCGCGGCCGGGTGCGAGGATGCGAAATGACGGGCCGGATCGGGTGACCAACGGCTGAACCGTGCACCTGCGCGCGAGCGTCACGCCTTACGCAGCGCAAAGTGTGCGCCGCAGAACGCCATCACTGCGCCAAGGCCCAGCGCCGCCAAACCTGCGAGCAAGCCTGATATCGTCGGGATCGGACTGGGCGCGGAGGCCGCCTGACCAGCGCCCGCCAGCACGAGTACGCCGACCGCAATCAGGAATTGCCGCATCCGCAGCGGAATTTGTCCCGACATCGCGCTGTCCATCAGCGTCGCGGTGAAATAGCCCCCCGAGAAGCCGGCCGTCGCAATCAGCCACCACGCAACGGCTGCTCCCGCAGGCATGAATTCGCGCGTATCGGATCGCCATAGACCGCCGAGATCGAGCCCGTAACGCGCGCCAAGCATGTGCACGGCGAGCGCCAGTAGCACTCCGGAAATCAACGCGCCGGCAAGGATCAGGCGGCGTGGAAAATAAGTCGTCTCGGCCATGCTCCGCTTGTAAGATAAAGCCGGCGGTGCGCGCAAGCGACCCCACGAATTCAATCGATGTTTCCAAAGCGGGCTGGAGCTATGGCCTTCGGACTTCTTGCGTTGATCGGCGCGGCGATTTTCACCGGCGCGGCGCTTTACGTGAATGTCGCTGAGCAACCGGCGCGGCTGTTGCTGGATGATCGCGCGCTGCTGACCGAATGGAAGCCTTCCTACAAGCGCGGAGCCGCGATGCAGGCGCCGCTGGCGCTGCTCGGTTGCCTGTTTGGATTGATCGCGTGGTGGCAGACCTCACAGTCCGGATTTTTGGCCGGCGCCATTGCGATGATTGCGCCGTGGCCATGGACGCTGATCGGGATCAAGCCCACCAACGATGCACTGCTGGCGACGGAGCCCGATCAAGCGGGGCCGCAGACGCGGGCACTTGTCGTCAAATGGGGCGCACTGCACGGCGTGCGCACCGCATTGGGCGCGCTCGCAATGCTTGCTTTTTTGTGGGCATGTATGCCGCGCTGAGCGCGGCGTAGGGATTGCCGGACGCCTGCGTCGATCTCGCGAGAATGGCGGATTCCTATGACAACCGGTTTGGCGAACGAGGCTGCAGCTGACGTCCGTTACGCCTACAAGGCCTCGCTGGTCGGCGCGGCGCATCGGTTCGAGCTGACGGACGAGGGCTTGTCGTGGCGGATCGGCAGCAAGGCCGGGGTCTGGCCCTATGCCGATATCGCGGCGATTCGCCTCTCGTATCGGCCGGTGTCGATGCAGTCGCGCCGCTTTCGTGCCGACATTGAAGGGGCGAACCGTCAGCGCATCGCCATCCTCTCGACCAGCTGGCAGACCGTTGCCCTGATGGCGCCGCAGGATCATGACTATCGCGCTTTCATCACGCGGCTGCATCAGCGCATGGAGAAGGCCGGAAGCAAGGTGGCGCTGATCGGCGGCATCGGGCCGAAACTATATGCCGCCGGCATCGTGTTGCTGGCGCTGGTTGCGGTCGCGATATCAGGACTTCTCGTTCGCGCGATTGCCACCGGCGAATTCGCAGGCGCGTTGTTTCTGGTCGGTTTCGCCGCCCTGTTTGCCTGGCAGATCGGCGGCTTTATGGGGCGTAACAGGCCGCGGACCTACACCTTCGATCGTTTACCGGAGGCGTTGCTGCCCTAGGGCCCATGGCGCCACGATGAAAGGGTGGGTCCCGGCTCTGCAGTGCACCGTGAAGAACGCTGCACCGCGTCCGGGACACGGATAACTTTGTCCTAGTGCCGCACCACCAGCACCGAGCATTTGGCGTAGCGCACCACATGGCCGGCATTGGAGCCGAGGAAATAGGTCCGCATCGCCGGCCGGTGCGACGTCATGACGATCAGGTCGGCCTTGATCGCCGCGGCTTCTTCGAGAATCTCGTGATAGATGCCGCCTTGCCGCACCGCGGTAGAGATACGCGCGGCATCGATGCCGGATTCGCGCGCCACGATCGCGAGCGCCTCTTCGGAGGTCTGGCGTTGCTGGGTGTCGAAATCGGCGGGCACATATTCCGCCAGCATCACCGGCGTCATTGGCAACACATTGAGAAGACGCACCGTGCCGCTCCAGGTCTGCGACAGCGTCGCCGCCGTCGCAATCGCGGGTTTCGCCAGATCGGTATCGGCGAGATCGATCGGCACAAGAATGGATTTGAACATCTGCGCCTCCATGTGCGACTTCAGCCTAGCATAATTTGACGGCGTGGCGGCGCGGCAGACGAATCGGCCTTAGAGCGCGATCAGCAAAAGTGGAATCCGGTTTTGCGTCCGATCGCGCTCTAAAATATTGAAAGAGCGCATGATCTTATCGCCAAACCGTTCACACTTTGGCGGCTCATGCGCTAGTCGCCTGAAGTTTGCTTCAAGAGCTTTGGGGTGACGAACAGCGCGAGCCGCCCGCGACGGAATGCTACGTCGGCCCAGTCGTCGACCGCAAAGTCGAATACCGCAAGACCCGATGTCGGCAGATTGTCGGCGAGCGCCTTGCGCCCAGTGGCATCGCCGCTACCGGCGAGCGCCAGCGCCAGTTCATGCATTCCCGGATTGTGCCCGACCAGCATCAGCCGCCGCGGATCTGCTTCGGATGCTGTCCGGATCGTCTGCAAGAGCTGCGAGGGGCCGGCGCCATAGAGTTCCGGCAGAAGCTCGACCTGCGGCTCCGGGCCTAGTTCTTTCATCGCCTCCCAGGCAATATCCCACGTCTGGTGCGCCCGCACCGCGGGCGAAACCATCACCAGATCGGGAAAAGGCGGATGCCGGCCGATCCAGCCGCCGATCTCCGCGGCGTCAGCCCGGCCGCGGTTGTCAAGCCGGCGGTCCCGATCGCGGCCTGACGGCGCGTCGTTCTCGGTCTTGGCGTGACGCAGCAGCATCAAACGGCGCATGGCGCAATCTCGGTTCGTTTCAAGTCTGCGGATTAATGTACAGGCCGAAGCTTAGTACAAGGTGACAAGCGCCGGATCGATCCGTAAGAGAACGATATGAGCGAGACTTCCACAAGCAAGACCATCGGGCCTGATGCTGCAGCGTTACCGGGGCGTTCGCGCCTTTCGTTCGATCTGGATGTCGACATTTGCGTCGTCGGCGCGGGGCTTGCCGGCCTCACGGTGGCGCGTGAGGCGGCGCGGCTCGGCGCCAGCGTCGCCGTTCTCGAAGGCCGGCAGGTCGGCTGGAACGC
>Ga0209117_1000989_pt1 | contig 10472 bp, 11 predicted proteins | sample BlaSpr_A8_OM2_M2_FD_187978 | JGI IMG/M metagenome (GOLD analysis project Ga0209117, IMG submission 187978) | Forest soil microbial communities from Thunder Bay, Ontario, Canada - Black Spruce, Ontario site 2_A8_OM2_M2 (SPAdes) (version 2) | ecosystem: Environmental > Terrestrial > Soil > Boreal...
CAGCCAGGAGGCGATCTACGCCACCTTGCCCCTTACGCCGCGGCAGCGGCTTCGTTCAATCCCTTCCGACTCGCTTTTTGAGGCATGTGCTCTAGCCTTTATAGATGTGTTTTGGACGCTGATGCTCGTCTCGGCCGCCGCCGTACCGCTCGCCCTGCTCTTGCGAAAGGTCAAATTGGGAGGGGAAGTTCATCTGGGGCACTGACATCTGGTTCTTCCCTCAGGGCAGGCGGCGGAGCGCCTGCCGGCAGCCTTCATCCAAGAGGCATTCATGCCCGATTCGACTAACCCGCTAACGGGCTGAAGACATGCCAGAGTTCGTAGCTTTATTCTGAATGGCGCGCCATTTCGGAAGTAAGCCATTGCCCCGGATTGCCGATCTCGCGCGTCTTGTCGGCGGCACCCCAGTGAAGCCGCGGCGCGAATGCGGTAGTCATGTGGCGACCATTTCTTTCGCCCCGCCCAAAAGCTTGACGTTGAGCTTGCCGCCCGCGAACAACATATCGTCCAGCGCTTCGCCGATATCGCCGGATTCGACGCTCGCGCCGCCATCCCGGGCGATGCTTGCCTGGGCGATCCGCCGCATCAGCTCTTTGATGAAGGCGGCGCTGACGCCCTTGGTCCGCTGCGCGGCCTCGCTCACGACGGCATCGCCGAGCGGCAGGCCCCTGCCATAGAGTTGCACGAGCTTGTTGCGGCCGGCCTCGTCCGGGAGCGGCACCTCGATCGCCTGATCGATGCGGCCGGGGCGACCCGCCAGGGCGGCCTCAAGTTCTTCCGGCCGGTTGGTGGTGAGGATGAACAGGATATCTGCATCCTGCTTCAGTCCATCCATCTCGTTGAGAAGCCCGTTAAGCATCGATTCATCGCAAGGTCCCATCCGATTGCGATCGCGCGCAATGAGATCGACATCCTCGATCACGACCATCGCCGGCTGCAGAAGGCGGGCGAGATTCATGTAATGGGCAAGCAATGCGATCTGCGCTGCGGTGATGATCAGGGTGGTGTGGCCGGGCAGGTTGCTCGCCAGATAGCGGATGGTATGGGTCTTTCCGGTTCCGGGCGGCCCGTAAAGCAGGATGCCCTTGCGGGTCGATTGCCCCAACCCGCGCAGCTGTTCGCGGCTCCCGACAAAGCTCAGGACGTTGCGGTCGAGCAACTTCAGTGTGGCTTCGGGCAGGATCACGTCCTCGCGTTGAACCGATGGCAATTTGTGGACCATGACGCCTCTTGAGCGTCCTCGATAATCCCTGTCGCCATCGAGAGAGAGGACCTTGCCGCGGTAGCAACGCGCTTCGTTGACGGCGCTCTCCAACTCGGAGAAACAGCGTCGCACGAACTCCGCGCCATCAGCGCCGGCAGGCACCGCAATCTCGATGCGGGTTCCGGGCTCGGAACGTTGGTCCTGATGTGAGGAGAGGACCACCGCGTAGCGCAGGCCGTCGTCGGTTCGGCAGAGCCACAAGCCGTTAGTGAGACATTTCACCGGCGCGCTCTCGCCGACATCCACGTCCTGATACTGCGCCGGCGCGATAGCATGAGCATTCCGGCCATCTTTCATCAGTGCTGCGATGTTCAACGTCTCGTAGTGGTACTGCTCGTGGATGCCGAAAAACCGGATCGGCGATGCTGAGAACAGCCTGTCGATGCCAGCTTGAACGTCCGCGCGCATATGACCGGGGAACTGCCGCGAGGTCGCCACCAACCGATCCCGCGAAATGCCGGCGAAATGCCAAGCCAGCGCGTCGCAGGCATAGTTGAATTGCCTCTTGCTGATAACTTCGGGCAGTTTGCTCGTGACTTCGTACATGCAGTCGTCGCAAACAAGCCTCGCAACGCCATTTAATGAAAGCCGGTTCTTTTTGGAGAGCGCGCCGCAGAGTTTGCATCGGGTATCGCGCGTATCATCGTCCTCCGTAACCGCCTCGCTTGTGATCCGGAGTGGAACCCCTACGGTGCGGATGCCTTTTTGAGCAGCTTTAAGCAACTTGTTCGCGACATCGCGCGGATAGGTCCCGCAACTTGCTTGTCCGTGGTGTTTGATTGCTTCGGTAAATCTGATCGCGTCGGCTAGTTGCTTCTTGAACAGCGAATGCAGAAGCTCGACGACGAACTCGACCGGCGTTTCTTCGTCGTCGTGAAAGATTATCTCGAGGTGGCCGGCCTCAGCCTGAACTTCGGACATGGAAAGTACCCCCTGATCAATATCATTTCGGAATATCGCTTTGGATCGTGAGGCCGAGACGAGAACGAAGCAAGAACAAAGTCACTACCCCAACGTGCAAAAAACATAAAAGGCGGGAAGGCGGCGGAGCCCATCTGCAGCCTTGCCGCCATCGGAGATGAAAACTGCGAACTCTGCGTCTGTGCCGACCACGCCCTTGGCGGCGAGACGCTTCATATTGCCGTTATGCCGAGACGTTTTTCGGAGTTTTTCGCTTGCTGGTGCGGTTGGCCGGATCGCGGGCCCTGGCGGTCGATAGATCGCCGCTTTCCGGCAGAAGGGAGGGCACTTCGACCGTCATGTACATTCCCGCGAGAAAATCGGAGCCCGCGCGCATCACGTGCTCAACGGCGAGCGCCGCCGCGGTGCGTTCATCGCTGTTGATGATGGCGCGCAATATTCCCGCATGCTCCTCCCAGGTGCGGGCTTGCCGCACCGGGTCGGCCGGTGCAAACAGCATCGCGGTTCGCTCACGCAACCGCTTCAAAAGATCACCCAGAACCCTGTTTTGTCCGGCCTCCGCGAGTTCGCAATGGAACTGCTGATTTAGATCGGAGAGCAACTCGTATCGCCCGGCGGCCACGGCTTCGGCACCCTTGTTCAGCACCACCTCCAACCGCTTGAGAACTTCCTTGTCATGCCGCCGCGCGGCCAGCCGCGCATTTTGACCCTCCAGCAGCGCCCTGACCTCGATGGTTTCGCGGGCCTCCTGCTCGCTCATCGAGGCGACGGAAGCGCCACGGCGCGCGGTGACTTCGATCAGGCCTTCGGATGCGAGAACACGAATGGCCTCCCGCACAGGGTTGCGCGAGACCCCCAATTCATCTGCAAGGCGCCCCTCGACCAGGCGGTCGCCCGGCTTCAGCCGTCCGCTCAGGATCGCCTGACGAAGCTCCTCGATCACCTTGCCGTGGAGAGAGAGGTACTCGTCACCAAGACGCGGTTTGGAGGTTGCCAACCCACTCACCATGATACGTTCCATTCAGCCTTGCTGGTTGTCAGTACCCATCGGTCGCGCTCGATATCACAATAGCCAGATCGGCAACCGCAAGCCATCAATCCGTTCCGGAAATCGTCAACAAAAGATGAGCCCGCCCATGACGGTGCGCGAGGCATCACGTTCGGTACCACGCGCGGTCTCGTTAATCACCCGGTGAGCAAACGCCAACAGAATCGGTATCGACGCTTGCTTTGACGGTCCAGGAGACGCTGACGTCCCCGTTGAGAAATGTCTGGCACGCCATGCGATAGCCGGCGGCGAATTGTTCCTCGGTCAGATGTTTTCTTTCCTTCGGCTTGATGGCGTCGGTGTTTTCCAGTCCGCGTTCAATCAGGCATTTGCAGGTGCCGCAGAGGCCGCCGCCGCATTTGAATGGAATGCCGCCCTTTTCGCGCAGGGATACCCGCAGCAGGTTGCTGTTTTCCGGTGCGGTGACAACCTTGCCGTTGCTGGTCAGAAACGTGATTTCGATCATGGCGGGTTCTGCATTGCGCGCATCGTTTCGAACGTCACAACTTTCTCAGCGACGTGTCCATCGTACCGAACGTCGTCAGATGCTGCAGTTCGCGGAACGCAAGCTCGGGAGTTTCAAATTTCTCGAGGAATTTCGTTGGCACGTTGTTGACGATCTGCGGCGACCATGCCTCGTCGATGACCTTGATCTTGGTCTCTTTTACCAGCTCTGCGATCACGAACGTCGCCTTTTTGGCGCCGTAAAACAGATAGTCGTACGCCTCCAGCGGCCGCAATCCTTCGACGATCTCTGTTCTGAACTGCCCTGGTTTGCTTGTCAGAATCACGTACATCAACCCTGTCCTTCCGGCTGGTCGTCGTTTGCAAATGCCTCCTGCGAGAGCTCAATGTCGTGCGTCAACCACAACTGGCAGGCAAGGCGATAACCTTTGTCGATTCTGGGTCCCAGGCGCTGCTTCTCTTTCCAGTTTGGCTCCGGGAGGTGTTCGCCTCCCTTGATGATGAGGGATGTGCATTTCCCACATTTCCCCATTCCGCAACCGTAGAGAAGATTCGGATACGGGAATTGCCGGATGCCCGCCCTCACGACGAGATTAGTGTTCTCCTTGACCTCGCCGTGAAAGGTCTGGCCGTTTTTGTGAAAAACGACAGAAGGCATCCTGCAGCTCCCCGATCCGGTGCCGGATCACGCCTGCAGCAGCACGCGCTCGTCGCTGGGGGTCTTGCTCTCGACCTGGTCGAGTTCGGACAGCGGAATCTCCTTCTCGACGTAGTCGTGATAGAGCGCGGTTGTGTAGAGCAGCCGCATCTGGGCGCCGATCTCGCAGATCTTGAGGCACTGCTGCTGAAGCTCCACGGTGTTGGCGTGCTCGAGAACGATCTGGTAGCCGCGCTCGCCGTGAATTTCGTCGGAGACGATGTGGAGGTCGAAAAACTCGACTTCCTCGTCGGTGAATTTGTACTTTTCACGCAGCGTCGGCGTTTGCTTGCGGTAGATCGACGGCACCTGCGACTCCAGGCCGACAACGAGGCCGGCGACGGCGACGATCGGATCCTCCCGCATGGCAACCGCGTAGCACCAGCTTTGCAGGCCGCGAGTCGTGGCGGTCATATTGTCCGGATCCTTGACCCGCTCGGCAGTGGTGCCGCACGCCTTGGCAAAGCGGATCAGCAGATCGGTGTGACGATCGCCGCCGATCTCCTCCTCGTACATGTTGGCGAGCAGGAAGTCCTTGGCTTCCAGGTAGCGATTCGGCATTCGCGCATAAATGTAGCCAAGGTAATCGGCGAAGGGTCCGACGTAGTGATAGTGATTCTCGGCCCAGCGCGCCAAATGCGCACGACTTAGCTTGCCGCTGGCCCATGCAATGCTGAAGGGGGCCTTGTTGGCGCTCTTGCCCTTTATTGCATTTTCGAGGGCTGTACGGAATTCAACGTGGTTCATCAGCTCGGGCATTTGGCGCTCCTGTCGGCTGTACCGGATGCAAGTGGCTTGACGCTCGCACGGCCATCCTAGCTTGTGGGGCGCCGCCAGACGTATACTGTATACCGTGTGGCCGGGGAGTCAACTCGCATTTCTGCTGCTGAAGACGGCACAGGCTTCCACCGAGTATCGTGCAGAAACCGCAGTAAACAAAGGCCTTAGCCAAAAGGCCGCTTGGTTCGTAACGCAAATCGGCGTCAAGAAGATAGACGACGTTCGACAGACATTCCTGTTGCAATTTTAGAATACAGTATACAATATCCGCTTTTTAAAGAAGTGGGGGACAGGATATGCAAGAGCACGTAGCAATCGGCACGACGCATTGGGTCTATCTGCTCGGGGTCGCCATTATTGTTTTGACCATGATCCGGCGCGCGAACGTCGTCGTGCCGTCGGTGATCGCGACATTTCTCGTGACATTGGCCTGGACGCACAGCCCGGTCTCCGCGCTGGCCAGCATCTTTAACGCGAGCTTCACTGCGGCCAAGGAATTGTTCAATATCTTCCTCGTGATCGCGCTGATGACGGCGTTATTGAACGCGCTGAAGGTGTTGCGTTCGGACATCCGCATGGTCGAACCGTTCCGCGCGGTGATGAAAAACGGCCATGCGGCCTACTTTGTCCTCGCCGCCATCACCTACGTCATCTCGCTGTTTTTCTGGCCGACTCCGGCGGTGCCGCTGGTGTCGGCGGTGTTGCTGCCGGCCGCGATCGCCGCCGGCCTGCCGCCGCTCGGCGGCGCGCTGGCGATCGCGATCGCCGGGCAGGGCATGGCGCTGTCATCCGACTATGTGATCGGCGTCGCACCCGGCATCAGCGCCAAGGCCGCGGGTGTCGCGGTCAGTGCCGCTACCGTCGCCGATCGGGCACTGGTGCTCTCGCTCATCACCGGTATCATCGCGTTGGTGCTGGCTTATCTCGCGATCCGCAAATCCATCGTCAAGCCGGACGCCAGGCTGCTCGAACGCTGGCAGGCGCAGTCGATCAATGGCGAACTGGCGCGCATCGAGGAAGAAGGCACTTTCGACAAGGCTCAGATCGCGCGCGGGACTGCTGAAGGCCAAAAGCCGCTCGCCACCGAGGCGCAAATTGAGAAAGAGCTCGCGGCAGTCCAGGGGCGACGCGAGATATGGTCGAAGTTCTTCGCCATCGCGACGCCGGTCGCCTTCCTCTGCGTCATTGTGGTGATGGTGCTCGCGAAATTCGGTGTTGGACAGGATTTGAAGGGCGGGGCCGCGGCGGCGCTGGTCGGCGGTGTCGCGTTCGCGCTGATGATCTGTGCCGCATTCGTTACCGACAAGATGCGCAAATTCCTTGATGCCAGCGCCGATCATGTCACGGAAGGTTTCGTGTTTGCGTTCAGGGCGATGGGCTCCGTATTGCCAATCGCCGGTTTCTTCTTCCTCGGAGCCGAGCCGAGCCTGTCATCTCCGATCCTTGGCGTGTCTGCCGATCATGCGCCAAGCCTGTTGTTCGAACTCATCCAGGCCACGCAGGGCTGGATCCCGAACAATCAGGTCGTGGTGGCGTTCGGCGTGCTGATCGCGGGCATGATCACCGGCATCGATGGCTCCGGCTTCGCCGGCTTGCCGCTCACCGGTTCGCTGTCGGGCGCGCTGGCTCCGACGGTGGGGCTCGAATCCGCCACGCTCGCGGCCATCGGCCAGATGGGCGCCGTGTGGACCGGCGGCGGCACGCTGGTGGCGTGGTCGTCGCTGATCGCGGTCGCCGGTTTCGCGCGCGTGCCGGTGTTTCAGATCGTTCAGACGGTAATGGTGCCCGTGCTGGTCGGGCTCGCCACATCCACGGTCTGCGCCGTGTTGATCTGGCACTGAGAAAGGTGTCACCCATGAATGAGGCTGTGATGCAGGATGCGCGGACTTCCGATCGGAGCAGCGCACCGGTCGAAGAGTTTCGGAACCATATCGACGGCAAATGGCTCCGGAGTGGCTCGAACAAGTTGTTCGACAATATCAATCCGGCCGAGATTTCGGACATTGTGGGCCTGTTTCAGGCATCGACAGCCGCGGATGCTCGGTCCGCGGTCGATGCCGCATCGGCCGCGTCTGAAGCCTGGAAGAAGGCACCGGTTTCATCGCGAGCATTGGTGCTCAACCGCGCGGCCAATTATCTCGAAGCGAACGCCGACCGCTTCGCGAATGAAATGACGCGCGAGCAGGGCAAGGCGTTGAACCTTGCGAAGGACGAGATTCTCCGCTCGGCGCAGACGCTGCGGTTCTATGCGGTTGAGGGGCAGTCTCTCACCGGCGAAACGTTTCCGAACGATGATGCCGATATGACCGTATACACTCTGCGCGAACCGCTCGGCGTGGTCTCAATTATCACGCCATGGAATTTCCCCGTATCGATCCCGGCAAGAAAGATTGCGCCCGCGCTGATCACGGGAAACACCGTGGTTTTCAAGCCCTCTTCGGACGCGCCGCTGAGCGGCTACAGGCTGGTCGAAGCCTTCGTCGAAGCGGGCATTCCGAAGGGCGTGCTGAACTTCATAACCGGAAGCGCGGCTGACGTCGGTCCGTCAATCACCGAGCCGTCCGTCGTGCGCGCCATTTCCTTTACCGGGTCCACGGCGGCCGGCGAGCACATCTGCCGCGCGGTTGGGTTTACCACCCGCACGCAGATGGAACTCGGCGGCAAGAACCCGTTGATCGTCATGGAGGACGCCGATCTCGACAAGGCGGTCGATCTGACGATCAAGGGCGGCCTGTCGCTCGCTGGCCAAGCCTGCACCGGCACCAGCCGCGTTCTGGTCATGAAGCAGATGCGGACGGAATTCACCGCCAGGCTCTCCGCCAGGGTGAAGGCGTTGAAGATCGGCAGTGGCCTTACCGCCGGAATGGACATGGGGCCCCTCGCCACCGCGAAGCAGCTCGATACCGTGCTGCGCTACATCGCGATCGGAAGGAAAGAGGCAACGCTGGTCTGCGGCGGCGAGCGCCTCACCGGTCACGGCTTTGATAACGGCTATTATGTCTCCCCGGCGATCTTCACCGATGTCACGCCGGACATGACGATTGCACGCGAGGAGATCTTCGGTCCGGTTATTGCGATCATCGAAGTCACGAGCTATGCCGATGCGATCGCGAAGGCCAACGACACCGAATACGGTCTGTCGGCGGCGATCGTCACCCGCAATCCTCGCTATATGCACGACTTCGCCCGGGACATTCAGTCGGGCACAGTCAAGATCAACCGGACGACCACCGGCAATCTGATCAACGCGCCGTTCGGCGGTCTCAAGCGTTCCAGCACTTCCACGTTCCGCGAATCCGGGCGGACGGGCCTGGAATTCTATACACAAATCAAGACCGTCTATCAGGGCTGCTGACGCCGGCAAGCGCCATCTTCTGCGCGGGACCGGGTTGAATCGGAATTGGAAGGAACAGATGAGACGCTCATTCAAGCTTGAGTTGAACGAGGCCCGCCACATGGTGGCCGCCGCGATCAGGAAATCCGAAGAGATCGGGGTATTGGAAACGGTGTGCGTGGTGGATGACGGCGGCTATCCGCTGGCCCTCGAGCGAATGGACGGCGCACGGATCACCGGCCCACAGATCGCCTGGAACAAGGCCTTTACCGCCGCCGGCCACAAGCGATCCACTCATTTGTTCAATCAGATGCCGAACGGTCCCGCGCTTCCGGGCAATGAGGCTTTCGGCATCCAGTGGAGCTTTGACGGCAAATTTGCAATTTTCGTTGGAGGATTTCCCGTCGTCGTGGATGATGAGGTGGTAGGCGGCATCGGCCTCAGCGGTGGCAACGGCGAGCAGGACACGCAATGCGGAGTTGCTGCCTTGCAGGCGCTCCAGGAGTTGCTGCGCGATCATCGCGTCATCGTGAACGCCGACATCAAGAAGTAGCCGTGACGCCGCGGCCCTGCGGAGACGGCCTGTGTCCCGCCGTGGGCAACGGCCGGAACGGGCGAGAAACTGACGTTTTGTGACGCGGAAGGACGGCTGCGGCGGAGTCCGGCCGATCTTTCATGCAACCACAGCCATGGCGCTTTGGCATCTAATGGCCTAAAGCATACCCACCTCACCTAAATCCGTCGGGCCACGCGGCTGCGCATCTTTCGGGCGGCAGCTTCGACCCCATTTGGTCCGAGGCCCTGTTCAGCGTTCCGGCGGTAAACACCAACCAAGGTCGGCCATCTCGTGACATTCTCGACCACAAGTCCGCCGCTCGCCCGAGCCTTGTCGGAGCGCAACTACGATCAGCCGACTCCCGTCCAGACCGCCGTGCTTGCGGACACAGCGGTCGACCGCGACCTTCTTGTTTCGGCGCAAACCGGCTCGGGCAAAACCGTCGCATACGGGTTGGCAATTGCCAGAAATCTTCTGGATGGTGCCGAGCGGTTCGAGCGGGCTGCCGCTCCCCTTGCCTTGATCGTCGCGCCAACGCGCGAACTCGCCTTGCAGGTCCATCGCGAACTCGCCTGGCTCTACCAACATGCGAATGCGCGCGTCGTTTCCTGCGTCGGCGGCATGGATCCGCGCCAAGAACAGCGCGAGCTTGCGGGGGGCGCTCACATCGTGGTCGGCACGCCGGGGCGGTTGTGCGATCACTTGCGGCGCGGCCGTCTCGACGTCTCGGAATTGAAGGCTGTCGTGCTCGACGAGGCCGACGAGATGCTCGATCTCGGATTTCGCGAGGATATGGAATTTATCCTCAAGACCACGCCGGACAGCCGCCGCACGCTGCTGTTTTCGGCGACGTTGCCGCGCGTCATCGTCCACAGCCGACGTGCGGCATCGGGGTCCAAGGATCCACCGAGACCCGCCGACACCAGCATCGTGGTTGCGTCGCGCGACAACGGCTGCAGGTCAAGTCGCTCAATCTGGCCCTCCGTCCAGATCTCCTGCAACCCCAGGGAGATCGGTTCGCCATCGCGAATGGTGAGCAGCACTTTCGCGGCGCGGCGCTGGACGATCTGATGCAGCACGAACGTCGACAGGTCATCGAGGAGATGCGCGTCGTCGACACCGACAACAACCGGGGTGCCCCGCGGTGAGGATGGGCGCCAGGCGGCGCGCGGTGTCGATGGCGTCGGGATCGCGCGGAGCGAGCCAGGGCGCCAGCACGGCGAGCACGGCCATGACCGCGACGAGGCCCAGGCCAAAGATCGCCGCGCTGCTCCGCCGGAAGATCCGGACGACGTCAGTCATAGCGGATGCGCGGGTCGAAGATCGCGTAGAGGAGATCGACGGCGAGATTGACGACCACGAAGGTCGTCGCGATGAGCAGCACTCCACCCTGCACCAGCGGATAGT
>Ga0209117_1000990_pt1 | contig 10470 bp, 6 predicted proteins | sample BlaSpr_A8_OM2_M2_FD_187978 | JGI IMG/M metagenome (GOLD analysis project Ga0209117, IMG submission 187978) | Forest soil microbial communities from Thunder Bay, Ontario, Canada - Black Spruce, Ontario site 2_A8_OM2_M2 (SPAdes) (version 2) | ecosystem: Environmental > Terrestrial > Soil > Boreal...
CCGCGGGGACCTGGCGAAGACGCGCTGCCACCAGCGCTCGAGCGGCGGCTGGCCGCGGCTGTCGGCTTCGGCCTCGAGGCTCTCGACCGGCGCCGGCAGCAGGGCGAGGCGTCCCTTCTGCAGCTGCAGCAGCAGCAGGTCCATCTCGCGGCCGCGCAGCCGGGCGTCGCCGGAGAAGGCTTCGCCAAGCTTGGTCTTGCCGTCGAGGCGGGCGTAGAAGTCACGGGCTCGCGCCGGCATCCGCGTCTGCTCCTCGGCCCCGGGCTCCGCCACCCAGACCGGCACCCAGCGCTCGAGCAGGTCGAGCGGCACCGCCATGTGGCGGTGGGCCACCAGGATCTGCTCCTCGGTGGCCTGTTCCAGCAGCAGGTCGTAGACGCTCATCTCGCGGGTCGTGCTGTCGGTCGGCTCGCCGACCGAGTCGATGTCGAGCACCGCGAGGATCGCCAGCCGGTAGGCGCCTTCGAGGAAACGGAAGTAGGAGCCGCGGATGACGCGATAGAGCTCGGCCAGGGTGCGCTTGCCGTCGAGCTCCGCGGCGATTCGGCGCTCGACCGGCGACAGGTCGCGGCCCGGCCAGGAGGCGCCGCGGCGCACCACCATGTTGTCGTGAATGAACAGCTTGCGGATGCGCCGGTACTCGTCGAGCCAGCGCGTCCCTTCCATGATCAGGCCCATGGCGTGGATGGGCTCGGGCAGGATCTCCTCCTCGAGCGGCATCTCGGCCTGGAAGTAGAAGACCCCGCGTTCCCAGAGGAACAGGTCGCAGATGGTGTCCTCGATCTGGGCGCGCAGGGTCTGCTGCACTTTCTCGGGCGACATGAGGCCGAGCTCGCGCAGCGCCGTGCCCAGCCGCACGCCCTGGGTGGTGCAGTAGGTCAACGCGTGGAACAGCTGGTCCTGCTGCAGGTGGCCGTTGAGCAGCAGGTGCTGGCCGTAGTACTCGGCGGGATCGTTCGACAGGCAGGTGATGACTTCGCCGGCATGGAAGTAGACACGCTTCTCGCGATCGCTCCTGCGCACCACCAGCGCCCCGGTACGGCGGTCGTTGAGGGCCCACTGCAGGAGGTCGCTCGGCGGAAACGCGTTGAGTCGACCTGAGAACTCCATTGGTGCGCACGATTGTAGCGGATTCTGACCAGCGGCGAATGCCGGCAAATGCTACCGCTCGGTGGCCGGCCCCTGGGCGGCGGCCTTGGCGATCGGCGCCAGGCGGTCCAGCTCCTCGATCTCGCGGCCCTTGACCTCCGGCCAGCTCACCCGGCGCGCCGCGAGGGCGGCGGCGAGCCGCTCCCAGAGCGCCCGGTTGGCAACCGCGCCGCCCTCCTGGGTCTTCCAACCGCGCTGCCGCCAGCCCGGCAGCCAGCGGCTGGCGCCGTGACGGAGGTAATCCGAGACGGTGTGCACTGCGACCGAGGCGCCGGCGGGCAGCGCCTCGAGCGCCGCCGCCGCGCCGGCCAGATCGAGCGCGTTGGAGGTCGTCGCGGCCCCCGGAGGCAGCCCGCCGCTCAACACCGTCTCGCCGGTCTCCGCACCGGCGCGGCGGAGCAAGGCCGCCCAGCCGCCGCCGCGCGGCGTCATCGAGACCCGCAGGAACGCCTCGTACTCCGGTGCCGCGGCTGGCGGCGCGCCCGCCGCCGCTGCCGCCAGGCCGGCGGCGGCGCGCTGCTCGCGGATGGCGGCGGTCGCCAGCTGATCGGCGCGCTCGTTGTGCACATCGCCGGCATGACCCTTCACCCAGTTCCAGCGCACCTCGTGGCGCGCCGCGGCGTCCGCCAGGCGCCGCCAGAGATCTTCGTTCTGCAGCACGCCGTCCTTGCGCCGCCAGCCGCGGGCGATCCAGCCCGGCAGCCACTCGCTGACCCCGCGCCGCAGGTACTGGGAGTCGGTGTGCATCTCGACGCGGCAAGGCTTGCGCAACGCTTCGAGCGCGCGGATCGCCGCGGTCAGCTCCATGCGGTTGTTGGTGGTATGAGCCTCGCCGCCGCGCAGCTCCTGGGCGCTGCCGCTCGCCGGATGGATCAGCACCGCCCCCCAGCCGCCAGGACCCGGGTTCGGGTCCGCCCCCCCATCGGTATAGATCGTGACGGTAGCGGGCATGGACCGCGGTGGCGTATCAGGCATTCGTCTCCTCCGGCGGGGACAGTAGGCGATCCGGCTCGCCCACGCAATGCGGAGCCGCGGCTGGCACGCGCCGCCACCGGCCTGGGGTACCATGCTGGCGCCGCGCGTGCGGCGGGAGGCGGCAAGCCCTTGGACAACGTCGAGATCGCCCGGGTCCTGGCGGAGGTGGCGGACGTCCTGGAGATCCAGGGAGCCGACTCCTTCCGCATCCGGGCCTACCGCAACGCCGTCCGCACCGTCGAAGCCCAGACCCGGCCGCTGGGCCGCATGGTGGCGGAGGGGACGCCCCTGACCGATCTGCCGGCGATCGGCAAGGAGATGGCCGGGCACATCCGCGAGCTGGTGACCACCGGGACGCTGGCCTTCCGCGACCGCCTGGTCGCCGAGGTGCCGCGCAGCCTGATCGAGCTGATGCGGTTGCCGGGCGTCGGCCCGAAGAAAGCCCGCCGGCTCTGGGACGAGCTGCGCATCGGCGGCGTCGACGAGCTCGAGGCGGCGGCCCGCGAGGGGCGGGTCGCCGCGCTCGCCGGCTTCGGCGAGAAGACCCAGGCCAAGATCCTGGCCGGCATCGAGGATTACCGCCAGCACGTCCACCGCATCCTGCTGGCCGAGTCCGAGCGCTACGTCGAGCCGCTGGTCGGCTACCTCTCCGAGTGCCCGCAGCTCGAACGGCTGGAAGTGGCGGGGAGCTATCGCCGGCGCCTCGAGACCGTCGGCGACATCGACCTGTTGGCGACCGCCCACGAGCCGGCGCCGGTGATGGCGCACCTGCTGGCCTACCCGCAGATCGACCAGGTCCTGATGTCCGGCGACACCCGCTCGACGATCGTCCTCGGCAGCGGCTTGCAGATCGACCTGCGGGTGGTGCCGCCCGACTGCTACGGCGCGGCGCTGGTCTACTTCACCGGCTCGAAGGAGCACAACGTGAAGCTGCGCCGGCGGGGGGTCGAGCGCGGCCTGCGGATCTCCGAGTACGGCGTCTTCAGGCTCCCCGAGAGCGGCGGCCCGCCCACCGCCCCGGCTCCTGCCGCCGCCAGCCAGGACGACGGCGTCTGGATCGCCGGCCGCGAGGAGGCCGACGTCTATGCGGCGGTCGGCCTGGCCTGGATCCCGCCGGAGCTGCGCGAGGACCGCGGCGAGATCGAGGCCGCCGCGGCGGGCCGGCTGCCGCGCCTGATCGAGGTGGCCGACCTGCGCGGCGACCTGCAGATGCACTCGACCTGGTCGGACGGCCGCAACACGCTCGAGGAGATGGTCGCCGGCTGCGCCGCCCACGGCTACGAATACATGGCGATCACCGACCACAGCAAGGCGCTGGCGATGGTCAACGGCCTCGACGCCCGGCGTCTCAAGCTGCAATGGCTGGAGATCGACGCCATCCGCGCCCGCCACCCGGAGATCCAGCTGCTGCGCGCCATGGAGATCGACATCCTGGCCGACGGCAGCCTCGATCTCGAGGACGAGATGCTCGCCGGCCTCGACCTGGTGGTGGTGTCGATCCACTCCCGCTTCGAGCTGCCCGCCGAGCAGCAGACCGCGCGCGTGCTGCGCGCCCTCGAGCACCCCGAGGTCAACATCCTCGCCCATCCCACCGGCCGCCTGATCAACCGCCGCAAGCCGATCGCCATCGACATCGAGACCGTGCTCGCCCGCGCCGCCGAGCTCGGCGTCGCCGTCGAGCTCAACGCCTCACCGGACCGCCTGGATCTCCGGGACAGTCACCTGGTGCTGGCACGCGAGCTGGGCTGCCGCATCGTCATCAGCACCGACTCGCACCGGGTCGCCGAGCTGGGCACCATGCGCCATGGCGTCGAACAGGCGCGGCGCGCCGGCCTCGAGCCGCGCCACGTCCTCAACACGCTCGGCTACCGCGACTTCCTGCGGGCCATCGCCCGCCCCGCCGCCCCCCCGCGCAGGTAACCCGCGCGTGTAACCGGCGCCCCGCCCGGCCCGTCTGACGGGTTGTAGGTGAGCACGGGCGCCTTGGAACGGCACAAACCCATAGGCATGGGCGCCAGAGAGCAAACCCAATGCAACTCCGGACTGGGCTGGAGCGTATACATACACAAGGAGACGTCATGACAGAAGCGAGACAGAAGTCCCCGAGCACGATGGGCCTGCTGGCGCTGGCCGCGATCCTGGTCCTGCTGGCCGTGCCGGCGCTGGCCTCAGGGCAAGCCCCCGCGGCCGTCCCGATGCCGCACCAGGCGCACTTCGACATGCACCTGCAGAAGATGGCGCAGAAGCTCAACCTCACCGCCGAGCAGCAGGCCGCCGCCAAGCAGCTGGCGCAGGACCTCCAGACCAAGCTGGCGCCGCTGCACCAGGCGCAGCAGGCGCTGCACACCCAGCTCGAGGCCGCGCTGGCGGCGCCGAATCCCGACGCCGCCGCGGTGGGCCAGCTGGTGATCCAGATCCACCAGGGCCACGCGCAACTCAAGCCGGCGATGGATGCTTTCCACCAGCAGCTCGAAGCCTTGCTCAACCCGGACCAGCTGGCGCAGTACAAGCAGATGCTGGCCGATCACCCCGCCTTCGGGCACCACCGGGGCATGGGCTCAGACCTGTCCCAGTAGCGCTCCCGTCCCCCGCCCCCGCAGTCGCATCCCCCCTCTCCTCTCCCGGCCGCAAGCCGCGGAGAGGAGGGGGCCCCCGCCTCCCCACTTGCTGCGAGCGCAAGGCTGGTGCGCCGCCACCTTTTGTCCCGGCGCGCACGACCCGCGCGGGGCTGACGCGCGCGACCCGCGCGGGGCGCTCCACCTTCGCGGTACGAACCGCGCCGCCTGACCAGGCGCTGCAAGCGCCACGGCGCCGGCCCCTGCGATAGCCCCTTCAATGTCCCGAAGCCTCCGCGCGTCGCGCGAGCCTGAAAAATGTCTTATTGACATACGGCATTTGCTGGCGTATATTGCAAAGCACATTAGACAAACAGGAGATAACCTGATGAAAATGCACAGCAAACGCCAACCACTCCAATGTCTCGTCCTCGCCACTCTCGCTTATGCCTGTCTGGCAGTTGCTCCTGCTCATGCCACCAACCCAATCACCTTGGACACCAATCCGCACTATCTCAATTACAACAGCCAGACCACTGTGCTGGCCGGGATGTCGGGAGACGACCTGCCGCACGTCCTGCGGCCCGATCTCAAGGACACGTTCTGCACCTTCGACGTCGTCAACCAGACGACCGGCCAGCGCAGCTACCAGCGCTGCAGTTTCCGGTTGCAGGCCTTCGGCTTGAACAAGATGCAGCTGTGGATCTCGCTCAACTCGAGCTCGGGCCTGGAGAGGCTGACCCCACCTGCGCCTTACCAGGACGAGCAGCCGTTCACCTACAGCGCTCCGCTGTGGAATCTGAATAGCTACAATTCGACCTACTTCAGCAACCTGAATGCCGTCATCACGGACGCCCTGTCCCGCAACCCGAACATCATCGTCGAGGTCGTCCTGTTCGATCCCTGGAACGGCTACCACGATAACCCTTCAACCAGCCCGTGGAGCCCGGGGCGGAACACGGGCTTCAACGGCAACGGCAACACGGTTGACTTCACCCAGAACCGCTACATGGTGAGTTACGAGCACGGTTCAGGCAATCCGGATGGCGGCACCGACAGCACGCCGAGCATCCAGAACGCCCGCATCCTCCAGCAGCGGCTCGTGGCCCAGGTCGTGCACGCACTGAAGGGCTTCCCGAACATCTACTACGAGATCGCGAACGAGCCGGACCTCGTGCCTGCCAATAGCCAGACGCCTCCCGACACCATGGCGATGATCAACTGGCACAACTTCATCGCCCGGACGATCGCCGCCAACGACTCGAACCCCCCCCATCTCATCGCGGTCAACATGATGACCCAGAACGCCCTGAACCTGGCCTCGCTGTTCGATTCCAACATCAAGATCGTGAACGGCCACTACGTCGAGCTGATCAACAGCCCGTCTTCGACGATCACCTTCGGCGCCCTGCCGCTCATCGAGAACTACTGGAACGGACCGAACGGCAGTCTGGCGCTGACTTTCGGGTTCAACGAGAGCAGGTCCGTTCCCATCCCGGTCATCGTCGGCGCCCGCGCCGAGGCCTGGGAGTTCATGCTGAACGAGGGGAGCGTCTACGACAACTACAACGTCAACTTCATCGATCCCGGCTCGGCCGCCGTGCGCGGCTACCTGGGCCGGCTGCTGACTTTCCTCCAGCCCATCAGCCTGACGAACATCAACTGGCGCCAGAACGGTTCCTCGCCGGGCTGGGCCGGAGGCCTCTCCGCGTCGGGTACGCAGACGGCGGAGGACCAGCCCACCGGCAAGACCTACTGGGGGGCCATCCAACACCCGAATCACTCGTACGCCCTCTACCTCCATCACAGCTGCCTCACGACCATACTCAACCAGCACCGCTACAAGCCGGTTTGCAGCTCGGCGGGCTACCAGGAGACACTGCAGCTCGTGCCGGGCAAGAACACCGGCAGCGTGACCTACAAGGTGGATTGGATCACGCCCGATCAGGACGCGCCCGTCTGCTCGCAGGTCATCAGCTGGGCCGGGACCGGATTCGTACAGGTCACCTCGCCCAAGTACCCCTTCGACCTGGCGCTCCGCCTGACCCTCTGCTCGGGCTCGAGCTGCCCCACCCTGACCGACTGCTCGACGGCACAGTCGCCGGCTTGTCCCCTCAACACCTACCCCGACGCCGCGACCTGCCCCTGAAGCAGTCGCATCCCCCTCTCCTCGGCCGCAAGCCGAGGAGAGGAGGGGGGCCCCCGCCACTCCACTTGCGTCAAACACGCTGCCGATCTTCGGGGGTGTGGCAGCAAACGGCCTGAGCCCCGGCGCTCGCCTAGCGCGGCTTGTACATCGCCGCGTCGAGCACCGACCAGAGGTGAACGGCCCAGCCCAGCAGGAAGAACCAGAGCACCGCGGCGAGGACGACTTGGATGAGGGCCATGAGCAGCCGGCCCTGCAGGAGCTGGCCGAGGCCCGGGATGAAGAAGCTGGCGAGAGCGGCGATGACGTTGCCTGTCGAACCCTGTCCGGCCATCTTCCCTCCTCCCCGTTCCGCCCGCCACCCGATGCGGCCCGGACGGTGAACGTAGTCCGTCCTCGACTCTAGCAAAACGCGCACCCACCGCCCCCACCGGCGCTCAGCAGGCGATCAGCCGTCGCCCAACCGGCGCTCGGCCGACGATCAGCCGGCGCTGGCCGGAGAGCCCAGGGCGCCGGAGACCGCCGCCGCGGGCAGCTCGGCGGCCGGCTGGAAGCGCGGCGGCCGGCGATGCCGGGTGGCTTGCTCGAAGGCGTAGGCCAGGCGGATCAGGGTGGGCTCGCTCCAGGCGGCGCCGATGAACGAGATCCCGACCGGCAGCCCGAAGGCCTGCCCCGCCGGTACCGTGAGGCTGGGGTAGCCGGCGACCGCCGCCGGGGTCGAGCTGCCACCCGAGGAGGCGTCGCCGTTGACCAGGTCGATCAGCCAGGGCATGCCGCCGGTCGGGGCGACGATGGCGTCGAGACGATGCTTGGCGAGGGTGGCGTCGATGCCGCGACGGCGCGCCAGCAGGCGGCAGCGGGCCAGCGCCTTGCGGTAGGCGGGGTCGGCCAGCGTGCCCTTGGCCTGCGACCGCACCAGCAGCTCCTGGCCGAAGCACGGCATTTCGGCCGGCCGGTGGCGCTCGTTGAAGGCGATGAGCTCGGCCAGGCTGCGCACCGGCGCACCCGCGAGGCGTTCGCCGCCGCCACCGCCATCTCCCACTCCGCCGCGGGCGCCGGCGGCCCCGGCGGCCCCGGCGGTCCTCGCGGCGAGGTAGGCGTCGAGACCGTGCTTGAACTCGTAGAGCAACACCTCGAGCTCGGGGCCGTCGAGCTGGCCGGCGGTGACGATGTCGGCGGGATCGACGATCTGCGCTCCCTGGCGGCGCATCTCGGCGATCGCCTCCTCGATCAGCGCGCCCGCGGGGCCGGGCTGGAAGAGGTGCTCGCGGGCGACGCCGAGGCGCGCTCCCTTGAGGCCATCGGCGCGCAGGAAAGGGGTGTAGTCGGCGAGGGCGCGGCCGTTCCCTGCCGCGGTCAGCGCGGTCACCGCGGTCACCGCGGTCGCCGGATCGTCCGGGTCGGCGCCTGAGCCGCCCACCATCGCCCCGAGCAGGATCGCGGCGTCGGCGACGGTGCGCGCCAGCGGTCCGGCGGTGTCCTGGCTGTGTGCGATCGGCACGATCCCGGAGCGGCTGAGCAGGCCGACGGTGGGCTTGATGCCGACCAGCCCGCAGTGGCCGGCCGGCGAGACGATCGAGCCATCGGTCTCGGTGCCGACCGCCGCGGCGCAGAGGTTGGCGGCGGCGGCGACCGCCGAGCCGGAGCTCGAGCCCGAAGGCGAGCGGTCGAGCGCGTAGGGGTTGCGGCACTGCCCGCCGCGGGCGCTCCAGCCGCTCGACGAGCGGGTCGAGCGGAAGTTGGCCCACTCGGAAAGGTTGGCCTTGCCGAGCAGCACCGCACCCGCCTCACGCAGCCGCCGCGCCACCCAGGCGTCGCGCGCCGGCGCCGAGCCGGCCAGCGCCAGCGAGCCGGCGGTGGTGCTCATGCGGTCGTGGGTGTCGATGTTGTCCTTGAGCAGGATGGGAATGCCGTGCAGCGGTCCGCGCGGGCCCTTCGCCCGCCGCTCGGCGTCGAGCGCATCCGCGATGGCCAGCGCCTCCGGGTTGACCTCGAGCAGCGCGCGCAGCTCGGGGCCGCGCCGGTCCAGCGCCGCGATGCGCGCCAGGTAGGCCTCGACCAGCCCGCGCGCGGTATGCCGCCCAGCCGCGAGCCCCGCCTGCAGCTCGGCGAAGGTGGCCCCCGCCAGCTCGAAAGCGTCGTCGGAAGCCGGGGCTGCCGGGGCTGCCGGGCCCGCCGGGCCCGCCGGCAGGGTCGCGCCGTCCGGCCGGGGCCGCGGGGCAGGCTCGCCAGCCGTCGTGCCCGCCGCGCCCGCCGGCTCCCTCGCACCCGGCGCGGCAACTTGGCCAGCCTCCTTCCCCACCTCGCCAAGCAGCGGCGCCGCCACCGCCAGAGCGCCGCCCAGCAAGCTGCCGCCAAGGAAGGCGCGGCGGCTGGTCCGCGGGCCGACTGCTGACTCTCCGTCCATGGCAGGCCTCCATGCTGCGGCGCGATGAGACTTTCGCAGGCGCATCTTATCCGGCCGGTCCCCTTTGCGGGCGGCCGCTGCGGCCAATTTGCATGATGGGGCTATGATCACGCAGACCTGGGTAGCGGGTAGACAGCGTGCGGAAGAGAACCGATGCGGCGCCACGTCACACTGACCCTCGACGACGATCTGATTCATAAGGCGCGGGTGCTGGCTGCCCGCCGCAACCGTTCGGTTTCGGCACTGCTGCGTGAAGAGCTGACTCGCCTTGTGGCACGGGACGAGGCGTACCAGACCGCGAAGCCAGCAGCTCTCGAACGACTCAAACGAGGCTCGCACCTTGGCGGCGGTCCACTGCCCGCGAGAGACGAGCTCCACGAAGGTGGCCAGCTTCGTTGATACCAAGCTCCTGATGCCCATTGCGCGAGCGACGATAGCGGCCTGCGTCGGCTCTTCCCGGAGGGCCCTTGCCGCCGTGTTGCCGGCCGCCGCCCTGACCCTGGCCGCCGCGGGCATCCTGGCGCCGGCCGCGGCCGCCGCGCAGGACCTCCGGGCCTTCGCCGCCCGCACCACGGTCCACGTGGCGGCCAACGGCTGGACCTTCATCCTGGTCGAACGGCCGGTCGCGCCGGTGTTCTCGTTCTGCACCATCGCCGACGTCGGCTCGGCGCAGGAGGTGCCGGGGATCACCGGGCTGGCGCACATGTTCGAGCACATGGCGTTCAAGGGCACCGACAAGATCGGCACCCGCGACCCGGCAGGCGAGAAGCGCGCCATGGACGCCCTCGAAGCCGCCTACCAGGCCTACCAGCGCGAGCGCCTGGCGCCGCATGCGGATCCCCGGAAGGTGGCGGCGTTGGCGGCCGAGTGGCAGCGCCTCCAGGCCGAGGCCGGCCGCTTCGTGGTCAAGAACGAGCTCGACGAGATCCTGTCGCGGGCCGGCGCGATCGGCATCAACGCCTCGACCGGCGCCGACGAGACCCAGTATTTCTACTCGCTGCCGGCCAGCGCGGTCGAGCTCTTCGTGGACGTCGAAGCGGAGCGCTTCTGGCACCCGGTCTTCCGCGAGTTCTACGAGGAACGCGACGTCGTGCAGGAGGAGCGCCGCAGGCGCGTCGACGGCGAGCCGCTGGGCAGGCTCTCCGAGCTGCTGGTCGCCACCGCCTTCGCCGCCCACAACTATCATCATCCGACGATCGGCACCATGAGCGACCTCGAGGCGATCACGCGCACCGACG
>Ga0209117_1000992_pt1 | contig 10456 bp, 8 predicted proteins | sample BlaSpr_A8_OM2_M2_FD_187978 | JGI IMG/M metagenome (GOLD analysis project Ga0209117, IMG submission 187978) | Forest soil microbial communities from Thunder Bay, Ontario, Canada - Black Spruce, Ontario site 2_A8_OM2_M2 (SPAdes) (version 2) | ecosystem: Environmental > Terrestrial > Soil > Boreal...
GGCGTGGCGGAATGGCAGACGCGCCAGCCTTAGGAGCTGGTGCCCGAAAGGGCGTGGAGGTTCAACTCCTCTCGCCGACACCAGTGTCCAGGGCTATGGGACTCCTGATTCCCGCGCCGTGGCCTAAAGTTCAGGGTTCGTGGGAGAAGAAAGCCCGCATGGGAACGGCTCCCGACCCGAGGCTGCGAGCAACGGCCATCACCACGTGGGCGGGTACCGCGTGGTGCGTGAGCTCGAGACCGACAGCCTCGGATCGGTTTACGAGGCTGAACATCCGCGCCTGCAGCGACGTGTCGCGGTGCGGACCATCGGCGCGCACGTTGCGCGTGACGTCAGCTTCTCGCGGCGCTTCCTGCTCGAACTCCGCTCGTACGTTGCGCTCGAACACGAGGCGATTCCCCGCCTGTACGAGCTGGCGTACGAGGGCGAGTCTCCCTACCTGGTCACCGAGATGGTCGCCGGCAAGACCCTCGACGACGTGTTCGAAGCGGGCGAGCGCTACGAACCGCTTGGCGTCATCGCGCTGCTGCGGCCGATCGCAAGCGCGCTGGATTATGCGCATTCACGGGCGACGATCCACCGCGACGTCAAGCCCTCGAACATTCTCCTGGCCGATGACGGGCGCACGCTGCTGACGGGCTTCGGGCTCGGCACAGTTGCTTCTTTCAACAGTGGCCCAGGCGCCGGCGGACCGGTTGCTCCCGACTATGTCGCGCCGGAGCGCTTGGTCGGGCGCGAGGTCGACGGACGCGCTGATGTGTATTCGCTGGCCGCGGTCATCTTCGAAGGTGTGACTGGACGCCGGCCTTTCTTCTCCAAGAGCTGGATCGAAACGCTCAGCCGCCGCCTTTATGAGACGCCGCCGAGCGTGCGCGACATCGTGCCCGACTTGCCTGCCTCATTCGCGACGGTCCTGCAGGAAGCAATGGATCGCGACCCCAACCGCCGGCCGGCCACCGCGGGCGAGCTGCTCGACCGATTGGAGGCGGCGCTCACCTCACCGAAAGTCAGTGCAGACGGCGGCCACTGGCTGCAGCCCGTGATGCATCGCGGCACCGTCGGCCTGAGCGGCGTGCTGGTCCTGCTGGTCGGGGTGGCCGAGGTCGCCTGGCTGCTGCAGGGATCCGGGCTGACCCTGCTCTTGCGCTTCGCGCAGAAGGTGTTCGGCCTGCACTAGGCCTGCTAGGCGTGCCGCCCGTCGATCATCACCACGCTGTTGCATGCGAATAGGCGGTCGACGGTGTAGCCAGGGCTGAGGTTGGTCGGGTCCTGGCCGATGGCGGCCCCGATCTGTTTCACGATCTGTTGAGCCGGCACGTTGACCCCAAGCACGCTTCCGCCCACCGGGATGATCTCGATCGCACCGGCGTGCGCCACCATCAAGACCGAGCCCTTCCAGCTGACTCCGGTGTACGTCCCGGTGCCGGTGACGATTGCGCCGGCAGGTGACGTGGGCGCAATGGTGAGGACCAGATTGGAAAGACCTGACACCTGCATGGCCGCGGCAAGGTCCTTCGCGGAGTAACCATGTCGCACCGCGCGGTTCAGGTCGATGTCGGAGCTGACGCAAGGTTCGACCGACGCCACTGCAAGGAACGGTTCTTCACCAAGGGTGCCGAGGCCGCTGACCCCGATCACGAAGACCTGGTAGATGCCGGGCGGGGCGTTGGTGACCTCCACGACGATCGGCGAGGGTCCGCTCTTCGTGTAGACCTGCCCGTCCGGAGCCTGAACCCTCAGCCGCATGACGCTGCCGGGATAGCCGAGCGACGCCTTGACCAGGCTGCCCCCCGCATAGCTGTACGTGTAGACCTGCTGCTCCCCGTTGTGGAGCGGCGCGCCGATGAAGTCCTGCTCCGTGCCGGGCGTGGTGCCCTTGGCTGCTTCGGCGGAAGCAATTAGCGCGGGGCCGAACGGGTCGTTGGGATCAGGCTGGATGGGACCCTTCGGCCCGATCTTGCCCTGCGGATCGACGGTCACCTGCACGCCTGGCGGCGCGTTTAGGGTCACCTTCTCCCCAGTCTTGCTTGTCACAAGCAGCTCGCCGTCGTAGAGCTTGATTGTCATGGTGCCGTCGGCGATTGTGTAGACCTGGAACTTCGTGCCGCGCACCGAGGCCACGGCGGATTGCCCCGCGACGTCGAATGTCGCGCCCGAGACGAGGTGCTGAACGCTCGTGAGCGTGCGGCCGACCTTCTGCGTGATCTTGGCGTCATGCAGGTCCCCGCTCTTTGTGAAATGGGCCGCGTCAAGCGTGATCTCGGTGTCGCTCGCCAGCCGGGTCAGAGTTCCATCCGGCAGCTGGATCGAGGCCCGGCCTTTCGTGTCGGTCTTGACCGAGTCGCCGGCTTGAACGTTGGCACCTGTCGCGGCCGCGGTGTAGGCCCCGCCTCCAGCGGCAACCGACGCGGTGGGCTGATATACGGTCAGCGCCGCCGAGACGTTGACGGCGGCCTGGGCGGACCGGTTGAGCCAGTAGATCCCACCGCCCACGATCACGACCAGGATCAGCAGCACGACGAGCAACCGGCGCAAACCCCGACGGCGAGGGGGGGTGCGGGCGGCTACTGCTGACATGTTGCCTGGGAAAGATAGCCCAACGATTGCTTAACGGAGACGCCTAAGGTCCCTTGCCAGGCCGAGGCGCGAACCCTATCTGTGACCCTCGATCACCATCATTCCGTCGCCCCCAGGTCCGTTGCACGAATACACCCGGTCGACGCTGAACCCGGTGGGCATCGAGGTGATCGACGTGCCGCCGACCGAGCCCAGCTTGGAGATCACCTGGGTGGTCACGTTGATTCCACGCACCGTGACCTGCGTGATCACAGCTCCGAGATTGGGAGTCGCGGCGTAGAAACCGATAGTCCAGGAGATTGGCAGACCCCCGAGGTTGGAGTAGTAGAAGACGCGCGCCGAGGTGGGGGAGGTACCTCGTACCTGCAGCGTGATGCCAGTCGAGCCCGAGTCCGTGAGAGCCTTCTGGATCTGCGAGTTGCTCAAGGTCTGGCGCACGACGGAGCCGTTGTCCACGTTGCCGGATGCGCAGGCGGCGTCGGTGGCGAAAGTGAGCGCGTATGCCTCGCCCGTTGCCGGCACATCCAGAGCGGTCACGACCGCTTTGTAGACGCCCGCCGGCCCGTTGGGGATCTTGATGATGAGCGGCGCCGCGCCCTGCTTCGGGTAGGTGCGTCCGGCCGGGTCGGTCACGGTGACTCGCATCAAGCTGCCTGGATAACAGAAGGCCAGCGTCAGGTTGCCGCCGGCAGAGTTGTACGTGCTCGTGGCCGTCTGTCCGTTGGTCAAGCCTTCGCCGCTCGTCGACTGCACAGTGCCCGTGTTGTTGCCGGCCGAGGCGGACTTCGAGCATTGCGACGTCAAGGGGTATGGGTCCTGGGCATCGGGCTGAATCGCCCGCTTGGCTGAGAGCTTCCCGCTTGCGTCCGCGTCGACCTCCTCATTTGCGTTGAGCGTGATGGTCGTGGCCCCGCTGACGGTGACAGTGCCGTCGAAGACCTTGATGAGGTTTGTGTTGTTGCTGCGGACCAGGACCTCGAACTGGGTGCCTCGGACCTGCGCGCTCACCGAGTGTCCGCCGACTTTGAAGCTCGCGCCACCGGCCAGGTGCTGGACGGAGCTGAAGGTGCGCCCGATCTTCTGGTCCACGCTGGCCGATTGCAAGGTGCCGTCCTTCTGCAGCTGCGCCGCCGTGAGGGTCACTGTCGTATCGGGTGACATGCGTACAAACGAGCCGTCCGGAAACTGGATTGCGGCATGCGCTCCGGCGCCGGTGTGGACCGTGTCACTTGGGTTGAGCATTTCGCCTGGAATTCCCGGTCGCTGGTTCACGTCCACCGGCTGGTTGATGACCATCAACGCCGCCGGTGCCGCTACCGCTGCCTGAGCCTGGATCACGAAAAAGTAGTAGCCGCCTCCCGCGGTCAGCAAGACCACGAGCAGAATTGCCACCAGGCAGCCTCCGCACCCGCAACCGAAGCAGCCGCGTTTCTTCGGCGTCGCGGGGGGGACGGATTGCTGCAGCGTTGTTGGGGCCGGCGGTGGCTGAATGGCCATAGGCCGTCGAGATTAACTGCTGGCGGTGCTGAAATCGACGACTAAGCGAGCTGGATCGGTAAGTGTGAAGACGCGCATACATGCCAGCTTGCTGAGTCCGAGCGCCCAACCGACGTAGCCCTCGAAGTCCTCAGTCTGGCGCGCCTCTTTCAAAACCTGGTAGTCGGAGTGGACGATATCGATCGAACCGCTGAAGGTGTTTGCGCCGGTGGCCGAGTGCACCCGCACCATGACACCCGCGGAGCCGCTCAGCGTGATGGGCTGCCCGGTAGCCCCGACCGGAAAGATTGGTGAGGCCTGACGCTTCGCTGTGTAGCTGGGCACGGCCGAGTCGAACTGGAGCACGAACCGCTCATAGCCCGACTGGGTTCCCACCCGGGCGGTGACCAGACCGGCGACCCCGGTTTTGCCACCGCTCGTGTCGGCGCACGCGAAGGCGGGCAGGTTGGTGCCCGGCGGCGTAGGCGGCGTCACGGGAGGCGGCTCGATCCTGGGACCCGACGCCGGGCCTTGCGCGACGCCGGGCGTGATCGTCGTGGCGGCAGGCGCCAGCGACGGCCCGCAGGCTGTGATCAGGATGCTCAGGCAAAGGACCAGGGTGGCTCGCATGGAGCCAATTAGTATGGTCGAGGCCCATCACACGAAGCCGAGGTGGCGGAACTGGCAGACGCGTCGGTCTCAAAAACCGATGTCCGCAAGGACGTCCGGGTTCGACTCCCGGTCTCGGCACCATTGCTATTTCTCCCGCCGCATCACCACGATCTGGGTCCCGAACCGCAACAGCCTCATCGCCGCGTTGACTATCGGCACTATGCGCTTGAAGTAGGGCGGGTACTCGGACGGGACGAGAAGCCGGAAGCCGAAGCGCTTGTAGTAATCCTCGAGCTCGCGCGCGCAGGTCAGGTACAGGACGACGCCGGGCTCGCGCGCGAGAAGCGTCTCGATGATGGCCCGCCCGATGCCTTGACGTTGCCGCGCCGGGATGACGGCGATCGAAGCCAGCTCCCGGCTGCCGTCGCTATGCGCCTTGACCTGGCCGACACCGACGATCGCGTCGTCCTCCGAATCATCATCTTGGGCCACCACGAAATTCGGCCAGTTGAGGCTCATGCGGTTGATCCTCGCTTCCGCGACAAGACGGCGGATCGTCGGCTGATCCGCTTCGATCGCAGGGCGGATCGTCAAAGGCACACGTGCACGCTAGCGTGCCGGCGTTACGGCGAGGGGATGATTCCCGGGATCACGTAGGCCTCGATCATCGCCACCACTCCGACCGCGCTCGTGAGGATGAGGCTGTAACCGATCACCCGCCGGAAGATCTCGCCTTCCGATCCAACCTTGTTCACTCCGGCCGCGCCGACCGACAGGTTCTGCGGGCTGATCATCTTGCCCATGACACCGCCCGAGGAGTTGGTGCCGGCGGTGAGGATGGGGCTGACGTTGCCGAGCTGCTGAGCAGTCTGTGCCTGGAGCGGGCCGAACAGGGTGTTCGACGACGTGTCGCTGCCTGTGAGGAACACACCGAGCCAGCCGAGGATTGCCGACACGAACGGGAATATGAAACCGGTCTTGGACAGAGCGATAGCCATGCTCGACGTCATGCCCGAGTAGTTCATCAGCTGTGCGATGGCAAGGATGAGCGCGATCGTCGCGATCGGAAGCCCCAGCTGGCGAACAGTCTTCACATAGACGGTGATGAAGTTGGCGCTGGTGCGCCGAATCCGCATCAAGAGGAAGGCGATCAAGCCCGCGTACAGAACGAGTGAGCCGGCCGCGGCCAGGAAGTTCCAGTCGAAAGTCAGCGGGTATCGGGTCGGTGCCGCAGCGATGGGCTTCTCGCGGTAGATCAGCGATTGAGGCTGGCCTTTCACCGTCTCATACGTGCCTGGCCAGAAGAAGTTCCAGTCGGGGAACTTGAGCGCCTGCCGGTCCTTGGCAGGGTCTGGGCCAAACCACGGCTTTGGACAGAGCGCGAAGCTGGGTGTGCCGCATTTCAGGTCAGCAGTGATGTTCCACGGCGTGTGAAGCGCGGTTTTCGGGTCATTGACGGGGTGGCCGGAGAAGAAGGGCAGGTTGCCCATCTGGCCGACCAGGATGACCACGACCAGCACGATGTACATCGAGTACGCGGCCAGGATCCGACGTGGCGGATCGATGGCGTCGAAGGGTGAAGAACTCGTCGCCGCGGCAACTCCAGGCAACCCGGATGAGCTGGGGGCTGGGCGGGGTCGCGCGGGAGCTGCCGTCTCGTGCGCAAACTGCCACACCTGCGCCGGACGCCAGAAGCGGAGCAGCACCGCGAGGCAGCCCATCGAGACGAGGGCGGCGAGGATGTCGGTCAGCTCAGGTCCGACGAAGTTCGAGACGAGGAACTGAACGACCGCGAAGGAAATGCCGGTGACCAGGACTGCCGGCAGGATCTCGCGCATCCGCTTCCAGCCGGCCAGTACGACGATGAGGTAGGCCGGGATGATGACCGAGAACAGCGGCAGCTGCCGGCCGACCATGGCCGACAGAGCGAGCGTCGTCGATGTGACGTCTTTGTGCAGGATCGGCGCGATCAGGCCTCCGAGGGTGACGATCGGGATTCCGATCGAGCCGAAGGCCACGGGGGCGGTATTGGCGAGCAGTGCCAGGACAGCAGCGGTCACGGGCTCAAAGCCGAGGCTGGCCAGGATGGAAGCCGTGATCGCGACCGGAGCCCCGAAGCCCGCGATGCCCTCGAGGAGAGCGCCGAAGCTGAACGCGATGAGCAGCGTTTGCAGCCGGCGATCGGTAGTGAGTCGGGTGAGGGAGCGCTTGATGACGTCAAAGTCGCCGCTCGCGACGGTCAGGTTGTGGAAGAAAACGGCGTTCAGGACGATCCAGCTGATCGGCCAGAGGCCGAACGCCATGCCCTCCGTCGCGGTGGCGACTGTGATGCCGAATGGCATGCCCCAGACGACCCAGGCGAGCACGGCCGCGGTGAGCATCGCCGCGAGGGCGCACAGCCAGGCGGGCAGGCGAAGGATCGCGAGCATGACGAACAGGACGTAGAGCGGAAGTCCGGCGACCAGGGCTGACAGCAGGATGCTGCCCAGCACAGGCTGGTATTGCTGGTGGAAATCTAGGAGTATCCCCATCGTCCCCCCTCAAAGGCGACCGGGCCGGCGGCCCGTCAATTCAAACTGAATTGGGCCCCGTTTGCAAGCGGGTCTCACTGAGGGCAGCGCCTGGCTCACCGGGCGATTTTGTGCGCGACTGTTATGGAGTCTGTTACGCCGTGGCCTGCACCGTGTGTTCAGGAACCTTTATCTTTGGCAATCTTGCTCGCGACCACAACAGACCCCACCAATCAAATCGACGCGCCCAACGAGCGCGACTACACAGTTCTCAAGCGCCGTATCCAGGATGCCGGGCTGCTCGACAAACGACCGGCGTATTACGCGCTGAGCATCACTACCAACCTGGTGATGTGGATCTTTTGCCTCGTGGTGCTGTTCACGGTCGGATCCGTGTGGGCTCAGGCACTGGCCGCGGTGGTGCTTGGCATCATCTCCGGGCAGCTCGGCTTTCAACTCCACGACTCGGGACATCGCCAGATGTTCGCTACGCCATGGAAGAACGCCATCGTCGGGCTGTTCACGGCGGACCTGCTGCTCGGCATGAGCTATGGCTGGTGGGTGCAGAAGCACAATCGCCACCACGGCAACCCAAACGACGTCGACCTCGATCCGGACATCAAAGTTGGCGCCATCGCGTACACGGAGGAGCAAGCTCAGGCCCGCCGCGGCGCTGGCAGGCTCGCCGCCATGTACCAGGCCTATCTCTTCTTCCCGCTGACGACGATGCTCGCCTGGAGCATGCACGTCACGGGCCTCAGCTACCTGATCAAAGAGCCTTCGCGCTACCGGCGCCTGGAGTTCGGCCTGCTTGGCGTTCACGCAGTGGTGTACCTCGCGGCGATGGTGTATTTCCTCGGCCCGTGGTCGGCCCTGCTGGTAGTGCTGATTCACAAGGCGGTCGGGGGCGCGTACATGGCGTCGGTGTTCGCTCCCAATCACAAAGGCATGCCGCAGACCGATAGCGAAAGCAAGCTCGACTTCGTCCGCACCCAGGTCTTGACCGCACGCAACGTTCGCGGTCATCCCATCACGGACTTGTGGTACGGCTCCCTCAACTACCAGATCGAGCATCACCTGTTCCCGGGAATGCCGCGACTGAACATGCGGCGGGCGCAGCCGATCGTCAGACAGTTCTGCCAGGAGAGAGGGATCGAGTACTACGAGACGTCGTTCTTCATGTCTTACCGCGAGCTGCTCGGCTTCTTGAACGAGATCGGCGCACCGCTTCGCGCCGAGCGAGCCAGGGTTTAGCCTTCAGCCGCTTTCGGTACGTAGTAAGCGGCGCCCTCCGTATAGTGCCTGCTGCCATCGCATGAGCCCAACCAACCTTCGGAATGACATACGCAACGTGGCGATCATCGCGCACGTTGACCACGGCAAGACCACGCTGGTCGATGCCTTGCTGAAGCAGAGCCACACCTTCCGCGACAACCAGGAAGTCGGCACGCTGATCATGGATTCGAACGACCTCGAGCGTGAGAAGGGCATAACGATCCTCGCCAAGAACACCTCCGTTCGCCACGGCGATGTGACGATCAACATCATCGACACCCCTGGACACGCCGATTTCGGAGGCGAGGTCGAGCGGGTGCTCAACATGGCCGACGGTTGCCTTCTCCTTGTCGACGCGGCGGAAGGGCCGATGCCGCAGACACGTTTCGTGCTGCGCAAGGCATTCGAGGTCGGCCTTCGGATCATCGTCGTCATCAACAAGGTCGACCGCAAGAATGCCGACCCGAAACAAGCCCTGCACAAGGTCCACGATCTCTTTCTCGAGCTGGCCGAGGACGCCGACCAGCTGGAGGCGCCGGTCGTTTACTCGATCGCCAAAGAAGGTCGGGCCGGACTGAAGGCGGACGATCTCGCGGCGGATCTCGAGCCGCTGTTCAAGACGATCATCGACAACATCCCAGCCCCGATTGCCGAGGAGGGCGGCTTCCAGATGCTGGTCGCCAACCGCGGCTACGACGACTACACCGGGCCGATCTCGATTGGTCGCATCACGCGCGGCAAAGTGGCCCCGGGCGACACGCTCGCGGTGCTGAATGCAACGGGTGAAGCGCGGCGCGTGAAGGTCGTGCAGGTGCTCATGTATCGCGGCTTGGATCGCGTCCCGGTGCCCACCGCGAGCGCGGGCGACATCGTGATGCTGACCGGCCTCGACGCGGTGGCCATCGGCGACACGCTGGCCGACCCCGAGTCTCCCGATCCCCTGCCGAGGATTGCGATCGACGAGCCTACCGTTCGCATGACCTTCGGCGTCAATACCTCGCCCATGACTGGTCTTGAAGGGAAGTTCTCGACCACGCGCCAGCTCCGGGCGCGCCTCTACAAGGAGCTCGACACCAACCTCGGGCTACATGTCGAAGACACGGAGGCTGCAGAGAGCTTTCTGGTCAGTGGGCGTGGCGAGCTTCACCTCGCCGTGCTCATCGAGACCATGCGTCGCGAGGGCTTCGAGTTCGAAGTCTCGCGCCCGGAAGCCATCGTGAAGAAGATCAACGGACAGCGCATGGAGCCGGTCGAGCATCTCACGATCGACGTTCGCGAGGAGAATCTCGGCGCGGTCACCGAAGCTCTTGGCAGGCGACGCGGCGAGATGCTCGAGATCAAGTACGACCGCAAGGGCGGCGTCCGGCTCGAGTACCTGATCCCGACGCGGGGGCTGATCGGCTTTCGCAACACTTTTCTGACGCTGACCGCAGGCACGGGCTTGATGGGATCGATCGCGATGGGCTACCGGCCGTGGCTGGGCGACTTCCGCGAGCAGCGCAACGGCGCTCTGACCGCCTCGTCCCCCGGCAAGACGTTGGCCTTCGGACTGGCAGGCGCGCAGGAGCGTGGCACGACATTCATCGAAGCCGGCGAAGAGGTCTACGAGGGCATGATCGTCGGTATCCAGAAGCGGCCCGGAGACATCCGGGTCAACGTCTGCCGTGAGAAGAAGCAGTCAAACATCCGTTCTTCCACGTCGGACATCTCGGTCAGGTTGACGCCTGCTTCGAGATTGAGCCTCGAGCAGTCCCTGGATTTCCTCGGGGATGACGAGCTTCTGGAGGTGACGCCGAAGCACCTCCGGCTTCGCAAGCGGCACCTGACCGAGGTCGACCAATCCCGGGCCAGAAGGCTCACGGAGACCCCCGCGGTTAGAACCTGACCGTCTGGGGTATACTGTCGTCAGTCCGCACAGTGCGGGCGCTCACCGCAGGTCTCTTGTTTTCTCGAACAGGCCTCGCCGAGTTGAGTAGCCTAAGTTCGAGAGATATAGGAGATGGAAA
>Ga0209117_1000993_pt1 | contig 10452 bp, 11 predicted proteins | sample BlaSpr_A8_OM2_M2_FD_187978 | JGI IMG/M metagenome (GOLD analysis project Ga0209117, IMG submission 187978) | Forest soil microbial communities from Thunder Bay, Ontario, Canada - Black Spruce, Ontario site 2_A8_OM2_M2 (SPAdes) (version 2) | ecosystem: Environmental > Terrestrial > Soil > Boreal...
CGCCGACACGGCCGCCCTCGATGCCGATGTTTTGCTGAGTCACGTGCTCGGCGTCGGGAAAGAAGCGCTGGTCGCGCGTCCCGAGCGGCGCCTCACCGTGGTCGAGCAGGAGCGATTCCAAGAGCTGGTCCAGCGACGAAGCCACGGGGAGCCGGTCGCGTATCTCCGCGGGTTCAAAGAGTTCTTCGGCCTTCGTTTCGCGATGGATCGGCGGGTCCTCATCCCGCGGCCCGAAACCGAGGTGATCGTGTCAGCTGCGCTCGAGCGCATCGCCGGTCAGGCGATGACCGTTGTCGACGTCGGGACGGGCTCCGGCGCGATCGCCGTAGCCATCGCGGTTCACGAGCACCGCGTGCGCGTCATCGCGACGGACGACTCGTTCGACGCGCTCGCCGTCGCGGAGTCCAATGCCCTGGCCAACGGTGTCGCCGACCGCGTCGAGTTCCGTTACGGCGATCTCGTCGCGCCGATCACCGAACGCGCCGACATCGTCTGCGCGAACCTTCCGTACCTGACGGATGCCTCCGTCGCCCGAGGAGTGGGAGAGCGGAGCTCGCTCGCGTTCGAGCCGCGCGCGGCGGTCGTGGCTGGGCCGGACGGCCTCGCGGTGATCCGCCGCTGCGTCGCCGACCTTCCACGCGTGCTCGTATTCGGGGGCACGGCCTTCTTCGAGTGCGATCCACCGCAGGCCAGCGCGGTCGTTGGCCTACTTGAGTCCGCAGGCCTTCGCGGAGAGATCCTCCGGGACCTGAGCGGTAGTGAGCGCGTTGTGGTCGGACGCAGCACCTGATCCTCCACATCGAATTCCGCGCCAACGCGGAGCGCTGGCGCGTTCGGGTGGCCGAGACGGGCTTCGCGCGCGATGAGCGCAACCGCATGGCCTACAACGTACCGAGAAGTTTCGGCGCGGAGTGGCACATGTTCTTGATCTCTTCGACCGTTTCGACGCGACCCGCGAGTTGCCGGGACATTCAGAGATCGCCTCGAGCGCGCGTGCTGAGTTCGAGCGGGATCTAGGGGCGATCAGGTACGTGCGCCGATTTTCGATCAATGGAGTTAACAGGAAACCATGACCGACACCGTGTTCCTCATTGACGTCGACAACACGCTCATCGACAACGACCGTGCGAAGGAGGACGTCGCGCGCAAGGTCAGCGAGATCGTGGGCCCGGAGCGGGCGTCGCGATTCTGGACGCTCTACGAGGAGATCCGCGATGAGTGCGGCGTCGTTGACTACCCGGAGACCCTCCGGCGGTTTCGCCGCGTCTTCCCCGACGAGAGCCGCCAAATTGATGTCGATCGCGTGGTCCTCGACGTCCCATTCGAGCGCTATCTGTATCCGCGGGCGCTCGACGTCATCGCATTTCTGTGGCAACGCGGCGAGCCGGCGATCCTCTCGGACGGGGATCGCGTGTACCAGCCGATGAAGATCGCACGCGCGGGGCTTCTTCTCGCTGTTCGCGGAAACGTTCTCGTTTACGCCCATAAGGAGGACCACCTTGCGGAGGTCCAGCGCCGGTTCCCGGCCCACCGCTACGCTCACATCGACGACAAGGCCGAGCTCCTCGCGCAGACCAAAGCGATCCTCGGCGATCGCGTGACCACGGTCCACGTCCGCCAGGGACGCTACGCATTGGACGATGCGAACGGTGCGCCGCCCGACATCGTCGTCGAGCGGATCGCCGATGTCCTGATGATCCCGATCGCCCGGCTCGCCTGAGTTCGCTTCCTTAGCGCGGGGGGCGGCGGGCCAGGGCGTCGGCGAGCTCGTCGGCACTCCGCAGACGGCGGCTGAGCGTGCGCAGCAGGGCGGAGGCGACCTGCGGGAACTGCATGACGACGAGTGCCACGACGGTGGCGTGGATCTCGAGCGTCTCGGTGTCCTCGAGCGCGGTCACCGTCGCGGACCGCGGCGAATTGTCGAGCAGTCCCATCTCGCCGACGACGTCGCCGGTGCCGAGCTCGGCCAGAACGAGCGGTGCCTCGCCCCCAGCCTGATCGCGCTCGACGCGAACACGCCCGCGCGTGATGACGTGGAGGGCATCACTCGCTTCGCCCTGCCTCATGATCACGGTCCCTTTCGCGAACTGCTTCGGACGTCCGCGTTCCGCGAGCATCTGCAGGCCGGGTTCGGGTAGCTCCTTGAACAGCGCCACACGGGCCAGCGGCGTGGTCATCGACCTATCATCCTCCTATGAAGACGCGCCTCCTCGCGGCCGATGCGCCGGGGGCAGTGGAGGAGGCGGCGGCCGCACTTTCCCGTGGTGAGCTCGTCGCCTTTCCCACCGACACTGTGTACGGTCTCGCCGCCGGTCACGATCACGTTCGCAAGCTGTACGCCGCGAAAGACCGGCCGAAGGAGAAGCGGATACCGGTACTCCTCTCCGACGCGTCCAATCTCGAGGCGAGCGCGCAGGTCACGCCCGCGGCGCGTGCCCTCGCCGAGCGCTTCTGGCCGGGCCCGCTCACGATCGTCCTCGTCGCTCCGCGTCGCGGGACGCTCGCGTTCCGCGTTCCCGATCATCCGCTCGCGCGCCGGCTCATCTCCCTGAGTGGCGGCGGGCTGCCGGTGACGAGCGCGAATCGTTCGGGCCAACCGGATGCGCGCTCCGCGGAGGAGGTCATCGCGCAGCTCGACGGCCGGATAGCTCTCGTGCTGGACGGCGGCCCGACGACGGGCGGCGCCTCGTCGACGATCGTCGATTGCACGACACAGGATGTGAAGGTGCTGCGGGAGGGCGCGATCTCCACCGAGGAGATCCGGAGCGCGCTCGCCTCGATGAAGGTCGCATGAAGATCGGCATCGCGGCAGATCACGCCGGTCAGGCCCTGAAGGCGACGCTGGTCGAGCACCTGCGCGAGAAGGGGCACGACGTGAAGCAGTACGGTCCACCGCCACAACCCGACGACGACTACCCGATCATCGTCCGCACGCTCGCCGACGCGATCGTGCGTGGCGAGGTCGAGCGAGGCGTCTTCACCTGCGGCTCCGGTATCGGACCCGCGATCGCCGCGAACAAGATCCCCGGGATCAGGGCGAGCGTCCTGGACAACGAGTGGTCCGCCCGTGACGCGGTCGAGCACCTCGACCTGAATCTCGTCACCATGGGCGAGCGCGTGATCGGGTCCGAGCTAGCGAAGAGCATCGTGGACGCGTACCTCGGCGCGAAGGTCCAGGGCGGACGACACGAGCGCAGGCGCAAGCAGATCGAGGCGATGGAGTCAGCGACCAAGGTCACGGCCGATTCGACACAGGGCATGCGGAGGGGTGTATGAGCCATCTCGAGCGCGAAGATCCCGAGCTCTACGCAGCGATCGAAGGCGAGCGGCGGCGGCAGGTCGAGAAGATCGAGCTCATCGCCTCCGAGAACTACACCAGCCCCGCGGTCATGGAGGCAGTGGGCAGCGTGCTCACGAACAAATACGCCGAGGGATATCCGGGCCGGCGCTACTACGGCGGCTGCGAGTGGGTCGATGTCGCCGAGACGCTCGCGATCGAGCGCGCCAAGGCGCTCTTCGGCGCCGCCGCAGTCAACGTGCAGCCTCATGCCGGCGCGCAGGCGAACATGGCCGCGTATGCCGCGGTGATGCAGCCGGGCGACACGATGCTCGGCCTCGCACTAGATCAGGGTGGACATCTCACGCACGGCTCGCCGGTGAACTTCTCCGCGAAGCTCTACAAGGTCGTTCCGTACCACGTGCGACGCGAGGACGAGCTCATCGACTACGACGAGATCGAGCGGCTGGCAAAGGAGAACAAGCCAAAGGTCATCGTGGCCGGCGCGACCGCGTACCCGCGCTTCTTCGATTTCCCGCGGCTGCGGAAGATCGCGGACGAGGTCGGCGCCCTCCTCATCGTGGACATGGCGCACTTCGCGGGGCTCGTCGCGGCGGGGGAGCATCCGACGCCGGTGGGTCACGCGCAGATCGTCACGACGACGACGCACAAGACGCTGCGCGGACCGCGAGGCGGGATGATTCTCAGCGACGCCGAGTTCGAGAAGCCGATCAACAGCGCGGTGTTCCCGAACATCCAGGGCGGGCCGCTCATGCACGTCATCGCCGGCAAGGCCGTGATGCTGAAAGAAGCCGCGTCGCCCGAATTCAAGGAGTACGCGAAGCAGATCCGGAAAAACGCGACGACGCTGGCCGCGTCCCTGGCGAAGGCCGGGCTCCGGATCGTGTCCGGCGGCACCGACAACCACCTCATGCTCGTCGATGTGCGCCCGCTTGGTCTCACCGGCAAGAAGGCCGAGAAGGCCCTCGACGCCGTCGGCATCACGGTGAACAAGAACACCATCCCCTACGACCCTGAGAAGCCCGCGATCGCGTCGGGCATCCGCGTCGGAACGCCCGCGGTGACGACGCGCGGGATGCGCGAGGCCGAGATGGAGCGCATCGGCGAGCTCATCGCGCGATCGCTGAACGCGAAGGGGGACGAAACGGTCGCGCAGGAGATCGCGGCGGAGGTCCTCGACCTGACGCGCCGCTTCCCGGTGCCGGGCATCACGCCAGAACGCGTGAGCGCATAGCCGACCAGCTGCACGTCTCCACTCACCCGCTGGTCCGCGAGAAGGTCACGCGCCTTCGCGATGAACGGACCCAGCCGCAGCAGTTCCGCGCGCTCGTTGGCGAGCTCGCGACGCTCCTCCTGTATGAAGCCACGGCGGACCTACCGGTCGAGTCGGCGGAAGTGAAGACACCGCTCGCGAAAGCGAAAGGCGCGCGGCTCGCGGAGCCCGTGGGTCTGGTGCCCGTGTTGCGCGCCGGGATCGGGATGGTCGAGGCCGCGCTCGAGCTGATGCCCGAGGCGCAGGTGTGGCACATCGGGCTGTTCCGCGACGAGCGAACGCTCCGGCCCATCGAGTACTACAACAAGCTCCCGTCCGAAGCGACGGTCGCGGTCTGCTTGGTGCTCGATCCGATGCTCGCGACCGGCGGCTCCGCGGTCGCGACGATCGACATCCTCAAGAAGTGGGGCGCGAAGCGCGTGAAGTACGTCGGCCTCATCGCCGCACCTGAAGGTGTTCGTGCTCTGACCGGGGCCCATCCTGATGTACCGATCCACGTCGCGGCGCTCGATGAGCGCCTAAACGAAAAGGGCTACATCGTCCCGGGCCTGGGCGACGCGGGCGACCGCCAGTTCGGGACGCGCTGACCGGCTAGGTGCCCTCGACGACCTGGACGATGCGATCGGGGATGAGCCCGTGCGCTTCCTTGTGGACCTGCAGCGATGCCTCGGCGTTCGGAGCGTCCGAGATACACCACACCTTGCCGGCCTTTTCGTCCAAGAAGTAGCGGATGTACTTCACCCCGTATTTCCCCTGGGTCTTGAGGTCGGCCTCGTGCGCGGCGGCGACGTCTTTGGCCGTCGCGCCGGCGGGAAGCTTCTCGTGGACATCCATGAATATCGGCATCGTTCGCTCCTCTTCGTATCTTGGCTATCGCGCCTGGAGCGAATGCTAGTGAAGCGAGCGATCAGGTGCCTAGGACGACGCCGCCGTCGACGCTGAGCACCGCGCCGTTGATGAAGCTCGCCTCCTCCGACGCGAGGAAGAGGTACGCGTTGGCGACGTCGCGCGGCTCGCCCATGCGACGGACCGGCGTGCGTTCGACCATTCCTTTCAGGATCTGCTCGGGCATCTGCTTGACCATCTCGGTCGCGATGAATCCAGGGGCGACGGCGTTGACGGTGATGCCCTTCGGTCCGAGCTCGCGCGCCCACACTTTCGTCAGCCCGATGACACCGGCCTTCGTCGCCACATAGTTCGACTGCCCGAAGTTGCCGTAAAGACCGACGACCGATGACGCGTTGAGGATGCGGCCCCAGCCCTTCCTGATCATCACGGGGGCGGCCGCCTGGCCGCACAGGAAAACGCCCTTCAGGTTCACCGAGATGACCGCGTCGAACTGCTCCTCCTCCATGCGGCCCACCACCTCGCCGTCCTTGATCTTCACGAGCTGCCCGTCGCGCAGGATGCCGGCATTGTTCACCAGGATGTCGATGCCGCCGAGCCTCGCGACCGTCGCGGCTACGGCCGCCTCGACGGCGCGCGCGGCGGTCACGTCGACGTGCTGATCGGCGCCCTCGCCTACATCCCACGTCTCAACGGTCGCGCCCGCCTCTCGGAATACGCGTGCGGTTTCGGCGCCGATGCCGCGCGCCCCGCCGGTTATCACGGCCACCCGGCCGTCGAGCCTCGTCATTTTCAGATGCCTCACCCTCATTCTGCTTGGTACGCCGCCTGCGGCTATCGTTCGGCGCTGTGACCAGCGTCCTTCTCGTCAGCTCCGCTCTTCTCGCATTCCTTCTTTCGGCCGCGATCACACCACTTGTCGGCCGCCTGGCGGAGCGGTTCGGGCTGCTCGATATGCCAGGCGGCCGTCGCATGCATCCGCGGCCGATCCCGCGGCCGGGCGGTCTCGCGATCGCGCTCGCGTTCGGCGTGACGATCCTCGCGTTCTGGGTCATCGACCGATTCGCTGGTCATCCGTTCCTGATCCCTGAAGAGGTCCGCTCGTCGCGGTTCACGCTCACCGCGCTCGCCGCGCTCCTCGGCATGGGGCTGGGTCTCATCGACGACGTGTTCGAGCTCCGCGCGCGCTGGCAGTTCCTCGGCCTGCTCGTCGTCGCAGCGGTCATCGTCGCCGCCGGACTGCGCATCGACTTCGTTAACGATCCGTTCGGCGACGGACTGATCGAGATCGCCGGTGTCGTCGCGATCGCGTTCACCGTTTTCTGGATCGTCGGAATGAACGTCGCGCTGAACTTCATCGACGGACTCGACGGCCTCGCAGCCGGCGTCGCGGCGATCGCGTCGCTGACTCTCGGTGCCCTGGCGTTGCTGCCGCAGGTGAACGAGCCATTCGTTGCGTGGATGGCGTTCGCGCTCGCCGGCGCGACCGGAGGCTTCCTCCTGTTCAACTTCCATCCGGCGCGTCTCTTCCTCGGAACGACCGGCGTGACCTTCGTCGGCACGATGCTCGCGGTGCTGTCGATCTTCGGCACGTCGAAGGTCGCAGCGGCGCTGCTCGTACTCGGCGTCCCGATCATCGACACCTTCTATGTGATCGTGCGGCGCATGGCCCAGGGCCAGCCGCCCTTCGCGCCGGACCGCGGACACTTCCATCACCGGCTGCTCGACGTCGGTCTCTCGCATGCACAGGCGGTGCTGCTGATCTACGGCGTGACGATCGTTTTGGGCGTGCTCGCGTTCGTGACGAGCGGGCGTACGCAGGCGATCTCGTTCGTTGGACTCGTTGTGCTCTTCGGCGTCGCCGTTGTCGCTCTCGCGCAACGCGCACCAAAAGCGAAAGAGTTGGATCCGACCTTGTACGCCGAGGAGGCCGACCGCTTCTAGTCCGCGGTCTTCGCGTGGCACGCAGCGGCGGTGGCGGTAGCTCGCTCGCGGCTGGCTGCGCCGGCCCGCCGCTGACAGAGCGCGTGCCGTTCGGGCCTGCTGGGCGCAGAGACGCTCGCCCGACAAGTTGCCTGCCCCGCCGTCGTCTGCCGGTGAGCCGTCGCCGCCTTCAGCGCGCACACTTTTGGCTGTGGTCAAGAAGGTTCTCATCGGGACGTGCTCGTGGACGGATCCGACTCTTCTCGAGTCTGGTTGGTATCCCGAGAACGTCGCGAAGAAGGCTGATGAGCGGCTCCGCTACTACGCCGACCACTTTGCGCTGGTCGAGAACGATGCGTCCTACTACGCGCTTCCGGATCAGAAGCAGGCGGTGCTGTGGGTCGAGCGCACGCCGAAGGACTTCACGATGAATTTCAAGGCGTTCGCCACCATAACGACGCATCCGACGGACCCGAAGCGACTTCCGAAGGAGCTGCGCGAGGCACTGCCCGAGGAGACCCAGGCGAAGCGGCGCGTCTATCCGAAGGATCTGCCGAAGGAGATCATCGACGAGATCCACGCGCGGTTCTGGCTCGCGCTGGAGCCGCTCCGCAGAGCGGGGAAGCTGGGCGCGGTCCTCCTCCAGTATCCGGACTGGTTCACGATCACCGGGAAGAACAAGAACGACATCCTCCGCGCTCGCGAGCTCCTGCCCGACGACAGGCTCGCCGTGGAGTTCCGCAACCGGCTCTGGATGGAGGAGCGCAACCGCGACGAGACGCTGGCCTTCCTGCGCGACAACGGGCTCAGCTACGTCGCGGTCGACGAGCCGCAGGGCTTTCCGTCGAGCATCCCGCCCGTCGATGCGGTGACCGCGCCGCTCGCCCTCGTTCGATTCCACGGCCGCAACGCCGAGAACTGGAAGAAACCCGGCCTCACCGCCGCGGAGCGCTTCGACTACTCCTACAAGAAGACCGAGCTCGAGGAATGGCTGCCGAAGATCAAGCGGATGGAAGAGGCCTCAGAAGAGATCCATCTGCTCATGAACAACTGCTACGGCGACAAGGCGGTCAACAACGCGCGCGACCTCTCGGAGCTGCTCGCGCGGCGTTAGCGGTAACGTAGCCTATCAGTGCCCGACCGGCCGCTATCGGACTTCCACGTGCGCGAACGGCTCGCGCTCGTTCCGCACACCACCCGGCGCTTCGCATGTCGCTCGATCCTGGCGCTCTCCCCGGATGCCCGAACGCTCGCGGTGGTGTCGGATCAGGGTGCGGGGACGTACGAAGCCTGGACGCTTCCGGCAACGGGCGGCACCGCGCAGCGCGCGGTGACGGTCGCGGATCACGCGCTGCGCAGCCTCTGCTGGGCCGCCAGCGGGGAGCTGCTTGCAGCCGCGGATCGCGGGGGAACCGAGCTCCACCAGATCTACGTGCGGCATCCGGACGGGCCCGTCGCGCCCGTGTCCGTCGATCCCGAAGGCAAGGTGCAGCGCCTTCTCTCGTGGAACGCGGCCTCGCCCGATGGACGGCGCGTCGCGTTCTCGAGCAACTCGCGCGTCGCGACCGACATGGACATCGTGATCGCCGACCTCGACACCGGCGCGGAGCGTCAGCTCCTGACCGGCGCGGCGTGGCACGTCGCGGGCGGATGGTCGCCCGACGGCGCTCGCCTTCTCGTGATGCGCGTGCTCGACAACACCACGCAGTCCTTGCTGATCGTCGATCCGCGCACCGGCGACGCGCGCGAGGTCGCGCCGGCCGAGGACGACGTGCAGCACATCCCGGCGGGATGGCTCAGCGACGGGCGCCTGCTCGAGATCACCGATCTGGGCAGCGAGCATCTCTGGCTCGCGGCGCTCGATCCGGCGAGCGGACGCCGCGAAACGGTCGACCATCCGAAATGGGATGTCGAGCTGGCCGCGTCCTCCGCCGATGGACGCGTGCAGATCTGGTCGGTGAACGCGGACGGCTACTCGCATCTGCGCTGGCGGCGTGACGGCGGCGAGATCCGCAAGCGCGATCTGCGTGGCGTCTGCGACGACCTTGTCCTGAGCGCGGACGGAACGCGCGCCGCGTTCGCGCGGATCTCCGCGACCGAGCCGTGGCAGGTGTGGACGCTCGACATCGCGACCGGCGAAGCGCGAGCGGCGCTCACGACGACGTTCGGAGTGCCCAGCGCCGAGCTCGTCGAGCCGGAGCTGCTTCGGATACCGGCGGCCGACGGCGACATTCCCTGCTTCGTCTACCGGCCGCGCGGCGCGCGCAGGCCGGTGCCGGCCGTGCTGTACCCGCACGGCGGTCCTGAAGGTCAGTCGCGGCCGGCCTTCACGGCGGGCCAGACGCATCTCGCGGCGATCGTCCATCGCGGCATCGCCCTCGTCGTGCCGAACATCCACGGATCGACCGGCTACGGCCGCGCATGGCAGGTCGCGATCCACAAGGACTGGGGCGGGATCGATCTACGCGATCTGCGCGCGGTCTCGGACTGGATGACCAAGCAACCTGACTTCGATCAGGAGCGGCTGGCCGTGTACGGAGGCTCGTATGGCGGATTCGCGACGCTCCTCTGCGTGACGCAGATCCCCAAGCTCTGGCGCTGTGCGGTCGATGTCTTCGGCGTGGCGAACCTCATCACGATGCTCGAGAACGCGCAGCCCAATTGGCGCCGCTTCCTGGCGCGCTGGATCGGCGATGCAGAGCGCGACCGCGAGACGCTGACACTGCGCTCACCGATCACGCACATCGAGAACGTGCGCTGCCCGATGCTGATCCTTCAGGGGGAGAACGATCCGCGGGTCCCGCAGGAGGAATCGGATCAGGTCGTCGAGCGCTTGCGGGCGCTCGGCCGTCGCGTCGAGTACGTCATCTATCCGGGCGAGGGTCATGGGTTCACGAAGCGCGCGAACGCGGAGGACGCCTATGGCCGGATCGTGAAGTTCCTGACGCGGGAGCTGCTCGAGACTTAGTGGAGCGTGCTGCCGAGTGGCACGCCGTTCGCCCAGTATGTCCCCGTCGCGCCGGCCGGAAGGATGTCGTACGTCGCGCCGCCGCTGTACGCGACGCGCTCGACGCTCGCGATGAGCGCACTGTCCATGGACTCGCCCGCGACG
>Ga0209117_1000994_pt1 | contig 10451 bp, 6 predicted proteins | sample BlaSpr_A8_OM2_M2_FD_187978 | JGI IMG/M metagenome (GOLD analysis project Ga0209117, IMG submission 187978) | Forest soil microbial communities from Thunder Bay, Ontario, Canada - Black Spruce, Ontario site 2_A8_OM2_M2 (SPAdes) (version 2) | ecosystem: Environmental > Terrestrial > Soil > Boreal...
CCTTTCAGTTCCGACGCAAGCAGCTCGGCGGCGCAATGGGCCGGATCGCCGGCATCGGAAGCGAGGCGGCGGCTCGACGGCTGCGCAAGGCCGGTATTGATGCGGCGCGGCGCCCCCAAACGCTCAGCCTCGGAGAATGGGAAGCCGTCTACCGCGAGTTTGGGCCCCAGGGCGGTGCGCGCTATCTTCAATCGCCGTGACGGCGCCTTTCAAATTCGAGGTCGAGGGTCCAGGGGGTTTTCGAGCGGTCCTGCGGCACACGGCCTTCAGGAACATCTGGTTCGCGCAGCTCGCCGCTCAGCTGGCGGACAAGTTCCTCCTCTTCTCGCTCATGATCCTCGCCTATCAGATCTCGGGCGGCAGCACGCCGGTGGCGGTGACGCTGCTCGTTTACACGGTGCCGGCCGTGATTTTCGCGCCGCCTGCCGGGGTCATCGCCGACCGCATGGATCGCAAGCAAATCATGCTGTGGTGCAACCTTGGGCGCGCCGGCGTGGTGGCGCTCATCCCTCTGGCCGCGCTCGTCCCGGGCCTGAAAGGTGACTTTGCCCACCTGCTTCTGATCACGCTGATTTTCTCCGCGGTGGGGCAGCTCTTCGGCCCCGCCGAGGCCGCCGTGATCCGCCATGAGTCGATCCAGGCGCTACGAGAGATCAAGCTGTTCGGCCGCGAGGGTTGGGCTGTAGCGCGCGTCGCCACGCGCCTCGGCGACGAGACACGCCGCCTGGTGCGCCTCGCACTCCTGCGGTCTGCCTACGGCCTCAACTACCCCATCTACTTCCTCGCCGCCGGCCTCGTCTACTGGTTCGGCGGCCTGCAGGTGCTCGCCGGCCAGCTCAGCTTGGGCAGCCTGGTCGCCCTGGTGGCACTCCTCGCCAACCTCGACGGTCCGGTCGCCACGCTCGCCCGCCTCGGCGCCGACCGGCAGCGTCTCCTCGCCGCGGCGGAGCGGCTCCTGCACCTGCTCGCCGTCGAGACCGGCCCCCAGGCCATCGCCGGCGACGCCGTCCTCGCCTCGGGCGGTCACCAGCTGCGCTTCGAGGACGTCGGGTTCCGCTATCCGGGCGCGTCGTCCCCTGTCCTCCGCGGCGTGTCTTTCCAGGTCGAGCCCGGCCAGCGCGTCGCCCTCGTCGGTCCGAGTGGCGCCGGCAAGAGCACCCTGGCGGCCCTCCTGCTGCGCTTCCACGATCCCCAGGACGGCCGCATCCTGATCGACGGGCGCGACCACCGGAGTTACAGCCTCGCCTCCCTCCGCGGCGAGATTGGTCTCGTCCTCCAGGACACCCTCCTGTTTGCCGGCACCGTCGCCGACAACATCCGCTTCGGGCGCCTCGACGCGACCGAACGGGAGATCGAGGAAAGCGCCCGTCTCGCCAACGCCCACGAGTTCATCGCCCGGCTGCCTGAGGGCTACGCCACCGAGATCGGCGAGCGCGGGGCCAAGCTGTCCGGGGGTCAGCGCCAGCGCCTGGGCATCGCTCGCATGCTGCTGCGGCGGCCCGGCATCCTGGTCCTCGACGAGGCCATGTCCGCCCTGGACGCCCCCCGCGAGCGCCTGGTCCGCGAGGCCCTCGAGCGCCTGATGCAGGGCCGCACCACCCTCTCGATCAGCCATCGCCCCAGCGTCTTCGCCGACGCCGACAGCATTTTCGTCCTCGCCGCCGGCCGCATCGTCGCCGCCGGCCGCCACGCCGACCTGCTTCAGCACTGCGATCTCTACCGCGGTCTCGCCGGCGAGGAGCAACGGTCCGTGGCGCCGCGTGCTTCCTCATGAGCGAGAGCACTTGCGAGTGGAGCGCCAGCTACCTGATCCCGGCGGGCGCGCGCTTGCGGTCGCGTGACCCGGTAGACGCCGGGGCTACGCCGAGGCGCCTTCGTTGCGCTCGCCCGAGAGGATGCGCCAGCCGACCACCTTCTCGTCGATCTCGCGCAGCCGGTTGCCGACCAGGCGGCAGAGCAGCTGCATGAACTCGAGGGCGGCGTGCGGGTCCATCGCCAGGATCTCGCGCACCGTTGCCTGGTCCAAGGTGAGCACGGTGAGCGGCCCGCCGTAGGCGCGGGCGTCGGCCGAGCGCGGCTCGCCGTCGATCAGCGCCATCTCGCCGAAGAAGTCGCCGCGCTCGAGGATCGCGAGCGCCTCCTCGCCGGCGCCGGGGATGAACTTGCTGATCATCGCCTTGCCCTCGAGGATGACGTACATCTCGGCGCCCTCGTCGCCTTCCTGGAACAGCGAGGCGCCGGCGGCGAAGCGCTCTTCTTTCGAGAAGGTGGCGAGCGTCATCAGCTCGCGCCGCGACAAGCCCTGCTCGCGGAACAGGCGGATCTTGTCGGTCGACTCCACCTTGACCGGCGAGGGCCCCAGGCCGGGCGGCGCCGGCCGCTTGCGCAGGCGCAGGAAGTTCTCCGGCATCGAGTCGGAGGAGAAAAACCCCTTCAACTGGTCGTTGGTGGCGCGCAGCTTCTGCGCCAGGCTGTGCCAGAAGCTCCAGTAGAGCTTGATCCCGAGCTCGGGGGCGGCCTCGATCAGCGAGTCCAGCGCCGCGGCGTCGAGACGGAAGATCTGGCAGGGCGCCAGCGCGCTGGCGTCGGAGCTGCGGTCCTGGCCGGTGATGTAGCTGGCCTCGCCGAACATGCTGCCCGGTTCGAGCTTGCCGAGGGTGAAGGTGCCATAGGCAGTGGGCCGCTGGATGAGGATCTCGCCGCGCTCGAGCACGTAGAGGTCGCGTCCCTGGCTGCGGTGGGCCAGGACCAGCACCCCGGTCTCGTGGATCTCCTCGTGCACCACGGCGGTCAGGCGGAAGATCTGCTCGTCGGTCAGGTGCGACCAGAGCTTGATCCGGCGCAGCCTGGCGGCCAGGTGGAGCTGACCGCCCACCGCGGCGGGGGCGGCCGCGCCGGCGGCGCCGGCGGACGCGCCGGAGGACATCGCGGTGGCCCCGGGGTGGGTCCCGAGCAGGCTGCCGCTCGCCGAGAAGCCCCCCTGCTCGAGGAAGCGCTCGCGGTGCCATTCGAGGCGGTCGAACGCGGTATGGATCTGCTCCTGGCGCTCACGGAACACCTGCGCCAGCTCGCGGCTGCCCCAGCCGAGGATCTGCTTCAAGGTCTGGACGCGGCGCCGCAACCGGCGGCTGCCTTCCTCGTCGCCGTCGTTGAGCAGCAGGTAGGCGTGGGCGGTCGCCGCCAGGGCGGCCTCGAACTGCTTGCGCTCGAACTCGGCGCGAGACAGGCTCTCGGCGACCTCGCGGTCGAAGGGGTTCAGGCGCAGCGCCTTGGCGAATTCCTCCGCGGCGCCGTCGAAGTCCTTGCGGCGAAACAGCAGGCGGCCGTGCAGCTCGGCATGGGCCGGGTTGGCGAGGTCCTTCGCCTTGGCCACTTCGAGGCACTCGATGGCGTGGGCATTCTCGCCCCGCTCGGCATAGAGACGGGCGAGGCCCAGGAAGTGGGCGGCGTCGATGGCGTTGCGGCGAAAGCCCTCGCGCAGCACCTCGCGCAGGCTGCGGCTGCGGCCGTCGCCGCCGCCTTCGATCTGCTGCAGCTTGCGGACCTCCGCCAGCGCCAGCTTCACCGAGAGGTTCGCGGGATCGAGGCGCAACGCCAGCAGCAGCAACTCGGCAGCTTCGTCGTGGCGGGAGGCGGCGCTCATGCGCCGCGCCAGGTCGGCGAGCTCGTCGACTTCGCGCGTCAGGTCCTGGGGCTGGTGTCGGGGGTCGCGCATGCCCGGGTGCCCGCTCGCGCAGCGAGCGCCCGGAAAGTGTAGCACCATCGGCGATCGCCGGCGGCGGCCGGCGGTTGCCCTCCGGCCGCCGCCGCTACCACCGCCGCCGAGCGGGGCCTGTCAGCAGATGTGGTGGCAGGAGGCGGTATGGCAGTTGTTCGGCAGGTCGGTGTTCGGCCAGGTGCCCACCGGGCCGCCGGGTTGGCGCCGATCGTCGAGCTGGCGCAGGGTCTCGCGGGCGAGGTTGATCTTGCGGGGCTGTCTCTTCATCGGGAATCTCCTTTGGGCCAGGGGCCGCCTGGAAGGAAGCGGGAGGCCTCCTTGCCTTCGAGCTCGCGCCGCCTCAGGCGCCTCCGAGGCTGCATGCCGCGGCCGGCGCGAAGCAGCGGCTCCTTCTATGAGTAGCTGTGTCGCGGCGCGACCGATGGGGACAGCGGTTCGTCCCGGATCGCACTCGAGGGCAGCTATACTCGCTGGTTGCGCGGAGGGAGGTGGTCTTTGAGGAAGCTTTCGCTGCCTCTGCTGCTGGCTGGCGCCCTCGCGGGATGCGTGACCTACCAGGCGCGCCCCCTGGGCACCCGCTCCACGCTACCCGACCGCATCCCCGACCTGACCATCGACGCGCGGCAGATGCCGCTGCCCGATCTGGCGGCGCACCGCTTCGATCCCAGCGACGGCCTGGACATGACCGAGGTCGCGATGCTGGCGGTGGTCAACAACCCGGACTTGAAGATCGCCCGCGCTGACGCGCACCTCGCGCACGCGCAGGCCTTCGCCGCCGGGCTCCTCCCCGACCCGCAGCTCTCCGCCACCGCCGATCGCCCCGATCCCGGGCAGGCCGCCACCTTCACCGCCTTCAACCTGGGCCTGAGCGAGGACGTGATCGCGCTGCTGACGCTGGCGCCGCGCCGGGCAGCGGCGCGCCAGGACGCCCGCAAGACCGATCTCAACCTGCTGTGGCAGGAATGGCAGGTGGTCTCCCAGGCGCGCCTGTTGTTCGTGCGCCTGACCCGGGAACAGGAGGTGATGACGGTCCTCGAGCAGAACCGCGAGCTGTTCGCCGACCGCTACCGGCGGACGAAGACGGCCCTCGACCGTGGCCTGCTCACCCTGGACGTCGTGGCGCCGCAGCTGACCGCGCTGCAGGACGTCAGCCGCCAGATCCACGACCTCGAGCGCCAGATGAGCCAGAACCGGCACGATCTCAATGCGCTCCTGGGCCTCGCGGCGGAGGTCGCCGTGCCCCTGGTCGGACCGCCGCAGCTCGCCAACCTCGACGAGGCGGCCGTCGAGGCGTTGCTGCCGGACCTGCCGCGGCGCCGGCCGGACCTCATCGCACTCCAGGCCGGCTACGCGGCCGAGGAGATGCGCTTCCGGGCGGCGGTCCTGGCGCAGTTTCCCTCGCTCAGCGTCGGGTTCACGCGCGCCCGCGACACCACCCCCATCTACACCGTCGGCCTGGGCGTGACTCTCACCCTGCCGATCTTCAGCGGCAACCGCGGCCCGATCGCCGTCGAGCGCGCGACGCGGGAGCGACTCGAGATCGAGTACCAGCAGCGGCTCAACACCGCCGACAACGCGGTCCACCGCATCCTGGCCGAGCAGCGCATCAACCGGCGGCAGCTGCAGGAGATCGACTTGGGGCTGGGCGACCTGGAACAGGCGGCCGAGAAGACCCGCGCCGCCTTTCAAGAGCACAACATCGACGCCCTCGTCTTCGCCAACCTCGAGGCCGCGCTCCTCGCCAAGCGGATCGAGAAGATCAATCTCGAGGAGGCGATCCTCGAGCAGGAGGTGGCGCTCCAGACCCTGGTCGGCGGCGAGTTGCCCGTCCGGTCCGGTGCGAGCGCTGGCTGAGAGCAGCCGAGTGCAGCCGAGAGCGGCCGCGAGTGGCCGACCGAGAAGGAGGGGAATGCCGTGAGACGCCGTCGCGCCCTGGTCTTTGCCGCGCTGGCCCTGGCGGCGATCGTGCTCGCCGTCATCGCGTGGCGAATGTTCCACCGCTCCCCCGCCCAGCCGGCCGGCGGCGCCGCGGCGCCCACGGACGCCGCCAGTGTCCTGGTGCAGACCCAGCCGCTGCAGCGGATCACCATGGCCGATACCTTGACCGCCTTTGGCGACGTCACCACCGGTCTGGTGGTGGCGGTCAGCTTTCCGCGGGCCGGCCAGGTAGTGCGCCTGATGGTGGTACCGGGGGAGCGGGTCAAGCGCGGCACGCCGCTGGCGACCCTGGCGAGCGACCCCATCGCCAGGCTGGCCTACACCCAGGCGGTGAGCGCCGCCGATTTCGCGCGCGGCGAGCTGCGGCGCAACCAGGAGCTGTTCGGGCTGCAGCTCGCCACCCAGTCGCAAGTGGACGCGGCCCGCAAGGCGCTGCAGGACGCGCAGGCGAACCTCGAGGCGCAGCGCAAGATCGGCGGCGACGTCGGCGTCTCCGAGGTGAGGGCGCCGTTCGAGGGGGTGGTCACGGCCGTCGCCGTGGCCCAGGGAGACCGCCTGCAGCCGGGAGCGACCATCCTCCAGCTCGGCCACACCGACGTCCTGCGCGTCCGGCTGGGCGTCGAGCCGGCCGATTTCAACCGGGTGCGGGTTGGCCACCCGGTGACCCTGGCGCCCGTCGACGATCCCCAGCACACCATCAAGGCAGCGATCACCGAGGCCCAGGGGCTGGTCGACCCCAAGACCCAGCTGGTCGACGCGCTGGCGGAGATCGACGTGGCGAGCTCGACCGTCCTGGTGCCGGGCCGGCACGTGCGGGCGGTCATCGAGGTGGGGCGGCTCCCCACCTGGGCGGTGCCGCGCAGCGCGGTCCTGACCGATGCCGCGGGCGCCTACGTCTTCCAGGTGGTCAGCGGCCACGCGCACCAGGTGAGGGTGACCCGCGGCGAGCAGAGCCAGGGCCTCTACGCGGTCAGCGCGCTCAGCGGTCCGCTCGATGCCAGCAGGCCCGTGGTCGTCACCGGCAACTACGAGCTCAAGGACGGCATGGCGGTGCGCGAGGGCAGCCAGTGAGCACCCGCCCCTGGATGGAGACCCACCGGCGGTCGATCCTCTTCCTGGTGGTGGCGCTGGCCGCCGCCGGACTGGTGTCCTCGCTCAACCTGCCGGTCTCCCTGTTCCCGACCGTCGACTTCCCGCGCGTGGTGGTGTCGCTCGACGCCGGCGACCGGCCGGCCGAGCAGATGGAGATGCAGGTGACGCGGCCGGTCGAGGAGGCGGTCCGCCGCGTGCCGGGCGTGCTCGACGTGCGCTCGACCACCAGCCGGGGCGCCGCCGACGTCTCGATCAACTTCAGCTGGGGCCTCGACATGGCCAGCGCGACCCTGCAGGTCAACGCCGCCATCGCCCAGATCGCCGCGCAGCTGCCGGCGGGCACCCGCCAGCTCGTCCGGCGGATGGACCCGACGGTCTTTCCGATCCTGGCCTACAGCCTGACCTCCGCCGCCACGCCGCTCACCACGATGCGCGACTTCGCCGACTACCAGCTGCGGCCGCTGCTCTCGGCCGTCGCCGGGGTGTCGCAGGTCCAGGTGATGGGCGGTGCACTCGAGGAGTACCGGGTGTCGGTGGATCCCAAACGCTTGCAAGCTTACGGCCTGGCGCTCGACGACGTCGCCAAGGCGGTCAGCGCCGGCAACGTGGTGAGCGCCGTGGGGCGCCTCGAGGATCATTACAAGCTCTACCTGGTGGTCTCCGACACCCGCTTCCAATCCATCGATCAGATTTCCCACACCATCGTGAAAACCGGAGGCAACGGCATCGTCGAGCTCGAGGACGTGGCCGAGGTCACCATGTCGACCGAGCCGCAGTGGATGCGGGTGACGGCCGACGGCAAGGATGCCGTGCTGGTGTCGATCTACCAGCAGCCGGGCAGCAACAGCGTGCAGATCGCCAAGGACGTGAAGACGAAGCTGGAGGGCTACCGGTCGCAGATGCCCGCCGGCGTCGCCATGGCCGCCTGGTACGACCAGAGCCAGCTGGTGACCGCCTCGGCCGCCAGCGTCCGCGACGCGATCCTGATCGGCATCGCGCTGGCGGCCGTCGTGCTCCTGGCCTTCCTGCGCAGCTGGAAGATCACCCTGATCGCCATCACCGTGGTGCCGGCGGTGCTGGCGAGCACCGTGGTCCTACTGTCGGTGCTCGGCATGAGCTTCAACATCATGACCCTGGGAGGCATGGCCGCGGCCGTCGGCCTGATCGTCGACGACGCCATCGTCATGATCGAGCACATCGTCAGGCGCCTGCGCGGCGGCGAGACGGCTGCGGCGGCCCTCCCCCTCCAGGCGGCGCCGGCGCGGCAGCGGATCGTGGCCGCGGCGCGCGAGTTCCTGCGCCCGCTGGCCGGCTCGAGCGGCTCGACGCTGGTGATCTTCGCGCCTCTCGCCTTCTTGAGCGGCGTCACCGGCGCCTTCTTCAAGGCGCTGTCGATCACCATGGCAGCCGGGCTGTTCATCTCCTTCCTCATCACCTGGCTGGCGGTGCCGATCCTGGCCGAGCGCCTGCTCGGCGACAAGGAGGCCAGCCGCGAGGAGGGGGGCCGCCTCACCCGCTGGTTCCATGCGCGCTACCGCGCTCTCCTCGGCCGCCTCTTCCGCCAGCCGGTGCTGGTCCTCTTGGGCGTCGTCCCCCTCGTCGTCGTCGGCTGGTTTGCCTTCCGCAGCGCCGGCTCCGGCTTCATGCCGTCGATGGACGAGGGAGGATTCATCCTCGACTACCGCAGCGCACCGGGGACGGCGCTCTCCGAGACCGACCGGCTGCTGCGCCAGGTCGAGGCGATCGTCCGCGCGACACCCGACGTGGATACCTACTCCCGGCGCACCGGCGCCGGCCTCGGCGGCACCCTGTCCGAGGCCAACCAGGGCGATTTCTTCATCCGCCTCAAGAGCGGACCGCGGCGGCCCGTCGACGTGATCATGGAAGACGTCCGCTCGCGCGTCGAGCGCGAGGTGCCGGGCCTGAGCGTCGAGATGGCCCAGCTGATGGAGGATCTGATCGGCGACCTGACGGCGGTGCCCCAGCCGATCGAGGTCAAGCTCTTCGCCGGCAACCCCGCGCGCCTGCCGCCGGTCGCCCGCACCATCGCCGCCCGCATCGCCAAGATCCCCGGCGTCGTCTCGGTGATGGACGGCATCAATCCGGCGGGCGACGCCCTGATGGTCCACGTCGGCCGGGTCAAGGCTGCCGTCGAGGGCTTGGACCCGGATGCGGTCACCAGGTCCCTCAACGACTACCTGACCGGCAACGTCACCACCGAGATCCAACAGGGCGTCAAGATGGTGGGCGTGCGGGTCTGGATCCCGGGTGGTCTGCGGGGCACGGACACCGCCGTCGGCGACCTCCCCCTGCACGCCCCCGACGGGCACGTCCTGCCGCTGCGGCGCGTGGCGACGCTCGAGCCGGTCGCCGGGCAGCCGCAGATCACCCGCGAGAACCTGCAGCAGATGGTGGCGGTGACCGGGCGTATCACCGGCCGCGACCTGGGCTCGGTGATGGTCGACGTCCAATCGGTCCTCGGCCAGCCCGGCGTGGTGCCGTCCGGGATCACCTATGAGCTGGGCGGCCTCTACAGCCAGCAGCAGATCGCGTTTCACGGCCTGATGATCGTGTTCACCGCCGCGGCCCTGCTCGTCTTCCTGCTGCTCCTCTTCCTCTATGAGAGCTTCCGCCTCGCCCTGTCGGTCCTGGTGACGGCGCTGCTCGCCGTGTCGGCGGTCTTCATCGGGCTGTGGCTCACCAAGATCCCGCTCAACATCTCGGCGATCATGGGCATGACCATGATCATCGGCATCGTGACCGAGGTGGCGATCTTCTACTTCTCCGAGCAGCAGGAGCTGGCGCCGTCGGTCAGCTGGCGGGAGTCGCTGATCGACGCCGGGGTCAACCGCATGCGCCCCATCGCCATGACGACGATCGCCGCGATCCTGACGCTGCTGCCGCTCGCCTTCGCCATCGGGCAGGGCTCGCAGATGCAGCAGCCGCTGGCGATCGCCATCATCTCGGGCCTCACCGTGCAGCTTCCCCTGGTCCTCTGCGTGATGCCGGTGCTGTTCAATCTGACCCACCGCCGCGAGGACCGAGCCGCGCGAGAACCGGCTTGACCGCGAGGGGAGCGGCCACCCGTTCGCCGCTCCGATCGGCGCCGGCTGGTTGAAAGCGGCCCCGGGATTCGCTACATTCACGGATGTTGAAGTCGCCATTCTCATCGGCAGGCGGGCCTACGACCCATGCCATCCACGTCCCGCGGGTCGGCGACCCGGTGGCGGCCGGCGGGCGCCCGCCCGAGATGACCGACGCCATGCGGGAGGCGATCGAGACCTGCCGCCGCGGCGGCTGGAGGGAGGGGTTGCCGGCGCTGGCCCGCATCGCCGAGCAGGAGGAGCGCGCGGGCGCCCTGCCGGCGCTGGTGTACTCCTACCTGGGCTACGGCATCGCGTTGCGCCAGCAGCGTCTCGCCGAGGGCCTGAAGCTCTGCCAGCACGCGGTGAAGGTGGAGTTCTACCAGGCGGAGAGCTATCTGAACCTGGCGCGCACCCAGGTGCTCGCCGGCCACCGCCGGGCGGCGGTGCGGACCGTGGCCGACGGCCTCAGGATCGAGGCCGACAATCAGCCGCTGCTCGAGCTGCAGCACGAGCTCGGGCTGCGCAAGCGGCCGGTGCTGTCGTTCCTATCGCGTTCGAACCCGCTCAACGCGCTGCTGGGAAGGCTCCGCCAGCTCGTCAAGCCCCGGCGGGCGCCG
>Ga0209117_1000995_pt1 | contig 10449 bp, 7 predicted proteins | sample BlaSpr_A8_OM2_M2_FD_187978 | JGI IMG/M metagenome (GOLD analysis project Ga0209117, IMG submission 187978) | Forest soil microbial communities from Thunder Bay, Ontario, Canada - Black Spruce, Ontario site 2_A8_OM2_M2 (SPAdes) (version 2) | ecosystem: Environmental > Terrestrial > Soil > Boreal...
CCCATCGTGGAATCCTGGCCCTGGCCGAGCCAGTCCCTGTCCATGGGTCCCGATCCATGTGTTTCCATTGCTGTCGCGCAGCACCGTCTGGATGTCGAGAGTCTTTATCTCCATTTCAGGGCGAGTGACAATCTGTCCATCATTTACGGGCCGCGTAGATCCGTCAGGGCGTGTAAGCCAAATGTCCCCATTTGAGCCTTCACTTAGCCAGTACCTGCCTTTCGCTATTTCCGCTGGCGGACCCTGCGGGTTGCTGGAGTCGAGACTCTGAGCCCCACTAGATGTGGTGAACCAGATGGAGCCACTTCTATCCTGGAGTGGTCCGGACAAGAAAGTTCCAGGCAGCGTGATTGCAGTGCCCATCTGTTCCTGAGTTGCTGCGCGGAATCGCAATAGGTTATTTTCAGTGGCTGCCCAAAGCGTACCATCGCGATCTTCAAGAATTGCCTCGACCTGCGCCCCAACGGAAAAGGTTGTTAGGTCGTCCCCACGAATGTGGCCGACGAGGCCGGCGGCAGTCCCGATCCAGAGACTTCCATCCCGCGTCGCGCACAGACTCCGCACAACGCCCAAAAGTGCCGTATGGCCAGTCTTGGGACGCCAGTGAACAAAGCGTACGCCGTCAAACCGGACAAGTCCGTCCGTCGTGGCCAGCCAAAGATAACCGTCCCGAGTCTGCGCGATCGAGTAGATGAATGCGGATGGGATCCCGTCTTTGTGGGTCCAGACTGTGTGCGTGTACTCCGTCAGAGGCTTGTTGGAATCGCGCGCCTGAGCTCGTAACGCCAACAAACACCAGCACGCAGCCGCGCAGATAGAACGCATCAAACCGCTGCGAGAAGAGAACATATGCCCTGTACAAGTTGGTTGGTGGGCCCGCTAGGATTTGAACCTAGGACCAACGGATTATGAGTCCGCTGCTCTAACCGCTGAGCTACGGGCCCGCCACTTCTGAAATATCCTACATGGAAAAGGTTTGGTGCGCATCTGCGGTTTGAAGGGTCCCCAGATAGATGCTCCTCAATTTATTCTGAATTGAGCCTATCAATAGTCTCGGCGGCGTGTTTTCTTGCTCACTCATCTCCAGAGGGGGCGTCTATCGCTACTGGGGTGTAAGGCCGGCGCGGGTCCGGCAGATTACCAAGACTTTCTTTTGGAGAGGAGATGGTGTGATTATGCGCAACGTGTGGAAGTGTGCTTTGGGACTGTTGGTAGGACTCGGCGTTTTGGCCGGGAATGCCGGCGCGCAATTCAAAAACGGAAGCCAGGCCACGGAGTTGAACATTCCTCGCGTCAGCCAGCGCGGTACTGTGTCGCAACGGATTGGACTGACGGACATCACGATTACGTATCACCGGCCAGAAGTGGGTGGGCGGGAAATCTGGGGCAAGACGGTGCCCTATGGAAAAGTATGGCGAGCCGGCGCGAACGAAAATACGACGATTACTTTTTCCGATGATGTCTCCGTGGAAGGGAAGCCCCTTGCGGCAGGCACGTATGGACTGCACACCATTCCTGACAAGGATCAGTGGACGATCATTTTTTCGAAGAATTCGACTTCCTGGGGCAGCTTCAGCTACGACGAGAAAGAGGACGCGCTGCGCGTGAACACCAAGCCACAGGCCGCGGATTTCCGTGAGGCGCTCACCTACACTTTCGAGGAAGTCAAGCCGGATTCGGCGGCCGCGACTCTGAGGTGGGAGAAGCTCGCTGTTCCCTTCCACATCTCCGCGGACGTAAAGGCAGTTGTTCTGCGCAGCATCAAGAACGAGCTTCGGAGTGTCGGCGGATTCACATGGGCGGGTTACGACGAGGCCGCGCAATGGTGCCTGGACAACAATTACAATCTCGAAGAAGCGCTGAAATGGGAAGACACTTCGATTCAGAATGAAGAGCGATTTGAAAATTTAGAAACCAAATCGCGCATCCTCGATGCCATGGGCCGAAAAGAAGAATCCGCCAAAGTGTTTTCCAAGGGCTTTGATAAAGCCAGCGCGATTCAACTGTACTCGTACGCCCGCGGCCTGCAGCGCTCGGGGAACGCCAAGCGCGCGTTTGAGCTGTTTCCCCAGGTGCCAAAGAAGGATGCGAATCACTGGGTCAGTCATCTGGCGCTCGCACGAATCTCGTCGAACACGGGTGATTTCCCGAACGCCGCCAAGGAAATGACGATGGCGATCAGCGCGGCGCCTGACACGACGAAGCCTTTTCTACAACCACTGCTGAAGCGCCTGGAAGCTAAGGATGACATCAACAAGTAATTCGGATCCCGCGCTCCTGATGGTCCCGGGCGAACGTGAAAAGTCACGGGGGTCACTCCGCTCGCCACGGCGACCGCTCTGGCCAGCGCCGTAAGATCTCCGTGGCCCAGGCCGTGGTCTTGTCGGTATGGCACGACGTGCAGGGATTTGGGATTTTATATTTGTCAGTCATCGTGGGCGCAATGAAGGCAAATGTGTGTGAGCGGACCTTCACGTCAGCTATCGTCGTGGCGATTTTCGGCATGTGGCAGGCGATGCAGCTGCTTCCTGCGGAACCTTTCTTGTGATGTGTATGCTCTTCGAGAGTTCCGGTGCGCGGGCCATTCATGGAAAGAGGCCCGTGACAGTCCAGGCATAATTGGTCCGCAGGTTTTCGCAGTTGCGCGTTTTGTTCCGTACCATGCACATCATGACAGCTAAAGCACGTCACGCCGCGGCGGTACATCACGCTCTGCACAAAATCATTCCCTTGCATCCGGTTTTTGTGAGCCGTGCCATCAGGGTAATGCGTGAACGTCGTCTCGCCCAGCGTATGCTCCTCAAGCTGCCAGAAATCCCGCAGATTTGAACCCACCTGGTAGCCGACGGGCCAGTCGTAATACCGGCCTTCGATGGGATTCGTCAGTGGACGTCCTTGCGAATGGCACTGGATGCAGGTGTCGCTTGCCTGGACGTATTCCATTCGCGCGGCATTCAGGATGTTTCCGCGAGTGGGATGCTGCACATGCTCGCTTCCAGGACCGTGGCACCGTTCGCAGCCCACGTTCCACTCCGCCACTTGTTTCGTGTGGATGTTGTAATCGACGGAGTGGCAGCCATCGCATGTAGGACCAGTGGGCCGCTGCATATTGTCTGGCGGATAAAGTGGGGCCCACCAGTCGGTGCCATTTGCGACGAAATACGGTCGCCAAACGCGGTTGGTGACATCCCACTGAGCCGGTTCCGGAAAATAGTCGTCTCCCCTTTTCGTGAAGTAGCGTTGCTTCCAAACGCTGCCGTAAACGAGAGCGACCTGGTCCCTAGTGAATCTGGAAACGGAGTTGGTGGAAAGATTTGGGATGATGGCATCAGGAAATTCGCGAGGGTCGCGAACAACATTGGCCATTGGCGTTTTTCGCCAGCGTTCGTAGATTTGGGCGTGGCACTTCCGGCAGGAAGGCGAGCCGACGTAGTGAGCCGAATTCGCGGCGGCAGCCTGCTGCTCACGTTCCACGCTGGTCAACTTGCGCAAGCTGCGAACGAAGAGCACTTGCTTCCAACTGTCGTCGCCTTGCTCGTCATGCGGGTTTGCCCAGCCGGGCATGCCGGTGAGGCGCACGCCATTTCGGATGATGTAGCGGATTTCCCCATCCGTGAGGTTTTGCGTTCGTGGCAAACGCAAGTCTGGAACCTTGGGGTAAAGGCTGCGCCCGACTCTGGTTTGTCCGGAGCCGTCCGGACCATGGCAAGTTGCGCAGTGGTCGAGGAAACTCTCACGGGCTTCTTTCAGAACTTCCGGCGTGGGGCTCCATGGGTTTGCTTCGAGGCGGGCATTCCGCGGGATGGATAGGTTGCGAGCGGCGCGAGCCATGGCTTTCTCTAAATAGGATGGCTCTTCAGCAGTGCTAAAGCCACGCGAAATCAGGTGCGCCCCGTAAAGGCCGAGCGCCATGAGTGCCACACCACAGAGCAAAAGAGAAGTTCTTCTGGTTTTCATTCTGAGTCTTCCGGTTTCCGTGGCTAGGCCGTATTGCCGCCGAAGCACATATAATTGATTTCGACGAACTCAAGAGGGGTACACCCCCCATGAAAATGGATCGTTTTCAAAACACAGGAGTTGCGCGAAGAGCATTTTGTAAGTGGCTGAGCAGAAAGGGGATGGACGACGGGAGATTTCGTAACTGGTTTGCGGGACCGGCGAAGTTGTGTGGCGACAACCATATGGAAGGATAGCACGGCGTAATCAAGTTGTTAAGTGTTTTGCAGTGTATGGGAGGAATTAAAGGTTGAACGGCTGCGGAAGCGGGTTGGAATGCAAGACTAGTAAGAAAATTGCAGAGTCAAAACCCGCGCGCTTAAAACCGAAGGGTGCGGCACCCCTGGTTCGTCCTCCAACCTTGTCTCTTAGCCACCCGCTTCGGCCAGACGACTAGGCGTGAGAAAGCGCGGCGTGCTTATTCTCCACGACGGAAGTGAGCGCCGCTTCCAGAACGCCGAGGCCCTCGTCGAATTGCTCGTCACTGACGGCCAGCGGCACAAGGATGCGCATAATGTTGTTGTAGGTGCCCGCAGTTATCGTAATGAGGCCGTGCTCGTAGCAGTAGCGCGCGACCTCTTTGGTTTCTGTGTCGGCCGGCTCGCGTGTGTCGGGATTGCGGACAAGCTCAATCGCGCACATGGCGCCGAGTCCGCGCACATCACCGACGAGCGTCCATTTCTTCTGCCAACCGCGCGCACGCTCTTCGAAGCGCTTCCCGATGGCTGTGGAGCGCGCGAGCAATCCTTCCTTCTCGATCGTTTCAATCGCCGCCAGCGCGGCAACGCAGGACAGCGGATTGCCGGCGAAAGTGCTGCCAAGACCTCCGACGCCGGGTGCATCCATCATCTCCGCGCGGCCGGTAACGGCCGCGATCGGCAGGCCACCGCCGAGCGACTTCGCGGTCGTAATTAAATCGGGCTCAATACCGAAATGCTCCGAAGCGAACCATTTTCCGGTGCGGCCGATTCCGGACTGGACTTCATCGGCGATAAAAACAATGCCGTGCTTGCGGCAGATGTCGTGAAGGATGCGGAAGTAGTCCCGCGGGGGCACGACAAATCCGCCTTCGCCAAGCACGGGCTCGGCAATCACCGCCGCGACCGATTCGGGCGCGACAATCCGTTTAAAAGCATTTTCCAGATGATGCGCGAAAGTTTCGGCGGTGGCGCCCTTCTCTCCGCGATAGGCGTAGGCGAAAGGAATCCGGTAAATGTCGCTCGCGAAAGGTGCAAACCCGGCTTTATACGGATGCGTCTTGCTCGTCAGCGACATCGTCAACAGGGTGCGGCCGTGAAAAGCATCCTCGAAGCAAATCACCGCCGGGCGCTTGGTATAGGCGCGGGCGATCTTGATGGCGTTCTCGACTGCTTCCGCGCCGGTGTTGATGATGAAAGTTTTTTTGGGAAACTTACCGGGCGCCAGCGCGTTCAGCTTTTCCGCAACCGCGATGTAGCTTTCGTACGGCGTTACGCTGAAGCAGAGATGCAGATACTTTTCCAGTTGTTCGCGAATCGCGGAGACGACACGCGGCGCGCGATGGCCCATGTTGAGGCAGCCGATACCCCCGGCAAAATCAATAAAGCGGTTGCCGTCCACGTCCTCGATGACCGCACCTTCCGCCTTCGCAGCAAAGAGCGGCGTCGCGTGATACGGCCCGCGCGGGATAGCGGCTTCGCGGCGCGCCATCAATGCGCGCGACTTGGGCCCCGGTATTTCCGTGCGAATCTGAATCGTTTTCATTTGCGCGTTCCTTTTTGCCGGTGGCCACGAAACCGCCGCCGTGATTTCTAGTACCACCCGATCGGCGTCTCGTCGAGATTGACGAAGACCTGTTTGGTTTCCAGATATTCCTCGAGGCCCCACGGACCCAGCTCACGGCCGAAGCCGGACTGCTTGTAGCCGCCCCAGGGCGCTTCGACGTACGTTGGCTGCATGTGATTGATCCACACGATGCCGGCGCGCAGCGACTTCACGACGCGGAACGCCTTGTAAATGTCCCGCGTCCAGACCGCTGCCGCGAGCCCGTACGGAGTGTCGTTGGCGATGCGAATCGCTTCCGCTTCGCCTTCGAACGGAATCACCGAAGCGACAGGGCCAAAGATTTCCTCGCGAGCGATGCGCGCGCTGTTATCGACGTCGTAGAAAATGGTCGGCTCGACGTAATAGCCCTTGCCAAACTGTTTCGGCCGCCCACCGCCGATGGCCAACTTCGCTTCTTTCTTCCCGACTTCGAGATAGGAGCTGACGCGGTCATATTGCTCTTTGCTGACCAGCGGCCCCATCTTCGTTTCGCGTTCCAGCGGCGCGCCCAGCTTGATGCGCTTGGCCTTCTCGGTCATGGCTTCCACAAACTTGGGGTAGATTTTCTTCTCGACGAGAATGCGGCTGCCCGCCGAACAAACTTCGCCCTGATTGATGAAGACACCGAAGAGCGCGCCATCGACAGCCGCTTCCCAATCCGCGCCATCGAAGAAAATGTTGGGAGACTTGCCTCCAAGTTCGAGGGTGACGCGTTTGAGCGTGTCCGCCGCACTCTTGACGATAATTTTTCCGACCGCGGCGCTGCCCGTGAATGCGATCTTGTCCACGCCCGGATGCGCAACCAACGCAGCTCCCGCGGTTTCACCCATGCCATTGACGACGTTCACCACGCCCGGAGGTAGACCCAGTTCTTCAAACCAGTTGGCGACTTCCATCATGGTGAGCGGTGTCTGCTCAGCAGGCTTAAGGACGCAAGTGCAGCCCGCAGCGATTGCGGGGGCGAGTTTCCACGAAGCCATCACCAGCGGATAGTTCCAGGGAATAATCTGTCCGGCGACGCCAACTGGTTCACGCAGGGTAAAACTCAGCGCATTCGCAGGCACCGGATTGACGTGCCCCAGAACTTTGTTCGCGAGGCCGGCATAATATTCGAAACAAGTTGCGGCATCGGCGATGTCGTACTCCGCTTCAACAATGGGCTTGCCCGAATTGCGGCACTCCAGCTCGGCGAGCTGTGCGGCGTTCGCACGAATTTTCTCAGCCAGCTTGTAGAGAAGCCGGCCCCGCTCGGCGGCACTGGTCTGCGGCCACGGGCCGGAATCAAAGGCCGCGCGCGCGGCTTTCACTGCGAGATCGACATCCGCTGCCGTGCCCGATGCAACATGCGCGATCACTTCTTCGGTCGAAGGGTCGTAGACGGGAAACATCTCACCGGAAGAACTCTTGACCCACTGTCCGTTGATATAGTTTTGATAGGCTCGAACGACTGTTTTCACACTGCTCGACATAACTGCCTCCCAACTTCACTTCAAAGCGCGGGCGCCGCCGCCAGTTTCCGCGCGGCCTTGCGCCTGCCGTAAACAAAAAAGAAAAACGCCGCCAGGCCGACAAAAAACAAAGTCCCGGCAGACATCTTAATTTCAAATAATCGTATCGACTCGATTTGATGCGAAGGAATGAAGGCCACGCTTATCCCCAAGATCGTGGTGATTAGTCCGCAGCTGCCGGCCAGAACAAGCGTGGTCTTGCTGTAATACCCCTCGCCGGGCGCCGATTGTTTGGCGAGCTTCAGCAACGCCCCATGCATGTACAGATATGGCACAAGCTGTAGAACAACGGCCAAGTCCAACATGGTAACGAAGGCTTCCTTCACTCCGGCGCCGACAAAACTCATGCCAAGGAAAATCGCGGAAAGGCTCGCATGCACGATCAGCGCGACGTAAGGCGTCGCATACTTATTGTGCAGCTTGCCCAAACCCTCCGGCAAGTAAAGATCAAGGCCTGCGACGAAAGGAATCCGCGCAGAACCAGAAAGCCAAGCCGAGGCGATCCCCGCAATGGAAATGCTCAGCACGAAGGCAAAGGGGGAAACGATCCAGGGCACTTTGACTTGCTCGGCCATGTGACTGACCCCTTGAACGACGCCCTGCAGGACGCCGATATCCTGCTTGTTCACGGCCAGAAGCAGCGTCAGAGTTGCCCCGAAATACAAAACACCCGCGAGAAGGCCTCCCCATCCAACGGCGCTAGGAAGCGTTCGCCGAGGATCTTGAATCTCGTCACCCATGATGGAACCCAGTTCGAGCCCGACCAGGCCAAAGCAGATAACACCAAACGATCCGATCAAGCGAATGTCGCCAGAAATACGGAAATCGGCTGCGGTCATCGTGGTTCCAAAACGAAAGAGCACTACAACTCCGAGGCCAATGAGCGTGACCGCAGTGATCGCGGTACCGATCCCGCCCAGGTTATTGACCCACCTGCCGACGCCCAGTCCGCGCACATTCAGGACAACAAGAAGGACGAGAAGCACCATCGATGCGCCGAGCGCGAACCAAGGATTGTCGGCAAGCGTGCGGGCGCGCGGACCCGCAACGTAAACCGAAATGCCGACGAAATAGAGAAGAACGGTCGGCACGTAGAAAATGTTGTTCGTCCAATAGCACCAACCCGAGAGAAAGCCGTGGAAGTCGCCGAATACCAGTTTCGCCCAGAGATATACGCCGCCCTCACCGGGATAACGGTGCGCCAGTTCGATGACCGCGATGCCCTGCGGCCAGAAAAAGAGCAGCAATGCCAAGAGCCAAAGCCAGACGGTTACGCCGCCGTTCGCCGCGATGGTTGGAACGACATTGAGGTTGACGATCGCGACGACAAATAACAAAACGAGGTCCCATCGTCCCAGAACCCTGCGCAGGTGCGGCGCTTCTTGTGACACGGGCGCTGGCGGCGCAGTGGTGACCTCGTTCGCCAATGGCGTTCTCTCCTGACTAATTTACTGAAGCGGACTAGTGACCAGCCGCACCGACAAACGCGAGGCCTCGCTCTTGCTGCGCCTTCGCCAGTGCCGGCGCGATTTCTTCAAAAACTGCGAGGTGCTTGTCAATGTCGGCTTCCGTGTGCTGTACGGAGATCGTCCACTGCTCGTCCCACCAATAGGGCTGGGCGAGCACGCCCCGGTTGACCATGGCAAACCAGTAGTGGCGCCAGAGATCGACATCGATCTTGGTCCAGTCGCGGTAGTTTTGGATCTCCTTCGGATAGAGCATCAACGCGCCGTTGACGCCCGCGCTGGCGATGTAGGCTTGCAGACCGGATTTCTTGACGATGGCGCGATAGCCTTCGGTGAGACTCTTGCTGAGTTTGCCGACGTGCGCATAACTCTCGCGTGTCAGGACCTCGCGGAACGTCGCCAGGCCCGCGGCCATTGCCACACGGTTCGTGTTGTATGTGCCGCCGTGGAAGACTTTGTGCTGCGAGATCAGATCCATCACCGCGCGGCTCGCACCGAACGCTCCCAGCGGCAAGCCGCCACCGATGGACTTGGCCAGGCAGATCATGTCCGGCTTTACGCCGAAAAATTCGCTGGCGCCGCCCCATGCCAGCTTGGCGCCGGTTTTCACTTCGTCGAAGATCAGCAACGCGCCGTTCTTGCTGCAAATATCGCGCAGCCCCTGCAGGAATCCGGGCTGCGGCATGCACAGTCCGACGTTCATCAAGATCGGCTCGAGGATGATCGCGGCGATCTGCCCGGGATACTGCTTAAAACGATTTTCGACGCTCTTCACATTGTTGAAGCTGGCGACGACCACATTCTCGAGAGAGGCCTTTGGCACGCCACCGCCCCCGGGAACGGAATTGGGCGCATCAGGATCGCCGTACTCTTCCGCCTTGGGCTTGACGCTGACGAGCGCGGTGTCATGCAGCCCGTGGTACGCGCCTTCAAACTTCAGAATCTTGTCGCGGCCCGTGGCGGCGCGCGCGATGCGGCAGGCATGCATGGTGACTTCCGTTCCGCTGGAACCGAACCGCACCATATCCACCGGATAGCGCTTGCAAATTTCTTCCGCAAGCTCCCATTCCTGCTCGTGCGGCATGCCGAACGTCGTTCCTTCATGCAGCTTCTGTTCGACGGCCTTCACGACAGCGGGATGGCAATGTCCTGCTGCGCGGGGTTCTTCAGCACGATTCTGCCGGGCTCTGTCGCCGCGCGAAATTTTTTAACGGCATCGTCGTTGGCTTCAACTTCCGCAAAGCATCCGGCCGGCACGCAGTGCGTGAACGAGCCCGAGAGGCCCGGATCCTTATCGTTCATTTGAACCTTGACGCCGGTCGGCAGCCACACGTTGACTGGAAGTTGAATCACCAGCTTGATCGGCGGGCCCTTGGCCGGGCGCGCAACCGCGACGCGCGAGAGCGGCGTGTTCTTGCCCTGCACCTGGGTCACTTGCTCTATGTCGCAGACTTTTTGTGGCGGCGTTCCGGCCTGCGTCACGCAGCGCAGGACCCAGTCCTCATAGGTCGCGGCCGTGCTTTGCTGAGCGAGTGCATGCCCCGCCGTGATGGCCAAGACGATGCCGGCGAGTGGAAATGCCGTGCGGAGCCGGAGGTAAAGCATGGGTTTTGTTCGACATCCCGATGTTGGCTAAACGGTGCAAGTTTCGACGTGCCGGCGATGAAAGCGATCAG
>Ga0209117_1000997_pt1 | contig 10434 bp, 13 predicted proteins | sample BlaSpr_A8_OM2_M2_FD_187978 | JGI IMG/M metagenome (GOLD analysis project Ga0209117, IMG submission 187978) | Forest soil microbial communities from Thunder Bay, Ontario, Canada - Black Spruce, Ontario site 2_A8_OM2_M2 (SPAdes) (version 2) | ecosystem: Environmental > Terrestrial > Soil > Boreal...
GATCAAACGAGGCCATGAATTCGCAGCGGAGTTGTCCACGACCAGTGGAGGACAGTGCTTTTCTGCTGATCAATCGCTTGGCCCGAAGGCAACGATATGGACTGAGGACGGCAAGGGGCTTGAGAAATAATTTCACGAACATCAGCGAGATGGTGCTCTGGTAGTTTCAGACGTGAGGAGAACATCATGAATGAGCCGGTAAAGCGCTCGTTATTGGTCTCTAACGGCTGGATTCAGGCGATTGTGATTGTGGTGTTATGCGGCTTTCTTATTCTCGGCGTTGGTTGGGTCGAGGACTGGCGCCATACTCCGCAGGTTCAGCCTATCCGTTGCTCCCCGTTTCCTCTGGGAGTGCCTCGCCAAACCGTAAGCTGGTTTCCAGCCCCCGCCACTTCAAACCCATCGTGCCGATTTCCAGCAATGGGCTTACCTGCTCGCTTCCGACCAAGGGTTATGTGACCGACGCGGCTGGCTGGACTTTCGGCAGTGACCATGGTCGACGAAGCCGGTAATCATTGTAGAGTCCCAGCTTCCCATAGAGCCCGTGCCTACTCCACCTTTTCCAACCGAATCCTGATCGCTCCCGGGCGCGCATCAAATGTCCCCGAACCTTCTTTTCTAGCCAGTCTCTGACAAACGAAAAGCATTCATTCGAATCGCCTACCGCAAAGTAGTTCGGCGAAACCACACCACCTTGGGGAACTCCCTTTTTCCCAGTGGCCTTCAGGATCATCTTGAGCAACCTCATCACACCATCATCTATGGACACGTCGGGCCACCTTCTCTAGCAGCAGGTAATGCTGCACATTATCGAAGTAGGCCCGCAGATCAAGATCGATGACGCGGGTTTTTCTCTGATCAATCGCTTTGGCCACTCGGTATACCGCTTCATGCGCTGTCCGTTTCGGTCGGTATCCATACGACCCCGGTTGAAAATCAGCTTCGAAGATCGGTTCCAGGATGAGCTTGAGTGCTCCCTGGACCACACGATCGCGGATCGAGGGAATCGAGAGGACGCGGATCTTCGTGCCCCCGTCCTTCGGTATCTCCTTCTTCCGTGCTCGCATGGGTCGATACGTGTTTGAGACCAATTCGTCTCGAATCTGCTGAAGAAAACTCTCCACTCCGCTTTCTTCGATAGCCTCGAACGTGACCCCGTCAAGTCCCGGAGCCCCGTCGTTCTTCTCTGTCATCAGATAGGCCTCGCGAAGCGTCTCCATTTTGCAGACGTGGACGTATAGCCCCCAGAAGCGCCAGACTGGTTCAGTCTTCGCCTTGATGTATAGACTCCTTCTCAGTATCGAACCCCACATTTAATCCTGATTTATATATACTTAGGTATATAGTCATCATTAGGTATTTTGACGACCAGGATATTAAAGCGAGTTTTGAAACGAACGGTCCAGCGCGGAAAGATCGTGTACCTTACAGTAGAGGGACACAGGCGCGTCTTACCTACCGACACCGATAAGTTTGGTAAACGCCCCTTTCTTGTAGTGCAACGAGACTATGCCAATGCTGATTCTAACCGATCACTTGTAGTCGGAATAACAACAGAGCCTCAAAATAAGGTTGCTGAGTTGGCGAAAAAGAGGTTTGCAGGTGTCGAAGCCTTCTTGCCGAAGGGGCCGGGATTGGTCAACGAAGATTCCATTGCCGATTGCGGAAATATTTTGACGGTCTACGATAGAGAGATTCACGACATATTCGATAGTGCATATCTGACAGATGTGATGAGATATGTTGACCAAGCCCTTCGAGTAGCACTGGACCTTGACTCGGACGGCTGTTATCTGAGCCAATTATGACGCCGGGCGTGCGGCTGTGGATATGCCGAACGCTGAAACCTAAACCGCAATCAATCATGAAGCCGTGAACTTTTGCGGTCGCTGCGGTTGCCGACATTCTAACCCGTTCGGAAGTCGCCGAACGCACGGTCCCTACCGAGAACTCTGTGCAGCCCATGACGGGTGTCATTCCTCCAAACGAACAGCAAAACTCGAGCGGTTTGCGGCCCTGCTTGAATCTGGTGACCGAAATTTGCCGATGCGCGTCTGTTCAGAGGAGCGCAGTTCGGACAGAGATTTCAAAGCGCCAAGGATAGGCAGGGCGCCACCTGGCCGATTCTGGCTCTTTCAGGCAGCCGGTCGTTCATAGCGATGGTGCAGTCCACCAACCTGCGGTAGCGCCACGACGGAACCCATTTCCGGGCGGCTGAATCGCTCGTGGCTCCGGTGAGTCCTTCCCCAACGAAAGATGTGTTCTCGATCGGTGATAGTAATCGAAATACGAATTTAGAGTTCGTCGTAACGAATTTTCAGGGAACACAATCACGTGATCGAGGCACTCGCGCCGAATGGATCCAATCACTCGCTCTACATAGGCTCTCTGCCAAGGTGAGCGCGGCGCAGATAGAACTTCGCAGATGCCCATGTCTCGCACCTGTTCTCTGAAGTGATTGCCAAAGATAGCATTGCGGTCCCGCAGCAGATAGCGCGGGAGTTGATCAAAGGGAAATGCCTCGCGTAGTTGCTGTCCTGTCCACTCCGCGGTCGGGTGAGCGGTCACATTGAAGTGCAGAATACGACGCCGGTCATGGGCCAACACCAGAAATACGTAAAGGACGTGGAAACGGATAGTGGGCACCGTGAAGAAGTCGATGGAGACCAGTTGCTTGGCGTGATTCTCCCAAAATGTGTGCCAGGTCTGAGACGGCGGTTTGCGGAAGCGCAGCATGTATTTGCTGACGCTGCTCTCCCCGATGTCGATGCCGAGTTTGAGCAGTTCGCCGTGGATGCGGGGTGCACCCCAACTGGGATTCTCCCGACACATCTTGCGGGCCAGATCTCGGACCTCGCGCGAAATGGCGGGTCGCCCCGGTTGGCCTCGCCGCACCTTCCAGGTCCAGAACAGTCGAAAGCCGGCACGATGCCAGGCTATGACCTGTACCTGGCGAATTGATACGGTGGCAGTGAAACGATCGGATCCGCGAAACGCGCTGCGATTAGGGACTGAAACGTCGAATGATTCATTGGAAGTTTTGCCGAGGTTGACCGGATACCGCAACCAGAACGAGTCTTTGACAAATCAGGCAGCCACTGGTGTCTGATATAGGCCTCGACAGTGTGGTTGCCATCGAAACGGGCGGAGATTTGCGATTGGTCGTGACACGGGCGTATCGGGCGTTCGCCCTTCCCGTGAAGTGTGCGTGCGATGGTTGTTGAAGTAGGTCCTGAAATCGAACAGCTTGTTTTCGAGGTCTGCCGTCGTCCAGAACAACGTGTGATCCAAATACTCGCACCGAATGGTGCCGATTAGCCTTTCCACGAACGGATGGGACAGGGGAACGTAGGGGACGGTCTTAATTTCTGTCACCTCTCGTATCCGCAGATTGGCCTGCCATTGGTGGAACCTATAGAGCGGATCGTTGTCGGAGCTGAGGTGCTTCGGCATCCAGCGTTGCCATCGAATGGCGCGGTTGAACATCCGACATAGTGCTACCCCATCGACCGTTCCCGCATGGACGCCGAAGCCAATGATCCGGCGCGTGTATTGATCCATGACCACCAAGACCCAGTGGGTCCGCAACGTGGCCGACTCGCACCTGAACAGATCCATACTCCAGAGGCTGTCTTTCATGTGGCCCAGGAAAGTCAGCCAGGAGGGACCATCGAAATCCTGTCCCGGCCGGTGGTGATTGGCGAGAATCCTCCGAACCATGTCTTTGTCGATTGGGATGTTGAACGCCAAGGCGATCTGTTGCGCGATTCGCGGACAGCCCCAGTGGGGATTACGTTGCTTCATTTCTACGACCGCATGGATGAGTTCTGCGCTCGGTCCCTTCGGGCCGGGCTTCCGTCGGCGTTTCGCTGAGAATAGCACCCGGTACTTTTGCTTGCTCATGGCTTTGTGAAGGATTAGCAGCGTGGAGGGCTTCAGTACGATTGCGGAACGGAGCAGAAGAGCTGGACGCACCAAGAGCGCAATCAGTCCGGCGAGGATGCGGTCCGACACGCGTAGATTCGGTGATCGTTGCCGGGAGCGATTCACGATCAGGAGTTGGTGCTTGAGGAGAAGCGACTCCGCAACTAGGGAACGGACGCCGCCAGGTCCGAGCAACCGGACCAGGGTAGCGATGATGTGGATGCCAAGAACGATCAGATCGTGCATTACACAATCGTAGCAGGACAGCAAATCCTAAGGAATTACGGGTGAAATAACAATTCGCCAGCCACACCCGGAGTAGCCTGATTGGATCGGGCAATCCTGTTGGCGGGATGTTTCATGAATTCAGGAAAGTTGTCCATGTCGCAAGGCATTGTCGCACTCTCGCAATCACCGCGCTACCATCTCCCGGTATCTTTGGCGTGCAGTATCATGTGTTTCCGCTCTCACTCAGTATAATGCCGCCGGTTCGCATTTACAGCGAGGAGTCTACGATGACAGTATCTATTTTTATCGGAGTCAGCGTTGACGGATTCATTGCGCGGCCGAACGGCGATCTCGACTTTTTGCCGCCGGGCGGCGGCGAACCTCACGGCTACGACGAGTTCATGGCCAGCGTCGATGCGCTTGTGATAGGCCGCAAGACCTTCGAGACGGTTCTGAACTTTGCCGCCTGGGGCCCTATGGTCAAAAACGCGTCGTGGTCCTAAGTAGCCTGCCCGTCGATTTGTCTGCGGTGCGCGGAGGCATTGTGGAGCAGATGGCCGGACCTCCGGCTCAGATTGTCGCAAAACTCGCTGCGAGTGGTGCGCACCACCTCTACGTCGACGGAGGGATCACCATTCAACAGTTCCTGCGTGCGGGCCTCGTTCAAAGCCTCACCATCACTCGCGTGCCTGTGCTCATTGGAGACGGAATTCCTCTCTTTGGCTCGCTACCGCGCGATATCCGGCTCCGCCACGTAGCGACTCAGCACTACCCGAGTGGTCTGGTTAAGACGGAATACCATGTCGCCCCCTAACACGATAGGCATGGCGCCGGTTAATTGTCGTCCTTAGGGATTGTTCGCGAGTGACGAGGAATCCGGAAGTTGACTCTCAACGAGGCCGGCATACCTGGATTACTTCCGGCTTGCCGACCATCCGTCCAGAATCCTTGGATAAGCTGCGCAACGAGTTACGTTCCACTTAGCGCTGGAGTTATCGTGCGAAAGTCGCGAAAGGTTTATTGTTCTGGCCACTAATACGAGGAGCGCTAGAATCGCGTCCACACTCTTGATGGTACAATGCGCGGCAGCAAAACCCCTTTACATCTGTGGCCCGCTCGGAGGGTTGCGGAATAGGACCTGATGAGCCATCGCCCAAGAGTGTTTTACGGTTGGTGGGTTGTAGCTACCGCTTCACTAGGGATGTGCTTTAGCACTGGCACGATTGTTGTCTTATCTTTTGGTGTCTTCTTCAAACCTCTCAGTCAGTATTTCCACGCCAGCCGCGCTGCTGTGTCACTCGCTTTTACTTTGCACAATCTGGTGGGTGCCGCGTGCATTCCATTGATCGGTCGGCTAATAGATCGCTTCGGAGCCCGCAGAGTCATCCTCACGGGTACCACGATATTCGGATTGGTTTTGCTCTCCGGGGGATTGGTTGGCTCAAGCATCACGTATTTGTATCTCTTTTACGTGGCGCTGGGCTTAGTGGCCGGCACCACATCGCCGGTACCCTACGGGGTCGTAGTCTCACGCTGGTTCGACCGGCAAAGGGGATTGGCTCTTGGACTCATGGCGTTTGGATTAGGTTTGGGAGCCATCGCCATGCCATTGGTCGCACAGCGGCTAATAGCGATGTTCGGCTGGCGCGCTACGTACGCAATCTTCGGCTGCGCGGCCTTGCTTCTTTCTCTGCCAGTGGTGGCAGTCTTTCTGGCGGAGGACCCGAGAAAAAAAGGCATGTGGCCGGATGGAGTCGTGCCCACGCAAAGCGCAGAACAAGACAAAGGGCACTACGAGGGATTGAGTTGGCGCGACACGTGGCATCAGCCGACTTTCTGGTTGCTGATCTGTGCATTCTTTCTGGCGGGCGCGAGCCTGTTCGCATGTGTTCTTCATATGCCTGCACTGCTGACGGATCGCGGAGTCAGCGCACAGGGCGCAGCAGTAGCGAGTTCCATTGTGGGTGTTGCGCTGTTGGTCGGCAGGATTGGCGCCGGCTATCTACTCGACCGCATCTTTGCTCCTCGGCTCGCCTTGCTCCTTTTTGGCGGGTCGGCAGTTGGAATAGCTTTGCTTTCGGCGGGCAGCGTGGTGAAGATTGCCCTCGTCGCAGCATTCCTGGTCGGAGTAGGAGTGGGAGCTGAGGTAGATATCATTGCCTACTTGATGGGCCGCTATTTTGGCCTACGCGCGCTAGGCACTGCGTTTGGATATGGTTTCGGCAGCTATGTGTTTGGTGGAGCGTTGGGCGCGTTGCTTATGGGCGCAGGCTTCGACTTAACTCATTCTTATACGGTGCCGCTAGCGGGATTCTTCATCGCCATGGTCCTGGCTGCGTGGCTTATGACCCGACTGGGGCCTTATCGGTATGCTGCACAGCAGGCTGGCGAGCTTCCCCCTGTGGTGAAGGTTCACGTCGGAAGCCACGCCTGACCCGCCAGGATTTGGGGGTCGTCATTGTCACAATATAGAGTTGCTATGGAGTCATATGGAATTAGGACGAATTAGTGCCATCTTTCGTTACCCAGTCAAGTCAATGGCCGGTGAATTACTAGATGTTGCAAGGCTAAGTTGGCATGGCATTGAAGGTGATCGCAGGTTCGCTTTTCGGCGACTCACTGACAAAAGTGGGTCCCCATGGCTGACAGCGAGCAAATTACCGCAGTTGCTCCTCTATAAACCATTCAGGCTCGACAGCAACACTGCCGAGCTCCTCCCGACGCACGTTCGTACGCCGGACGGGAAAGAGTACGAACTCCGAAGCGACGAACTACGGGAGGAACTTTCGAACCGGTATGGCAGTGATGTCGAATTGATGAATCTCAATCATGGCATCTTCGACGAAGCCTGTATTTCGGTAATCAGCCTCGGCACAGTGCATGGCGTCGAGCGCGAATCAGGCCGAGACGTTGACCTTCGCAGATTTCGACCAAACGTTGTGATCAAAACAGATAGCGCTGAGCCGTTTGAGGAAGAGAGATGGGTGGGCCGTACATTGATGTTTGGTGAAGGGAACAGCGGGGCAGCCCTCAGCGTTACTATGAGGGATGAGCGATGTGTCATGGTTAATTTTGACCCAGACACAGCCGAGCGAGATTCCGCAGTGATGAAGACTGTTGTTCGTATGAACGGGAATTACGCCGGCGTATACGGCACGGTGGTCAGGGCGGGCGAGCTTCGTGTCGGTCAAGTCGTGACCTTGGGAGGGTAGGGACCCTGACTTTTACCAATTAGTTCACGAGCCGACGTCGAGGAGGAACCATGACAGAGCAAGCTACTTCAGTCAGTACAGTCAAACAGCTTCTCCAGGCACGTAACGGTCTGATCATTCACCAGGCTCTGTGCGCCGCAGCGAAACTGGGAGTGGCGGACTTGTTGGAGAGGGGGGTGCGTACAACGGCGGAACTTGCCGGTGAATTGAAGGTGAACGAAGATGCGCTCTACCGCCTGCTGCGGGCACTCGCCAGCCAGGGAGTGTTCGAAGAAACCTCGTCTCGTACGTTTAGAAACTCAGGCCTTTCTTGCTCTTTGCGGACGGATGAGCCCGGATCAATCCGGCCCGCTTTTCTTTTCTGGGGAACTGATTTCTACTATCGGTCTTTTGGAGAGATTCTTCACAGCGTGCAGACAGGTGAGCCGGCCGGAGCCAAACTGTTTGGCATGAGCGAATGGGAATACATGCGTCAGCACCCGGAGTTGGCCAGCATCTTTGACGGTGCGATGACGAATTTCTCCGCGATGCAGGCCCCGGCGATTGCGGCCGCCTACGACTTCGGAGCTTGGGAGAGCATCATGGATGTTGGGGGCGGCAACGGCATTCTGCTTTCTCACATCCTAAGGACTCACAAGAGCCTGCGTGGCATTCTCGCAGACCAACCCGACGTCCTGGAACGCGCACGAAAGCGTGGCTTCCTCGACAGTGAACTGGCGGTGCGCACGGCAATGCAGCCTTGCGATTTCTTTCGTGAAGTACCCTCCGGCTGTCGGGCCTATCTCATGAAAAACGTGATCCACGACTGGGATGATGGCCGGGCCCACGACATTCTTGTCAACTGCCGGAGGGCCGTTCCGGCTAACGGTACCCTCTTGTTGGTGGAATGGGGATTATCCGACGCGAACCTCCCATCGACAGGAAAGCTGAGTGATCTCATCATGCTGGTGCTGACAGGTGGAAAGGAGCGCACCATCGAGGAACACCGCGAACTACTGGCCAACGCGAGCTTTCGACTCAATAAGGTCATCCCAACTGCGGCCGAATTCGCCATCATCGAGGCGATTCCAGCCTAGTAACACCTTCTGGACTGGGGAAATGTGATTGGTATTCCGGGCTTGAGGCCATTCCCGTCTTCTGCTCCTTGTTCCTCGTCGGATCCCGCGTCCTTTCCTGTTCCTGCAAACGCACCTGCAGTCAAGTACACGTAGAAGTGATTTCCTTCACAGCCGATTAGCGGCGCCTCTCGGGATTGTGCTTGGATCACGTTGATGCCATAACGACGCCGGCCTCGCAACGGCCGAGTAAACTGTTCGGTGTTCACCCTAACAGTGCTCGGACCGAAGGAGGCCGAGATGAGAATTATAGGATGTGATTTGCACGCTCGCCAGCAAGCAGTGGCAATGCTGGACACCGAAACGGGGGAAGTAGTGAGCATGACTCTGAAGCACGAAGGCAACGACGTGCGGGAGTTTTATTCCAAGCTCCCACGCCCGGCGCGTGTGGGGATCGAAGCCACGGGATCGATGCAGTGGTTTGTGAACCTCATGGAAGAGCTGGGCATCGAATGCCTGGTCGGTCATCCGGCAGAGATTCGGGCAGCCGAGCCACGGAAACAGAAACATGATCGGCGCGATGCGGACTTGATTCTGAAGCTGCTGGCAGAAAACCGCTTTCCGGCGATCTGGTTGCCTTCGAAGGAGCTACAGGATCTGCGGGCCCTGTTGCGGCACCGTCATCAGTGGGTACGCATGCGGACGCGAATACAAAATGCGCTGCAGTCGATAGCCTTGGCGAATGGTCTACGACGAGGCCCCGCCCTGTGGAGCCAAGCAGGCCAACACGCGATCGCATCGTTGCCGTTGGCGCCGCATACCGCCTATCGACGGAGCGAGTTGCAAGCGATGTACGCGAAGTTCGAGATGGAGATTGAGAAACTAAACCAGCGAGTCGAGGAGCAAGCTTGCGGACGTTCCGGAGCACGGCTGTTGATGACCCACCCCGGAGTGGGGCCAGTCACGGCGTTGGCGACCGAGGTGTTCCTGGGCGATCCGGCACGATTCGCAGACAGCAAGGCCCTGGCTAGTTATGTGGGGATGATTCCACGGGAATATTCCAGTGGAGGGCGACAGCGGCTCGGTGGGTTGACGAAACAAGGCAATCCGCTGTTGCGGTTTCTCTGGGGTGAGGCGGGGGCGCACGCCGTGCGTCGGGATCCGGAGTTGAAGCGTTTTTACCGCCGCAAATTAGTCCAGAAAGGCCTGGGGAAGGCGAGCGTGGCCGTGGCTCGCAAGCTCGGGATCCGGCTGTGGATCATGTTGCGGGATCAAATTGAGTACAACGAGTTCTGTCGTCGTGGACAGAAGCAGCAGAAAAGCAGTGATGCCTGTGCGGGGATGCCAGAAACGCGCTATGGTGCGAAAAAGTCACCGGCCGGTTGATTAGGCTACCCGCCTCCCTTGAAGAACAGGGAGTTCGAATAACTCATCATGGTCGATGGTGATCGAAGAGATGTTTGGTGGGCAACACTGAGTTGATGAACGCAAGCGGGCTGGGCAAGTTAGGGTGACACAGATGAACAGAAGAAGCAGAAAGAGACGCAGTTCGTGCGCCGACGAGGTGGTGTGCTCGAATTCAGTGATAAACAAAAGAAAAAGCAATTGACACGGCCGGCGTCGTTAGAGATAGCGCGTTGATCAGGCATGTGGCTCAAGATTAAGCGGAGAACCGATGATAGAAATCATAGAGAACCAGCCATAGTAAAATCGCTGCGACGCAAATTAGTACCGGCGTCATAATCCAATAGAAAATAGGATGTTCCTTGCGCGTGACGTATCCGCCCCTTCCAGAAACTCTGCCCGTTAGGGCGTCGTAGATAATGACGCCAACCACGAAGAGGAAGCCAATGCCTTGAACATTGATGTGATGATACCTTCGTTGATTGATATTTGTAATTGCTTTGTAGTTCCCGTATAGAGGACGTACTGGGATCCACTTGATTGCATAACAATGTCGGCTCCTCGACCCGAGTAAACTGTGGTTGCTTAACGACCACAGGCTCGGGAGAAAG
>Ga0209117_1000998_pt1 | contig 10415 bp, 9 predicted proteins | sample BlaSpr_A8_OM2_M2_FD_187978 | JGI IMG/M metagenome (GOLD analysis project Ga0209117, IMG submission 187978) | Forest soil microbial communities from Thunder Bay, Ontario, Canada - Black Spruce, Ontario site 2_A8_OM2_M2 (SPAdes) (version 2) | ecosystem: Environmental > Terrestrial > Soil > Boreal...
CCCGCAATCTTTGCGGACTGCTTGCGGGTTACATCAACCATCCCAATGTCGCAGGCGCTACGGTATTGAGTCTAGGTTGCCAACATGCGCAGGTCAGTATCCTGCGCGAGGAAATTGCCAAACGTAATCCGTGCCTCGAAAAACCGCTCCTGGTTTACGAACAGCAGCAATACCGTGCGGGTGTGGCCTGCCCGCCGCTGGCACGCTGGGTTGAACGCCACGTTTGGCACGGAGCTGATTTGATGACCGCGGTTTCGGAATCGCTGCGGGGCCAAATGCAACGTTCTGGGGTGGACCCTCGCCGGATTCAAGTCCTGCCCAACGCCGTTGATCCTAGGTTGTTCCACGGGAACTCAAGCGGCAGCGCTCTGAGAGAGCACTTGAAACTCGATGGTTACTTCACCGTCGGTTTTGTTGGTACGTTTCGACCTTGGCATGGAGTGGATTTGTTACTGACGACATTTCAGGACCTGAATCGAATCGATCCCAAGACCCACCTCCTTTTAGTGGGGGACGGCCCCCTGCGATTTCGCTTCGAGGAACAAGTTCGAAATGCAGGTCTGGAGAAGGCGGTGACGTTCGCCGGAAGAATCGCTCATCAAGATGTGCCAAAGTATATGGCCGCCATGGATGTTACGGTCGCGCCGTATCCGGCTCTCGACGAGTTCTACTACTCGCCGATCAAGCTCTTTGAATACATGGCCGCCGGCCGAGCAGTGGTCGCAAGCCGGGTAGGGCAGGTGGCTGAAATCCTCGTCGATGGGGAGACCGGGTTGCTTTTCAAGCCCGGGGACAGCGCGGACCTATTGCGCTGCCTTCTGCAGGTCCGGACAGACCCAATCTTGGGTCACGAATTGGGGAGAAGAGCAAACGCAGCTTGCTCAGAGCATACGTGGACTCGGAATGTGACGCGGGTCATTGATTGGGTTGAACCGTTGTTAAACCGAAGCGGATCGCCGACTTCTTCGATTCGAGAAGAAAAAATTGCCTTAGAACTGCCTCGGAAGCAGCGCCTTGAGAGGAGTGAAGGAGAAGGACGACCATGAATCTTGCCAATGCGCTATCCGAACATGGCACGCTGGAAGAGATAAACGGTATGTTGCTTTCAGGGGACCGCCACAGGACATTGCGGCGCGAACTGTGTGCGCTGCTTTCCCCGCAGAACACGCTGGAGCATTGCTTCGTGCGGCATGCTCGATTTAGGCCCGGCCATAAGCTCAGGGCGAACTTTGACGCGCACATTCGCACTCCAGATGGTGCGCGACCTAGCACTCGGGCGATGGAAGTGACCTGGAGACCGCCGCGAGGTAAGGACCACCACGACAAGGCCATGGATCTTGGGGAGATGCAGGAGGATGCTTTGCGACGTGGCGTGGCGGCTCCCTTCGGGCATCTCTTTGCCGATCTCCCGGCGCTGGGCATGCGTGTCCAGGTCTCGCCACTGGATGCGCATTTCCCTCAATTGGTTCGGATGTCCGATCCGAATTACGTAGGCGACATAGCAGCACGTATGCTTTCAGTTGGTAATGCACGGAAGAATGGGCGCCCGACGAGTCGCTACGCGGTTACCTGTATTCGATACCGCCCCGGCAGGCGTCATGTATTGCGCTACGACTCCCTCGATTCGCCAGAGTGCGGGACCCTATTCGCTAAGATGTACGCGGGTGAGAATGGTGCGCGGGCGTTTCGGGTGGCGACAGTGGCTGCAGACTGGTTCGGGCAGTACGGAGAAGGCATAACATCGTTACGGCCACTAGCCTATCTCCCAGAGGACGCTGTTGTCCTCTACCGTCGAATTTTGGGCGAGTCTCTTTCCCAATATCTACGCGATCACTGCCAGAGTGCTGGAAAGAGCTTGAGGGCCGTCGGGTTGGCGCTCCGCACCTTGCACGACGTGCCCCGCGAGATCGTCGGGCCGCTGAAACTTCATGACCTCGCTGCGGAGATTAAACAGATCAGGCGATCCTGTGAGCATCTCCCCACCCTTTTGCCGTCGGCGGGCGATGCAATTAGGGCGATGTTGGCTCGCGCAGCAGAACTAGACGAAAGGCTACCCAAGGAGCAGCCCACCTTTGCCCACGGGGATTTTATATCCGAACACGTCTGGGTCACTTCCGCTGGGCTTGTGCTTATTGACTTCGATAATTGCTTCTTTGCTGACCCGGCGCTAGATATAGGAAAGTTTTTGGCTGATCTGCAATTACTGTATGCAAACCACTGCCTGAAGGGTGTGGAAGAGGCGCAAGAGGTGTTCCTCGCGGGTTACCGCACCGGCATGCCGGTCGAGCGCTTGTTTCGCGCCCGTCTGTTCGAAGCGATCAAGTTGGTAAAGATGGCGGCTCGTCGTGTCTACGTGTTCGAACAAAACTGGGCTTCCCGAACCACATTCCTGATTGCTCGGGCCCAGGCGTTGATGACCGGTCTCGAACATACCCTGGGACTGCGCGCTAGGCCGGTCACGGCATAAGGGCAGGACATGGGAACGGCCGGAGAATGCAGTCCCAGACAGTCTGTCGCAGAGTGGGGCCTTGAAAAAGACCGCGGTGGCGATCGAGTGAATCGGCCGTCCACGTGGACGAGATGAGAGGGAACGGTGTTTGAGTTTGTGCAGCCGCTTACCGACATTGACATTGAGACTCTCTCGGAGATTCTCGATCCTGTCGCGTTGGCCAAACATTTGCAAGGTGTTTGGCTGGGCCCCTGGATTGGAGGAAGGATCAATGAAATCCAGGTTAGCGTGTTGCGGCACCATGTCGCACAGCGCTGCACGCTGGAGATCGGTGTGCGAACCGAAAACGGCTGGCATTTCCTAATTGGCAAAGTCTACCGCAAGGATCGCTCTGACTTCTTTCAAACGATGCAGAAGGTTCAGAAGCTAGGCTTCGGTCTGCATGACGAGTTTTCGATTCCGCAGCCACTCGCTTACCTTCCCTCGTTGCGTCTCCTCTTGCAAGAAAAAGTGGAAGGGCCAACGGCAGAAGAGGTTTTTATCTCCGGCGATGAAGCGGGCCGTGCCGCAGCGGCGGAGCGATGCGCGCTGTGGTTGGCCCGATTCCACGCCCTTGCTCCTCACGGGGGGCCAGTTTCTCGCCCCAGCGAGTACCTCAACTCAAAGAGGATGCGACGTTGCGGGGGCGAGATAGCCAAACTGGATGGAAGCTTCGCCGGCAAAGCGGATCGGCTGCATCATCTGCTGGAAGATGTTGCACCATCGCTAAGCCCTGTGGAGGTATGCGCAGGCCATGGGGCCTATCGCGCTGACCACGTCATACTAGCCGCGGGCCGCACTGTCGTTTTTGATTTGGATACCCATGATGTCGCGGACCCGGCACGCGATTTGGCAAGATTCCTGGTTGCGTTACGCCGCTTGGCGTTGGAGCTTGGTTCGATCAGGGCACTGGATACGGCGGCGGAGGTTTTTCGTAGGACTTATCTTGCCGTGGGGCGGCCTTGTGCAGAAAGGAATCTTCCCTTTTTCGAAGCTGCGGCCTACCTGAAACGGGCGAAGCGTATTCTCAGCCACCAAGTTCCACAGTGGCGCGACAAAACGGAAGCGATGTTGGACGAAGGCCTTCGTGTTCTCGAACAGGAGGTCGCGCGATGACCCTCTTGGTATGCAGAGTTGCGAGATTATTGGAGACCTATCAAGGGTGTTTGGCGCTTGCCTCTACGAGGGTGATCGGTGAAGCAGCCGCTTCTCTGCTTTGCCCCAGGCCGCTGAAGAATGTGTCCGCCAAGAGTTCAATGAGACTGGAGCCACACAGTGGCTGAGTGCGCGCAACCGCTTACCGATTTTGGCATTGAGACTCTCTCGGAGATTCTCGATCCTGTGGAGCTGGCCAAACATCTGAGCGGTGTTTCGCTGGGTCCTTGGAAGAGAGGAGCTGTCGAAGATATCCAGTTTAGAGTGCTCAAGCACCATGTGGGCCAGCGCTGTACGCTGGAGATCGGCCTGCGTACCGAGGGCGGCTGGCATTTTCTGATCGGCAAGGTCTACCACAACGATCGCTTTGACGTATTTCAGGCGATGGAGAAGATTTGGCAGGCGGGCTTCGGTCCGCGGGATGAGTTTTCAATTCCCCAGCCACTCGCATACCTGGCTTCGATGCGTCTCCTTCTGCAGGAAAAAGTGGAAGGGGCGGTGGCCAATGAAATTTTCAAGACTGGCGATGAGCGGAGCCGGGCGACTGCGGCGGAGCGGTGCGCGCAATGGTTGGCGCGGTTTCACGCTGTGGGGCCTAAGGAGGGCCCGGTCTTCACCTCTGAACGCTGCCTGAGCTTGATGCGGGAACGGTCGCGAAGGATCGTCGAGTTGGGGGGAAGTTGCGCCGATAAGGCGGCACGATTGCGGCGGCGGCTGGAAGATGCCGGAGCGGAGCTCCGCCTAGTGGAAATGCGGGCGGGTCATGGGAGCTACAGTCCCGCCCAACTGATCTTTGCCGAGGCGCGCACGGTGACCTTTGATTGGGACGGGATTGACGTGGCAGACCCGGCACGTGATGTGGCCAGGTTTCTTGCCGCCCTGCGGCGCTTAGCGCTGGGGAAGCTTCGCTTTGTCCGGGCATTGGACGGAGCGGCTGCGGTCTTCTTGAGGACCTATCTTACGGTGGGTCAACCGGACGTGGAAGAGAATCTTCGTTTTTTCCTGGCCGAAGCCTGTCTGACCTTGGCGGCACACGATTTCGCCCGCCCGGGCTCCCACTGGCAAAAGAAAGGTGAAGCAATGCTGGACGAAGGCCTTCGTGTAGCTGAGATAGGTACGGTCTTATGAACGATTTGGTAAACAAAGTACTAGCATCTGTGAAAAACAATGGAGCCGGCTTGAAATTTGGCGATTTCGCCCACGGGTCCGCTCACAGCTCCAGGGTGCACACAGACGTCAAGACCGTCATCCTGACGGGGGTTCTTGACCCGATTGTACTAGCCCAACATCTGTGCGGAATTTCACTACACGATTCGAATGAAGAAGCCGTCAAAGAGGTGCAAGTACGCCGGGTGCTTAAATTTCATGCGGGCAAGCGATGCACGCTGGAGATCGCCTTGCGAACCGAGGGCGGCTGGCATTTCTTAATCGCCAAGGTCTACCGTAAAGATCGCTCCGACGTATTTCAAGCGATGAAGGGGATTCGGCAGTCTGGCTTCGGTCCGCGAGATGAGTTTTCAATTTCCCAGCCGGTCGGTTACGCATCTTCTTTGCGCTGCCTGCTGCAGGAGAAAGTGGAAGGAACGCCGGCCGACGACATTTTCAAGACCGGGGATGATACTGCCCGGACCGCAGCTGCGGAACGATGTGCGATGTGGTTGGCCCGCTTCCATGCTCTGGCTCCCAAAGCCGGACTGATTTCTCACCCCAAGGACTTCGTTAACTCCAAATCGATGCAGCGATGGTCGCGCAAGATCGCCTTGCTGGAAGGGTGGTTCGGTGACAAGGCGACGCACTTATTCCACCGGCTCAAAGATGCATCTGCTTCGCTGAACGACGTCGAGTTGAAGGCGGGCCATGGCAGCTACAACGCCGCTCATGTCTATTTGTCCAAAGACCGCACGGTCACTATCGATTGGGACTGGCATGATATAGCGGACCCGGCAAGAGACGTAGCCAGATTCCTCTATGCCCTCCGCCGCAGGGCCTTGGACCAGCTTGGCTCCATCAGAGCGCTGGACGGCGAAGCAGAGGTTTTCCTCACGACGTATTTGGCCGCGGGTTTGCCTCTGGCAGAAAAGAACCTTCGCTTTTTCGGGGCGACTACTTGCCTGAATTTGGCGATACGCCATCTTTTCGACGAAGGACCTAGTTGGCAGGAAAGACAAGAGAAGGCCGAGTTGATGTTGGACGAGGGCTTTAGCGTGTTGGATGGAGAGATCAGATGATCGTCCGTCCGGCAGTCATTATTATACGCAATGTTCCTGTGGCCTTGGCACTCGTCCCTCAGGAGGGGCCCATGTTCGAGAACTCGCTCGCCAGGAAGGCAGCCCGGGAGGAGCGCCGTGTCTGAATGCATCGAGCCACTGACCGATCTCGGCCTTCAGACCCTCTCCGAGGTTTTCGATTCCGACGCGTTGGCCAGGCATCTGCGGGGCGTTTCTCTGGGTCGATTGTATGAAGGGACCATCGAAGAATTGCGGATTGTTCGCGTGCTCAAGCACCACGTTGGCCAGCGCTGCACGCTGGAGATTGGCTTGCGAACGGAAAGCGGTTGGCATTTTCTGATCGGCAAGGTTTACCGGGACGATCGCCCTGACATTTTACAAGCGATGGAGAGGATTCAGCAGGCAGGCTTCGGTCCACATGATGACTTTTCGATTCCTCAGCCGGTGGCTTATCTGAATTCGTTGCATTTTTTTCTACAGGAGAAGGTCGAAGGGCCGGTGGCGAAGGAGATTTTCAAGAGCGGTGATGAACGGAGCCGCGCGGCAGCGGCAGAGCGGTGCGCGCTATGGCTGGCACGGTTCCATGGATTTGGACCGAAGGCGGGGCCGGTATTCGATACTGAGCGCTGCCTGAGCCTGCTGCGGGAACGGACGCGGCGGATCGCGAGGTTGGGTGGGCGGTGCGCCGAGAAGGCGAATCGCCTGCTGGAGTGGCTGGAACACGCGGGAACGCGGCTGCGGCCAGTGGAAATGCGGGCGGCCCATGGAAGCTATAGCCCAGCCCAACTGATTTTGGCCGAGGGGCGCACGGTGACCTTTGATTGGGACGGGTATGATGTGGCAGACCCGGCACGTGATGTGGCCAGGTTCCTTTACGCGTTGCGCCGATTTGCCTTGGACCAACTTGATTCCGTCCGGGCTTTGGACAGTGCGGCAGAGGTATTTCTAAAAACTTATCAGGCCGTAGGTCCGCCCGATGTGCAGACAAACCTACTATTTTACCAGGCTGCCGCCTGCTTGAAATTAGCCAGGACGGTTGCTCACTGGCAGGAGAAATCGGAGCTGATGTTGGACGAAGGTCTCGGTCTGTTGGATCTGGGGGTCGCCCGATGATTCGCATAGAAACACATTTCAGGTTAAAACCCGGTGGAGCCGTGGAAGTTAGCGTAGGCGACGTGGCGGGGTACAAAGCAGGAAGGGTATCGGCAGATCGTGTGAGGCCGAGCGCGCTGCCGGTTTTCTACACTAATTTCAGCGAGCTGAGGAAATCGATGCACGAACTCCCTACGCTGCTGGAAACTTTCAAAGCAGCGCGCGGCGGAGGTTTCATTGAATCCTGAGGCGGTTCAAGAGACAACTGGGATTCCCCCAGCTGGGACCTTGGTAATTCCCAACGACTCGGTGCTTCCGGGGTGCGAACTATTGCAGCAAGAAAGACTCCGGACTGAGGTGGTGTCTCGCTTATTAGAACCTTGGCTGGGGCCTAAAGCGCAACTGCTGGAAAGCAAGGCGGTGCTCTTGCGCCATGTTCCGGGAAAGCGCTGTAATTTCCAGATTGAACTGATGATCTTGCCTGCGCCGGGCGCGCCGATCGAACGGCGATGCGTGGTGGGCAAGGTTTTCGCGGAGCGTCACGGTGCGAGAGTCTATAAGATACTCCAAGAGTTCTGGAGCCACGGATTCGCTGGAAGTCGCTTTCTCGTACCCCAGCCGCTCGCGTACGACTCGCGCTGGAAGCTGCTCCTTCTTGGCTGGGCCGAAGGTGACTTGCTTCGCTCCCGTATCCTCGGTGACTCAGACGTATCCGGGCGAATGGAGGAGGCCGCAAACTGGTTGGTCAAATTGCATCAATCTGGTGTGGCCGCAGGTAGTCGATACACCTTTCGCCGTCATTTGGAGACGTTAGCGTCCCAGAAGTTGCGCCTGACTAGAGTTCTTCCCGAATTAGACGGCCTTCTAAAGAGTATCTTGTGTCGAATCGAAGAGCGCGGTGTAGCGCTTTCCGGCTGGACGCCCGGACCTACTCATCGCGACTTTTCGCCTGACCATCTTGTTTTTAATAAAGGGTGCGTCACGGCGCTCGATTTCGATGAGTTTCGCCAATATGACCCGATGTTTGACGTAGCACATTTCATGGCTCATTTGAGGCTGCTCGGCATGCGGTATACCGGGGACATGACCCGGTTCGATGAACTCGGCAAGATTTTCCAAACCGCATACCGGGGCTGCGCCCGGGAATATTCTGAGGCACGGGTTAGTTTTTACCAGGCCGTTGCGTATTTCAAGCTGGCATACATTGTGGCGGTCGTTATACAGCCTCCCGCTTGGGAGGAAGCCGTTGAAGTGTTTTTGCGCGAAGCGGAATGGGTGTTGATGCATCACTCATGATTTGGTATTGAAAAGGGTTGCGTTGCACAATGCACGAAACCGGCGCCATCGGTTGGGCAGTTGGAGTCTCCAATAACCGTCGCAAGGGTCACCGACCCTTTGCAACGATAGGAATGGGTAAATGGGTAAGAAAGAAAAACGGATTGACACTTCCTTTTCTGACAAAGATCTAAGGAAAGAGTTGCTTCGGCGCTCTGTGCCGCTGCTTCGCCCCTATTGGAAACAACTATGCTTGGCGACATTGGCGATGATGTTAGAGGCCTTTCTGGACGTATTTCGACCTTGGCCCCTAAAGGTCGTGATCGACCGCGTACTCTCACAAAGGCCGAGCCGTGTTCCCTTTCTTCATGTGTGGCTGGACAACGCCCCATTCACACGGATGCAGGTCCTGTACGGTGCGTGCGGCGCGACTATAACGATTGCGCTGGTGGCGGGGCTCCTGGCTTACTACTACACAGGGGCCATGGGTAATGTCGGACAACATTATGTCTTCGGGCTGCGCCGTGACTTATTTGGGCATCTGCAGCGGCTATCCCTGCGATTCCACGATCATCAACGAACGGGGGATCTAACCCTCCGGTTGATGTCGGACATCAAAGAAATTCAGGACATGGTCGCCAGTGGCATTGCCTCGTTTGCCACCAATGTATGTTTACTCGTTGGGATGCTGGCCCTCATGCTCTGGGTCAATTGGAAATTCGCGCTCGTTTCCCTTTGTTTGTCGCCATTCTTGTTCTTGACAGTTTTCCGATACAAACGTCGCATCAAGGCTGCATCTCGAAAAGCACGCAAGAGCACTGGCTTACTTGCGGCGCTCGCACAGGAAACGCTTGCTTCCATTCGGATCATCCAGGGCCTCGCGCAAGAGGATCGGTTGGATGAACGCTTCCAAGCGCAAAGCGAAAACCATCATCAGGCATCTCTGGAGCTCGTGCGGTATCAGGCTCGCATTGCTCCACTCGTGGATACGATTGCCGCTCTGGGAGTGACGATTGTGATCTGGTACGGTTCCACGCGGGTCATGGCAGGCGAACTCTCAACGGGGGATATAGTTCTCTTCTTTGCTTACGTCTCCAGCCTTTACAGTCCGATGAAGGGGCTTGCGCGCTTCTCTGTTGACATTGACAAGGCCACCGTCGCTGCCGAGCGGATTGCCGAAGTGATGCTCATTCGCAGTGACGTGGCTGACCGGGAGGGTGCGCGGAAGATATCTCATCTTAAGGGGGCTGTGGAGTTCCGGGGAGTTTCCTTCGAATACGAGCCCCACCGGCCTGTCCTGTCGGGCATCGACCTGACTATCTCACCGGGAGAAAAAATTGCCATAGTGGGAGCCACAGGAGCAGGTAAGAGCACCTTGGTAAGCCTGATCCCTCGCTTCTATGATCCGACCCGTGGAGAGGTCCACATCGACGGACAAGACATCCGGAACTATGCGTTGCAATCGCTGCGCGAACAAATCTCCTTGGTACTGCAGGATTCGCTACTGTTCAACGGGTCTATTCGTGAAAACATAGCTTTTGGCCGTCCCGGAGCCACTGAAGAACAAATCGCCGCCGCTGCGGTAACCGCCAATGCAGACGATTTCATCCAGCAGCTTCCCGAAAAGTACGAAACCACCGTCGCAGAGAGAGGCACAACTCTCTCCGGCGGACAGAAACAGCGGATCGCTATTGCGCGAGCAATTTTGCGCGATACGTCCATTTTGCTTCTGGACGAGCCGACAAGTAGCTTGGATTCGTCCTCGGAGCATGTCGTGATGGAAGCATTGGAGCGAGCCGCTCAGGGGCGCACAACATTGATCATCGCACATCGACTTTCAACCGCGCGACTCGCCGATCGCATTGTTGTTCTTGATCAGGGTCGAATTGTTGAGCAGGGCTCGCATTGCGAGCTTTTGGAACGCAATGGAAAATATGCCGAATTTTATCATCTCCAAATGATGACTGAAACTAGAAATAGTGTACCGCTAGTGGATGGTGACGTTGCCGTAGACGCAACGGACTGGCTTCCCCCGTATCGTGCCCTGGGCAGGATCGGGAGCCTCCCCGCAGTCATAGATAACACCACCGATACCTGTGCCTACTCCTCCGCCTCTGACACAAGAATCATCAGCAATCGTACCGCAAATTCGGAAGGGGATGATGATACGCCTGACT